>Ga0070662_100002540_pt1 | contig 11248 bp, 18 predicted proteins | sample KBSC53metaG_FD_65648 | JGI IMG/M metagenome (GOLD analysis project Ga0070662, IMG submission 65648) | Corn rhizosphere microbial communities from Kellogg Biological Station, Michigan, USA - KBS C5-3 metaG | ecosystem: Host-associated > Plants > Roots > Rhizosphere > Soil ...
GATCGGAGTCATCCGTAGTTTAGTACGACAGAGGGATCACTAAAGAGCCGCCTCGGGAGTCGGTACGCTAGGAAGCACAATCCTCAGCGTCGGATACCGTGATATCGTTCGGGGGGAGGGATGCGGTCCTATCTCGAGAATTTTGTCGAGGCGTTATTTCCGTGGTCGAAGCCCGGCAGCGGACAGACGTCTCTAGGTGTTTGCACGATTTGCACCTGGTGCGATGGTAGAGGCTACTTAAAGAAAAATGCGAATGTCTGGCGTGCATGCCCAGAGTGCTATGGAGGCCACTTTTGGATTCCACCCAACGGTGAAGAGCTAGCGGAGTCCGGCAAGCCAAAAAGAGAAGTTCGCCCGCTCTTGTAGCTCGCGAACATTACGCATGCTCCGCCGCCGAGGTGCGGTCCACCGCCAAAGCCAGCGGAACAGTGGGCGCCTCCGCCGAAAGCGACTACAAGCTCGGAATGTGTTCCAACATTCGCCCAATTACGCTGTTACCACCTCTATTGCGCATCCGCCGTGAGTCAATATTTGCGCAATTCGAGGGGGTTTTCCCATGCGTGACATCCGTGGCGACCTGCAAGTTCGTGCCAATCTGATCAAAGAACAAATGAGTGCTGCACAGCAGCAATTCGAGAATCTTACGGAGCAGCTCAAGCTAGAACATGAGACCAAGCTGACAGAGATAAAAGCCGAACTCGAAGCCGTAAAGTTTGTTATGGAGGCTGAGAATAGACGGGTTGGTAACTCTGGATCCACGATGCCGCAACCCAAGCATCCCCAACCACTGCCCCCAGTAACGGAGTTCCGACCTGACATTAAGTTGGCCTCCTAAGACTTCAGAGGCAGACCAGCCAGTCGCATAATCAGTCTTTGATGCAGGCCGTAACCATGCACGGCGAAATGCGAGACATAAGTGGCGACCTGCGAGAGCGAGCCGACCTGATCGTGGGACAGATGGTGGCGGAACAGGCGCGGTTCCGCCAGCAACTCATGAAGCTCAACGAGGAAAGGGCAACCCGGCGGCAGCAGCTAGAGACCACACGGCAATCCATCCACCGTTTTATTAACATTTTAACTGTGCAGCACGTCTTGCACCGTGCGTTGAAGTCAGCTGTCACCGCGCTCGATACTCAGGCTGAGAAATCGGAAAAAGCCCTTCAAAAGGAAAAAGCCGAGGCTAGTCCATCATCGAAAGAAACGGACCCGAAAGCATAATCCTTCTATCGTTGCGTGCCGCATCAGGCCGCTGCCAAAGGCGAGATGCTTCACCTTAAGTGATTACAGGCTTCACCCAGCGTGCATCACGATTTCTCAGCCATGAAAACACCGGACGCTTCTGTTTGAGTTTGGCGAGCCTCGCTTCGACGTCATCGCACACTTCTTGACGAAGCGCGATGAAGGCTGGTCCTGCCCACGTTCTGACTTTGCAAGGAGCGCACGCTGGGCAACCCGTTAGAGAGAACTGCAAGAAGTTTGCGCGATTCCCTAGGCTCTTAAAGTTTTCTATCTGCGCTTTGAACGGCGTTGGAGTGGCGCACAATTTATAGTTAGACAATCTTCGGCCTGCTGTGGCGTTTTTGCCTTTGCGCATTTGGTCTGGCATTCCTCCTTCACGCCGCAAATGGCGTTAGGTAAACACTCCTTACAAGTCCATTTGGTGGAACCGACCTTCACCTCGCAATATAAGTACGCATTCGCTTCCTTGATCATCCACGCCAGCGTAATGAACGCCAGCACAGAAGCAAAGGTGATGGCCTTCATGTAATCTCCAACGACTAGAGGTTGTGACCAGGGTTTATAGTGCAGATGACTTTGGGGTGATGAACTGTCGAGCAGGTTGAGCCGCTAGGGCGATACCATGAAGCCGCAAAACGACTGAGCCCACTGCGCGAACTATGCAGTACACTACGAACGCCACAATGAGCGCAAAGCCCAGACGAGGTATGAAGATGGAGAGGTAGTCAACATCACGTTGGCGCTCGAATCCGGCAGTAACCTCGTCATATGCTGCATAAGCACCCCCCAGCAGCGCCATCGCAGCATATAAAAGCCCAAGCTGATGGAAACTGCGGCTGCTCACGGAGTGCCCCCAGCGTCCTGGCAATTGTAGCACGTAGGCTATCGATGCCGAAGCATGCCTAATGTATCGGCATCACGCGGATGCAGTCGCTGGTCGGCAGTCTCCTCGAGAAAGTAAGCTTCACCAACTCTCATCACGTTCGTTGAATATTTTCGAGATGGCGGAAAGATCCGCAGGAGGTTGTAAGTGTCCACAACGATAAAAGCGTGGGGTGGACCATTTCCCTCGGCCAAGCTTCTCTCCCAATCAATTCGAGTGGAGTCCCAGAAGCTGGCGTGAATGGGTGTTCGGGCTTCAGCAAACCATTTTCTGTCGCGCTTATTCAGGTCTTCGGCAGAATGGGAAAGGCTCGCACGTGGAACCTGCTTGCCAAAACTTGCTAAGTCGCCTGTCCACAGGCTTACGAAAAGCCTGGCTTTGTAGGAATCGAGAAAGCTATTGCGAAGTCCATTCCAATCCTCTCGTCGTTTCTGGAGAGCGAGGGAGGCTTGCAGTTCCTGCTCCAACTCAGCACGCTGCTCGCCTCTCCAACTAAGTCTTTCACGGATACGCTCAGGTTCGATCCAGTCATTGTTGGGATTGGGCGGGAGACCAGCGCGCTCGCACTCATATTCGGTAAGGGTATCGAGAAACAAAGGAATGCCTAAGGCCATGTGGTCAGGCGATTCCCGCGTGTCGATTTCAGCCCACTTCTTCCCGTCTCGAGGAACGCGGGTTAGATCAGCCAGAGGGAAGCGGGAAACAGAGACCCACAGCAGCGCCTCCGCAAGATAACACCGGTCGGCCAGTCTGCGCGGCACGAGGATTTTAATGGGCACGCGAAGACTCCAATACATTGGTGCCCGACGGCATGTGTGTTCAGTTTACTACAACCCCTCGCATGCTGTAGCGAGAAAGCAACACTAATCGCTGAAAACCAACTTACCGCAACAAGTTCACAGGTCACATTAAGCAAGAAGCCCCGGCCAGAGCCTTGAACCGACCGGGGCTCCCGCCAATCAGCTCGGCCTGCTCCGTAACGCCGAACGTGATGATTGGCTGGGCGAAAAAACCATCTGGCGTTCTGGATGTTTCAAAAGGAAGAAGCCCGGCCGATAGGAGCGAACCGGGCTTCCATGAGTCCTCTTCCAAAGGCGCGGCAAGGCTCGTCAAGGGCGGGGTTTAAGCGGTGAAACCGCTGCCGCTGATCTAAAAAGCTGCCCAACGCAATTAGTTCCGAACGCTCCTTTGAGGGGCTTTTTTTATTGGAGGCTGAATGCCGAAGAAATGGCAGCACCGAAAATGCGAGAGATGCAACACCGAGTACCGTCCCACACGAGAAGCGCAAAGCTACTGCAGCCCCAAATGCAGGCGAGAAGCGGCATACGGTCGGGAGCGCTTTCAGAGTGGTACTAGGGGACCAAGAAGGCGGCTCCTTACGCCACGCCTAGAAGCTTCCGAAAGAAGGCCCGCAGAACCTTCCGAAACGCTCCCAGGTAGGGTGGTAGCGGGAAGCTTCCGAAGGCAGGGTTTTTACCCAACAAAAACACGAGCCTGCAAAGGGGGTATTACCCCTGTTTTGGTTCAAGATCGGCGATGGTCTCACCTGTATCGGATTCAATGGCCCGATGGCTTGATCTCGGCGCCTGCAAACCTGACGCGATGCAAGGATGCAATCCGCAATTGGATGGCCATAAGCCTTGAGAAGGCCGCATGAGCGGCCCGGCGCCTCGATTTCTCTTCGCCAGAAGAGGAAAGGATCCCTCCCCTAACTTGGTTCCCGCTCATCCAAACCACAACACCATCACACCATAACACCGGTTACTCGCTGAGTAACTTCCGCGCGAGGAACGAAACGCATGCTTTGCGATGGTGTAGTTTTTTCCATGCAGGCGCCGGTCACCTGATATCGGGATCCGCACTCAAGGCCTCGCCAGTTATGGGCTGCGTCTTCACCTTGTGAATGATGATATCTGGCTGGTCGTTTGATGGGGTCTGCGTTGGGGCGGCTGACTTTAGATCGAGTAGGGCCGCGATCGCGGGCGCTGGTAATTGCGCTGCCGCCGCACTTGAATTACCGACAGTAAGTCCGGGTTCTTGAGCGGGCTCGCTCACAAAGTCCCCCCACATAATCGTTGCGGCACCCAAGCTAGGTACAAGTAACAAAAATAAGCACGTGACGGCGACAGTGACGCTCCGTTTAGAGTGACGTGACCGCGATACTTGTGCGATCGCAGGCTGGTTCAATGTTGCATCCAAGGAATGCGAAAGTCGAACTGTCAGCGTCGCCACTCCAACATCGTTCTCGTAAAACTTCGCACACGACTTGAGGAGGTCCAGTCCCCGCAGCGTTGGATGCGACGGCGGTTCCTCTTTCTTCGTCGTGCAGGTTTTGGATAATCGAGCGGTACTTTGGTCGGGGGCCACACCAGGCAGGGTACGATCGGTTTGAGCGTTGCACTGGCCCATGCCACTCTCCTAACGCGGACGTAAGGCGACGTGGAGAAACTCCGGCCCAACAGAGCCAGGGAATCTTCAGTACTCAACTGACGCAGGAACGCTTACTGAACTGCGGATGCCCTCAGACAACCAGGGACATGAGCTCTGTCCACGTCGCCTATCTTTGCGGATGTGGAATGGGAGTGCAAGTTAGATCCTGCAAGCTTAAGCTTCCACGCTGGCCTCAATGTAATCCAGGCCAGCTTTGGATCTGAGTAGACGCCTCCTGCCGGGCGGAAACAAAGACCCTAATGTGCAATGGTGTGATGGTGCTCCGTTTGACCGCCATAGGGCCGTCGACCAGCACCGTCCGCTGAGCTTTCTTTTCCTCATCAGACAGGAAAAGGGTGGCAGCAAGCTTGGTGCTGATATCCTCTACCGCCCCCATCACCTCGTCGCAAAGAGCAGCCTGCCATGCGTCGGTCGGATAGAGGTCGGCGAGCTTGCCCACATAGCGGTTGATGGCATTCGATTGAGCAAGTGTCTGACCGTCGACTTCAAGCACCGGCAAGCACCGAACGGCGTGTTCGGCTTGCGTCGCTCCAGTCTGAGGGCGACACGCGATCATCCTTGAACGGGATACCTGCCATTGAGAGAGCCAGTCTCGCGGGCTCTCCGCGGCCTCCGTGAAAATCGAAGTAAGTCAGTTTCAATTTTGGCACCACGCTGCCTCCATCTGTCTATCGAGTTTATTTCTCCGCGACTCCGGTGCTTGGCCTTCGGCGCAAATAGCGCTCAAGAATGCGAAGCAGTGATTGTCTGTATGAGATTTTGCAGTCCTTTAAGAAATCATACACCGCGGCGAGCGCTTTTGCTTCTGCTCGGGCATCAGCGTCACTTCTAGGGGCTTCGCTGGCTAACTCGTCGTAATGCTCGCGCTCAATGTCAGCTAGCCGTGCCTCTAAAAACTTTAAGGCTTCCAGTTTGCGCATCACAATAGCCGTCGATCGCAATCAAGCTCTGCATCGCGCGATTTTCACCGAAGGAACAGGAACTACAGAGAAGTGAGACGTGTGCTAACCCTAAACACTTCGATTGGCTCAGCAGGTCGAATGGAACAGCCCGCCGACCGGGATCTTTTCACGGAGCACGTTGAAGCGCTTCACCGCGTTTTCAGTCTGCAAGACTTCAACCTGAATGTCGTTCTCGGCCAAAAGCTCCAAGGTTTCGGGACAGACTTTCAGCCGCTGCCAGATTCCTGTTGAGAGCACCACGGCCTTTGCGCTGTGCTCAATCAATTCCAGAACGTCGGCGGGCTGAATGCCAGGCGCGTGACGGGTGCCCGTCTCCCGCCAGTCCCACTCCCGTGCGCCACCGGGAAAAATCTTGGCGTCCTTGAAAGGTGGATACCCCTCTACCTCTATGTGGCCCCAAGAAAGGTGCGAGACACGGGGGGACGTAAGTTCTGCGTGGTGCATTTATCCCCTTGTCCTCCTAGAGCCTTGCTGTCGACTGATGCTTGTTGAATGTCACCAACCTGGATAGGGAGCTTGAGTGGGGCCATTATTCAGGGATATCGGCGGGGAAGTCAAAATGAGGACCAAAGTCCGTGGGCGCAGGGGGCATCAGCGCAGACCTCACCCTTTTCCGCTGCTTGACGACGCGGCCTTTCGCGACATGGGGGCGAGTACTCGCGTGGTGCCTAGCGGCATACACTGAGCTTCGCTTGGTGGCATGAGCGCTGTCCGTAAGCGCATAATGAGCTGGGCAAAAACGAAACCTGGCGCTAACCCTTGGGGCTTTTGGAAGCGTAGGGGCATTGGACCGCGCCACAGAACTTTTGGATAGTCAGCTATGTTCCGTTGCGCGTGCCGCGCGGCCCGGCACCGTATCCAGCATCAGCGTAAGGCTGTCCGCTCGCGTCTCGCGTACAAAATGGAACATGAGCGGGTACCTGACGTTCAGCAACTCGCAAATATGCGGCGCGCCAGCGGTTTGCGAACGCGCATTCATCGAAGGAGGCTTGAATGGATTGGGATCGTCTCGCAGGAAACTGGAAACAGTTCGGCGGAAAGATTAAAGAGAAGTGGGGTCAGCTCACTGATGACGACCTGACCGCCATCAATGGCCGACGCGATCAGCTTGAGGGAAAGCTTCAGGAGCGGTACGGCTGGGCTAAAGATCAGGTGAGAAAGGACGTCGACGATTGGCTGGGCACCATGTAGGCGAAGCCTCAGCAGAAACACGAGTGATTGGGACTCCGGAGTGTCGATACGCTGGGCGGCGTTCGTAACCCGCCTTGCGTCATACAAGCAGACCGATGCCGCTAAGTAGAGATTTGGTAGGCCCGCCACTCTCTTCCAATTTTAGCTCCGCGGTCGCACGGCGCACATGCATGCCCTCCTGATCCACAACCCTAGCGCCGGCACGGGAAGCCACACAGCTGAAATCTTATCCGCTTTTTTAAGCGACGCGGGGTACACGGTCACAGCCTGTTCAACAAAGCAAGGTCTGTACAAGAAGTGCCTTAAAGAACGCGCCGATTTGATCCTGGTGGCTGGGGGTGACGGTGCCGTGACCCGAGTCATTCGCTCCTTGCCGAGATTTATTTCGCCCTTGGCTATCTTACCGCTCGGCACTGCCAATAATATCGCGCGTTCTTTGGGAATCGAGGGCGAAGTCGAGGTGCTGCTCGAGTGCGTTCGCAAGCGGATAACAAAGACGCTGGACGTGGGCCTCGTGAGCGGAGGTCCATGGAAGAAACGACGTTTTGTAGAAGGAGTGGGCGTCGGCCTTTTGGCAAACTGGATGGTTGGCGCGAGTAGTAAACCGCCTGCACATGAGCGAACTCAAAAAGGTCGCGAATTGTTACGGGAGGCGCTGCTTAAAGCAGTTCCGCGAAAGCGAAGCCTAAACATAGACGGGCACGAACTGTCCCAAGAATTCCTGCTCGTCGAGGTTCTCAACACGCGCTTTATCGGACCCGCCCTTCCGATGGGGCCCGCGGCGGAGCCCGGCGATAGACTATTGGATCTTGTTTACCTTCTTCCTGAAGCGAGGTCCGAAATGCTCGCCTGGTTAGATAATCCCCGTCGGACCACGTGCCCACTTCTCGTTCGTCAGGGACGAAAGATCATTCTCAGATGGAAGGACGGTCCCCTACATATTGACGATCGTATTTGGGACCGGCCCGATAAGAATGCACAGCTGACTATTAAACTGGCGCCTGAAGGTTTGCAGGTTTGCGCTCCGCTTCCTCACCAAGAGCATCCGAAGGGATAAGCGCAGCACTAGGCGGCCTCAGCCTCCCGATTTACGACGCTCTCCGCAATTTTCGTTAGCACCTCGTCAGTTGCTTTTTCCTCGTCGAGTGTTTCTTGCAGCAAGGAGACCGCATCATTGAGACCGAGCTCTTCGGCCCAGGTCCGAAGCGTGCCGTAGCGGGAAATTTCATAGTGCTCTACCGCTTGGGCTGCCGCTATTAGACCTGCATCGAGGGCTGGAGAACCTTTGTATTCTTTCATGATTTCGGTGCCCTCATCGGTGATGCCAATGATGGCATCGCAAGTCTTCCCTTGAGCCTTTTTGTCGATCAGCGCAAAAACTTGCTCCAGCCGTTCGACCTGGCGTTCAGTTTCGGCGCGATGTTTCTCAAATGCCGCCGTTAGCTCATCGTTTTGTGCAGCTTTGGCCATCTTGGGCAACGTCGCCAATATCTTCTTTTCTGCATAATACATGTCCTTGAGCGTATCGTGGAAAAGGTCGTCAAGCGTCTTAGCGTCTTTGGCCATTGATGATCTCCATTAGCCGCGAGATGCGGAAGTGCGGATTATCGTAAGGAACATGAGGAAATTGCCGGGCAACCGCTTAGTTCCAAATTCCCTTGGCAATAAGTCGCCGGCCAGACGCTTCAATCGCCGCAGCTGATTCCACGCCCAAGGTTCAATCATCGAATCCTAGAAAAGCGCATTGAAGCTGGGCAGCTTCCTCTAGGGTCCTGGCCCTTAGCCGGCCTGTGCCTTAGGCCCACGACCCACAGACCAAAGAGATTTTCGAGAGCTTAGCTCAACGCTTGGTTCAGCAAGGCCAGAGCAACCCGGCTGCTCGTCTCTGTGCCGCCTGCAACAGCATTGCGAGAACTTCTGGCGAGACAGTAGGCAGAAACCCAAGCGGATCACTTCCCCTTTGCGCGCTGCTTAGCGAGAATAGCACCCGCGACACGCTTTCCGGCAGCCTTTGATCCATACTTCCTTCCCGCCTTGGCTTCGATCTTGGAGAAATTCTTCCCGCGCTTACCGATGTCCTTACCCTTGCGTGCCGCTTTAGCTGAGTAGCTTCGTTTGGTCGCCATCTGAAAGACCTCACTACACCTTGGTATGCACAAGCGCATAATGCCGATGCATGGCCAAAGTTTCCTGCTTACTTCAAAGCGGCGTGCCCTTGCCAAATTCGGTCGAGCGCCGACTTGTGATAACAAGCGAAACTGTGCCCTCTCCAGAAGTTGGAACAGGTGCGACGGGCTATCGCTTCTTTCTTCCTCGATTCATTGTTAATTGGAACAAATCACCGTGCTTCAGGCGCGTATCGGTAATTGAGCACTATGTAGAATTTCGATTCGGATCCCAAGCATGTCCCTCGCCAACCCTTCCGAGCTCGCCTGTTTCGCGGAAGATGGCAAAACTATCAATGTAATCGTGGAAACCCCGAAAGGCAGCCGCAACAAGTTTGCATTCGATGAGAAGCGAAAGATTTTCCAGCTGAAAAAAGTTTTGCCTGTGGGAATGGCATTTCCCTACGACTTCGGGTTTGTACCTTCCACAATAGCCGAGGACGGCGATCCAGTGGATGTTCTAGTGTTGATGGACGAGCCAGCCTTCCCGGGATGCCTTCTAAAATGTCGCGTGATTGGGGTCATCGAAGGAGAGGAAGGTAGCAAAAAGGAAAAAGTCCGCAACGATCGCATCGTTGCTGTCGAACAAGCCAACCACAGTTTTGGCAACGTTGATCACATCCGCGAGTTGGGTAAGAAGTTCGTCAGAGAGCTCGAAGAATTTTTTGTCAACTATCACGCGCTCTCGGAAAAGAAATATAGAGTTCTCGACGTAAAGGGGCCGACCAAAGCACTTAGGAGCATTGAGGAGCGAGCTGCACCGCGCTGACTATTTTTCCAGGTCAACGCCACGCTTCGCCAAGCGTGTCCGCCATGACCGCACCACGCATCCCAAGCGGCTTTTCATGGCCAATGGTCGTATCCTGCGCCGTCTGATGCTCTATCTCGGCATTCAATTCTGCGCCTATCAGGAGCACAATCACTGACAGCCAGAGCCACATCATGAGACCGATCGCGGCCCCGAGTGAACCATAGGTGGCATCGTAATGGCCGAAGTTGGCGAGATACCAAGAAAACACACCAGAAACGGCAAGCCAGGCGAGCGCGGCTGACACACTGCCGATGCTCAGCCACTGCCAACGAGCGGGTGTGCGACTGGGGCCATAGCGGTAAAGCACAGCAAGAGCCAGCACCACGATCACGAAGAGTGCGGGCCAGCGCAGTATTGCAACAAGCTCTGCCGATCGCGACTCAAAACCGATCCAGGCGAGCACGAGCGGGAATATGACGACGGCGCCGAGTGCGAGGATAATAAAGACCAGCCCTCCAAACGTAAAAGCTAATGCGACGAGCGTCAGCTTAACAAAGCCTCGCTTCTCGCGTTCATCGTAAACCACGTTCAACGCATCGATGATGGCTTTCATACCGGCATTCGCACTCCACAAGGCCAGCGCGAGGCCGAAAAAGAAACCCAAGCCAAGCGCGCCATTACTCGTTTGAGCGAGCCGGGTGACCTGCTCCTTTACGATACCGATCGCGGCCTCGGGCATCACCCCTTGAAGCAATAGTAGGTGATCGTTGATGGTCGCGGGATCTGCCAACAAGCCATAGAGGGAAACGAGGGCAGTGATCGCCGGAAAGAGCGCAAGCAGCATGTAGAACACCGCTCCCGCCGCGACCGCGAGCAGTCTGTCATCTCCGATTTGAGTATAGGTACGCCAGAAGATGTCTTTCCAGCCGCGTGCTGGGATCCTGAGCGGGGAACGGGCAGAGCGGCCTCTGCCGGCCTCTTCAACTCGCAGCTGCTGTAATCGGTGCGACTCTTGCGAAGGGCGTCTGCCCATGGCGCCCTTTCCCAGGTTGAGGTGCTCATCATGGTATTGGCTCTCGCGATCTTCTGGCGGAAATGCTTCCTCAAAGCGCGGAGCGCGACGAGGACGAATGACCTCATCTAAACCGTGCGCAAGAGCAATCACACCTGTGGCCAGAAGCATGTCAAACCACAACGGCGTATTGGGATAAGTCCTTAAATGCATGGCCGGCTCACCATTCCGCACAGTGACCACGTCTGCTTCTGCGCAGGCCGGCTCCTTTGATTAAATCACTTCGATCGTTTTGACTTTTTGCTCTTGCCTGCCTTCTTCAGAGCGATAGCAACAGCTTGTTTCTGCGGCTTGCCTGCCTTCATTTCTGTCTTGATGTTTGAACTTATCGTCTTACGCGAGGAGCCCTTCTTGAGAGGCATCGAAACCCTCCTGTTCGGTTAGAACCGCCCCATCAGAACAAGAATCAGAACCACAATGAGAATCACTCCGAGCGCCGGACCCAAGCAGCGCTATAAGGCCACGCTGGCAACGCTCCGATCAGCAGAAGCCAAAATAATGAGCAAAATCGTTCCTTATGACGTCTGTTGCCTC
>Ga0070662_100002555_pt1 | contig 11205 bp, 9 predicted proteins | sample KBSC53metaG_FD_65648 | JGI IMG/M metagenome (GOLD analysis project Ga0070662, IMG submission 65648) | Corn rhizosphere microbial communities from Kellogg Biological Station, Michigan, USA - KBS C5-3 metaG | ecosystem: Host-associated > Plants > Roots > Rhizosphere > Soil ...
AGGCCGATGAACTGCCGCCGCAGCACCCACTGGTAGGGCACGTTGCGGGTGGCCGGCGCCGCCGCGCCCTCGCGGAACGCGGCCGGGATCTGCAGCCGGTCCGGGGCCACCGCGCCGTTGAGGGCGACCTCGGTCACCTTCGCGTCGATCACGGTGCGGCCGTTCAGCTCGTACTTCACCGAGCGCGCGACCTTCACGCCCTGGACCGCCTGATAGTCGCTCAGCACCGCGTCGTAGGTCACGTCGCCCCAGATGTTGTCGTAGTCCAGCGTGCGGACCCGCGCGGGCAGTCCGGTGGCGGGGTCGAAGGCGACCAGGAGCTGCTGCCCCTCGGCCGCTTGGTACGCGACGGTGGGATGGCGCACGCCGCCCACCGTGATGTCGGGCGCGCCGGTCACCCGGTCGGGGTTCTTGGACATCTCGAGCAGCAGGAGCGGCGAGGTGCGGAGCAGCTCGCGCTGGCTCGCGGCGAGCCGGAGGCCCGACATGCTGTGGGCGGGCGGATTCGACTCCTGGCTCTGCTTGTTGCGCCCGGCGCTGTCGATGCCGGCCACGTAGCCGGCCTCGGCGGTGACGATCTCGCTGAACGTGAACGTGCGCGGCGCCGGGTACTCGAGCTTGCGCACCCAGTCCAGGCGGCTGGAGCGCGCGCTCACGTCGGTGACCATCTCCAGCGCGGACTCGTTGGCGAAGGGCATCTCGCCGCCGGCGACCGCGGACTGCTCGGGCTCCCAGTAGCGCACGGTGGCCTTCTGCGAGATCGTCCTGACCGCGGCGAGGGCCTCGGGGCCGCCCTGGGCCTGGACGCCGCGGGCCACCAGGTCCCGACCTCCGCCCGACATCGAGGCGCAGGCCACCACGATCATCGAGACGATCAGCGATAGGGCGAGCGTCGTTGCGGCGCGCTTCATGGTGGTCCCCTCCGGAGGGTGAATGGTTGCGGCAGTATAACCGAGCTCCGCCGCGAAGGTTCCGCGCCGGCCCTCCGGTCCTCATGCCGAGGCGGGATGATTGGGATAGGATAGGCAGCCGATGACGGCCACCGGGGTCCGCGGCGGCGGGAGGGCCATGGCGCAGGCGGGACCGGTCCGCGGTGGCGTGTCCCGGCGGCGCGTGCTCGCGCTGGCCCCCGGCCTGGCCGCGCTCTTCGCCTCGCGCGCATGGGCCCAGCGCCCCGCCACGGCCACCCCGGGCCGGATCGGCTGGGTGTCCTACATCGGCCGGCCGGACGTGGGGCTCGACCGGCTGCGTGTCGGGCTCGTCGAGCTCGGTCACGCCGAGGGCAAGACCTTCGTGGTGAGCCCGCGCTTCGCGAACGGTGACTTCACGAAGATCCCCGCACTGGTGGACGAGCTCCTGGCCGAGCGCCTCGACGTGCTGGCCTCGCGCGGCCCGACCGTCGGCTATCTGAAGGGCGCCGCCGCGAAGGTGCCGGTGGTGTTCGCCTACAGCGGCGATCCGGTGGCGGCCGGGTTCGCGGACAGCCTGGGCCGCCCGGGGCGCAACATGACCGGCATCACGTTCATGGCGCTGGAGCTGTCGGCCAAGCGGGTCGAGGTGCTCAAGGAGCTGGTGCCGCAGGCCACCCGGATGGCCCTGCTCTCGAATCCCGAGCACGCGGGCGAGCTCGCCGAGTACCGGGTGACCGAGGAGGCCGCTCGCCGGGTGGGCGCGACCATCACGCGCCATCTGGCCCGGACGCCGGCGGACCTGACCCGCGTGCTGGGCGAGATCCGGGCCAGTCGGCCGGACGCCATGCTGGTGTTCCCGGACTCGCTCACCCTCGCGCGCCGGCAGGAGATCGCGGACTTCGCGACCCACGCGCGGATCCCGGCCCTGTTCGGCTGGGACGAGTTCACCGACGTGGGCGGACTCGCAAGCTATGGAGCCGGGGTGTTCGAGAGCTTCAAGGGCATGGCCACGTTCGTGGACAAGATCCTGAAAGGAGCCGATGCGAGCCGGCTGCCGATCGAGCAGGTGAGCCGGATCTCGCTGCGGATCAACGCGGGGACCGCGCGGCGCATGGGGCTGACCGTGCCGCAGGCCCTGCTGGTCCGGGCGGACCGCGTCATCGAATAGCTGCGGAACAGAACGGTCAGGAGAGAGGCATGAGCGAGCGAGAGCTGACGTACGGCGAGGCGGTCAAGGAAGCCATCGCGGAGGAGATGCGGCGCGACCCGCGCGTGTTCCTCATCGGGGAGGACGTGGCCGAGGCCGGCCATCCGTTCAAGACCCTGGTGGGGCTGGTGCAGGAGTTCGGCACCGACCGCGTGATCGACACCCCGATCTCGGAGCCGGGCTACGCGGGCATCGGGGTGGGCGCGGCCATGACCGGCATGCGACCGGTGGTGGACGTGATGTTCGGCGATTTCATCACCCTCACCATGGACCAGATGGTCAACCAGGCCGCGAAGGCCCACTACATGTCGGGCGGCAAGATCAAGGTGCCGATCGTCTTCCGCACCACGCTCGGGGCCACCCGCCGCTCCGCCGCGCAGCACTCGCAGTCGCTCCACGCGTGGGTGAGCCACGTGCCCGGCCTCAAGGTGGCGCTGCCCTCCGGGCCCTACGAGGCCAAGGGGCTCATGAAGACCGCCATCCGCGACGACAGCCCGGTGGTGATCTTCGAGGACAAGATGATGTACCGGGTGAAGGGCCCGGTGCCCGAGGGCGACTACACGATCCCGTTCGGGGTCGCGGAGGTGAAGCGCGCGGGCCGCGACGTCACGATCGTGGCCACCAGCAGCATGGTCCCGGTGTCTCTGGGGGCCGCAAAGCTTCTGGAGGATGTCGGGATCAGCGCGGAGGTGATCGATCCGCGCACCACGTGGCCGCTCGACAAGCAGGCCCTGATCGACTCGGCGAGGAAGACCTCGCGCGCGCTGGTGGTGGACGAGGGCTACGAGCGCTACGGGGTGACCGCCGAGATCGCCTCCGTGATCGGAGAAGGCGCCTTCTACTACTTGGATGCTCCGGTCAAGCGTATGGGTGCCATGGACGTGCCGGTGCCGTTCTCACCGGTGCTCGAGGACCTCACGGTCCCGTCGGAGCAGACCGTCTTCGAGGCCGCGAGGGCGTTGTGTCGCCGCTGATCCCCCTCTCCCCTCCGGGCACGACGATCTCCACCCTCTCCCCTCCGGGGAGAGGGCAGGGTGAGGGGCGAGCCTAGACCGATGCCCGCCAACGTCATCATGCCGGCGCTGGAGCTGGCGCAGGAGACCGGCAAGCTCCTGCGCTGGATCAAGGCGCCCGGCGACATGGTCCGCAAGGGCGAGCCGATCGCCGAGATCGAGACCGACAAGGTCACGGTCGAGCTGGAGGCCCCCGCCTCCGGCATCCTGCAAGACGTCACCGCGCAAGAAGGAGACGTGGTCCCGGTCGGCCACACCATCGCCATCATCGCCGACTCCGCCTCTCCCAACCTCTCCCCTCAGGGGGGCCGTTCCGGCACCCTCGCCCCTCAGGGGAGCGGCGCCGTTCCCACCCTCTCCCCTCAGGGGAGCGGCGCCGTTCCCACCCTCTCCCCTCAGGGGAGAGGGCAGGGTGAGGGGCCCACGTCTGACCGCATCAAGGCCTCCCCACTCGCCCGCAAAGTCGCCGAGGCGCACAACGTCGACCTCGCGCACGTCCGCACCGCGAGCGGCAAGATCGAGAAGGCCGACGTCCTCGCGTACGTGGAGAGCCGGCGGACCGTCGCCACGGCGGGCAACGGCGGGCCGGGGACGATCGTCGCGGCGTCGCCCAAGGCGCGGCGGTTCGCCGCGGAGCGCGGGATCGATCTGCGCGCGCTGAAGGGATCGGGGCCCGAGGGGGCGGTGCTGGCGATGGATGTGCCGGCGGCGGCGGAGCCCACTGGCACCGCGCCCCCCACCTCCGGGCCCCTCACCTCCGCGCCCCTCACCTCCAAGCCCCTCACCCTGCCCTCTCCCCAGAGGGGAGAGGGTGTCGCCGCGGGAGAGGGGGGCGGGATTCCTCGGAGGGGAGTGGAGGACGCTGCGTCCCAGGAGAAGGTGGGAACGGTGTGGCGGGTGATGGCGGAGCGGATGGCCGCGTCGTGGACCAGCGCGCCGCACTTCTTCCTGGTGCGCGAGGTCGCCGTCGCGCGGCTCGGGGCGTGGCTCGACAAGGCGCGCGCCCAGACCGGCGTTCGCATCACGTACACGGACCTCCTGATCAAGCTGGTGGCGGCGGCCATCGTGCAGCATCCGCGCGTGGCGGTCTCGTGGAGGGACGGCGTGATCGAGCGGCACCCGGACGTCAACGTGGGCCTCGCGGTCGCGCTGGAGGACGGACTCGTGGTGCCGGTGATCCATCGGGCCGACACCCTCGGCCTCAAGGAGATCGCGGCGCGGCGCGAGGACCTGGTGGCGCGCGCGCAGGCCGGCAAGCTGCGGCCGGCCGATATCCAGGGCGGCGTCTTCACGATCAGCAACCTCGGCATGTACGGCGTGGACGCGTTCAGCGCCATCGTCAACCCGCCCCAGGCCGCGATCCTGGCCGTGGGGCGCATCACCGATCGCGTGATCCCCGTGGACGGCAAGCCCGCGGTGCAGCCGACGATGGTGCTCACCCTCTCCTGCGACCATCGGGCTCTCGACGGCGCTCGCGGCGCCCGCTTCCTGGGCGCGCTCGCGGACCTGATCGAGGAGCCCCTGACCCTGCTCGTCTGAGGACCCTTGCCATGGCGTTCACCGACCGTTACGGCCTGACCGTCACCACCGACTCGTCCGTCGCCTTCGAGCGCTTCCAGGAAGGCATGGACCACCTGCTGGCCTATGGCCCCGAGGGCGAGACGCGGCTCGCCCAGGCGGTGGAGGCCGACCCCGGCCTCGCGGTGGCGCACACCGGCCGGGCCTTGCTGGCCCTCGTCGCGGGCGACGCCGCCGCCGCGCGCGCCGCGATGGCCCGCGCGCGGGAGACGGTGGGCGGCGCGTCGAGGCGTGAGCGCCAGCACGTGGAGGCCCTCGACGCCTTCGTGGGCGGCGAGAGCGCGCGGGGCTTCGCGCTGGCCGACGAGCACGTGAAGGATTTCCCGCGCGACGCGGTGCTGGTGAACCAGGTGAGCAGCGCGATCGCCCTGGCCGGCGCCGCCGACCGAGAGGAGTATCGGGTCGCGTTCATGGAGCGCCTGGCCCCCGCCTACGGTGACGACTGGTGGTACCAGTCCGCGCTCGCCTTCACCTATCACGAGGTGGACCGCTTCGACGAGTCGCGCCGGCTCTCGGAGGCTTCCCTGCAGAAGTACCCTCGGAACGCTCACGCGGCGCACAACCTCGCCCACATCTCGCTCGAGACCCTCGACTGCGAGGCGGGCGCCGCCTTCCTCGACGAGTGGATGGCGGGCTACGACCGGCGCGCCTCGTTCCACTGCCACATGGCCTGGCACCAGGCGATGTTCGCGCTGCACGCCGGCCGCCACGCGCACGCGATGGAGATCTTCGAGCGCGAGATCCTGCCCTCGAGCAACCCCCGCTCGGCCATGACCGACGGCACCGCGCTGCTCTGGCGGTTGAAGCTCGACGCGGAGGGGGGCGCGCTGCCGTGGCGCGCCCTCGCCGACCTGGCCGAGAAGGTCTCGCGTCCCGGCTTCCTCTTCGGCGAGGTGCACGCCGCCTTCGCCTACGCGGCGTGCGGCGACCAGGCCGCGCTGGACCGGCAGGCGGACGGCCTCCGCGCGCTCGGAGCCAAGGGCCACCCGATCGCGGCCCGCGTGGTGCTGCCCCTCGTGCTGGGCACCGCCGCCTTCGCGGCGGGCGACCACGCGGGTGCCCTGCGCCACTTCGAGCCGGTCGAGGCCGAGATGCACCGCATCGGGGGCAGCCACGCCCAGTGGGAGATCTACGAGGAGACGATGGTGCAGTGCTACCTGGCGCTCCAGCGGTGGGACGACGCCACCCGCCTGATCTCTCGCCGCCTCGCCCGCCGTGCCTCGCCGCGCGACCAGCAGTGGCTCGCGCGCGCCGGCCGGCGCGGTAACTAGTTGCCCGCGGGCGCATGATGATCCGGGAGGCGGGCACATGGCCAAGCTGACGCTCAAGGTGAACGGGACGGCCCGGGAGGTCGAGACCGACGATCCCGACACCCCGCTGCTGTACGTGCTGCGGAACGATCTGGCCCTGACCGGCACCCACTTCGGCTGCGGGCTGGCCCAGTGCGGGGCGTGCACGGTGCTGGTGGACGGCCGCGCGGTGCGCTCCTGCATCGCACCCGCCCGCTCGGTGGCCGGCTCCGAGGTGGTCACGATCGAGGGGCTCGGCTCGCCGGAGCGTCCCGATCCATTGCAGGCCGCGTTCATCGCCGAGCAGGCCGCCCAGTGCGGCTACTGCACCGCGGGCATGGTGATGAGCGCGCGCGCCCTCCTCGCCCGGACGCCGCGCCCCACCGAGCCGCAGGTGCGCGAGGCGCTGGCCGGCAACCTCTGCCGCTGCGGCAGCCACGCGCGGGTCATCCGCGCGGTGCTGCGGGCATCGGGCCGCACGCCGGGAGCGCGCTGAGATGGCGGCCCGGCTCTCGCGCCGCGCCTTCCTCGCCACCGGCCTCGCGGCGGGCGGGGCCCTCATCGTCCGCCTGGGCGGCGACGGGCTCGGCGCGGTCGCGCCCGCGCACGCCCAGTCGATCCCCGACGCGGACCGCTTCCTCGGCAAGTCGCTGACCCCCGACGCGGTCGACTCCTACCTCGCGGTGCGGGGCGACGGCACCGTCACGATCTTCGTGGGCCGGGTGGACCTCGGCACCGGCTCTCGCATCGCCATCCGCCAGATGGTGGGCGAGGAGCTCGATCTGGCGCCGGATCGCATCGCGATGATCGAGGGCGACACCGCGCTCACGCCGAACCAGGGCGGCACCGGCGGCAGCTACGGCGTGGCCCGGGGCGGCGTCCAGATCCGTCGCGCCGCCGCCACCGCGCGGCAGGCCCTGCTGGGCATGGCCGCGACGCGCCTTGGACGGCCCGCCGCCGAGCTGGAGCTGGCGGACGGGGTGGTGCGCGCCAGGGATGGAGCCGGCTCGGTGGCTTTCGGCGAGCTGATCGGCGGTCGCACCTTCGATCTGAAGATCGACGCGCAGGCCCCGCTCAAGCCGCACGACCGCTTCCGCTTCATCGGCCAGTCGCTCCCCCGGCCCGACGTGCCGGAGAAGGTGACCGGCCACCATCGCTACCTGCAAGACCTGGTGCTGCCGAGCATGCTGCACGCGCGCGTCATCCACCCGCCCGCGCTCGGGGCCACGCTCGAGAGCGTGGACGAGTCGTCGATCGCCGGCGTCGGCGGCGCACGCGTGGTGCGCGTCCAGAGCTTCCTGGCGGTGGTGGCGGAGCGCGAGTGGGATGCGCTCCGGGCCGCGCGGGCGATCAAGGCCCAGTGGAGCGGGGGCCCCGGCCTCACCGACCACGCGCACGAGTTCGACCTGATGCGCGCCGGCAAGATCGAGCGCGACCAGGAGGTGGCCAAGCGCGGCGATCTCTCCGGGCTCACCGCGCCGCCCGCCGGCACGCGCACCCTCAGCGCCTCCTACCGGTGGCCCATGCAGACCCACGGCTCGATCGGCCCCTCGTGCGGGGTGGCCGACGTGCGCGCGGATCGCGTCACCGTGTGGAGCTCGTCGCAGAACGTGCACGGGCTGCAGAACACGTTCGCGCGCGTGCTCGGGGTCGACCGGGCGAAGGTGCGCGTCATCTACCTGGACGGGGCGGGCTCCTACGGGGCCAACGGCGCGGACGACGCGGCGCTGGAGGCGCTGCTGCTCTCCCGCGCGGTGGGACGGCCGGTGCGCGTGCAGTGGAGCCGCCAGGAGGAGCACGGGCTCGATCCCAAGGGCCCGGCCCAGATGCTGGACCTGCGCGCCGCCGTCGACAAGGACGGCGAGATCGCGGCGTGGGAGACGCAGGCGTGGCTGCCCATCGCCACCGCCAACCTCCCCAACATCCCGCTGATCTCGCTGGACTCGGCGGGGATCGCGCAGACCCAGGGCCGCTCCACCGGGCTCATCTACCAGAACATCGACCCGCCCTACACGATGGCGAACCTGAACGCGGTCGTGCACTGGGTGGCCGACGCGCCGCTCCGCACCTCGCCGCTGCGGGCGCCGGGCAAGATCGCCAACACCTTCGCGGTGGAGTCGTTCACCGACGAGATCGCGGCGCTGACCCGCGTGGACCCGCTCGAGTTCCGCCTGAGACGCCTGACCAACCCACGTGGCATCGAGGTGCTGCGGAAGGTGGCCGCGCGCATGGGGTGGCAGCCGCGCCCGTCGCCCAGACGGGTGGACCGCCGCGCCGCGGCGGTGATGACCGGGCGCGGGCTCGCCTACGTGCACTACAAGCACGAGGAGACCATCGTGGCCATGGGGATGGAGGTCGCGGTGGAGCGCGCCACCGGCAGGATCCGCGTGACCCGGGTGGTGGCCGCGCAGGACTGCGGGCTCGTGATCAATCCCGACTGCGTGCGGGCGCAGCTCGAGGGCAACATCCTGCAGACGCTGTCGCGCGCGCTCCACGAGGAGATCGCCTACGACCGTGACCGGGTGACCACGGTGGACTGGGCGAGCTACCCGATCCTCACGTTCCCGGAGGTGCCGAGGCTCGAGCTGGAGGTGATCCAGCGGCTGGACCAGCCGCCCCTCGGCGCGGGCGAGGCCGCGTCCACGCCCGTCGGTGCGGCGCTGGCCAACGCGGTGTTCGACGCGACGGGCGTGCGTCTTCGCACGATCCCGTTCCGCCCGGAGCGAGTGAAGGCGGCGCTGGCGGGACCGGGCGGCGCGGGGCGGGGATGACGGCGGCCGCCATCGAGGTCCGCCCGCTCGGCCCGCAGATCGGCGTCGAGATCCGCGGCGTGGACCTGCGCCGGCTCGACGACGCCGGCTTCGCCCGGATCTACCGGGCGTGGCTCGACCACAACGTGGCGGTGGTGCCGGAGCAGACGCTCGAGATCGACGACTTCCTGGCCTACAGCCGGCGCTTCGGCGAGGTCGTGCCGCATCCCTCGAAGATGACGCGGCATCCGGAGCGGCCCGAGATCACGCTGCTCGGCGCGAACAAGTTCGGCGCCGATGGGACGCTCGACCTGGCGATCTACCGCCGCGGCGCGGAGGGCTGGCACACCGACGGCGCCTACGACGCCGAGCCCTTCAAGGCCACCCAGCTCTACGCGCTCGCGGTGCCGAGCCGTGGCGGCGACACTCACTTCGCCAGCATGTACGCGGCGTACGACGCGTTGCCCGCGCGGCTCAAGGAGCGCCTGGAGGGGCGCACGGGCGCCTTCACCTACGGCGGGCGCAAGAAGGCGACGGCGCTGCTGAACCCGGAGGACCGCGACTGGATCCCGGTCCGCCACCCGATCGTCCGCCCGCATCCGGAGACGGGCCGCCGGGGCCTCTACTTCGATCCGGGCAAGATCCTCTCCATCGACGGGCTCGAGCCGGCGGAGAGCGACGCGTTGATCGACGAGCTGACCGAGCGCATGATCCGGCCCGAGGGCTGCTATACGCACAAGTGGCGGAAGGGCGACGTGGTGATCTGGGACAACCGGTGCTCGTACCACAAGGCGGCGGGCGACTATCCGCCGGAAGAAGACCGGATCCACTGGCGGGTCTCGATCAAGGAGCGGACATGAACGACGTGGTGCGGCCATGAACGTCGTGGCGCGGATGGTCACGCAGGAGCAGGACGGCATTCCGGGGTACATGGCGCATCCCGACGCGCCGGGCAAGCGGCCGGGCATCCTGATGGTCCACCACGCCCACGGGGTGACCGCGGACTACAAGATCGACGCCTATCGGCTGGCGTGCCTCGGCTTCGACGTGCTCGCCCCCGATCTCTTCAACATGTTCGGCATCGCGGGCACCACCCACATCGGCATGGGCGCGGATCTGCAGGCCAAGCACGGCGACGACGAGTTCCTGGGCAAGATTGACGAGGCCTGGCGCTACCTGATCGACCGCATGGGGACCGACCCGGCGCGCACCGGCTGCATCGGCCACTGCATGGGCGGGCGCCTGCTGATCCCGTTCGCGGCCGATCACCCGTCGGTGAAGGCCATCGTGCTCTACTACCCCTCGGTGCGCGACGAGCCCGAGACCGGGCACCGCCCACGGCACGCCTTCCACCTCGCGAAGACGCTCCAGTGCGCGAGCCTCGTGTTCGCGGCCGGCCAGGACTACATCGCCACGCCGGCCATCCAGGGCCCGCTCTGGCAGGCCTTCCTCGCCAACGGCAAGCTCGTGGAGTGGCACTTCTTCTCCGACGCCCAGCACGGCTTCCGGCATCCCGACAACCCGGGCTTCCAGCCCTACTACGCCGACCTCACGTGGCCACTGACCACCGGCTTCCTGCAGCGCACCGTCTGATCCCGAGAGGAGAGATCTGACATGAGCGACCCCAAGCAGAAGTTCAGCGCCAGCTACGCCAAGGACGCCGTCTACCAGCCCGGCCTCCGCAGCTTCATGGAGTACCGCGACCTCGGCATCGCGGACGCCACCCACGGCAAGATGCGCGCCCACATCGTCCGCGTGAAGCAGGGCGGCGACACCCACGACCTGCACACCACCGGGCTCCACCGGCACGAGTGCGACTTCCAGATGTTCTACGTGCTCAAGGGCACGATCAAGTTCGTCTACGAGGGCGTGGGCGAGCGCACCTTCGGCCCCGGCGACTGCGTGCTCCAGCCCGCCAACATCGTCCACAACGAGCTCGAGTGCACCGACGACCTGGAGATCCTGGAGATCTACTCGCCGGCGGTGCATCCCACCGTGAAGGTGGAGACGATGCCGGAGGCGGCCGCGGCGGCCGCGCGCTAGAGTCCGTCAGCAACCGAGCGGGGCCTTCTCCGGGAAGGAGAGGGCCTCACTCGAGGACTCGATCCGCTCTCAGCAGCACGGGTTCGGGAATCGTCAGGCCGAGACTCCTCGCCGCCTTCAGGTTGACGATCAGCTGGAACTTCTCGGGCTGCTCCATGGGCAGATCGGCCGGCCGCGTCCCCTTGAGGATCCGGTCCACGTAGTACGCGGCGCGGCGATGCATGCCCGGATAGCTGGGACCGAAGGACAGCAGACCGCCCGCCTCGACCAGCTCGACATAGGGGTAGACGGCGGGCAGGTGTGATCGCTCCGTGAACTCTACGATCCGCGTCCGGTTGTGCAGGAAGACCCGGTCGGCCAGCATGACCAGCGCGTCGGGTCTCCAAGCCGCAATCGCCTTGAATGCCGGCTCGA
>Ga0070662_100002556_pt1 | contig 11204 bp, 11 predicted proteins | sample KBSC53metaG_FD_65648 | JGI IMG/M metagenome (GOLD analysis project Ga0070662, IMG submission 65648) | Corn rhizosphere microbial communities from Kellogg Biological Station, Michigan, USA - KBS C5-3 metaG | ecosystem: Host-associated > Plants > Roots > Rhizosphere > Soil ...
GCGGGGGTGCGTGAGTGCGTCAGCGCCGTCGTGCGCATCACAGGTCGCTCGTTGTTGTTCCCCCCTCCCCCGGGCAGCGCGGGGAGGGGCGGGGGAGGGGGCCCGCCGCGGCGGCGCAGATCTCGTCCGGCTGCAACGATCCTGATGCCGCAGTCCGCGAAGACGCCGCGCGGGCGGACGTCCCGGGGTGCGGCGCCGGGTCACAGTCACAACTGTCTGGGATGGTGACACGAGGGCCGTTGTACCGATGGCTGCAGGGCTTCCGAAGTGGACCGGTTTCGCCTGCACAATGTCCAACCCCGCGCAAATCATGAACTTGCAACAAAGCTGCTCCGGCGTAGCCCGATACCGGTACGGGATATGCCACTTGCCGGGGGGCGGCCGGGGCGGCACGGAGCCCGGCGAAACGGGGACCGGTCTCGCGCCAGCGCGCGGGGAAGCCGGGCCTTCGGTCTCGCGGTGAGGACGAGGAAACGATGCGCATTCTGGTCGCCGACGACGAACCCGCCAGCGCACAGGCACTCAAGGACCTGCTCGAGGTCATCGGCCACCAGGTGATCGGCCCCGCCGCCGACGGGGCGGAAGCGGTGAGCCTGGCGGGGCGCGAGAACCCCGACATCGCCATCTTCGACATCGACATGCCGCGGATGTCGGGGCTCGAGGCCATCGACCAGATCACCCGCAGCCGTCCGATCCCCGTGATCGTGCTGACCGCGCACACCGAGCCCGAGTTCGTGGAGCGCGCCGCCGAACTGCCGGTGTTCAACTACCTGGCCAAGCCCGCGGGCGCCGACCGCCTCCTTCCCGCCCTCCAGCTGGCCTCGGCGCGCTTCAAGGAATGGAGCGCGCTGAACGGCCGCGTGTGCGAGCTGTCGCAGAAGATCGACGAGCGGCGCACCATCGAGCGCGCCAAGGGGATCCTGATGGAGCTGCGCGGGATCAACGAGAACGACGCCTACCGGATGCTGCAGCGCGAGAGCCAGCAGCGCAGCCGCAGCATGGCCGACATCGCCCGCTCCATCATCGCGGCGCAGGGGGTGTTCCGCCGCCCGGCCCGCAAGGTGGTCGCTCCCCCGCCCGGGCGCGTGGCCGCCGCCGCGCCGGAGACGGCCGGGGTCGCCGCGTCCGTCCCCACTCCCGTGGAGCCCGCCGCCTGAGCCGCATGCCCCGCCACGATCCGCGCCGCCGGCTGGACCTGGTTCCCGCCGGCGGCGTTTCGCCGTCCCTCCTCGCGGCGATCGGGGCGGCGGTGGACGAGGCGCTCGGCACGCGCCACCGCGGGGTTGATCCGATGGACGTCCCGGCGGAGTGGATGAAGGGCGGTGCGCTGCGGTCCGCCGACGTGATCGAGGCGCTGCTGGCGCGGATGGACGCGGGCCGGGAGATCGATCCGCGCACGGTTCGGCTGGTGGTCGCGAGCGCGCCGCTGGTGGGCGAGGGCGGGCGGCGGGTGTTCGGCGAGGCGGCGGTGGGCGGCGGGTGCGCGGTGATCGGGATCGGCTCACTTGACGGCGGAACCGATTGCGATCAAACGACTTTGCTCGATCGCGCGCGGAAAGCGGCGGTGCACGAATCGGCGCACGCGGTGGGGCTTGAGCATTGTGCGGACCCCACGTGCGTCATGTATCCCGCCCGCGACATTGCGGACCTGGACCGCAAAGCCATCGGTTTCTGCGCGCGCTGCAGCATGGACCTTGCACACGCAACCCTTGATGCCACGCAAGGCTGAGGTTAGGTTATGCCACGGCAGCCCGCTTTTCCATCCATCACCCCTGCACACGCTATTGCACCGGCAACCCAGCCACCGCCACACGGCGAAGGCACGCCCATGAGCAAGGATTCATCCCGCTCGCTGCGACGCGCGTACCTGGAGTGGGTCGAGGAGCAGGTGGAAGATTTCAAGGACACCATTCCCCGGTCGCGGCTCCTTGCCATTGCCGACCAGGTGGTGGACGAGCTGCGCCTGGCCCGCGGCGGGCAGTACCAGCTCACCGAGGTGCTGCTGTGCGACGCCATGAACCGGCACCTGTTCAAGCTGCTCAAGCTGCCGGGGTACCGCACGTGGCTCGAGGAATGTGCGTCGCGCCCCGAGCCGCACCACGATCCGCGGGTGATCCCCTTCCGCGAGCTGTCGCCGCCGCCCAGCACCGTGGCGCCTCGCGCGATGCCGGTGATCGCCGACGCCGAGGACGAGCCACTGGCCTGTGTCGGTTAGACACGCGCCGCTGGCCCCTATGTGACACGTTCGCCCCGGGGCGGCGGCCGAAGGCAATATTGAAGTGATTGCAGGGGTTGGAGTTATGTGTGCGCCGCGGTCCGGTACGACTCGTGCCGGTTCCGCGGCGAGCGCGTTTACGGATGTTGGCGCGTGCCCGGACCTTTTGCCGGAGCGTGACGGATGGCGGACGACGACGTGAGCGCCGGCGAATTCCCGGCCGACGATAGCGGGGTGGTGGGGATCGTGGTGCAGGGCCGGCGCTCGGTGGAGGCCGCGCCCAACCTGCGCTTCGTGTGGGGCCCGCCCGAGTTCCAGGCGGCGCCCAGCCTCCCCTTCGGAAGGTGGAAGACCGTCGCCAAGGCGGCGTGATCTACCCGGTTGGATCAACCGATGTGGAAGAGGCGGAGCGATCCCGGTCGCTCCGCCTCTGTTTTTGTTTCGGATTCCGGAGTGCGGTGCCTGGACCGGCATCGTCATGGTCACACGGAGCAGCGGAGGGCAATGGAGCAGCGGAGAAGTGCGAACGGTCGGCTGGATCGAGTCTCTGCCGCTGCGTGGTTCTCGGGTGGCGCCTTGCAGATTCGTCGTGGTGCAGGCCTGCGGATGATCCGGTCACTTCGCTGTGGCGACGAGAGACTCGGTGGCCGGGGTGGGCGAGGGGCGGCCGAAGAGGTAGCCCTGGAACAGGTTCACGCCCAGCGCCTCCAGCGTCCTCCACTCCTCCTCGGTTTCCACGCCCTCGGCCAGCACCAGTTCGCCGGCTTCCTGCGCCAGCCGCACCAGCGCCGCGCAGATCTCGCGGTGGAACGCCGAGTGGACGCAGCGCGACACCAGGTCGCGGTCGATCTTCACCAGGTCGGGGTCCAGGTCGCCCAGCAGCGACAGGCCCGACCAGCCGCTGCCCACGTCGTCCAGCGCCACCTTGAAGCCCTTCTCGCGATAGAAGGCCAGGATCCGCTTCAGGTGCGCGCGGTCGGCCAGGCGCTCGGTCTCCACCACCTCGAACACCACGCGGTCGGGGTCCACCCCGCTCTCGCGCGCGGCGCGGACGGTGGTCGCCAGGCAGAAGTCCGGGCGGTAGATGGCGGTGGGAAGGAAGTTGACCAGGAAGTGCACGCCCGCCGGCACCTTCGCGTGGCCGGCGGCGCGCAGGTGCGCCTCGCGGGCGGCGCGGTCGAGCATGAAGGCCAGCTGCTCCTGCCGCGCCCACTCCAGCAGCGTGGCCGCGCCGATCACCTCGCCCTCGGGGCTGCGTCCGCGCATCAGGCACTCGTAGCCCCACGGCTCCAGCGTGCCGGCCCAGAACACCGGCTGGAACCAGGTCTCGATCCGCCCCTCGCGCAGGAGCGCCGCCAGCCGCGAGCTGTCCAGCTCGCTCATCTCGGCCAGCGTTTTCGCGTGGATCAGCGTGACCACCTGCTTCTCGAGCGGGAGGTGCCGGTCGAGCCAGGCGCCGCGCAGGAAGCGGAAGCGCTCGTCGTCGAGCACGCCGCGCATGAACCCGGCGACCTCGGCCACCCCCGACCACGGCGAGCCGCCGCCCACGTCCAGCATCACCGCCTCGAAGTCGCGGCGCACGGTCCACCCCTCCTTCTGGGCGAAGACGAGGATCTCGGGATACAGGTCCAGCGTTTCGGCGAGAACGGCGAGGCGGCGGTCGTCGGTGCGGCAGTCGCAGTGCATCGTCGCGGCGGGGGATCGGATCGCGTGTAGAGATGAACAAAGCTACGACACACCCCGTCGCGAAAACAGGGCCGGGTGCGGCGCAGCGATGTTTCCGATCCGGAACAGACGGTCGATCAGGTGCGTGAGTGCGTGAGTGCGTCCCTGGGGCTCCGCTCGTCAGGACGGAAATTGGCTCACAGCCCAGTCTCAGCTATGGGGTGAGAGCCTTGCGGTTGATCGCTTGCCCAGAAGTGCGGGGGAGGGGCCAGCGATCAGCACGCACTTACGCACCAGCGCACTCACGTACCTGTTCAGCCGTTCATCAGCTCACGATGACGGTGCCGGCCGCGATGTTGACCAGGTCGTACTCGGGGCTGCTCAGGCAGGTGGGCCCGTCGCCCGCGGCGGCCAGGTTCACGGTGTTGGCCTGGTCGATCGCGGCGTCCACCACCTCGAAGTACGCATCGTCGCCCTCGATGCTGGGGTCGCTGCTCTCGTTGACGGTGCCCGACAGCTTGGCGTGCCCGCCCGACTTGGAGATGCACTTGATGTCGATGGAAGCCGCCACGTCGCCGGTCACCGAGTAGAGCACCGCGGTGCCCGTGGTCACGCTGCTGCTGTTGTTCGACGCCACCACGCCCAGGGTGTAGCCGGAGGAGAGCTTGAACGCGGCCACCACGCTGGCGTTGGCCGTGCCGGTGTGGCGGATCTCCGTGTTGCCGGTGCTGCGGCCGTCCCGCGCGGTGGTGGGCGCCCCGTCGCACCCGGCGAACGCGGGAACGGCCAGCGCGGCGGCAAGGATGAGGGCGGCGTGTTTCATGAGCAACCTCCGGGGGATGTGGATGAGGGAGACCATCCGCCCCGGCGCTCGCTGTAAACTTAGGCGGGAAAGATCCGGGGCAGTTTCAACGGTAGGCGTGACTGGAGCAGAATGCAAGGAAACGTTTGATGTGAGACATAATGGTATTTTCCATCCAACAACGGTAATTTGCCCCAGGTTCCCCGCGCGGGCCGGACTCTCCTGGACCGCATGCGACGATCTAACTGCGTTTTCGGTTGCAGGCGCAAAACGGATGGTGCAATCGCCGACGCATCCCACGTCGCTCGCCACCCAGCGGCGTGGGGCGGTCGCTTGCCCCGGCTCGGCGCGCGGGCCTACATTGCGCCCACACTTCCCCCACAGAGACGGAAACGGAACGATGGCCAAGACGTCGAGCTTCGACATCACCTCCAGCGTGGACCTGCAGGAGGTGGACAACGCGCTGAACCAGGCGCGCAAGGAAGTGCAGCAGCGCTACGACTTCAAGGGCGCCACCATCGAGATCGACTTCGACCGCAAGGCCGGCACCCTCAAGCTGCTGGCCGACGACGACTACAAGCTCACCGCGCTGGTGGACGTGATCCAGGGCAAGCTGGCGAAACGCGGCGTGCCGATCCGCAACCTGGACTACGGCGAGGTGGAGCAGGCGTTCGGCGGCAAGGCGCGGCAGACCATCACCCTGGTGCAGAGCATCAGCACCGAGAAGGGCAAGGAGATCGTGCGCAGTATCAAGGACGCCGGCTTCAAGAAGGTGAACGCGCAGATCCAGGACGAGCAGGTGCGCGTGACCAGCCCTTCGATCGACGAGCTGCAGGCGGTGATCGCGCACCTGAAGAAGCAGGACTTCGGGCTGGAGCTGAGCTACGGCAACTTCCGCTCGCAATGACGCGTCCGCGCTCCGCCGAGCTCTTTCGCCGCGCGCAGGCCGTCACTCCCGGCGGGGTCAACTCGCCGGTGCGCGCCTTCCGAGCGGTGGGCGGCGAGCCGTTCTTCGTAGCCCGCGCGGAAGGGTCGCGCATCTGGGACGTGGACGGCAACGCGTACATCGACTACGTCCTTTCCTGGGGCCCGATGATCCTGGGCCACGCGCACCCCGCCGTGGTCGCCGCGGTGACGGACGCCGCGGCGCGCGGCACCAGCTACGGCGCGCCCACCGAGGCCGAGGTGGAGCTGGCCGAACTGGTGCGCGAGCTGGTGCCGTCGATGCAGCGCGTGCGCTTCGTGAACAGCGGCACGGAGGCGACCATGAGCGCCATCCGCCTGGCCCGCGGCTTCGCGGGGCGCGAGCTGATCGTGAAGTTCGACGGCTGCTATCACGGCCACGGCGACTCCTTCCTGGTCAAAGCAGGCTCGGGGGTCGCCACGCTGGGCCTGCCGAACTCGCCCGGCGTGCCGGCGGAGCTCTCGAAGCTGACGCTGACCGCGCCGTTCAACGACCTCGCCGCGGTCGAGGAGATCTTCCGGGCGCATCCGGGAAAGGTCGCGGCGGTGATCCTGGAGCCCGTGGTCGGCAACGCCGGCTTCATCCCGCCCGTGGACGGCTTCCTGGAGGGCTTGAGGCGCGTCACGCGGGAGGACGGCGCGCTGCTGGTGTTCGACGAGGTGATGACGGGGTTCCGCGTCTCGCGCGGCGGGGCGCAGGAGCGCTTCGGCGTGGTGCCGGACCTGACCACGCTGGGGAAGGTGATCGGCGGGGGGCTGCCGGTGGGCGCGTACGGCGGCCGCGCGGAGATCATGGACCGCGTGGCGCCGGTCGGTCCCGTCTACCAGGCGGGGACGCTCTCGGGGAACCCGCTGGCGATGGCCGCCGGGGTGGCGCAACTCCGCATCCTGCGCGACGAGAACCCGTATCCCGAGCTGGAACGCAGGACCGCGCGGCTGGTGGGCGGGCTCCTCTCCGCCGCGTCCGAGCTCGGCGTTGCGGCGAGCGGGGGAAATCTCGGGTCGATGTGGGGGATGTTCTTCGCACCCGGGCCGGTGCGTGACTTCGAGCAGGCGAAGACGAGCGACGTGCCGCGATTCAACCGCTTCTTCCACGGGATGCTGGAGCGGGGCGTGTTCCTGGCGCCCAGCCAGTTCGAGGCCGGCTTCACCAGCACCGCGCACACCGACGCGGACGTGGACGCCACCATCGGCGCGGCGAGGGAGGCGCTCCGTGCCGCGCTGGGCTGACGCGGCGATCGGGCTCTCGCTCGCGGCGCTGGCGGCGTGCGGGGGCGGACGGACGGAGCCGGTCTACGGGCCCGTCCCCAGCGCGCCCACCCCGCGTCCCGCGCCGCCGCCCCAGGCACCGCCGCCGCCGCGCTTCGAGCCGGCGCCCGCGCCGGTGGCGGCAGGCCCGGCCGTCCGGGTCGGCGTGGTGGTGGAGGCGGCGGCGGGGACGATCTCTTCGCCGTCCGGCCTGACGGTGGAGACGGAGAGCGGCGACAACCTCGACGAGCTGGCGCAGGGCCGCGGCGTGGCGTTCTCGAACGACGGCGGCGGGATCGTGATGACGGTGGTGGACGGGAACGGCTCGCCCGTCGGGCGGTCGCGGCGCGGGATGGCGTCGCCGGTGGTGGTGCGCGCGGCGGACGGCGGGGTGGTGGAGCTGCGCGGCGTGCCCTATCGCGGCGCCGTGCTGGTGCAGACGGCGGGCGGGCGGAGCCTGACCTTCGTCAACCGCGTGGACCTGGAGAGCTACCTGCTGGGCGTGGTGCCGCGCGAGCTGGGCCAGGTGGACGAAAGCGCGTACGAGGCGATCAAGGCGCAGGCGGTGGCCGCGCGGACGTACGCGGTGAGGAACATGGGCCGGCGCACGGAGCTGGGCTTCGACGTCTACGCCAGCACGGCCGACCAGGTGTACGGCGGGGTGCAGGCCGAGCGCGAGCTGGTTTCCCGCGCCGTGCGCGAGACGGCCGGCGAGGTGCTGACGTACGGCGGCCGGCCGATCGATGCCTACTATCACTCCACCTGCGCCGGGCGGACGGCGGCGATCGACGAGGTGTGGAACGTGAACCCCGTTCCCTACCTGGTGTCGGTGGAAGACGTGGACCCGCGCACCGGCGAGGCGTATGACCGCGCCAGCAGCCGCTTCCGATGGACGGAGCGCTGGAGCCCCGAGCAGCTGGTGGCCACGCTGAACCGCACCCTGGCCGATTCGCTGCGCGGCCGCCGCATCCGCGAGATCGAGGACATGGACGTGATCTCGAGGACGCAGAGCGGCCGGGTGCGCGCGCTGCGGATCGAGACCGACGCGGGGACGTTCACCGTGGGGCGCGACCGGGTGCGCTGGATCCTGGTGCCGCCGCGCGGCGGAATCCTGAACAGCAGCAAGTTCGACATCAGGCTGGAGCGCAGCGGCGGGGAGGTGGTGCAGATCGTGGCCGAGGGCGGCGGCTGGGGCCACGGCATCGGGATGTGCCAGGTGGGCGCGATGGGCCGCGCGCGCGCCGGGCAGGACTACCACACCATCCTGGGCGCGTACTATCCGGGAACGCGGCTGGAGCGGATGTATTGAGCGTGTCGCGGGCCCCGCGGGCCCTCACCCTGGCGTCCAGGCGCGGCTGCGCCGCGTCCTGAACGCCTGTCCCTCTCCCAAAAACAGCCTGGGAGAGGGACCCGGGGGCGCTTCGCGCGGCTACTTCGAGCGCAGGACGGTGGATCGGAGCGGATACCGGAGATCGGCGCGGCCGCGGCCAGATGCGGCCGCGAAGATGCTTGCTGATTCACCACGGCGCCGCGGGAGCAGTCCGCGAAGGCGGACGTTCCGACGTTCCAGCGGCGGGTTTCAACCCGCCGTCGAAAGGGCGCGGATTGCACCGTTTGCGTGAGGGATGCGCGCCCGCAGGGCCGGGACGCCGCCGCGCGAGAGAGGGTGCCGCGGGTCAGCCGGGGAGCCTGGCGCGGCGGTGGCCCGGCGCCGTTGGGCACGGCGGTATCGTGCCCTACGGCGCGCGCAGCCCGGCCCGGAGCGCAGCGGAGGGACACGCCCGGATCCCGCCGTTGCCGTTGCTGTTCAAGTTCAAGCGATTGAAGCAGATGCGAGATTTCCCACTCGACGAGACGCATCCGTGACCGTGCACAGACCCTCCACCCGCGTCGCCGTGATCGGCGCGGGGGCGATCGCGCAGGTGACGCACCTGCCCATCCTGAGCCGCATGCGCGGGGTGGAGATCGCCGCCGTGAGCGACCGCGACGAGCACACCGCCCGCACCGTGGCCGACCGCTACGGCTCGCGCGCCCTGGACGCCCAGCGCATCTGGGACGACGAGTCGATCGGCGCGGTGGTGGTGTGCACCCCCAGCCACCGCCACGAGGAGCACGTGCGCGACGCCCTGCGCGCCGGCAAGCACGTGCTGTGCGAAAAGCCGCTCGGGCTGTCGGCCGAGGGCGTCCGCTCGGTCCTGGCCGAGCCCGGCGCCGGCGACCGGCTGATGGTGGGGATGAACCAGCGCTTCCGCCCCGACGCGCAGGCGCTGCGTTCGTTCGTCGTCAGCGGCGAGCTGGGCGACGTGTTCTACCTGAAGACCGGCTGGCTCACCCGCACCCGCCCCAGCGGACGCCTGCGCTCGTGGCGGCTGATGCGCTCGGCCGGCGGCGGCGCGCTGATGGACCTGGGCCTCCAGATGCTGGACCTGGCGCTGTGGACGCTGGGCTACCCGCGCGCGCTCCGCGTCTCGGCGCACACCCACCGCACGGCCGACGCCGAGGTGGAGGACGCGGCGGCGCTGCTGCTGCGGCTGGAGGGCGGCCGGGTGATCAACCTGGAGGTGACCTGGGCGCTGGTCTCGCGGCGCGACCGTCAGTTCCTGCACGTGCTGGGCAGCGGCGGGTCGGGATCGCTGTCGCCGCTGCAGGTGTTCCGCCAGATGGACACGGGGATGGTGGAGGTGGCCCCCGCGCTCCCCGCCGGCACCGAGAACCTGTTCACCGCCAGCTACCGCAACCAGCTGCAGTACTTCGTCGAGGCGGTGCGCGGCGAGAAGCGGCTGGAGCCGCCCGCCGAGCACGTGCGGCTGATGCGCATCATGGAGGCGGCGTACCGGAGCGCCGAGGAGGGGCGGGAGATCGACCTGCCGGAGGATTGAGTGCCGAGCGGGGACAGGGGACAGGGGACAGGGGACAGGGGACAGGGGACAGGGGACAGTGAAGGGTCGGATGGGAGCGGCGGGCGCGAGGCGGAGTGCCTCGATCTCATTTCTCGAACCGAGAGGGGAAGCGGGGCGATGGCGGATGTGAGCGAGCTGATCGAGGGGCTGAACACCGACCTGTCGGCCGAGTACCAGGCCGTGATCATGTACCGCACCTACGCGGCGCTGGTGAGCGGGCCGTGGCGGCGCGACCTGCGGGCCTTCTTCGAGGCCGAGATCCCCGACGAACTGGGGCACGCGGCGTTCCTGGCCGACAAGGTGGTGGCGCTGGGCGGAACCCCCGCCGTGGCCGTGGCGCCCGTGCCGATCCCCCGCGACGCGCGCGAGATGCTGGAGAACGCGCTGCAGGCCGAGGTGGACACCATCGAGCGCTACACCCGGCGCATCCAGCAGGCGGACGAGTGCGGCGAGATCTCGATCCGCGTAGAGCTGGAGAACATGATCAGCGACGAGAGCCGCCACCGCGACGAGATCCGCCGCATGCTGGTGGACTGGCGGTAAGGCCCGCATCCAACGGCACGAAGTCCGCCTTCGCGCCGCCTTCGCGGACTTCTCGGGGCGCGGAGCAGATCAGCCCCGGTATGCACCAATCCTCCCCACGCCGTTGAAGCCTCGCGCGGTTTGCGAGGCGTTCTGTCGTCGTTGCTGCGGCGTTCCACCCGGGGTGTCCAGGTGCGGCTGGTTGACCTTCGAACGGGCGTTCGGGCGTTGACCGGCGGGGGCGGCATCCCCATTCTTAACCGCAGGCATCACCAGCATTTCGCCCGAGTTCCAGGGGAGCCCGCGTGTCCGTCACGTCCACAGCCACAGAGCCCGCCGAGCGCCTGCGCCACATCGCCGCCACCGTGCAGCAGGGGGGGCGCATCACCGCCGGGGACGCCGCGGTGCTGTGGCACCACGCCGGCGACGACGAGCTGAAGCGGCTGGCGCAGCTGGTCCGCGCGCGCTACCACGCCCCCGACCGCGCCACCTACATGGTGATGCGGATCATCAACTACACCAACGTCTGCGTGGCGCAGTGCGACTACTGCGCCTTCTACGTGCTGCCCAACCAGGATGGCGGCTACGTGCTGACCCGCGACGACGTGTTCGCCAAGATCGACGAGCTGCTGGAAGCCGGCGGCGACCTGGTGGGCTTCAACGGCGGCTTCAATCCGAAGCTGCCGCTGCACTACTACGCCGACCTGTTCGCCGCGGTGCGCGAGCGCTACGGCGACCGGGTGGAGTTCTACGCGCTCACCATCGCCGAGTTCATGTACCTGGCCGACCGCGCCAACCTGTCGTACCTGGACGCGGCGGCGCGGCTGCGCGACGCGGGGGTGCACTGGATCACCGGCGGCGGCAGCGAGATCCTGACCGAGGACTTCCG
>Ga0070662_100002571_pt1 | contig 11180 bp, 4 predicted proteins | sample KBSC53metaG_FD_65648 | JGI IMG/M metagenome (GOLD analysis project Ga0070662, IMG submission 65648) | Corn rhizosphere microbial communities from Kellogg Biological Station, Michigan, USA - KBS C5-3 metaG | ecosystem: Host-associated > Plants > Roots > Rhizosphere > Soil ...
AGCGAGCCGGTGAAGTCCCACCCCCACTCCGTCTTCTCCGCCCGCACGATGAAGCCCAGCCCGCCGATCAGCACGCGGCCGTCGAAGCTTCCGGTCACCGAGCGGCCGGCGGTGCCGAACGGGTTCTGCACGTCGAGCGTGAACGCGGGGTTCTCGATCGCCACCACCGAACCGACGCCCACGCGCAGCTCCGTCGCCACGTCCACCGAAAAGCTCTGGAAGCCGGCGGCGGGGTCCAGCACCATCCGCAGCTGGCGCAGGTCCACGCTCTCCAGCCGCAGGAAGTCGTCGGGGAGGTGGAACTCGCCGACCTTGACCCCGGTGGGAAGGTTGTCGAGGTCGGCCAGCGAGGCGAGCTGCACCTGCCCGCCGATCTCCACCGTCCACGGGCCCTGGCCGTTGGGCGGCACGTCCACCTCGATGGCCAGGCTCGCATAGTCGTTCAGCGACAGGTGGCCCGAGAGCGCCAGCTCCACCACGGGCTCGGCTTCCCACATCACCGCGGTGACGGCGGCGCCGGCGCTCTCGAAGACGAACCCCTGGCCCAGCGAGACGGGGTCGGCCGAGTCGACGGTGAAGGAGACCTGCTGGAGCCGCATCGAGAGCGGCTCCACGTGGATCTCCACGTCGTGCAGGAAGAGCGCGGAGAGGCCGGCGAGCTGCGCGGGGAAGGCGGCGCTCCACGACGACAGCCCCGGCGGCGGCGGGAGCGGCGTGCCGTCCAGGAACGCCGCGACGTCGTGGATGGCGTTCGCCAGCCGCAGCGAGTTCCCCGGCCGCACCGTCCAGCTCTGCCCGGGAAGGGAAAGGTCCACCGGCAGCTCGATCTCCACCGGGAGCACGGTGGATCCGACGCCCATCTCCGCGCGCAGGAGGTACGCCGCCCCGCCCCGGGCGTAGTAGCGCGCGAACTCGAACCCCAGCCCGCCCAGTGCGATCCCCAGACCGACCAGGAGCGGAAATTCCTGGTCCGAGCCGCGGACGCCGGCGTACAGCGTCTCGCCGTCGGAGTCGAAGATCAGCGCGGCGCCGCCGAAGCTCGCGTCGAGCACGGCGTCCAGCGCGCTGCGCGGGTGCGGGGGGATGATCCCGCGGTCGACCAGGGTGCGCAGCTTCAGCGTGTCGAGGGTGCCGGTCATCTGCAGCCCGTACCCTTCGGCCTCGGCCGCGTCGGCGTACAGGTAGAGCGACGCGTCGGCCACGCGCGTGCCCAGCAGCGTGGCGGCGCCGGCCACCGCGTAGTTGCCGCTCCCGTCGGCGTCCATCGCCACCGCGCCGCCCTCCAGCACCAGCGCGGGAAGGGAGAGGGCGCGCAGGAGGGTGGCGAACGCCGGGTGCGGCACCAGCTCCGGGGTCACGGTGATGGCGCCGCCGGCGCCGGCGGCGAAGCTCGCGGGATCGGGAAGCGCCATGCTCACGCCTTCTGCTTCTTGCGCGGGCGAAGCCGGCTGCCGTAGAGCTCCACCTCGGCCGTGACGCCGTTCTCGTCCCAGTACTCCTGCACCTCCTGGTCGAACGAGGTCTCGCCCAGCAGGCTGCTTCCCGCCTGCCGCGGGTCGGGGGTGTTGTTCAGCAGCGAGTACATGGTGGTGCGCTGCGCGGGCCAGGTTCCCGAGGTACTCGGCTCGTACACGCCGTTCACCAGCGTGAAGCAGTCGGCAAGGAGGTCTTCGAGGTCGCTGGACAGCCGCTCCGCGTCCTTGAGCTGGGCCATCCCCTGGCTAGTGTCGACCAGCCAGGGAAAGCGGCGGCGCACGTAGTCCATCTTCCCCCCCTTACCCGCGAAGTACACGATCTCTGCCGCACGGGCTTCCAGCGCGCCGTACATGGCGTTGTACATCGCCACGTTCAGGTTCGGCAGCGCCTGCCCGGTGGTGAGCGCCGACAGCCGCTTGCGGTCGGGGGTCACCACGGTGCGGTCGATTTTCACCGAGTGCGTGGCCTTGGAGAGAAGGGTCACGTCGTTCCCGGTCACCGTGCCAGGGTCCAGCGCCGGAACGTTCACCACCACCACCTGCGGCGTGCGGTTGGTGGTGGTCCCGTTCACGTCCTGCAGGCCCGTGTTGGCCACGGCGGCGGCCAGCGCGTCCATCTTCGCCTTGTCGGACTTCTGCTTGCTGTTGTACTGCGGGTGGGGATACAGGCAGTGGTTGACGAAGCTCACGGTGAGCGTGCGGCCGTTCTGCGCGACACCGCAGTACGCCTTCACCCGGTCGACGTACTCGCCGCCGGGCACGCCCTTCATCTGGTTGCAGCTCACCACGATCGTCTCGGGGCGCAACTCGTCGAGCAGGCCGTAGCCCTTGCGCACGGGCTCGAACTCCTTTTCGGTGCCGGTGCCCTCCGGGTCCTGGTCCTCGCCGGCCTGCGACAGGGTGTAGTCGGCCTTGCGGCGGATCTTCTTCCCGTAGTTGTTGTGGTTGCTCCCGTGGTGGGTGGCCTTCATGGCGGTGACCGGCTGGGCCAGCACCCCCGCGCCTCGCAGGTAGGCGACCAGCGGCTCCTCCACGTTGGCGTAGCGCGTCAGGCTCAGGTCGCCGCTCAGGTCGCCCGCGGTGAAATAGGTGAAGCCGTTCCAGCTCAGGATGAAGGCGAGCGACAGGTCGTTGGGGCTCACCGAGGGCATCTCCTGGTCGGCGCGGCTCTCCACGACCTGCTTCTCCTGCTCGCTCAGGTCCGATCCGTCCACCTTGCGGTTGGCGCGATACAGGATGCGCTTCCTGACGCAGTCGCGCAGCGCGTTGGTCCCGTCGGCCAGGACGCCCGCCGCGCAGTAGCAGGTGAGTTGCACCGCGCCGCCGGGGACCAGGTCGTACGCCACGGGGCCCTTGCAGTCGTTGCGCAGGGCGCCGTTCACCCAGTTCTCCTCGAGCGCGAAGGGGAGGGCCCGGCGGGTGGCGCCGCCAGCCACCGCCTTGGTCATGTACACGCTGTACGCCTGGATCAGGTCGCCTTCCGCGGCCATGGTGCTCAGCGGGTTCACCGGCGTCCACACGCTGCTTCCCACCGCGTAGCCGCCCGCGTCCATGAACGAGCTGAACTGGATCCCCAGCCGCTGGAACCCCTCCATGTGGTCGGCGTGGTAGTGCGAGGTCACCACCAGGTCGAAGCTGGCGGCCGACTCACCCTGGGTGTACCGGGCCAGGTAGCCGCGCAGCCGCTTCAGGCCGGCATCGTAGGTCTCGCCGCCGGCGTCGATCAGCACCCTGGTGATGCGCTGGGCGGGATCGTTGTCGTCCTTCCAGCGGACGAGGATGAGGGTGGAGTCGCCCCCCGACATCCCGACGTGGTGGATCTCCAGATTCTGGACGGTGGGCATGGCTACACCGCCGGGAGGTCGGTTTCGAGCGGGGCCCGGTCGGCCCGCGCCGCGCGCACCTCCCAGTCGAACTCGCCTTCGCCGACCGATCCGAATACCTCGAACCGCCCCTCCGCCACGCCGCCGTGGCTGAGCGCGAAGGGGACGCGGCCCCGCGCGGTGAGCTGCACGGTGCGCCCCTCCTTCACGGTGAGCGCCTCGAAGTAGTCGGGAAGGTGGACGGTGGCGGCGCCGCCCGTGAGCCGCGCGGTGCCGCGGTAGTAGACGGCGTTCTCGGGGCCTTCCAGGCACCCGTGCACCAGGTCGCGCCCGGGAAGGAGGGGATGGGGGACGCGGAAATGCTTCTGGTATGCGTAGAGGTCCCCCTTGATCACCACGGCGCCGTCGAGCCAGGTCAGCACGTCGGCGTTGCGCGTCCCCAGCACGCCGCGCGTCGACGCCTCGATGCGGATGCCGTCGGCGTCGCCCAGGCTGATGTTCCAGCCGCCGGAGGTGATGACTTTGACCGCGCCGGTGCCGGCGCTGAACGGGATGCCCTTGCGGATGGTGCCGCCCAGCCCGCCCACGGCGCCCTCGGTGGAGATGCGCAGCACCTCCACGCCGACGTTGGAGAGCACGCTCACGTTCCCGTCGCCGGTCCTGTACAGGTCGGGGCGCAGCTGGACCGGGCCCCCGCTCTGGAACTGCCCGCCGTCGGCGCGCACGTTGCCGGCGACGTGCAGCTTCTCGACCGGGCTGGTGGTGCCGATCCCCACCTTCCCGTCTTCCGCCACCCGCAGCGACTCGCTGCCGTCGGGGCGCATCACCTGCACGAACCCGTCGCCGGTGCCGTCGGTGTCGGGCTTCAGCGAGAGGCAGCTGGTGGAGCGGATCTGTCCCCCGTCCACGCGCAGGTTGCCGGTCACGTGCAGCGCATCCCTGGGCGCGCTGGTGCCGATCCCCACCTTCCCGTCCGCCGTCACGCGCAGCGACTCGCCGCCGTCGGGGCGCATCACCTGCACGAAGCCGTCGCCGGTGCCGTCGACGTCGGGGTTCAGCGAGATGCGGCTGGAGGAGCGGATCTGTCCCCCGTCCACGCGCAGGTTCCCGGTCAGGTGCAGCGCGTCCTGCGGAGCCGCGGTGCCGATGCCGACGTGGTCGCCCCGCTGGACGATGCGGCCCTTCTCCAGCGCCGCCGTGAGCTGCCCGTCCCAGTAGCCGGGAACGTTCTGGTAGCGGACGTACATCGTGGCGGGGCCGCCCGGCAGCCCGGTGACCAGCCCGCTCACCTCCACCTCGATCCACTCCCCGGGGGCGAGCTGGGTGTCGCCCGGCGGGGTAAAGACCCACTCCGGCGTCTGCGCCTCCACGATGGGATCCGGGGTCCAGGGCTCCTCCGTGCCGCCGTGCACGGCCCTGGCCGTCACCGTCGCGCCGGCGACCTGGTCGGCCTCGCCCACCGCCCAGTCGCGCGTTTCGCCCGCCGCCTGGGTGTCGAAGAGGACGATCAGCCGGGAAGGGGCGTCGCCCTGCGCGCCGGTGAAGGCGATCGCGCCGTCCTTGCGGGTGTTGGAGATGCGCAGGGTGAGCGCGTTGGCCGAGCCGTCGTTCAGCACCACGTCGTTCCCCACGAACCCGGCGTGCAGCGGGATCTCGCGCTCGCCCTGGTGGTTCACCACGTTCAGGTGCGTCACCCGGCGCCCGGTGACCGGCGTCTGCGCGCCGCCGAACGCGAGCTGGGCGAAGCGCATCTCCACCCGCGTGCCGCGCGCGCCACCCCCCGCGTCGGCGCTGGCGTGGGGGAACACGAACCCCAGCGTCTGCCCCGCGGCGATCTCCCCGCCATCCGGACGGAGGAAGTAGAGCGCGGCCGTCCCGTCCGCCTCGCTCGCCGCGTTGCCGCGCCATCCGGCCGGCTGCAGCGCGGCGTCGAGCTTCTCCTGCGCGGCCGCGAGCGAGGTGCCGGACAGCGTGCCCGGGCGGAAGCGGAGGGCGAAGTGGTGGTTGCGCGGGCCGGCGGTGGGGTCTTCGGGCTTCAGCAGGGCGACGGAGAGGCCGCTCTGGTTGGAGATCTCCACGTGCAGCGGCTTCCCCTCGGCCGCGTCGGTGATGTAGAGCACCTCCTGGTCCTCCCCGTCGTGCAGGTACAGGTCGAACGGATAGCTGCGGCGGAAGGAGGACTGCGCGGTGCGGTCGTCCTCCATCATCCGCGCGATCTCCTCGGCGCTCACGCCGCGGTCGTACACGCGCAGGTGCGCCATCCGCCCCGCCCAGCTCCCGCCGGCGTTCCACCCCGCGCGGACGGTGGCCGCCGCCGCACGGGCGCGCGCGTTGCCGGCGGACCCGCCGCCCCACCGCACGCCGTTGCGGTAGAGGTCCATCGTCCCCTCCGCCGCGCGCACGAACGCCCAGTGCGTCCAGGCGCCCGCGTAGTCGCTCGCGGACGCGGGCTGCTCCAGCCGGTCCGTCCCCCCGCCGCTGTTCCCGTGGTCGAAGCGGACGGAGGGGTCGCCGCCGGCCACGCGCACGTCCACGGTAGCCGCGCCGGACTCGTCCGCCGCCCACAGGATGGACGATTCCTTCGGCAGCGCGCCCGCGCCGTTCAGCCAGACGCAGACGGAAAGCTCCGCGCCCGCGGGGACGGCGCCGGCGGGAAGGTCGAGCCCGTCGTCGGCGCCGTCCAGCTCCAGCACGCTGCCGAAGGTGTCGTCGCCCACGATGCGGGGGCCGCCGCGGGTGGCGGCGTCGAGCGCGTTCCCCGAGCTGTCGCGCGCGGCGCCGTTCGCCAGCTCGTCCAGGCGCAGATACAGGAGCGGTCCGCTGCTCATGCCTCACCTCTACGGTCGGGAGACGCGGGATGGACGGTGCGTGGGGCCAGGTCGGTGTGCATCGGGAGGGTGTCCGTGGACGGGTGTCAGGCCGGGTCCGGCCCGGCGCCGGAAGCGGCGGGGTCGGGCGTCAGCTTGAGCCACCCCTCGCGCACCTCCTGCGCGGTGAAGGTGGCGTCGGGAAGGGCGCGGCCCAGCGGGGCGGACTCGTCGCCCAGCCACGCCCAGCGGAAGCCGGGCTCGGCGGGGAGCGGCAGGTTCAGCGCGCCCGCATCGGTCAGCAGCGGCGTGGTGAGGAAGACCACCTCGAGCGCCGAGAGCGCGCCGGCGTACTGGTCCGGCGGGATGGACAGCTCCTGCGTGGGGACGATCCCGCTGGTGGCGTGCACCACGCCGCGGGGGTCCACCAGCATCGCCAGCGTGAGCGGCGGCTCGTCCAGGCAGCGGCTCAGCGGCGCGGGGTCGTCGGCCAGGGTGTGGATCGCGGGGTCTTCCACCACGCTGGTCTGCGGGGAGTAGAAGATGCCGCCGCGGTAGCTCCCGTCCGCCTCCTCGGCCCAGAACCCCACCACCCCGTCGTTCAGCTGCCCGTGCTCGCCCACGCGGAGCGGAAAGCGGACGCGCTCGAGCGCGGCGGTGTCGCGCGTGGTGCGCCCCAGGTCCTGCCACAGGGCGGTCCACCCCTGGTTCACCGGGAGCGCGCCGTGCACCTCCACGCCCAGCGTGGCGCGGGCCAGCGCGAACGGGCGCCCCGTCAGCAGGGCCAGGTCGGCGTGCTGCGCGGCGCTCTCGGGGTCGATGTTCTCCAGCGCGCTGTCCACCGCGTCCAGGAAGGGGCCGAAGAACGCGCTCCCCTTCCCGATCAGCCAGGTGACGGCGCGGCGCAGGTGGACGTTCTCGATCGCCGCGGGGTCGTCGAGCATCGCCTCGCCCGGCCCTTCCCAGCGCGCGGACAGGTCGAGCATCCCCAGCGCGGCGCCGGCGGCGTCGTACACCAGCAGGCTCCCGTCCAGGTGGTTGGGGACGAACCAGCCGCACACCGGCGTCTCGGCCGGCGCATCGCCGATCTCCTCGCCCCCGTCCGCCGCGCCCAGCCAGCGGAAGTCGAGCCGCGCGGGGGGCACCAGGCGGGGCGGGAGCCAGACCAGGGAGGGATCTTCCGCCGTCTTCAGCAGCTCGGTGGTCACCACGTGGCCGCAGTCCAGCTCGCGCACGCGCCCGAAGGTGTCCACGATGCGCAGCCGCAGCAGCCGGAGCGCGCCCGAGCGGAGGGGGTTGAAGTCCCACAGCGGCTGCGGCGCGGTGAGCGTCTCGTCCGCCACCGCGGCAGCCACGGTCTGGGTGAAGTCGGTATCCCCGGCGTAGCCGAGCGGGTCGGCCACGTCGAGCTGCCGCGTGAGGCGCCGCATCAGCAGCGCGTCGTTGAACCCGCCCAGCGACTGCGAGAGCGCCTGGAAGTCCGGCGCGGCCAGGATGTCGTGCGCCTGCTGGAGGTGGCGGGCGACCTCGGTGGTGGTGTCGGTGCCCTCGTCGCCCAGGTACTCCTCCAGCCGGGTGGTGAGCACCTGCGCCGCGGCGGCGGTGAGCAGCGTGCTGCCGGTGTAGACGTTGGCGGCCTTGCTCAGCGCGCCGCACCCCGGCTTCAGCGCCAGCTCCGGCTCGTCTTGGGGGAGGGTGAACGACGCGGTGACGTAGTCCTGGGCGTAGGTGGGATCGTCCGGGTCGAGGTTGCCGCCGGCCGCCACGGGAAAGACCTCGGCCTCCCACTCCAGGATGATCGGGTTCCACGGCTGCGCCGCCCACGCGCGGAAGCCGGGCGCGTCGGCCCCGCGCCGGGCCGCGATCCCGTCCACCGCGGCGAGTACGTCGCCGATCCGCGCGGGGATCAGCTCGTCCGGCGTGGCGCCGGCGAAGATGTCGCACGCCAGCACGCCGTCGCTCCCGTGGCGGTCCGTCGGCCGCGCGGGCGCGCCGGCGATCAGCACCACCGGCTCGCGCGCCTGCCAGAAGCGCGGCCCCGGCGTGTCGCGCACGCGGTAGGCGAGCCCCGCGGCGGCCACGTCTTCGCGCCGGTTCAGCGTGGCCACCGCCAGCGCCAGGTCGTTCAACGCCGCCGCCACCCGCGCCGCGTCGGAGTCCGCATCCCCCGCCTGCGCCCCCGCGAGCGAGTCGTCGTCGTTCCGGGAGATCTCCAGGCTGCCCGCCCCGGCGATCGCCTCGGCCAGCTGGGGGAGCGAGCGGCTCTCGATGAAGTGCCGCGCCTCGTCGATGTCGGGGAAGTCGTCGTCCGCGTCGGGCGGCGGATAGGCGCAGAGCATGGCGCGGTACCAGTCGGCGAACACGCCCGAACGCAGCGCAGCCACGCGGTCGCACGCGGCGTCGTACGCCTGCTGCAGCCGGTTGGCCTCGTTCACCTTCGCCGCCACGTCGGCGGGAAGGGCGATGTCGCGCTGGGCCTGCGCCTGCGCGGCGTCGGCCGGCTGGGTGGACGCGCCCTCGCCGCGCACCGTCCACAGCGTTCCCCCCGGCGCGGCGGTAAAGGCGCGCTCGTGGCGGCCCTCGCGCAGGTTGGCGCCCACGTCCAGCGCGCGGTGCTCCAGCCGCGCCAGCAGCTGCAGCGACTCGAGCTGGTCTTCCACCGCGGCCTTGTCGCCCTCCTCGGCCACCTTCCCCGCCAGATACGCGGAGAGCGCTTCCACGCCGCTGCTGGCCAGCGCGATCTCGGCGCTCCCCTGCACCGCCGGGTCCTCCACCGGCATCGCGTCCGCGGCGAATTCCAGGCGCGCGTAGCACAGCACGCGGTCGGGGAACTCCGCGAGCTCCCCCTCGGCGCGCCACTTCAGCTCGTCTTCCACCCCGGCGCGCAGCTCGTCCAGGGTGGGCGCGCGCTGCGGTCCGTCCGGGTCGTCGGGATCGACGGCGACGGTGTAGGTGGAGACGAAGGAAAGGAGCCGGTCGTCCTGGGCGCGGGCGTACCAGCCCAGCACGTCGTAGCGCGCGCCGGCGGCGTCCGCGGCCGCGATCGGGTCGTGACAGCCGAAGACGCTTCGGCAGTTGGGGTAGAGCGAGGCGAAGTTGGTCTCGCCGTAGCCCACGGCGGTGAGCAGGGCGAGGTACGCCTCCCCCGCGGCGGGCGTGGCCGGCCATGCGTCCAGCGGCACGGTGCGCCCCTGGTAGCGCCAGGGGCGGGGCGAATCGGGCGTGGGGGCGACGGGGACGGAGATGGCGCCCGCGTCGGCGCCCTGGCCGTCGGGCCACAGGTAGTCGCTCTCCACCACGCGGCGCGCCTCCACCCTCTTCCCCCCGTCGCGGCTGCGGACGACCAGCCAGCGGTTGGGGACGGCGGGAAAGTCGGTGGCGCCGGCGGTCTGCGTGGCGTGGGTGAGCGTGTCGGGGAGCGCCCAGTGCAGGTGGACGCCGGCCTTCAGGAACAGGTTCTGGTTCTCGAACGGCCGCGAGACGATCTCCTCGCTCAGGTTGGCCGTGTCGGAATTCACGTCGCGCGTGCCGCTGGTGTACGGGAGGCGCGAGAAGTCGGCGGCGGCCTCCACCACGGGGAGGTCGCTCTCCAGCAGCAGCGCGTCCACCTGCACGGGAACCAGCAGCGTACCGCTCATTCCACACCTGGGATGGGCCCGCCGGCGCGGCGGCGGGCGCGGGTGCGCGGGCGTACGGACGCCGCGCGCGGAGGCGGACTCGTTGGTGTCGGCGGGGCTGCGGCCAGCGGCAGGGGCGGCGGCGATCGGCGGCGCCTGGGCGGGCGAGCGGCGGGTGGCATCAACGGGACGGGCGCGGCAAAACTTCGGCGCCCATCCTTCGGCTATCTAGTGCGGAAAATCTCGATCGTCAAGAAACATCTGCGCCCCTGCGGAAAGGCACTCACGATCCTCGCTCCACGCGCGGAAACGAGACGCCATTCGCTGGCGCGGACGATCCATTCGTTGGAGCAGAATTCGTAAAATCCCATCAGCTGACACACGGCCGCGAGCGGATCGAAGTCTCCGAAAACGGCGTGGACGGGAAGGACGGAGAGAGGGCGGAGGAAAGCGGGGAAAGGCCTGCTCGCGGCGTACGGCCCGGGTTTAGCGCAGCGGCTCCCTGTATGCAGAGTCCCGCGGCCCGGCTCTCTCACGGCGGCTGAAGCCGCGGCAACGACCACGAGAAGCCTCGCAATCCGCGCGAGGCTCCAACCGCCTGCTCCTCGTGTCATCACCGTTCATCCCCCCGGCGGTGGCGCACCGCAGGGGAAGACTCGGGAAAGGGATCGGGACCCGATGAACATCGCGCTGATCGGCACGGGCGACATGGGCGGGGCGCTGGCGCTGGCGTTCTCGCGCAACCACCACGTCACCGTCACCGCCTCGCACCCGGGAAGCGAGAGCGCGCGCCAGGTGATCGGCGCGTCCGGCGGCCGCATCCGCGAGGCGTCGCGCGGCGAGGCGGTGGCGCGGGCGGACGTGGTGGTGCTGGCGGTGCCGTGGACGGCGGTGGACCAGGCGCTGGAGGGTGGGCTGCCGGACGGGAAGATCCTGCTGGTGGTGAGCCTGCCGTGGGTGGGCGACGGAGAGCCGCTGGCGATCGGCACCACCAGTTCGGGCGCGGAGTACGTCGCCACGAAGGTGCCCGGCACGCGGGTGGTGCAAGCGTTCAACACCGTCGCCTCGACCACCGTCGAAGCTCCGGCGGCGCACGGCACCCCCGCCACCGTGATCGTCAGCGGCGACGACAAAGATGCCAGGGAGGTGGTCGCCGGCCTCGCGCGCGAGCTGGGCTTCGACGTGGTGGACGCCGGCCCGCTCGCCAGCGCGCGCTACACCGAGCCGATGGGGCTGCTGTGGGCCGCGCTCGCCTACGACGGCGGCTACGGCGAGGACGTGGCCTTCCGCGTGCTGCGCCGGGGGTGAGCTGCCGAACCCAGGATGAGCCCCTGCACACCCGCGGGCTCGGTGCCGCGGCCTCATCAGGATGACAGCGGTGAGAAACGGAGCCGCGGCGCACGACACGGCCCTGTTCCCCCGCACCTCCGCACCCCCGCACCTCCGCACCTCCGCACC
>Ga0070662_100002575_pt1 | contig 11176 bp, 7 predicted proteins | sample KBSC53metaG_FD_65648 | JGI IMG/M metagenome (GOLD analysis project Ga0070662, IMG submission 65648) | Corn rhizosphere microbial communities from Kellogg Biological Station, Michigan, USA - KBS C5-3 metaG | ecosystem: Host-associated > Plants > Roots > Rhizosphere > Soil ...
GTTCGGATGCGCAACCTGCACACCGACGGCTGACGGCAGGCCGTAGCCCATGGTGCCGAGCCCGCCAGAGGTCATCCAGCGGTTCGGCTCCTCGAATTTGAAGAACTGGGCGGCCCACATCTGATGCTGGCCGACTTCGGTGGTGATGTAGGTGTCGTAATCGCGGGTCAGCGCGTAGAGGCGCTCGATCGCGTATTGCGGCATGATCACGTCGTCGCGCTTGCGATAGTGCAGGCATTTCCGTGCGCGCCAGCGGTCGATCTCGGTCCACCACGCCTTTAGCGCGGCCTTGTCCACCTTTGGCTTCTTGGTCTGCCATGCATCGATCATCTGCTGCAGGACATGCGCGCAGTCGCCGACGATAGGCACGTCGACCTTGACGTTCTTGTTGATCGACGAGCGGTCTATATCGACATGGATCTTCTTCGAGCCCGGCGAGAAAGCATCGACGCGCCCCGTGATGCGGTCATCGAAGCGCGCGCCGATGCAAATCATCACGTCACAATCGTGCATGGCGTTGTTGGCTTCGTAGGTGCCATGCATGCCGAGCATGCCGAGCCACTGCTTGTCGGAAGCGGGGTAGGCGCCGAGGCCCATCAACGTCGAGGTGATGGGGAAGCCCGTCATGCGCACAAGCTCGCGCAGGCGCTGGCTCGCCAGCGGGCCAGAATTGATGATGCCGCCGCCGGTATAGAACAGCGGCCGCTTGGCGTGCGCCATCAAGTCGATGGCGGCTTCGACCGCGCGCTCGTCGCCAACGGTCCTCGGGTTGTAGCTTTTGTGCTGCGAGTTGGTGAGCCCGGTATAGTCGCCGCGCTGAAACTGGATGTCCTTCGGGATATCGACCACGACGGGACCTGGGCGGCCGGTGCGCGCGACGTAGAACGCCTCGTGCAGGACGCTCGAAAGAGAATTGACGTCCTTGACGAGATAATTGTGCTTGGTGCAGGGGCGAGTGATACCCACGGTATCGCATTCCTGGAAGGCGTCATTGCCGATGAGATGCGTCGGCACCTGTCCGGTGATGCAGACCACGGGAATCGAGTCCATCAGCGCGTCCGTCAGGCCGGTCACGGCGTTAGTCGCGCCAGGGCCCGAGGTCACGAGCAGGACGCCGACCTTCCCGGTCGAGCGCGCATAGCCCTCGGCAGCATGGGCCGCGCCCTGCTCGTGGCGGACGAGGATGTGCTTGATCCTGTCTTGCTGGAACAGCTCGTCATAGATTGGCAGGACCGCGCCACCCGGATAGCCGAAAATGTGCTCGACGCCCTGATCGGCGAGAGCCTGAAGCACCATCTGGGCGCCCGTCATTACGCGCGACATCTCTAGTCCCACTGACAAAAACCGGCCCAGCGCCTCGCGGCTTGCGGCCGGTTAAAATCTAAGGAGTGGCGGAAAAGCCTTAACAAGCGGCGCACCCTAAGGCTTGGCCCAGAAAGGGTCAATGAAGAATGCGAATGAATGGCAAGGTTAGCCGTCATTTGCTTTCCATAAATATCGTTTTCAGCGGTCTAGCTGTGCTTTTCTTGCGCATAGCCCCTTCGTCGATACGCGGGCTGATAGAACACGGGTGGACAATGACGGCGCTTACGCCTATGTGGCTACCGCTTCACGGATCGCGCGGCAGGTTTTGGCGTTCGGCGATACCTATAGTCCTCTTCCACCCTTCACTTCATGCCGCAGTTCCAAACAGAGCTTGCTGCCGCCAATGGTACTGAGATCGGCGCGCGCTCGCCCCATACTTTCTGGGCGCTGACCCTCGGAAGCATGGGCGTCGTGTTCGGGGACATCGGGACGAGCCCCCTCTATGCCTTTCGGGTCGCCTTGGATGCCGCTGCAGAGCCAAATGGTATTGTCACGCGCGAGATCGTGCTCGGCGTGCTGTCGCTCATCCTTTGGGCGCTGATTCTCGTCGTCACCTGCAAATACGTGCTCATTCTGCTGCGCGCCGACAATAAAGGCGAAGGCGGCACACTGTCGCTCATGGCTCTCGCTCAGCATGCGCTAGGCCTGGGCCGCATCCGGTTCGGCATGTTCCTTCTCGGCATGATCGCGGCGTCGCTGTTCTACGGCGATGCGCTGATCACCCCTGCCATCTCGGTGCTGTCGGCGGTCGAAGGCTTGGAGGTCGCGGCGCCCCAGCTCCAACAATATGTGGTGCCGCTAACCGTGATCATCCTCGTCGCGTTGTTTGCTTTGCAGTCGCACGGCACGGCGCGCGTTGCGTCGTTTTTCGGACCAGTGATGATACTCTGGTTCGTGACGATCGCAGCAGCGGGGCTTGCCCATGTCGCCGACGACCCTGGCGTCTTGGCAGCGCTCAATCCGCTGCATGCCGCCCGCTTTTTGTCGAGCCACGGATATATCGGCCTAGTTACGCTTGGCGCCGTGTTTCTCGCCGTCACCGGCGCAGAGGCGCTGTACGCCGATCTCGGGCATTTTGGACGCAAACCGATTCAGACGGCGTGGCTGTTCCTAGTACTGCCCGCCCTCGTCATTAACTATTTCGGCCAGGGTGCGCTCGTGCTCGCGGACAATAGCGCCATCGCCAATCCATTCTACCGCATGGTGCCCGAATGGGCGCTCTATCCCATGATCGCTCTCGCCACCGCGGCCACGATCATCGCAAGCCAGGCAGTTATCACCGGCGCTTTCTCCCTCACCAACCAGGCTGTGCAACTCGGGTTACTGCCGCGGCTTCAAGTCAAGCGCACCTCGCCGACCCAGGCTGGCCAGATCTACATTCCCCGCATCAGGGCCCTTTTGCTGGTCGGCGTCATCATGCTGGTCTTGATGTTTCGCTCCTCGACCGGGCTCGCCTCGGCCTATGGGGTCGCCGTGAGCGGCACCATGCTGGTCGATGGGCTGATGGGCTTCATCGTGATCTGGAGGGTGTGGAACTGGTCGCTTGGGGCGGCGCTCACCCTGATGCTGCCCTTCATGGTCATCGATCTCATCTTTTTCAGCGCCAACCTGCTCAAGGTACCGCAGGGCGGCTGGGTGCCGCTCCTGATCGGCGGCTGCCTTGTCGTGGTCATGCTCACTTGGCGAAAGGGCGCGCACATCCTTGCCCAGAAGACGAGGCGTTTGGAAATGCCGGTGGAAGAGCTGATCCGCATATTGGAGAAGAACCCCCCGCCCCGCGTGCCCGGCACAGCCGTATTCCTAACTGCCGCTCCCGAGAGCACCCCGACCGCGCTGCTGCACAGCCTCAAGCATTACAAGGTGCTGCATGAGAACAATGTGATCCTGACCATCAACATCGAGAATTTTCCACGCGTCCCGCCGCAGGACCGCGTGGTCATGGAGAGCATCGGCGATCATTTCATGCGCGTTATCCTGCGTTTCGGCTTCATGGAGACGCCGAATATCCCCAAGGCGCTCGCCATCGCCCGCAAGGCCGGATGGAGCTTCGACATCATGTCGACCTCGTTTTTCTTGTCGCGACGCGCACTCCGCCCCGACGCGCGCTCGGGCATGCCGGCATGGCAGGACCGGCTCTTCATTTTCCTCGCGCAGAATGCCGATGATGCATCGAGTTATTTCCAGCTCCCGACTGATCGCGTGGTCGAAATCGGCACCCAGGTCACTGTTTAGCCGCACGCGCGTTAAGTAAGTCGCACGTTGAATGACCGGCACGCGATATGGATATTCCAGGATTGTTTCGGTCTAATTCGCGGTCGAGAGCAGGATTTTGCGCGGCCGGTTACGTTGTATGTCCCTGTCCACCCGCGGCTAGTTTCTCACCACTCCCATGGCACAGGATGCCAAAGCCAGCAGGCTCTGAGTCAGAGGCGGCGCCGACTCGCAACTTCTTGGCGCTCATGCTCGGCTCGATCGGTGTCGTCTATGGCGACATCGGCACGAGCCCGCTTTATGCCTTTCGCGAGTCGGCACTGGCGGCGACTGGCCACAATGCAGCGGCCAGAGAAGAGGCGATTCTCGGCATCCTCTCGCTCATCATCTGGGCGCTACTCCTCATCGTCACAGTTAAATACGTGGTCATCCTGCTCCGCGCCGACAATAACGGCGAGGGCGGCACCCTGGCTTTGATGGCTCTCGCCAGTCGTGCGCTCGGAGGAAAAAGCTTCACGATCATACTGCTCGGTATGATCAGCGCCGCGCTGTTCTATGGCGATGCGATGATCACGCCCGCGCTATCGGTGCTGTCGGCTGTACAAGGGCTTGAGGTGATAGCGCCGGCTTTCGAGCGTTTTGTCGTTCCGCTGTCCGTCCTCATCCTGTTCGCCCTGTTCGCGATACAATCGCGGGGCACGGCAAGGATCGCCGCTTTTTTCGGCCCTATCACGCTTGTCTGGTTCGTCGTGCTCGCCATCGGCGGGACATGGCATATCGCGCAAAATTTGACCGTGCTCGCAGCCTTCAATCCGCTTCACGGTGTGAGCTTCCTCTTTAGCCACGGCTATATCGGGCTGCTCACTCTTGGCGCCGTGTTCCTCGTGGTCACTGGCGTCGAGGCGCTCTATGCCGATCTCGGCCCAGTTCAACTCGGCCTCCTGCCGCGCCTCGATATCCGCCATACTTCGGAGGCACAGTTCGGTCAAATCTACATCCCGCGCGTCAACACGCTGCTCCTGATCGGCGTGGTTCTTCTCGTCGTTCAGTTCAGGTCCTCCGGCGCGCTTGCTTCGGCCTATGGCATCGCAGTGACGGGCACCATGGTGGTCACGGCGGCCCTCGCGTTCATCGTGATCTGGAAATATTGGAAATGGCCGATCTGGTGGGCGGCGGCGCTCATGGTGCCGTTCCTCCTAATCGATCTCACCTTTCTCGGCGCCAACCTGCTCAAGGTTTTCAGCGGCGGGTGGGTGCCGCTCTTGATCGGCGCCATGGTGATGGTGGTGATGCTCACCTGGCGCAGGGGGGCGCGCATCCTTGCCACCAAGACGCGACGTCTAGAGACGCCAATCGACAGCCTAATCCAGTCGCTCGACAGGAAGCAGCCGTACAAGGTCCCGGGGACTGCCGTGTTCCTCACCGCAGATCCTTCGAGCGCGCCGACAGCCCTGCTGCACAGCCTCAAACACTACAAGGTGCTGCATGAGCAAAATGTCGTGCTCACCATCATCATCGAATCCACGCCCCGGGTGGCCGCGGCCGACCGCGTCACCCTCGAGCCGCTCGGCAAGATCTTCACGCGCATTCTGATCCGTTTCGGCTTCATGGAGACGCCGAACATCCCGAAGGCACTCGCGCTCGCCCGCAAGCGCGGCTTGAGCTTCGATATCATGTCGACCTCGTTCTTCTTGTCGCGGCGAGCGGTACGCCCGGACCCAAAGTCGGGGATGTCGGTCTGGCAAGATCGGCTGTTCATCATCCTCGCCAAAAACGCCGATGATGCGTCGAGCTACTTTCACCTTCCCACCGACCGGGTGGTCGAGATCGGTACGCAAGTCACGGCGTGAGGAGGCGGGCCTTTGTGGCTTCGACCGCGGCGGCGGCATCGGGAAACCACTCCCAGTCGGCCATATAGCGCCTGAGCCAGGTCATCTGCCGTTTGGCATAGCGCCGAGTCTCGGTCTTGGCCTTGGCCTTGGCCTCCTCGAGGCTTGCGGCGCCAGCAAGATAAGCCCTCAACTCACGCACGCCATGAGCGCGCATGGCTGGAAGGCCATCATCAAGCGCGAGCGCGACAAGAGCGCGTACCTCATCGAGCGCGCCGGCCTCGATCATACGATCAAATCTCGAGTCGATCGCGGCATAAAGCGGCTCGCGCTCGGGCGCGATGACGAGCTTCAGCGCGGTATCGGGATCGAGCAGAGGCGGCGCGTTCGCCCCCTGCCACTCGGCGAGCGAGACGCCGGTCGCGTCAATCACTTCAAGCGCACGCACGACCCGTTGCGTGTCGCTCGGCCTGACTTTGGCGGCGATAGCAGGATCGCGCGCCGCAAGTTGAAGATGAAGCGCGCCGGCTCCGAGCGTCTCCGCTTGCGCGCGCCAATGGGCACGGGCCTCCGGCGGAATGTCGGGAACAGGCGCCAAGCCCTCAAGCAAAGCCTTGAAATAGAGGCCTGTGCCCCCGACCAGGATCGCCATCCTGCCAGCGCTTTGCGCCTCTGCGATCGCGTCCGACGCATCCTCAAGCCAGCTTCCAACCGAATACGCTTGGCTCGCAGAGATCGTGCCGTAAAGCAGGTGCGGAACCCGCCTCATCTCCTCCTGCGCAGGCTGCGCCGCGAGCACCTCGAGCTCGCGATAGACCTGCATCGAATCGGCATTGATGACGGTACCGCGCAAATCCGAAGCGAGCGCAAGGGCCGTAGCAGACTTGCCGCTCGCCGTCGGCCCGCCAATGAGAATTGAAGAGGCCGTCAGGGCCTAGCTCGTCGGCACGGCGACGAATCGGAGGCCGCCTTTGGCGTCGGACAGCAGGAACAGGACCGACTTGCGACCGGACTTCCTCACCGCGAGCAGCCGCGCCTTGACGTCCTGCGGTTGCTTCACCTTCTCCTGCGTCATCTCGACGATAACGTCGCCCGGCTTCACGTCTTTCTGTGCCGCCGGGCTGTCAGGCTTCACCTCGGTGATGACTACGCCTTCCACCGATTTGCCGATGCCATATTGATTGCGCAGCTCGTCGGTCAGCGGAGCTATGGACAGTCCGAGTAGATCCTCCTTCTCGACGTCGGCTTGGGGTTGGCCCTCCTCGCCCTTGACCCCATCGGCGGCTTCCTCGTCCTCGGGCAATCGGCCGACCGTGACTGTGACGTCCACCATCTGGCCCTTGCGCATGAGCTCTATTGGCACGGCCTTGCCGATGGCAGTCGCAGCAACGGCGCGTGGCAGGCTGCGCATGTTGTCGATGGGCTGCCCGTCGAATTTGAGGATCACGTCGCTTTCCTCGATGCCCGCAGCGGCGGCCGGGCTGTCAGGCGAGACCTTGGCGACCAGAGCGCCCGCCGGCTCTTTGAGTCCCATGCTCGTGGCGATCTCCTCGGTCACGTTCTGCACATGCACGCCGAGCCAGCCGCGCCGCGTCTCGCCATATTGCTTGAGCTGATCGACCACCTGCACGGCGCTGTTCGAGGGCACGGCGAATCCGATGCCGATCGAGCCGCCAGTCGGCGAGATGATCGCCGTGTTCACGCCGATCACCTGCCCGTCCATGTTGAATAGCGGGCCGCCGGAATTGCCGCGATTGATGGCGGCGTCGGTCTGCAGAAAGTCATCGTAAGGGCCGGCATTGATGTCGCGTTTGGTGGCGGAGATGATGCCGACCGTGACGCTGCCGCCGAGGCCGAACGGATTGCCGATGGCCATCACCCAGTCGCCGACCCGCATCTTGGATGAGTCCCCAAACGTCACTGCCTTGAGCGGTTTCTTCGGCTCGACCTGAAGGAGAGCCAGGTCAGTCTTAGGATCGTGGCCCAAAGTCTTCACGACTTTAAGCTTGGTGCCGTCGGTGAAATTGATGATGATCTCGTCGGCACCCTCGATCACGTGATTGTTGGTGACGATGAGGCCTGACGGGTCGATGACAAAGCCGGAACCGAGGGAGCTGACTTTGCGCGGCAGGCCCTCCTTGTCCTCGTCATCGAAGAAATCGTTGAAGAACTCCTCGAAAGGCGAGCCCTTGGGACCGGGCCCGGTGGGGCTGCTCTCGGCATTGCCCTTCAATGTCTGGGTGGTCGAGATATTGACTACCGTATCCTGAAGACCTTCGGCGACATCGGCGACCGACTCGGGCCCACGCGCGAAGCTCGGCGTGGGACCGAGCGGTATTCCGGCAAGAAGTGCAAAGCACGCCGCCGCGAAACACCAACGCCTAAGGCGAGGCATGGAGAGAAGGGCCTGAGTGCCAGCCGCCATCGATTGAAGTCTCCTTACGTCGCTCGTCGCCATCTAAACTCCCAGTGCGGCCATCTTAGCGGAAATTGCCAAGGGAAAGCACTCGCACGCAGAGCCGCGCCAAGCACTAACCGCGGATGAGCCAGATCAGGACTACGCCCGCGGCAACGGCAAGAGCCCCGGCGAGCCTGAGCGACGTCTCAGGAATATCCGCCGTTGCTTCGAGCATCTTACGCCCGAACCGCGGCGCAAGCGCCCAGAGCGAACCCTCGATGACGAGAACAAGCCCGAACGCAACAGCGAGGTCGCTCATGTCAGAGGCGCCGTCCCTATCGCGCCGGCCGCGCGGTCCTAAGGCACCTGCGGGCCGCGCGGAGGCGCTTGATCGGCCGAGACGTCGTGCTGCGGCTTTGGACCTGCGCCGGCAGCAGCACCTTGCTCTGGCTCCGGGCTTGACCCGTTGTTAGTCGGCGCAACCGGCTTCTCAGCGGGCTTGGAGGGCTCTGGCGAAGGCACGGGGCCCGTACCCTGGCCGGCCTTTCCCATGTCGTTATTGAAATATTGGAAGAACTGCGAGTCGGGGCTCAGGAGAAGCCTCGTATCATCTGACTTCAGTGAAGCCTCGTAAGCCTGCATCGACCGGTAGAACGCGAAGAAATCGGGATCCTTGTTGAAGGCATCGGCATAGATGCGGTTGCGCTCGGCATCGCCATCGCCGCGGATGCGCTCGGACTCGCCGGTGGCCTCGGCCTTGATCACCGTCACCTGACGGTCGGCGTCGGCGCGGATGCCGCGCGACGCTCCCTCGCCTTCACCCCTGATTTCCGCCGCCTGCTGTTGGCGCTCGGTTTGCATGCGTCGATAGATTGCTTGCATGTTCGCCTCCGGCAAATCGACGCGCTTGATACGAACGTCAACAACTTTGACGCCGAACGGCTCAGCCTCTTGGTTGACCTGGCTGGCGATGGTGCGCATTAGCGCCTCGCGTTTGTCGCGCACGACAGCGACGAAGCTTGCGCCGCCAAGCACGCGCCGCAGAGACGCCTCAAGCACGGCGCCCAGCCGCGAATTGGCGGTTTGCTCGTCGCGCACGGCCTGGAAGAACAAGAGCGGATTAACGATCTTGTAGCGGGCAAAAGCATCGACGACGAGGCGCTTCTGGTCCGATGCGATCACTTCCTCGGAGCCCGTGTCGATATCGAGAATGCGCTTGTCGAAATACTCGACGTTCTGGACGAACGGAATTTTGAAATAGAGGCCTGGGCCGGAATTGTCTGAACCGAGCACATTATCGGAGCGAGGCTGCTGGCCTCCGGTCTCCACTGCGGCGCCTTCCTTTGCCGGCATCAGCCCGCCGGGCGCGTTGATGACACGGATCGGATTGCCAAATTGCAGCACCAACGCCTGTTGGGTCTGCGCGACGGTAAACAGGGAAAGATAACCCACCACCGCGGCAATCCCCAGCAACACAAGAAGGAGGGTGAATGCGGCGCGGCTCATTGCTGCGGCTCCGGGCTTGGCGTGCGCTTTGAAAATTCCGGGAGCGGCAAATACGGCACGACCCCTGGCCCGGCTTTCTGGTCGATGATCACCTTGTCAGTGTCGCCGAGCACGCGCTGCATGGTCTCGATGAACATGCGCTTGCGGGTGACATCGGGCGCGAGCTTGTACTGGTCATAGACTTTGAGGAAGCGATCAGCCTCGCCCTTCGACTCGGCGATCACCTGGCCACGATAGCCCTGCGCCCCCTGGAGGATGCGCTCGGCATCGCCCTTGGCTTCCTGGATCACCTTGTTGGAGTAGCCTCGTGCCTCGTTCTGGAGCCGCTCCTTATCGGCGCGCGCCGCTTGCACGTCGCGGAAGGCGTCGATCACCTGTTGCGGCGGGTCCACCTTCTGTAGTTGTACCTGCCGGACCAAAACGCCAGCGCCGTAGCTGTCCAGCGTTTGTTGCATCAGCTCCTGCACCGAAGCTTCGGTCTTGGCGCGGGCCTCGGTCAGGATCGGCTCGATGTCGCTTTGGCCGACGATCTCGCGCATGGCGCTCTCGGCCACGTCCTTCACCGTGCCTTCCGGATTTTGGATATTGAACAGATAGTCGGGAGCGCTTTTGATCTCCCAGAACACCACGAAGTCGACATCGACGATATTCTCGTCGCCGGTGAGCATTAGGCTTTCCTCGGGCACGTCGCGTACGGCGCTCGAGGCGTCGCGCCCTTCTAAGGCAGAAGAACCCCGCATGCCGATCTCGATGCGATTGACGCGGGTGACCTTCGGCAGCTCGACCTGCTCGATCGGATACGGCCAGCGGAAGTTCAGGCCGGGCGGGAGCTGGCGCACATACTTCCCAAATCTGAGCACGATGCCGAGCTCCTCGGGGTTCACGCGCACGGTGAAGCCGAAGAAACCGATCAGCGCGATCGCGACCACGGCAATCAGTGCACCCAGGGGTCCGCTCATGCGGCCGCCAGGCATGGCCTGACGGATGCGGTCCTGGCCGCGCCGCAGGATCTCCTCAAGATCAGGCTGCTGGCCGGGTCCTGTGGCACGCGGGCCCCAGGGACCGCCGCCACCGCCCTTCCAACCGCCGCCCCCGCTTTGATTGCTCCAAGGCATGATGAATCGTCGTCCTGATGTAGTGTGAAGGGTGGCGCTAAAGACCGACCGTGAGGAGTGATCAGCTAAAGAGAGAGACTAGCTGCATCAAAATGGCGGTCCTGCGACAAGGATCGGCAAGGGTTATAGGCCAGTCACCGGGGCGGTGCAATGCAGGCGCGGCCTGAGCCGCCTACCAACGACTAGGCCGCGACTGGCAATCGCTCCCATGTTTCAGAAACTCGCCGAGCATCGCCTGCCAGCGCAGACGAAGGATTTACGAGTATCTGAAACGTGAAGTCGTACTGATCGGTCGAAGACCGAGCCACCTCGATTCGCCCAGCTTCCTTCCACTGACTGAAGTCTTTGTCAAACCACGCGTTGCCTTCGACTACAGCGTGAATCTGAGTGAGATAAACGAGATCGACGTCGTTTTGGAACAGGCGAAAAATCTCCGCGCCTCCGATAATGACGACTTCATCAGTGTGTCGCCGTTGGGCCTGGGCGTCACCAATCTTGAGCGCTGAATCCCGATCGCGAGCCACTAAGACTCCGGGTGGGGAAAATCCTGGATCACGTGTGACTACGATGTTGTCCCGCTTGTCTAGCGGACGACCAATCGCCTCAAAGGTCTTCCGGCCCATGATGATGGGTCTCTCAAGCGTTAGGCGACGAAAAAGCTTAAGATCGGTTGGTAGTGACCAAGGCATACCCGTCTCGCATCCGATTACGAAGTTCTCGGAGCGGGCTATGACGAAGGACCGGATCATTTG
>Ga0070662_100002594_pt1 | contig 11142 bp, 10 predicted proteins | sample KBSC53metaG_FD_65648 | JGI IMG/M metagenome (GOLD analysis project Ga0070662, IMG submission 65648) | Corn rhizosphere microbial communities from Kellogg Biological Station, Michigan, USA - KBS C5-3 metaG | ecosystem: Host-associated > Plants > Roots > Rhizosphere > Soil ...
AAACAATACAGAGTGCAGAGACCAGCAGCGTGTTGGTTAATCCGACCAGAAACACGCGCGCGTAGGTATCTCCCTCAGTGTACTCAATCAGATGCTGAACGATGCCGAAACCGGCAGTGCGCTCAAGAAATCCAAACCCCGATGTAATGCCGCGATTGGCAAGGTTAATAATGGTGTTATGCACCAGATAACCCACCACACCAAGCACCGCGACGACGGCGATGAGCTGATAAATCCAGGCGCGAACCGTGGGATTACCAAATGAAAAATCCCTTTTCACGGTTGGGCGTTGTGACATGTTGAAACCTCAGTAACGAAAGCTGGGGTAGGGCACCACAGAATAGGGTGCCCGATTAGTGAGGTCTGTTAACGTACCGGTGGTGCGTACTGAATACCGCCCTGGTTCCACAACGCATTCTGACCACGTGCGATCTTCAGTGCGCTGTCTTTACCGACGTTACGGTCAAAGCTTTCCTGATAGTTACCCACCTGCTTGACGATGTTGTAGGCCCACTTGTTATCCAGCTTCAGATCCTTACCAAAATCACCTTCTGCGCCCAGGAAGTGTGCCATGTCTGGTGTGGTTGGCTTGGCCGTCATCTGATCAACGTTCTTCGAGGAGATGCCCATCTCCTCCGCATTCAGCATGGCGTAGAGCGACCACTTCACGATGGTGAACCAGTCATCATCACCACGACGCACCAACGGCCCCAGCGGCTCTTTGGAGATCACTTCGGGCAGAACAATAAATTCGTCCGGTTTGCCCAGTTTAATGCGTAATGCGTAAAGCTGAGACTGGTCAGACGCCAGCGTATCGCAACGTCCGCTATCCAGCGCTTTAGCCGATTCATCAGAGCGGTCGAAGGTTACAGGCGTATATTGCATTTTGTTGGCTTTAAAGAAGTCCGCTACGTTCAGCTCGGTGTCGGTTCCCGCCTGAATACAGACGGTGGCACCATCCAGCTCTTTCGCACTTTTCAGGCCGGCCTTCTGGTGAGTCAGGAAGCCGATACCGTCGTAATAGTTCACGCCCGCAAACAGGAAGCCCATGCCGCCATCGCGCGATGAGGTCCATGTGGTATTACGTGAAAGCACATCCACCTCGCCGGACTGCAGGGCGGTAAAACGCTCTTTCGCGGTCAGCGGGGTATATTTCACTTTGGTCGCATCACCAAACACAGCGGCAGCCGTCGCACGACACACATCCACATCGATACCGGTAAACTTGCCGCCAGCATCTGCATAGGAGAAGCCTGGCAAGCCGTCACTGATACCACATTGAACAAAACCTTTTTTCTTTATCGCATCCAGTGTGGTGCCTGCGTGTGCTTGCTGAGCAACGGCAACCAGCGAGGCAGCAGCGATCAGCGTAGAGAGCATCATCTTTTTCATAAAGCATCCTGTGTGGCGGGATCATGTTGTTATGTTTGCGCACTTTAGTGTGCGTTTTTCCTGTCTGTGGCGGTCAGCCATCCACGACTCTGCAAAGCTGATGCCAGGTTTGCAGGTTCCTGAATTCGTATGAAAGAACGGTTAATAATCGGAAGCACTTAGAAAGTTCCGCTAATATGGCGCACCAAAAGGAAGCAATGCGAGTCGACCCGATCACATTTAGTGCAAATAGTTTCACTATGTGGGAGCAGTGTGAGCATTCACTCAGGCAGAAATGTATGAAGAGATTGCGTTGCTTTTTAATGCGCAGAAAGTCACATACCCAGCAGTGGCGGGGATGTGAAGCAAGGTGAGGGTCAGGCAGGCACTAAGTCAAATCACAGCGGGCGAAAGCGAGAGGGTGAAATATCACGCCAGCGATTGCAACTACAGTTACCATATTATCGGAAACTGTTTCACTATCATTACTGTGGCTTTGTGCGTCGACGCACAAATAAAAACGCCAGCCCGAAGGCTGGCGTGATTTACAGACAGAACTAAAAATCAGTTCATGCCGTATTTTTTCAATTTCTTACGCAGCGTACCGCGGTTGATACCCATCATCAGGGCAGCACGGGTCTGATTGCCACGGGTATACTGCATCACCATGTCCAACAGAGGCTGCTCGACTTCAGCCAAAACCAGCTCATACAGGTCGCTCACATCCTGACCATTCAGTTGAGCAAAATAGTTCTTCAGTGCCTGTTTAACCGAATCACGCAAAGGTTTTTGAGTTACCTGATCCTGTGAGTTAACGGTTGAAACGGTCAGTACGTCAGAATTTACGCGTTGTTCGAACATAGTTCTTTCAGCTCTTTATTTCGTTACGCAAGATTTTCGAAGTATGCCTCCAACGCCTCCAGCTGTTCGCTGGCATCCTCAATGGCGTTGAATGTGCGCCGAAACTGGTCATTCGGGGCGTGCTCCTGCAGGTACCAGGAGACGTGCTTTCGCGCTATACGGTATCCCTTGCCTGAACCGTAAAAGTCGTGCAGCTCACGTATATGCGAAACAAGCAAGCGCTTGACCTCTGCCATCGGCAGCGGGGCAAGCAACTCCCCAGTGTCCAGATAATGCTGGATTTCCCGGAAGATCCACGGTCTTCCCTGAGCAGCACGTCCTATCATCAGAGCATCGGCCCCTGTATAGTCGAGCACCGCTCTGGCTTTATGCGGGTCAGTTATGTCTCCATTCGCGATAATCGGAATGGAGACACTCTGCTTAACTGTCCGAATGCTGTCATATTCAGCTTCTCCGTTGAACAGGCAGGCACGAGTGCGACCATGTATCGTCAGAGCCTGTATACCGCAGCGTTCAGCCAATTGGGCAATCGCGACACAGTTCCTGTTTTCAGGATCCCAGCCAGTACGAATTTTCAGCGTAACCGGCACATTCACTGCATTAACCACTGCGGAGAGAATTGACTCCACCACGGTGGGATATTGCAGCAAGGCTGAACCCGCCATTTTGCGGTTAACCTTCTTGGCAGGGCATCCCATATTAATGTCGATGACCTGTGCACCAGCCTCAACATTAATGCGTGCAGCTTGCGCCATTTCACTGGGATCGCAACCGGCAATTTGCACGGCGCGAATGCCTGGCTCATCGCTGTGAACCATACGTAATCGAGATTTGTCGCTAGCCCAGACTTCCGGGTTTGAAGACAACATCTCAGAAACTGCCATGCCTGCACCCATTTCGTGACACAGCGCCCTGAACGGCCTGTCGGTAATACCGGCCATCGGTGCTGCAATCAGTCGATTTCTCAGCTGGAGGTTTCCAATACGCATGAAGTCAGAATGGCCATACTGTGTCTGCAAGGCGGCGTATATTACGCATTTTTGCAGGAAGATGAAAGGCCAAACTTTGAACAATCAGCAAGAAAGATCAATGAAATCCGGGTCATGATCGATGCGCATATTTATTAAGCTTAAATATCAATGAGTTAACAATTTATGCTGAAATTGTGAGCAAAAGTTTTTCCAGAAAAGTACGTCAATTCGCCAGATAAAAAACGTCACATGCCGTGATTAACGATACAAGCATCCATTTCAAATCGGGAAAGCCCGCAACTTACGCTACGGGCTGGCTGAATGTTCTGTTAAGGCACTTTGTTCCGGGCAGAGCGATATCAGAGGCGGCAGACAGGCGCCATATTCAGGATTTAATCCCGGTAATCCGGCACCACTCCTCTTTAACCGCAACCGGGTCGAGCGTGAACTCGCTGACATACGCTTCGCAGACGCTCTCTGCCTGGCTCTCTAACACGCCCGAGAGGCCCAGATGACCGCCAGACTTCGGCAGTACGCTGATCAGCGAGGCCAGTTCACGTAGCGGGCCGGCCAGGATATTGGCCACCACCACATCAGCCTGCAGATTTTCGGGTTGCTGGTGGGGCAGATAGAGCGACAGGCGATCAGAGACGCCGTTGCGCTCAGCATTATCCCGGCTGGCCTGAATAGCCTGCGGATCGATATCAATCCCGATCGCCTGAGCCGCGCCCAGCTTCAGTGCGGCGATCGCCAGAATCCCCGAACCACAGCCGAAATCGATCACCGTTTTGCCCACCAGATCCAGCCCGTCAAGCCAGGTAAGGCAGAGTGAGGTGGTCGGATGCGTGCCGGTCCCAAACGCCAGGCCGGGATCGAGCATCACGTTGACGGCATCAGGATCCGGCACATCACGCCAGCTCGGACAGATCCAGAGCCGCTCACCGAAGCGCATCGGATGGAAGTTTTCCATCCATTCGCGCTCCCAGTCTTTATCTTCGATCTGCTCGATCCGGTGACGAAAACCGGCGCCCAGCAACGGATGCTGCGCCAGTTCGGCGGTAATCGCAGCCATATCAGTTTCTGCATCGAACAGGCCGATAACATCGGTATCGCCCCACAGGCGGGTTTCACCTGGCAGCGGCTCATACACCGGCGTGTCGTTGGTATCCTGAAAGGTCACTGAAACCGCACCGATGTCCATCAGCGCATCGCTCAGCGTTTCCGCGTGTTCACCTGAGCTATTAATTTTGATTTGAATCCACGGCATAACGTCTCTCTTTCCGTCAATGTTGCGGCGCGTCGACCGTTTGCGGCGCGCGTCCAAACAGGTTGCCCACTAAAAATGCCAGCAGGCTTAAAAGCAGTGAGGGCACAATGGGATGAAAACCCAGAATCTGCAGGTTCAGGCTCGCCAGAAAAGCGTAGCAGCCTCCACCCACCACCATGCCGGTGATGGCGCCTGCGGCATTAGCGCGTTCCCAGTAGAGACCCAGTACCAGCGGCCAGAGGAAAACCGCCTCAAGGCCGCCAAAGGCCAGCAGGTTGAGCCAGATAATCATATCGGGTGGATTCCAGGCCGCAATCAGCAGCAGGAGACCCAGTGCGAACGTAATGGTGCCAGATAACAGCCGCAGCCGCGTCTCATTTTCCATCTGCTGTGGGGCAACACGCAGATAGAGATCTTTGATCAGCGTAGCCGAAGCCTGTAACAGCTGGGCATTAATGGTCGACATAATGGCGGCCATGGGGGCTGCCAGAAACAGTCCGGCAGCTAACGGTGGCAGCACAGTGATCATCAGGGTGGGTATAACACTATCCGGCACGGTCAGATTCGGCAGTATCGCCCGGCCCAGCGCACCGGCCAGATGCATTCCCAGCATCAGGATCACCACCACAATGGTACCCAGAATAATGGCCCGATGGACTGCCTTGCTGTCTTTATAAGAGATGCAGCGCACCGCAGTATGCGGCAAGCCAATCACCCCAAAGCAGACCAGCACGACAAATGAACTGAGGAAGGTCGGCGTTATAATCTCACCCGGTCCCTGCGGCGACAGCAGAGCGGGATCAATGTCATGTAGTTTCTGCACGGCCGTGCTCAGGCCGCCAGCCTGATGAATCACCGCGAACAGTAGCAGAAATGTGCCAATCAGCATCACGATGCCCTGCATGGCGTCATTGAGAACGCTGGCACGGAACCCGCCAAAAGCGGTGTAGAGCGCAATAGTGCCGCCAAAAATCAGCAGACCCGTGTCATACGGGATGCCTGCGGCGGTTTCGAGCAGCCGCGCGCCGCCAATAAACTGCACCGTCATGGCACCGATAAAGGCAACCAGCAGGCTCAGACTTGCCAGCCAGATCAGCAGCGGGCTCTGATAGCGGGCGTAGAGCATGTCATTCAGCGTCACCGCATTATGCTTACGCGCCAGGATGGCAAACTTTTTCCCCAGCACACCCAGCGAGAGCCAGACGGCGGGCACCTGCACCATCGCCAGCAATACCCATCCCAGCCCATATTTGTAGGCGGCACCGGGACCACCAATAAACGAGCTGGCGCTGATATAGGTGGTGGTGAGCGTCATCGCCAGCACAAATCCGCCCATGGAGCGGCTGCCAAGGAAATATTCAGTGAGGAAGCTACCCTCGCGCCTTTTGCGCACGGCAAACACCGACAGCGCGGCAATCAACACCAGATAAATCAGTAACGGCAGGATAATTTCACTGTTCATTTGTGTCCTCCAGCGGCATGTCGCGGAAAATTAACCGCACCATCATCCAGCACAGGAATATGAACAACAGGGGAGCAAACAGGCAGGAGAGTTCAAACCAGCGCGGCAGGCCGGTGATACCGATTTCGCTGCCACCCAGCCAGGCAGAAAGCCCCCAGGCAGCGAGCCAGAGCAGGGTGAGGTAGAGCGACCAGCGCGCCTCTTTATGTGCCTGTATAAAACGAGCATCCATGATTCAACCTTAACGCCAGCGGCAAAAGAAAAAGGCCGGATTAACCGGCCTCTGACTGACTCAGCGTTGCGTTTACTTCTCGTGCAAGCCGAGTTTTTTCTCCAGATAGTGGATATTGGTTCCACCGTGCTGGAAGTTTTCGTCGGACATGATTTTCATCTGCAGTTCAACGTTGGTTTTGATACCGTCGATGATCAGTTCCGCCAGCGCATTCTTCATGCGGGCGATAGCCACGTCGCGCGTTTCGCCATAGGTGATCAGCTTACCGATCATGGAGTCGTAATACGGCGGTACGGTGTAGCCTGAGTAAATATGCGACTCCCAGCGCACGCCAAAACCGCCTGGCGCATGGAAGCGGGTGATTTTACCTGGACTTGGCAGGAAGGTGACCGGATCTTCAGCGTTAATACGGCACTCGACCGCATGTCCGCGAATAACCACTTCGTCCTGTTTGATCGACAGTGGCTGACCCGCAGCAATGCGCAGCTGCTCTTTGATCAGATCCACACCGGTGATCATCTCGGTCACCGGATGTTCCACCTGAATACGGGTGTTCATCTCAATGAAGTAGAACTCACCGTTTTCGTACAGAAACTCGAAGGTACCTGCGCCACGATAGCCAATCTCAATACAGGCTTTGGCACAACGATTGCCGATAAAGCTGCGCTGTTCTTCAGTAATACCTGGGCCTGGCGCTTCTTCAACCACTTTCTGGTGACGACGCTGCATAGAGCAGTCACGTTCGCCCAGATAGATCGCGTTGCCCTGGCCGTCAGCCAGAACCTGAATCTCGATGTGGCGCGGATTCTCCAGATACTTCTCCATGTAAACCATGTCGTTGCTGAAAGCCGCTTTGGCTTCCGCTTTCGTCATGTTGATGGATTGTTCCAGATCTTTGTCGCTGCGCACAACGCGCATACCACGACCGCCGCCGCCGCCAGAGGCTTTGATGATGACCGGATAACCGATGCGCTTCGCAAAGGCACGGTTTTTTTCCATATCATCGGTCAGCGAACCGTCAGAACCGGGTACGGTTGGGACGCCTGCTTTCTTCATCGCATTAATCGCAGAGACTTTGTCGCCCATCAGGCGAATGGTGTCTGCTTTCGGACCGATAAAGATAAAGCCGGAGCGCTCAACCTGCTCAGCAAAATCGGCATTCTCAGAGAGGAAGCCGTAGCCAGGGTGAATCGCCACCGCGCCGGTGATCTCTGCAGCAGAGATCAGCGCCGGGATGTTGAGGTAACTTTTAACTGACTGCGCCGGGCCGATGCAGACGGTTTCGTCTGCCAGCAGCACGTGCTTAAGGTCACGATCCGCGCTTGAGTGTACCGCAACAGTCTTGATGCCCAGTTCTTTACAGGCACGCAGAATGCGCAGCGCAATCTCACCACGGTTAGCAATAACAATTTTATCCAGCATGATCTGCCCCGTTACTCGATGATAACCAGTGGCTCGTCAAATTCGACCGGCTGACCGCTTTCAACCAGGATCGCTTTCACTACACCTGATTTGTCAGCTTCGATCTGGTTCATCATTTTCATGGCTTCGACGATGCACAAGGTATCGCCGGCATTCACTTTCTGGCCGACTTCCACAAAGGCTTTCGCATCCGGGCTCGGCGTACGGTAGAAGGTCCCTACCATTGGTGAACGCACGATGTGACCGCTGATTTCAGCCGGTGCCGCTTCGGCAACTGCTGCAACAGGAGCAACAGCTGTTGCCAGAGCAGGCTGTTGAACCGGCGCAGCGTAAGTCTGCTGCATCATCGGGTAACCCACGTTTGCAGGTGCACGGCTGATGCGAACGGACTCTTCACCTTCAGAAATTTCCAGCTCTGAAATGCCAGACTCTTCAACCAGTTCGATCAGTTTTTTAATTTTACGAATATCCATGAGTGGGGTTCCGTACTCAGTTTGATTAATTAGTTTGAGACAGGCGTTTTACTGCCGTTTGTAAAGCCCATGTGTAGCCGTCAGCGCCAAGCCCACAGATCACGCCAGCAGAGACATCAGAAAGATAGGAGTGATGGCGGAAGGGCTCGCGGGCATGCACGTTGGAGAGATGAACCTCGATAAACGGTATTTCTACCGCCAGCAGGGCATCACGTAGTGCGACACTGGTATGGGTAAACGCGGCAGGATTAATAATGATGTAATCCACATTGCCTTTGGCCTCATGAATGCGATCAATCAGCTGAAATTCAGCATTGGTTTGCAGGTGGCTCAATTCCACATTCAACTGGTCTGCCTGACGTGTCAAATCGTCAACGATCTGACGCAGCGTGGTATGACCATACTTCTCAGGTTCACGCGTTCCCAACAGGTTCAGGTTGGGCCCGTTTAAAAGCAGAATATGTAATTTATGCGCCATCGTGCTGCCATCTCCCGCAATCATTGAGGCATCGCGTAAAATACCTTGCGAATCTTCATTTGTCACCTTTGAGAATGAAAAAGAAGACCCGACGAGCAATAAAGCCGGGCATTATATCCGTTTCGTGTCATTTCGCAGCAAAATACTGGTCTTATCTGCGAAGATGATCGGATGTGGCCTGCGGGCCACATCTTTTATCAGAAAAGTGCAGAGGAAAACAACGGGTGAAGCGCTAGCGAGGCCACCATTTGAGAAATTTTTTGTAACGCCAGGCTAACAGTATTGCAGCAAGTAGTGCGTAGATAAGTGGCTGGGGTGACACGGTTTTCACTGACCAGATATAGTGAATCGGCACCAGAATGGCCACCAGATAGACCGCGTTGTGCAGGGTTTGCCAGCGCTTACCGAGCTTGCGCTGAGCGCGCTGAAACGACGTCAGCGCCAGGGCCAGTAATATCAGCCAGCTGATAATCCCCAGTGTCAGATAGGGACGGGAAATCAGCTCGCTGCCCAGCAGACGCAGATTGTCAGCGCCCAGCTCCAGCAGGTAATAGCTCAGCAGATGGAGAGAAGCCCAGACAAACGTCCAGACGCCAAGCAGACGCCGGGTGCGGATTAACAGCGGTTGCCTGCCATAACGTGCCAGCGGTGAGACCAGCAGCGTACCCAGCAGCAGTTTCAGCGCCATGCGGCCGGTAAAATGCTGAATATCTTTTGCCGGATCCGCACTCAGGCCGCCCTGCATCGCGGCAAGAACCAGATAAACCAGCGGCAACAGGGCCGCCAGATGCAGAATCACCTTAAGCCAGGTGATCTGTTTTATCGACAGGCGTACCACCTAGTAATTCTCCCGTAAATCCAGGCCACGATAGAGCGACGCAACCTGTTCGGCATAGCCGTTAAACAGCAGCGTTGGCTGACGTTCGACCTTCAGACTTCCGCCCGGGCCAATAAATCGCTCAGTGGCCTGCGACCAGCGTGGATGATTAACATGCGGATTCACATTGGCATAAAAACCATATTCATCTGCGGCGATCTGGTTCCAGGTCGTTGGCGGCTGATTTGCGGTCAGGGTGATTTTGACAATCGACTTAATGCCCTTAAAACCATATTTCCACGGCACCGTCAGGCGAATCGGCGCGCCATTCTGCGGCGGCAGCGCTTTGCCATAGACGCCGGTGGTCAGAATGGTCAGCGGATGCATGGCTTCATCCAGACGTAAACCTTCGACATAGGGATAATTGAGTCCGCCGCCAATAAAGCGATCTTTCTGACCTGGCATCTGCTCAGGATCGTACAGTGTCTGAAAGGCGACAAAACGCGCTTTGCTGGTGGGTTCCGCCAGAGAGATAAGCTTATTGAGCTCGAAGCCTATCCAGGGCACCACCATTGACCAGGCCTCCACGCAGCGCATGCGATAGATTCGCTGCTCCATGGCAAACCGTTTAAAGATGTCATCCATATCCAGGGTCATGGGCTTCGCCACTTCGCCATCAATGGTCAGTTTCCAGGGTTCTGTTTTCAGCGTACCGGCATTGGCGGCCGGATCGGCCTTATCCAGCCCGAACTCATAGAAGTTGTTATAGCCGGAAACTTTATCCGCAGGCGTTAAGGTCAGATCGGCCTGATATTGCGCTGGTTTGGTAAAGTCCAGCGGCCGGCCTGCTGGCGCGGGTGGGCGATCGTTGCCTTTGAACCAGCTGAGAATATCGGCTTGCGCCACGCCCGGCATACCCATCGCCGCTGCGCTCAGTCCCAGCGTTTTCAGCACCTGGCGGCGCTTCATGTTAAAAATGCTTTCCGGCGTTACGTCGGCTTCGGTCAGACGGGGTGTGCGTTTCATGGTGCCCTCTCCAGACAGGATGTCATTAACCAGCATGATGACTATTACTGATATCAGCCAGTTTCGCCCTGAAAATGTGAAATTTCCTGGCTGGCCGGTACGATGAGAATGCACCGAAAAGTGCCAGGATCAACGTCAGCGATGATATCCCGACGATATACTTCGGCTTCATACGTCCCGGCGCTGTCGGCAACGGCAAATTATGCTATTTTTGCTCGCGTTTTCGTCAGGCTGACGGTACAAGGTTGGGTGATCCGGTTATCACCGCAGTAATACAGGCACAGGGATGCGATTAACCACAAAATTATCTGCGTTTATTACCTTTTTAAGCCTGCTGGCCATGTCGTTGATGCTGGCAGGCTGTGCATTCAGTGTTTTCTGGTTCAGTCATCAGCGGGTTGAACATCGGGCGCAGATACTGGCGACCGAAGTGGATCAGGCGATGTTCACCCAGACGCCGGCAGAGCTGCATGTCTGGCTCACGCGTATGATGCCGATAATGAATGCCGAGCAGATTTCTCTTCACAACGGCAGGCAGACTTTCCTTACCCTCTCCCGACACGAAAACCAGATGCTGGAAGACGAACCTAATCGTTTTATCCAGGTCGATGTGCCTTTAATGCACCAGACGGGGTTAGAGCTGCGGGTCGTCACCCTTGATCCTGCCAAAACCTGGCTGCGCTCCATTACCGGCACCTCTACGCTGGGCATCCTGTTTACCGTCATGCTGGTGATGAGTCTGGTGCTGCTGCTGATGCATCG
>Ga0070662_100002597_pt1 | contig 11136 bp, 13 predicted proteins | sample KBSC53metaG_FD_65648 | JGI IMG/M metagenome (GOLD analysis project Ga0070662, IMG submission 65648) | Corn rhizosphere microbial communities from Kellogg Biological Station, Michigan, USA - KBS C5-3 metaG | ecosystem: Host-associated > Plants > Roots > Rhizosphere > Soil ...
TTGGCTCCGTCTTCGCCTACCAACTCGTCCTGCTGCTGCGCCATCAACGAGGTGAGTTCGACCAAACCAACATCAAAGCCTTGCTGAGGAGCGCATGAGGATTTATGACCAACCCTCAGTGAACTCGCGGCTGCAACGGCACGCAGTCCGCCTTCGCGGACTTCAACCGCGGGGGAACATAGCGCCGGGCGAGGGGCGGCGCACTCACGCGTCCGTTGAATTCTCCGCACCTCCGCACCCCCGCACCTCCGCACCCTCGTCCTCGGGTAGCGGCACCGTCCAGGGGTCGACGTGCGCCACGCCGCCGTCGCGCCAGAGCACCAGCGGCACGTTGTGGCGGCGGTGCAGGCGCACGGCGTCCTGCGCGGCCAGGACGATTGCGCGGTCGACTTCGGTACGGTCCCGCATCAGCGCCGAAATATCCTTTGCCGGTACCCTGTTCATGATGTGGCTCCGTTGACGATTTCCCAGATTCTCGGATCTACTACTTTGCTCACCTCAGAGCCCGTTCCCATGGCGATCACTGGCGGCAGCCCCTCGGTGACGCTCTGGCTGGCGTCGTAGATCAGCCAGTCCGACGCCAGCTGCCGGTACACGTGCATGAAGTCGTGCAGGCCTCGCCCATACCGACGTTGCACCTCATGATCTGGAACCGTGTGGCCCCCATGCGTACGCGCCCATGCACCCGCTCTACGGCTGCGTCGACGCCGGGCAACCACAGATCCACCAGGTGGACGATGTACCCCGCGTCACGCAATGATGCCAGTTGCTGTCGCAGCCCCACACCGGCGAGCGTGGTCTCGAACGCGAAGTCCACACGCCCGTTCCGCAGTTCGTTGATCCAGCGGTGGATCATGCGTCCGGCCTGGATCGCAGCCGACGCCGGGCCGTACGCGGCCAGCCCTTGGGCATGTCCGCGTTCACGAAGGTGTAGACGCCGAACGTCTGCTTCAGCAGGCGCGGCGCCAGCGTGCTTTTGCCGGCACCGTTCGGTCCGGCGATGATCACCACGTGCGGCGACCTCGGCTGGTTCATCGTTCCATCCGCGCGGAGAATGTGCTTGCCCCATCCACGATAGGCGTACGCTCCGCGCACATCAACCGGCGCAAGTGGGTGTGTGTCGGCACACTTCGCGCACCATCGGTCCGCGCGGGGCGGCGATCCGCGACGAGACGGGCCGGGACGCGGTTGAAGTCCGCGAAGGCGGACCGCGCGCCGTTGTAGCCGCGACTTGAGCCGCAAACTTCCACGCGGGGACCGGGAAGGGAGGATGGCGAAGCGAGGGGCCGGCGGGGGGACGTACGTGGGGATCTCGGGGTGGACCTACGCCGGGTGGCGCGGCGTGTTCTATCCCGAGAAGCTGCCGCACAAGCGCGAGCTGGAGTACGCCAGCCGCAAGATGGCGTCGATCGAGATCAACGGATCGTTCTACTCGCTGCAGCGCCCCACCAGCTACCGCCGCTGGTACGACGAAACGCCGCCCGGCTTCGTCTTCGCCGTGAAGGGGAGCCGCTTCATCACCCACATGAAGAAGCTGCGCGACGTGGACACCGCGCTCGCCAACTTTTTCGCCTCCGGCGTCCTGCGCCTGGCCGACAAGCTGGGGCCCATCCTCTGGCAGTTCCCCGAGCGCATGCCGGCGGACCTGGAGCGCTTCGAGAACTTCCTGGAACTGCTGCCGAAGACGTCCGTCGAAGCCGCCGCGCTGGCCGAGCGCCACGACGAGCGCCTGGCCGGCCGCGCCTGGCCCGGGGCCGACGCCCGGACGCCGCTGCGCCACGCCTTCGAGATCCGCCACCCGGGCTTCCTGGGCCCGGAATTCGTCGGCCTGCTGCGCCGCCACAACGCCGCGCTGGTGTTCGCCGACACCGCCGGCCGCTGGCCCTATGCCGAGGACGTGACGGCCGACTTCGTCTACGTGCGCCTGCACGGCGCGCAGGAGCTGTACGCCAGCGGCTACACCGACGAGCAGCTCGACTGGTGGGCCGCCCGCATCCGCGAGTGGCGCCGCGGCTGCGAGCCCGCCGACCGTACCTGCGTCTCCCCCGCCGCCGCGCCGGACGCGAAGGCCCGCGACGTCTACGTCTACTTCGACAACGACGCCAAGGTGCACGCCCCCTTCGACGCGATCCGGCTGATGGAGCGGCTGGATCGGCCAGAGGCGGCGGGGTCGTCCCCGGGAATCAACCGCAAGCGCTCACGCGGAGGAAGCAGAAAAGCAGAGGGAGCAGAGAACCGCTGATTCCCCTCCGCTGCCTCTGCTTCCCTGCTTCCTCTGCGTGATCAATTCGGCTCGTCCGAGCCGACTACGCCGCGTTGCGTCCATCGCCGCCGTGAGACGCGGCCGCCAGCAGCTGCACCTCGCTGGGGATGCCGATCCCGTCGCGGTTCTCCACCTCGAAGTACAGGTTGCGGCTCACGTGGCCCACGTAGGTCTCGATGAAGGCCTTTACGTCACGCACCGAGGCGGCCTCCCACAGGCACGCGGCGTGGCTGCCGTCGGCGGTGGGGAACACGTGGTGAAGCCGCAGATGCGGGGGGAGCGCGGTCAGCGCGAAGCGGACGTCGGACCAGAAGGTCTGCGGGTCCGACACGTAGTGCTGCACCAGGACGTACATGCCGCCTCCAGGGCCGCGTGCCGCGCGGCGCATGGGGCCGCTGCGGCGGGTGGTGATGCGGATTCTCTTGGTCGGGGTGTTCGTGCAAAATCATTGCACGGCACACGCCCTCCCGCCAGACCGTGCCGGCAAGGAGGGCGCGCTTTGCGTCCGAATCTGCGGAGGACGCGCCTGCCGGGGCTGCCGCCCGCGGTGCGCCGGCCATCATTGACGACTGAACCGCCCTCCGGGTTTCATTTTTCGGTTTCGGCGTCAGTCCTCCACCATCCACGCCACTCCCCACGCCCCCTCGCCCGCGTGCGTGGCGATGATCGGCGTCCCCGCGGCGGTCATCACCTCGCGGTTCCCCCAGCGCCCCCGCACCTCGCCCACCACCTCGTCCACGATCTCGGGGCAGGCCACGTGGAACACGCCGAAGCGCAACTTCTTCGCCCCTTTCGGCACGCGCTCGGAGAGGAGCTCCATCACCTTCGGCATCACCTTGGGCCGGCCGCGCACCTTGGCCACCGGGTTCAGCTTGCCGGCGTCGTCCACCTCCAGCACCGGCTTGATGTCCAGCAGGCTCCCCAGCCACGCCCGGCCCCGGCCCACGCGCCCCGACGCCAGCGCGCGCTCGAAGGTGTCGAGCACCACCAGGATCCCGCTCTGCCCGCGGACGCGCTCCAGCTCGGCCACGATCCGCTCCGGCTCCCACCCCAGCTCGCCCAGCTCGGCCGCCTTCAGCGCCAGCAGGCCTTGCAGGACGGAGCCGCCGCGCGAGTCGAACAGGTGCACCGGCACCTCGCCGTGCGCGCGCTGCTTCGCCGCCGCCTGCGCGGACGCCAGCGTCCCCGACAGGCCGGAGGAGAGGATGACGCCGATCACCGCCTCGCCCTCGTCGCCGGCGCGGCGGAACGCTTCGAGGAAGGCGGCGGGGGCCGGCTGGCTGGTGCTGGGGTGCGCGCCCTGCTTCAGCCGCTCGGCGAACTCCTCGGCCGTGATGTCGATGCGGTCGCGCAGCACCCGGTCGGGAAAGATCAGCGAGAGCGGCACCAGGTGCATCCCGTGCGCCCGGACCACCTCCTCGGGGAGGTCGCAGGCGGTGTCGGCCACGATGGAGACGGGGCGGCGGGCCAGCGTCATGTGCCCGCTCCGGGCGGCCCGCTCCACGGCGGCGTGCTGGGCGCGCATGTCCTCGGCCTTGTGCGTGGCCAGCGTCCCCAGCGAGCGCAGGTAGTCGAAGACCTCGTCGGGCTCGTCGGTGTGGATGTGCACCTTCAGGATGTCGCTGGCGCGGATCACCACCAGCGAGTCGCCGCGCTCGCGCAGCACGCCGCGCACCTCGTCGGCCTGGGGGATGGACGGGCCGCGCACCAGCGCCTCGGTGCAGAAGCGGAAGGTCTCTTCCTCTGCCGGATACTCGGTGGCCGCCGCGGCGAAGGCGGGCGCGTCTTCCCACTCGGGCACCTCGTCCAGCGCCACCAGCGGGTCGCCGGCCACGAAGCTCGAGATCCCCTCGATGATGTGCACGAACCCCTTGGCGCCCGCGTCCACCACCCCGGCGGCCTTCAGCTGCGGCAGCAGGTCCGGCGTGCTGGCCAGCGCCTCGCGCGCCTTCACCATCAGCCGCTCGAACAGCACCACGAAGTCGGTGTGCTGCAGCCGCTCGGCCTCGTCGGCCACGGCGCGCATGATGGTGATCATGGTCCCTTCCACCGGCTTCTCGAGCGCGCGGTAGACGTGCTCGGTGGCGGCGCGCCACACCGTCGCGAACTCGCCCACGCTGATCCGCGCGCGCTCGCCCACGGCGTCGCTGAACCCCAGCAGGAAGTGCGACAGGATCATCCCGCAGTTGCCGCGGGCGCCCAGGATCGCGGCCTCGCTGGCATGGCGGGCGACGATGCCCACCGAGCCGTCGCTCACCCCCCGCAGGCGGTCGGCGATGGAGCTCACGGTGAGCGCCAGGTTGGTTCCCGTGTCGCCGTCGGGCACGGGAAACACGTTGATGCGGTTCAGGTCGGCGCGGTGCCGCCGGACGTACTCGTTGGCCGTGAGCAGGGCCCCGCGCAGCGCGGCGCCGTCCAGGTAGGTGGGTACGTTCACATCAGCTCGGGAATCGGGCGCCGCGGGGGCGGTGCTGCCCCCGCACCGGGCGCGGGGTACGGCTCGGGAAGGGTGGTCCGGCCGGGGCGTAGCGGGTCTGTTCAGCCACTACACTACGCCCAAACCCAGCGGATGCAAGGGTTGCGCGTGCGCCGCCGCCTCCCGCCCGCCCTCTCCGCGCTGGACGCGCGTGTCCCATCCGGGTGACGTTTCGCGCGCGGTGTCCGCCGCCGCCACCCGTCGTGGAGACGCGGATGCAGCTCCATTTGTTCCCTAGTTAAACACTTGTTGGCAAACAACTTGCCTCGTGCCTGGATGCATCGTCCCGGGGCGCGGTGGTTGACGCGGTCCGGACGGTGCTTCAGTTTGGCCGCGTCCTGAACGGGCCGTCCGCCACCCCGGGCGGCCGCGGGGCACAACCGGAACCAGGGGAAAGAGGATGATGAAGAAGACGACGTTCGCGTTCGCCGCGCTGGCCGCGCTGGCCTTCAGCGGCACCGCCGCCGCGCAGGTGTGCGCCGGCTTCCCGATCCGCGACGGGCAGGGCTCGCTCTCGGCGCTGGCCAACTTCCCGTCGGGCTTCGACCAGTACGGCGTGGAGGGCGCGTACAACTTCACCGGCCCGCTGGCGATCAACGGCGGGTTCATCTATTCCACCGCCAACGGCGAGCACCTGAACACCTTCCGCGCGGGTGCCGCGCTCGACATCAGCACCATGATGGCCACGATGCTCCCGGGGCTCTCGATCTGCCCCAACGTGCGCGCCGACTTCACCAGCCAGGACGGGACGGACGTGGTGGAGGTGCCGATCGGCCTGGGCCTGGGCGCCACGCTGCCGCTGGGCGACCAGAGCATGACCCTCACGCCGTACGTGATCCCGGCGCTGGTCTGGTCGCACTTCAACGACGACACGCTGGGCAGCGACAGCGAGACCAACTTCGGCATCCGCGGCGGCGCCGACCTCAACTTCGACCGCTTCTTCCTGGGCGGCACCGTGGAGTGGGTGAACGTCGAGGGCTCCGACGCGGTGTTCGGCGTCCGCGCCGGCATCAAGTTCTAAAGCCGCGCAACTGCTCGCGGATCCTCTTCGCGAGCGACCAACCGGCGGGCCGTCCTCATCACGGCCCGCCGGTTCTTTTGTGCTCCGAACGAAGCTTCTTCCGAGCTTCATTCGCCCGGCCAGCGCACCCCCGCACCCCCGCACCGAAGCTTAGGGCGTGTTCGGCGCTGGGGCGCCGAACCGGGCTGCGCGCGCCGCAGGGCACGATACGACCGTGCCCAACGGCGCCGCGCCTGCTACGGGCAAACTGCGCCCTCCGCAGTCGCGGCCCTCCGGACGCGCATCCCTCACGCAGGCGCGCCAACATCTTGTCCGCGTCGAGGACGGGATTCCCGGCCGCCAGCCGTTTCCGCTCATCTGCTACATTGCCGCGTCGGGGTCCTGCGGCAGACGACGCCTTCGTGCGCGTGCGTGTTGACCAACACGAACGGGCACACTAACTTCCGCGTCCCTGACTCAATCTCCAAGGCTTCACTCACCACGCGGACGCGCCACCACAACGGGCTCCGCGGGCGAGTTACCTGATTCCGTAGCGTTCGCGTTTTTCCGGGCTTCCCCACGGAGCCCGGTTGCAGGCATCTCCGCAGCTTCCGGCGTTGCCCACCGCCCGGCGTCTCCCGCCGCGCGGCTGGCCGTGTCCTGGCCGCGGAGACAGTCCATCCCCCTTTCTCTCGTGATCTGAGCCATGGTGGGGCTTGAACGGCTGCTGATCGGGCGCACCCTCGACGGGCGCTACACCATCGAAGAGCTGATCGGGCAGGGACGCGGCGGCCTGGTGTATCGCGCGCGGCACCCGCACACCGGCGTGGAGGTGGCGCTCAAGGTGCTGGCGGCGCCCCGCACTCCCGAGGCACGCGAGCGCTTCCGCAAGCTGGTGGCGGGCGAGGTGCGCGCGGCCGCGGGCGTCGAGCACCCCAACGTGGCCGGCGTCTACTGCCTGGGGCACGACGCCGAGCTGGACCTGGACTTCGTGACCACCGAGCTGCTGCGCGGGCAGACCCTTGCCTCGGTGCTGTCGCAGCGCGGCAAGCCGCCCATCGCGCTCGGCCTGCGGCTGCTGGCCGAGGCGGCCGAGGGGCTGGCGGCCGGCCACCGCGCGGGGCTGGTGCACCGCGACCTGCGCCCCGCCAGCCTGTACCTGGTGCGCAGCGACGCCGAGCGGCAGGTGCGCGTGAAGGTGGCCGGCTTCGGCGTGCCGCAGATCGTGCGGCGCGAGTCGCTGGCCGGCGCCGCGCCCGAGGTGAGCGGATACGCCAGTCCCGAACTGCTGGCCTCCGGCAGCCTGCGCCTGGGCCCGGCCAGCGACGTGTTCAGCCTGGGCGTGGTGGGCTACGAGCTGCTCACCGGCCACCATCCCTTCGACGAGCCCGCCCGACACGCGCTGGCCGAGGGCCGCACCGTGGAGGCCGAGCCCCCCGCCGAGGTGGCCGCCAGCGTGCCGCCGCAGGTGGTGGACGCCGTGCTGCGGTCCCTGCGCTGCAACCCGGCCGAGCGCTTCGCCGACGGCGCCGGATTCGCCGCCGCGCTGCAGCAGCCCGTCCGCCAGGTAGTGGCCGTCGGCAAGCTCGCCCCCGCCGCCGCGCAGCCCGCGCCGCCGCCCGCCGCCGCGCCCGCCCCGTCCGCGGAACCCGCCGCCGAGCCGCCTCTCGCAGCCGCTGCCTCCGTCGCCGCGCCTGCCGCGATCGCCGCCGCCGCCGACACCGCGCCGGTGGTGGACGTCGCCGACCTGGCCGCCGACGAGCCCGACGCCGATCTCCCCGATCTCGCCGCCGCCGAGGCCGCTGCGTCCGGGCCTGACGCCGCGCCGGAATCCGCGGCCCCGCAGCCCGCCGCCGAAGCCTCTGCCGCGGTGGCCGGGCTCTCGGCCGCCGCGGCCGTAGCGGTGCAAGCGGATGCGTTCGCGGCCGCTGCCGTCGAGAGCCAGGCGAACGTCGCGGCTGCTCCGGCAGAAGCGCCTGCCGCGGCTCCGATCGCTGCCGCTGGCGTCACGCCTCCCGCGCCGCCGCGGGACCTGACCCGCAAGCCCGCGCCGAAGCCCGCCGCGGGCGGGATCGGACCCAAGGCGCCGGACCTGGAGCTGTACTATCCGCCGCGGGTGGCCAAGCCGCCGGTCGCCGCGCCCACCGCTTTCAGCGCCGCGCCGCCCGCCCCGCCGCAGCCCGCCACCCCGGTAGAGACGCCGGCCGCGATCGAGACGCCCGTGCCGGTCGTGGCCGCGCCGACGCCGCCCGCTCCCCCCGCTGCAGCCGCGCCGCGCGCGATCGTGGCGGAGACGCCGGCCCCGCAGCCCGCGGCCGAGAAGCCCGCCGTCACGCCGATGCCCGGGGCGGCCCGCAGGCGCGCGGCGGCGGCCAACGCGGGCGGCTTCCGCGGCTCGGCGATGGCCGCCGGGTTCGTGCTGGGGATCCTGGTGCTGGGGAGCGCGGCGTGGATGGCCACGCGCCACGGCAGCCCCGCGGTTTCCGCCGCCGCGCCGCTCGCCAGCCAGGTCGCGCAGGGCCCGGCCGTGACCCCGTCCGCCACGCCCGCGCAGACCATCGCCGGCGCGCGGCCGGCCGAGTCCACGCCGGTGGCGGCCGCGGACACCGCCAACCGCACCGCCGAGCAGCGCGCCGCCGACGCGCGCAAGAAGGCGCAGGACGACGAGCGCCGCCGCCAGGAGCAGGAGAAGGCGCGCCAGGCGGAGCTCCTCCAGCAACAGCAGCTGGCGCAGCAGCAGGCCCGCCCCGGCACGCCGCCCCCCGCCGCGCCGCAGCCCGCGCCGGCACAGCCGCAGCCGCAGCAGGTGGCGGCCGCGCAGCCGCAGCGGCCCGCGCCGCAGCCGTCGGCCCCGCCCCCCGCGCCCGCCCCGGCCGAAGAGGCGGCGCCCAGCGCGCCGTCGGCCAACACCGTGTTCGACGAAGACGTGGTGGAGCAGCGGCCGCAGCTTGCCAACGTCAACGAGCTCCAGCGTGCGCTGCAGGACCGCTACCCCGCGCAGCTCTACGCCAACCGCGTGTCGGGCCGCGTGACGGCCAGCTTCGTGGTGGGCGCCGACGGCCGCGTGGACCCGGGCACCATCCGCATCGTCAGCTCGCCGAACCCGGGGTTCAACACGCCCACGGCCAGCGTGCTGCGCCGCGCCCGCTTCCGCCCCGCCCGCGTGAAAGGCCAGGCGGTGCGCGTGCAGGTCACCATGCCCATCGCCTGGACGCTGGACCAGTAGCCCGCTCAGCGGGACAGAACGAGCGAGCCCCCGTCCGCATGCAGCGGGCGGGGGCTCGTTCGTTGCAGGCCCAGCCGGGTGGTGCGTTCCCGCTCAGCACTCGCAGGTCTTGGGGCAGGTGTCGCACGCCTCGGTCGGTGCGGTCGGGCATCGATACATCGTGATCCCGGCGGCGAGGACGGTGCCGTCCTCGTCGCGTCCGTCGGCGGGCTCGAACGTCTCCACCCGCAGCTCGTCCGCGTCGAGCGTCAGTTTCTTCCGGGCCATGATCGACCTCCGCCGGTTGAAGGGAACGACTCGTTGGCCATCCCACCCGACGCTAATGCGCCCAACCGGCAAGAGCAACAACATCTTCAGGACGATCAGGCACGTGGACCGGGTCTGCGGTGTCAGCCGGCGGTGCTCGCGCGCAGATCGTCCCGAATCCACGAAAGGTCCTGGACCGACAGGTCGAACGCGTCGAGAAACTCCGTCAGTGCGTCCATGAACCGGTCGGCCGAATCGGCGTTCAGCTCCGTTCCCGAGCGCGAGCCGCTCCGTTGCCGCACCAGCCCCAGCATCCGCCCCGACCGCATGCGGATGGCCGCGGCTTCCCGCGAACGCAGCACGTCAGACTCCTCGAAGCTCAGCCCGAACGCACGGGAGAGCAGTTCCGGCCTGACCCGTGTGGTGGCGATGGCCTCTCCGCGGCCGCTGGGCCACGGCGTGGGCTCGATCTGCGTGAACGCCGGAGTGCTCATGTCGTGTCGGCTTCGCGGGTGAGTGAGAGCAGGCGAGGCGGACAACCTACCGCCCCCCGCGGCAAAGCTGCAAGACTTGTCCATTTGTGGCCAGTTCGCCACGAGAATCATGTCGTGCGGAGTACGGAAGCCCCGGCCAGAGATCCTGGCCGGGGCTTCCCTCACCGTCCGATCGACCGCCGCGGAACCTGACTTCAGCGGAAGGCCGCCGGGCTGCGGCGCCTCAGGTGCACGTGTACCACCAAGTGTCGCAGCCGAAGGAGCAGTCGGCCGCGCTGCACGCGTCGGAATCGCAGATCACCGTGCAGTCGTCCGTGTTGCCGCCGCCACAGTGGGCGCAGGAGGCCCAGCAGGTGTCCCAGTTCGGGTCCGCGGTGGGGCACTCCACCTGGTCGGTGGGCGCGTCGTGGGCGCGCACCGTCCCGCGTTCCCCGGCGGCGGCGCCGGTGGTGGCGAACGACTGCACTTCCAGCTCGTCCAGGGTCAGGTGCTTCTTTTCCATGCGTCCTCACGGGATGGGAGATGAAACACGTGGCGCGGAACCGGTTCCCGCGCGCAGGGGTGGCCGCTCGTCAGAAACAGGCGGAGTCTGACAAGGGCCGCGCAGATTACTCGGCGCCCGGATGCTGGTCAAGGAGGTACCGGATGCCGGACCCGAAACGAGCGAAAGCCCCGGTCGGGTGATCCCGGCCGGGGCTTTCCGCGGGTCCTCCGCCTGGACCGGCGATGCGCCGGGCCATCTGGCTGCCGAGCGGCTCGACGATCGTCAACCGCCGCCGCTCACGTGCACGTGATGTGCCAGGTGCAGTCGTAGTTGGTGCAGTCCTCATAGGTCCGAGGACAGTCGTCGGAGCACCAGATCCCGGTGCAAGCGTTCGTGTCGCAGCCGCAACTGCCCCAGCAGGTATCCCAGTTCACGTCGGCGGTGGGGCACTCCACCTGGTCGGTGGGCGCGTCGTGGGCGCGCACCGTGCCGCGTTCCCCGGTGGCGCCGCCGGAGGTTGCGAACGACTGCACTTCCAGGTCGCTCAGGGTCAGGTTCTTCTTTTCCATGCGTCCTCGCGGGTGGGTGATGAAAACGCGTGCGCGGAGCAGGTCTCCGCGCCTGGGGCGCGGACCGCCGGACGCACCACAAACGTGTGGAACGGTGGCCAGGCAGGTCGCGCCAGAAACAGGCGGGCTTTGATCACGATCCGGAGGTTAATCCGGCGTTCCGGCGCTGGTCAAGGACGGCGCTCCCAGCCGCGACCAACGAAAGCCCCGGCCGGTGTATCCCGGCCGGGGTTTGTCACGACGCGTTCGCCTGAACCGGCTTACTTCATCAGGTTCTTGGCGATGGTCTGGAGCTGCATGTTGCTGGTGCCCTCGTAGATCGTGCCGATCTTGCTGTCGCGGTAGAACTTTTCCACCGGGTACTCGCGGGTGAAGCCG
>Ga0070662_100002604_pt1 | contig 11127 bp, 10 predicted proteins | sample KBSC53metaG_FD_65648 | JGI IMG/M metagenome (GOLD analysis project Ga0070662, IMG submission 65648) | Corn rhizosphere microbial communities from Kellogg Biological Station, Michigan, USA - KBS C5-3 metaG | ecosystem: Host-associated > Plants > Roots > Rhizosphere > Soil ...
GCCGTCCTTGCGCAGCTGCGCCTGGCGCTCGACGAGGCGGTGCGCGTAGTAGATCGGCGCGGGCATCAGCTCGGGCGTCTCGTCGCAGGCATAGCCGAACATCAGGCCCTGGTCGCCGGCGCCGGTGTTCAGGTGGTCGTCGGAGGCGTGGTCCACGCCCTGGGCGATGTCGTTGCTCTGCTTGTCGTAGGCCACCAGCACCGCGCAGCCCTTGTAGTCGATGCCGTACTCGGTGTTGTCGTAGCCGATGCGCTTGATCGTGTCGCGCGCGACCTGGATGTAGTCGACATGGGCGTTCGTGGTGATCTCGCCGGCCAGCACCACCAGGCCGGTGTTGCACAGCGTTTCGGCGGCGACGCGCGAGCGCGGGTCTTGCGCGAAGATCGCGTCGAGGATGGCATCCGAGATCTGGTCGGCGACCTTGTCGGGGTGGCCTTCGGAGACCGATTCGGATGTGAAGAGGAAGTCGTTCGCCACTTTCTTAAACTCCATGCAGTTGGGACTCGGGCGGTCGCCGGGCCCAGTGTCGTGGAGAGCGGCGAACGCTTTAGCGGAATCAGTGGTGCTTTTCGGCACCTTCAGCCGGGTTTGCGCCCGGCCGTGTCGCCCCGCAAGTTGTTCGGTTAACTCGGCGACGCGCAAATTATAGGGATCTGTGTCGATGCAGTGGCTTCTGGGCTGGCTTGCCCGCCGGTCTTTGCGATTTCTTCACGCGCTCGGGGCGCTGCTGGGGTGGCTGACCTACGCCTTGTCGCCCAGCTACCGGCGGCGCCTGTGCGAAAACGCCGCACTGGCGGGGCTGTCGGCGGCGCAGTGCCGCCGCTCGGTGGCCGAGGCGGGGCGTCTGGTGGGCGAGATCCCGTGGGTCTGGCTGCGCCCCGCCGATCAGGCGATCGGCCGCTGGGTGCGGTGGCACGGCCAGGCGCTGATCGAGGCGGCGCACCAGCAGGGCCGCGGGCTGCTGATCCTGACGCCGCACCTCGGCAGTTTCGAGGTGTGCGCGCAGGCCTATGCCGAACGCTTCGGCGCGCAATGGCCGCTGACGGCGCTGTACCGACCCGCCCGCCAGGCCTGGCTGCGCGAACTCGAGAAGACCTCGCGTGACCGGCCCGGCATGCAGGCCGCGCCGGCGGCGCTGTCGGGCGTGCGGCAGATGCTGCGCGCTCTGCGCCGCGGCGAGACCGTTGGCCTGCTGCCCGACCAGGTGCCGCCCGAGGGGCTGGGCGTCTGGGCGCCGTTCTTCGGCCGCCCGGCCTACACGATGACGCTGGCTTCGCGCCTCGTGCAGCAAAGCGGCGCGCTGTTGCTGCTGATGTGGGGCGAGCGTCTGCCCAAGGGCGCCGGCTTCGACCTGCGGGTCATCGAGGCGCCGGCCTTGCCCGAGCGCAGCGGCTTTGCCGACGACGAAGAATGGCAGGTGGCCTGCGCCACCGCGGTCAATCGCGCGATGGAGCAGATGATCCTGCAATGCCCTGAGCAGTACCTCTGGGGCTACCACCGCTACAAGCAGCCGCGCCAGGAGGCCCTGGCATGAAGAACCTCGGTGCCTACCTGCTGCTCGGCCTGTTGTGGCTGTTCCATTGGCTGCCCTTCGGGCTGCAGGCCGCGATCGGCCGCGGCCTCGGGCGCCTGCTGCACAAGGTGGCCGGTAGCCGCCGGCGGATTGCGTTGCGCAACCTGGAGCTCTGCTTCCCGCAGATGGCGCTGGCCGAGCGGGAGCGCATCGTCGCGGAGCATTTCCAGTGGCTGGGCCGCAGCCTGCTGGAGCGCAGCCTGCTGTGGTACGGCTCGCGCGAGCGGCTGAAGCGGCTGGTGCATGTGGAAGGCGACATCGGCTTTGCGGCCGCATCGGACAAGCCGGTGATGTGGCTGGTGCCGCATTTCGTTGCGCTCGAGATCGCCGGCACGGCGAGCCAGCTGTTCCAGTCGCGGCAGGTGGTGTCGATGTACCAGACGCAGAGCAACCCGGTGTTCGACAAGGCGCTGCGGCAGGGGCGGCTGCGTTTCGGCCAGGGGATGCTGTTCCCCCGCACCGACCGCGTGACCGTGCTGCTGCGCGCGATCCGCGGCGGCATGGTGTTCCTGAACCTGCCCGACATGGATTTCGGCGCCCGCGATGCCGCGTTCGTGCCCTTCTTCGGCGTGCCGGCCGCCACCTTGCTGGCGCCGTCGCGGCTGGCGCGTACGCTGGGCATGACGGTGCAGCCGGTGGTCACCGAGATGCTGCCCGGCGCGCAGGGCTACCGCGTGCGCTACCTGCCGCCGTGGGACGACTTCCCGACCGATGATCCCGAGGCCGACACCTTGCGGATGAACCGCTGGATCGAAAGCGAGATCCTGCGCAACCCGGCCCAGTACCTCTGGGTCCACAAGCGCTTCAAGACCCGGCCGCCGGGCGAGCCGCCGCTCTATTGAGCCGTGATGATGCCGCCGCATCAGTCGCGGCGAAAACGTCAACCACGGCCGCCGCTGCTGCCCGTACAGTCGGCGGCCTGATGAACACCACCACCTGTTTCGACTACCGCCATGTCGACGTCTTCGCGGCCCGGCCGCTGTGCGGCAACGGCCTGACCGTCTTCGAGCTCCGGCAGGACGTCCCGACGGCGCTGCTCCAGCGCATCACGCAGGAGATGCGCCAGTTCGAGTCGACCTTCGTCTGGCCCACCCCCGATCCGCAGCGCTGGCGCGCACGCATCTTCACGATGGAGGAGGAGCTCGGCTTCGCCGGACATCCGGTGATCGGTGCTGCCTGTGTGCTCCATGAACGCCATGCGCCGGAAGCGCAGACGCTGGAACTGGTGCTCGAGCTCGCAGCGAAGAACGTGACGGTGACCAGCCGCCGCAGCGGCTCCGCCTACATCGCCGAGATGGACCAGGGCCGGGCCGAGTTCATCTCGACGATCGATGCCGGTGCGCAAGCCGCGCTGCTGCAGGCGCTGAATCTCTCGCCCGATGATCTGGCCGACGGCCTGCCGATGCAGGTGGTGTCCACCGGCCTGCCCTATCTCGTCGTGCCGTTGCGGGCGGGTTTGGAGCGCATGCGCATCGTGCAGCACGGTTTCGAGGCGCTGCTCGCGCCGTGGGGTGCGAAATTCGCCTATGCGATCGACGTCGCGGCGCTCGAGGGGCGCACCTGGGACAACGACGGCCGCGTCGAAGACATCGCCACGGGTAGCGCCGCCGGGCCGGTCGCGGCCTACCTGGCGCACCACGGTGTGATCGGGAAGAACCGGCCGGTCGTGCTGCACCAGGGCCGTTTTCTGGGCCGGCCCAGTGAGCTGACCGTGGAGGTCAGCGGCGACAACGAGCTCTCGGTGCATGTCAGCGGCGCGGTGGCCTTCACCGGCCGTGGCCACCTGGAGCTGGCGCTGGGCGACCTGCACCTTTGACCACCATTCCCGCATGAGGAGGACTTCCGGATGAGCCTGCAGCTCTACATCGATGCCGACTACCTGAGCCCCTGGGCCATGAGCGCTCACGTCGCGCTGCGCGAGAAAGGCCTGGACTTCGAGGTCTGCAAGATCGATCTCGATGCCGGCGAGCAACGCAAGGCGGGTTACCTCGCCCCGTCGTTGACCGGCCGCGTGCCCAGCCTGTGTATCGATGGCCGCTTCTGGCTTTCGGAGTCGACCGCGATCACTGAATACCTCGAGGAGCGCTTCGCGCCGCCGCAGTTTGCGCCGCTCTACCCGCGTGACCTCGAGCAGCGCGCCCGCGCGCGGCAGGTACAGGCCTGGATCCGCAGCGATCTGCTGGCGTTGCGCCAGGCTCGCAGCACCGAGGTGGTGTTTCGCGGGGCGCGCGGTGCCGCATTGTCGGACGCGGCGCAGCAGGCGGCCGACAAGCTGATCGCCGCTGCGAGCCAATTGCTCGCGCACGGCGGGGAGCACCTGTTCGGCGACTGGTGCCTGGCCGACCTCGATCTCGCGGTGATGCTGCAGCGCCTGCTGCAGGCAGGCGATCCGGTGCCCGAGGCGCTGCGCGGCTATGCGCAGCGGCAGTGGCAGCGCCCGTCGGTCGCCGAGTGGGTGGGCCGACCCCGGCCGCAGCGATAATTCGACCCATGAGGCTGCGCTTCACCAAGATGCACGGCGCGGGCAACGACTTCGTCGTGCTCGACGCCACCCGCGAACCCCTGGCATTGACGGCGGAGCACTACCGCCGCCTGGGCGACCGCCGCTTCGGCGTCGGCGCCGACCAGATCCTCGTTGTCGAGCGCAGCGCCACGCCAGGCGTGGATTTCCGCTACCGCATCTACAACAACAGCGGCGAAGAGGTCGAGCAGTGCGGCAACGGCTCGCGCTGCTTCGTGCGTTATGTGCGCGAACACGGCCTGACCGACAAGCGTGTCGTGCGCGTCGAGACGGTCAACAACCTGCTCGAGCTGCGCATGCAGGACGACGGCCGCGTCACCGTCGACATGAACCGACCGATCTTCGAGCTGCCGCAGGTGCCGTTCGATGCCGGCGGCCTGCAGCCGCGCGAGCTCGACGGCTTTGCGCTGTGGCCGCTGCAGCTGGCCGATGGCAGCAGCGCCGAAGTGGCCGTGTTGTCGATGGGCAATCCGCACGCGGTGCAGCGCGTGGCCGATGTCGACACCGCGCCGGTGCTCACGCACGGCCCGCTGATCGAGGCGCATGCGCGCTTTCCGCGCAAGGTCAACGCCGGTTTCCTGCAGGTGGTCGATCGCGGCCATGTGCGACTGCGCGTGTTCGAGCGCGGCGCCGGCGAGACGCTGGCCTGCGGCACGGGCGCCTGTGCCGCGGTGGTGGCGGGCATCCGCCTCGGCTGGCTGGATGGCAAGGTCGATGTCGAAGCCCGCGGCGGCCGGCTCACGATCGAGTGGGCGGGCGGTGATGCGCATGTGCTGATGACCGGCCCGGCCGAAACGGTTTTTGAAGGAGAGATCGAGCTGTGAGCAGTAGCGACGCCGTGCGCGGCATCACCGAGAACGACATCGCGAACTACCTGGCCAACACGCCCGGTTTCTTCGAGCGCCATGCGGAGCTGCTGGCCTCGGTCCAGCTGACCAGCCCGCACGGCCAGCGCGCGGTGTCGCTGCAGGAGCGGCAGATGGAAATGCTGCGCGACAAGATCAAGGGCCTAGAGTTCAAGATCATCGAGATGATCCGCAACGGCCAGGAGAACGTGGCCATTGCCGACCGCCTGCACCGCTGGACCCGCGCGATCCTGCTCGCGCCCAAGCCCTCGCAACTGCCCGGGGTGCTGATCGACGAGCTGCGCCACCAGTTCCTGATCCCGCAGGCCGCCGTGCGGCTGTGGGGCGTGGCCGAGGCGTACACCGCGCTACCCTTTGCGCAGGCCGTGAGCGACGACGTGCGCAGCTTCGCCTCCAGCCTCACGCTGCCGTATTGCGGCGTGAACTCCGGCTTCGAGGCGGCGGGCTGGCTGGAGGATGCGAGCACCGTGATGTCGCTCGCGATGATCCCGCTGCGCCACGGCTCGGCCGACCACGCCTTCGGCCTGCTGGTGCTGGGCTCGCCCGATCCCACCCGCTACACCGCCGAGATGGGCACCGAGTTCCTGATGCGCATCGGCGAAGTCGCCGGCGCAGCGCTCTCGCGGCTGCTGCCCGCCGACTGAGCCGCATCATGGGCGCCGAGGCCGCCCCGCCTGTCGGCGATCCCCAGCTGCAGCGCTACCTGCAGCACCTGAAGGTCGAGCGCCGGCTCGCGGCGCGCACGCTGACGCTCTATGCCGATGCGTTGAAGCGACTGGAGGCCTCGGCCATCGAGCACAAGGTCGCGCTCGCCGCGGTGCAACCGCACCACGTGCGGCGCTGGGCCGCGCGGGCGCATGCGCAGGGGCTGTCACCGCGCAGCGTGTCGCTGCTGCTGTCGGCCTGGCGGGGGCTGTACCGCTGGTGGGGGCGTGAGGGCGGCATCGCGCAGAACCCGGTCGAGGGCGTGCGCGCGCCGAAGGCACCGAAACCGCTGCCCAAGGCGCTGGGCGTGGAGCAGGCCATCGCGCTGGCCGAGCAGGACAACCCGCTGACCGATCCCGCGCTGCGCGCGCGGGACCATTGCATCGTCGAGCTGCTGTACGGCTGCGGCCTGCGTGTCGGCGAGCTGGTCGCGCTGGACCGCGCGCCGCATGCTGCGGCACTGGGCTGGATCGATGCCGCCGACGGCACCGCCCATGTGCTGGGCAAGGGCAGCAAGCGGCGCGTGGTGCCGGTGGGAGCGCCGGCGTTGCAGGCGCTGGCCGACTGGATCGCACAGCGGCCGAGCCTGGCTGACGCAGGCGAGCCGGCGCTCTTTGTCAGCCGGCGCGGCACCCGGCTCACGGCGAGCCAGGTGCGCTCGCGGCTGAAGGCGCTGGCGCTGCAGGCCGGCCTGCCGACCCATGTGCACCCGCACATGCTGCGCCACAGCTTCGCGTCGCACTTGCTGCAATCGAGCGGTGATCTGCGCGCGGTGCAGGAGCTGCTGGGGCATGCGGACATCCGCACTACCCAGGTCTACACGCAGCTCGATTTCCAGCACCTGGCCAAGGTGTACGACGCGGCGCATCCGCGGGCGAAGAAGAAGGCCTGAGCCGGGCCGCGAGACAATCGCGGCATGAAAGTCATCAAGCTACGCGAAGGCAAGGAGCGTTCGCTGCTGCGCCGCCACCCGTGGGTGTTCCAGGGCAGCATCGCCAGCGGCAAGGCCGATCCCGGCGAGACGGTGCGTGTGGAGTCGCACGACGGCCGCTTCCTGGCCTGGGCCTCGTTCAGCCCGAGTTCGATGATCCGGGTGCGGGCCTGGAGCTTCGACGAAGCCGAGCGCATCGACGCCGCCTTCTTCGAGCGCCGCATCGCCAAGGCGGTGGCGCTGCGCTCGCGCCTGCCGATCGAGAGCGACGGCGTGCGCCTGATCCATGGCGAGGCCGATGGCCTGCCCGGCCTGATCGTCGACCGCTATGCCGACGTGCTGAGCGCGCAGTTCCTCTCTGCCGGCACCGAGCGATGGAAGCCGGTGATCGCCGACCTCCTGCTCAAGATCACCGGCCTGCAGCGCTTGTACGAACGCTCCGATTCGGGCGTGCGCGGCCTCGAAGGCCTGCCGCCGGTGGCCGGCTGGTTGCGCGGCGAAGGTGCCACCGCGGTGACGATCCGCGAGCACGGCTGGCGCCTGACGCTCGACGTGGCCGAAGGCCACAAGACCGGCTTCTACCTCGACCAGCGCGACAACCGCCAGCGCTTCTCGGAGCTGGTGCGCCATTTCGGCGTGAAGAGCGTGCTGAACTGCTATTGCTACACCGGCGGCTTCACGGTGGCGGCGCTGGCAGGCGGCGCGGAGTCGGTGGTCAGCGTCGATTCCTCGGCGCCGGCGCTGCAGCGCGCCGCCGACCATGTGGCACTCAACGGGTTCGACCCGTCGCGCGCCGAGTTCGCCGATGCCGATGTCAACCAGTACCTGCGCGACAGCCTCAAGGCCGGCCGCAGCTTCGACGCGATCATCCTCGACCCGCCCAAGTTCGCGCCGACGGCGGCCCACGCCGAACGGGCCGCGCGGGCCTACAAGGACATCAACCGCCTCGCACTGAAGCTGCTGGCCCCCGGGGGGCTGCTGCTCACCTTCTCGTGCTCCGGCGGCATCGGTGCCGAGCTGTTCCACAAGATCGTGGCCGGCGCAGGGCTGGATGCAGGCGTCGACGGCGCGATCCTCGCTCGCCTGGAGGGCGCCTGCGACCACCCCACCACCGTCAATTTCCCCGAGGGCGAGTACCTCAAGGGCCTGGTGCTGCTGAAGCTCTGAGCCGCAGCTTCGGCTCGAACTTCGCCCGGTGCACCGTGAAGAAGGCCTTCACGTTGCGCACGTTCGCGTCCTGGGTGAACAGGCGCTGCACCAGCGCGTGGTAGGCCGGCATGTCGTGCACCCACAGCACGAGCACGAAATCCGGCCCCGGCGAGACGCGGTAGCACTGCTGCACGCCTTCATCCGCCACCGCGCGCGCCTCGAATGCCGCCAGCTGCTCGGCCCCTTGGCGATCGAGGCTGACTTCGGCGATGGCGGTGAGCCCTCCGCCCGGCGCGGTATGCGGTGACACCAGCGCCACCTGCCGCTCGATGACGCCGCTTTCTACAAGGCGCCGCACTCGGCGCAACGCCGTGGCCGGCGACACGTGGGCCGCCTCGGCCAACGCCTGATTCGAAAGCGAGGCGTCGGTTTGCAGCAGGTCGAGCAGGCGGAGGTCGGTGGCGTCTAGGTCCATGGGAAATTATGTATTTGTTGGCGCCGCCAGTTTGCTTGAAAATTTCACGATTGTTCTTGGGAGAAATTTCAGGTCGTTCACTTTTATTATTTGAAAGCCTCTTTCATATCTCGGCGCCTAGCATCCGCTTCATCCCATTCCACAGGACCAACAACCATGTGTGGCATCGTCGGCGCCGTCAGCAACCGTGACATCGTTCCCATCCTCCTCGAGGGCCTGAAGCGCCTGGAATATCGCGGCTACGACTCCTGCGGCGTGGCGGTGCACCAGGGTGGCGAGCTGCGCCGCACGCGCAGCACCTCGCGCGTGGCCGAACTCGAGGCCCAGGTGAAGCAGGACGGCGTGAACGGCGGCACCGGCATCGCCCACACCCGCTGGGCCACGCATGGCGCGCCGGCGGTGCACAACGCGCACCCGCACTTCTCGGGCAACCGGATCGCGCTGGTGCACAACGGCATCATCGAAAACCACGACGAGCTGCGCGCGGAGCTGAAGGCCAAGGGCTTCGAGTTCACGAGCCAGACCGACACCGAGGTCATCGCGCACCTCGTGAATCACCTGTACGACGGCGACTTGCTCGACGCGGTGCAGCGCGCCACGGCCCGCCTGCGCGGCGCCTATGCGATCGCGGTATTCGCGCGCGACGAGCCGCACCGCATCGTCGGCGCGCGCGAAGGCTCGCCGCTGGTGCTGGGCGTGGGGCAGGGCGAGAACTTCCTCGCGTCGGACGCGATGGCGCTGGCCGGCGTGACCGACCAGATCGTCTACCTCGAAGAGGGCGATGTCGTCGACCTGCAGCTCGGCAAGTACTGGATCACCGCCCGCCAGGCTGATGGCACGCACAAGCCGGCGCAGCGCGAGGTGCGCACCGTGCATGCGCACACCGGCGCGGCCGAGCTCGGACCCTATCGGCACTACATGCAGAAAGAGATCTTCGAGCAGCCGCGCGCGATCGCCGACACGCTCGACGCGGTGGAGTCCATCACGCCCGAGCTGTTCGGCGATGGCGCCTATCGGGCCTTCAAGGAGATCGACCAAGTGCTGATCCTGGCCTGCGGCACCAGCTACTACGCCGGCTCCACCGCCAAGTACTGGTTGGAGTCGATCGCCGGCATCCCCACCTCGGTGGAGATCGCCAGCGAATACCGCTACCGCGAGAGCGTGCCCAACCCGCGCACGCTGGTCGTCACGATCACGCAGAGCGGCGAAACGGCCGACACGCTGGCGGCGCTGAAGCATGCGCGCTCGCTCGGCATGACGCAGACGCTGACCGTGTGCAACGTGTCGACCAGCGCGATGGTGCGCGAATGCAAGTTCGCCTACATCACGCGGGCCGGCGCCGAGATCGGTGTCGCATCGACCAAGGCCTTCACGACCCAGCTGGTCGGCCTGTTCCTGCTGACGCTGGCGCTGGCCCAGGTGCGCGGCAAGCTGACCGACGCACAGGAGGCGGAGCACCTGAAGGCGCTGCGCCACCTGCCCGTGGCCGTGCAGGCGGTGCTGGCGCTGGAGCCGCAGATCATTGCGTGGTCGGAAGAATTCGCCCGCAAGGAAAACGCACTCTTCCTCGGCCGCGGCCTGCACTACCCCATCGCGCTCGAAGGCGCGCTGAAGCTCAAGGAGATCAGCTATATCCACGCCGAGGCCTACCCCGCCGGCGAGCTGAAGCACGGCCCGCTCGCGCTGGTGACTGCCGCGATGCCGGTGGTCACCGTGGCGCCCAACGATCAGCTGCTCGAGAAGCTGAAGAGCAACATGCAGGAAGTGCGCGCCCGCGGCGGCGAGCTCTTCGTGTTTGCCGACAGCGACACGCGCATCGAGAGCGAGGCCGGCGTGCACGTGATCCGCATGCCCGAGCACTACGGTGCGCTCAGCCCGCTGCTGCACGTGATGCCGCTGCAGCTGCTGGCGTATCACACGGCGTGCGCGCGGGGGACGGATGTCGACAAGCCGCGCAACTTGGCGAAGAGCGTCACCGTCGAATAGCGATTCCAAAGACTGAAGTCGAACCGGAACAGCGCCTGGACCTGGCCTGCTGCCCGTCAGGGCGTGGGTGTGAGCAGGAACGCGCGTTGTTTGCCACCGATGGTCCCGGTCCCTGCGATCTGGCCCGCATCGTTGAGATAAAGGCGAGTGGCATCGACATTCGACAAGCCCGGCGCCAGGGTGTTCACGTTGAGCATCACACCGTTGGCAAAGAAGAACGGCTGCTTGCTGCCGTTGGCCAGCGTGGAGTTGCCGACCACCTGGCCCGACGCATTGACGCCCGTGGCTGTGCTGCTGGTGCCGCCCAGGGTGCCCAGATCGATCATGCGGGTCCCGTCATGAAAAAAGGCGTGCAGCTGGTTCGCCGCCGTGCGTGCTGAACCCGCCACCTGCCCGAGCCGGTTGATCGCATAGCCCACGCTGCTGCTGCCGCCCAGCGTGCCCAGGTCGACCATGCCGCGGCTGTCGAACACGAAGGCGTGGCCGATTCCAGCGCTCGTGGTGCTGCTGCCGGTGACCTGCCCCGCGTCGTTGACGGCCAGCGCATTGCAGACCCGGCCGCCCAGCGTGCCCGGGTCGATCAGCCCGCCGCCCGTAGACAGGAAGCAGCGGGGCGTCCCCGAGGCGTCGTAAGCGCTGCCCACGACAAGCCCCGCCTGGTTGAGACCGTAGGCATAGCTGTACGGGCCTCCGAAAGTGCCCAGGTCGACCATGCCGGACGCCGTGGCGAGAAAGGCGTGGTCCTTCTCGTCGGGCGTTCGCGCATAACCGGCCACCTGTCCGCTGTCGTTGACAGCCACGGCATTGCTGAAGCTGCCGCCGAAGGTGCCCAGGTCAAGGGCATTGCCGCCGCTCAGCAAGGTGGCATCGAGCCGCAGGCCGTCGGCGCTCATCACATTGCCTGCCGCGGCGCCACCTGCA
>Ga0070662_100002607_pt1 | contig 11124 bp, 10 predicted proteins | sample KBSC53metaG_FD_65648 | JGI IMG/M metagenome (GOLD analysis project Ga0070662, IMG submission 65648) | Corn rhizosphere microbial communities from Kellogg Biological Station, Michigan, USA - KBS C5-3 metaG | ecosystem: Host-associated > Plants > Roots > Rhizosphere > Soil ...
GTGCTCGGCCGTCTCAACCCCGAGGCTCCGCACGATGTGGTGCTGGTGCTCGATGCGACGAACGGGCAGAACGCCCTTTCCCAGATCGACGTGTTCAAGGAGGTCGCGGGAGTGACGGGGCTGATCATGACCAAGCTTGACGGTACTGCGCGCGGCGGGGTGCTGGTCGCCGCCGCCGAGCAGTACGGCCTGCCGATCCACGCGATCGGTGTGGGCGAGAAGCTCGACGATTTGCGCCCGTTCGATCCCGATCTGGTCGCGCGCGTGATCGCGGGGGTGGCGTGATGGCGAACGAAGCCAAGAAGGCGGTCGCGGGCTGGCTCAACCTGGTGATCGATTACGGCCCGCTGGCGGTGTTCTTCGCCGTCTACTGGGCGTTCGCTCCGGCCGACAAGAGCGACAGCATCGGCGTGATCCTGGCGGTGGTGCGCAGCACCGGCGCGTTTATCGTCGCGGCACTGGTGGCGCTTGCAGCCTCGAAGCTCGTGCTCGGCAGGATCTCGCGGATGTTGCTGCTGTCGACGATCCTGATCGTCGGCTTCGGCGGCCTGACGGTGGTGCTGCGCGATCCGTTCTACGTGCAGGTCAAGCCGACGGTGCTGTACCTGTTCTTCGGCGTGGTACTGCTGGCTGGCTGGCTGCGCGGCAAGGCGCTACTGCAATGGCTACTGGAGGCGGCGTTCGAAGGTCTCAGCGACGAAGGGTGGCTCAAGCTCAGCCGCAACTGGGGGCTGTTCTTCCTGTTCTTCGCCGCGCTCAACGAAACTCTGCGCCACGTGCTGTCCTTCGGCGACTGGCTGACCGCCAAGCTGTGGGTGTTCATGCCGCTCAGCTTCCTGTTCACGTTCACCCAACTGCCGATGCTGCTGCGCCATGGGCTGGCTCTCAGCGCCGAGGACGAGGTGGTCGAGAACCCGCCGCCCGAATAGGGCGGCTCAAGGCGTCCTGGCTCGTTTTCGTCCTTAACGCTGGAACCTTGAACTCCATTCGCAGTTTCGCTGTTCTTAAGCCGCGCACTTATCTCAGGCTTGTGCGGGTGGAGGGCTGCGCCATGCAGCGGGAGGTCGCCGATGATACCCGAGCAGCATGCCAGGCAGGACGCCGAGTGCGCCGCGCAATTCGCGGCCTCGCTCGCGCATAGCCTCAACAACCTGCTGCAAGTGGTCAACGGCAACCTCGAACTCCTCGCAGCGCGGGTCGAAGACCCGCAGCAGCGCGGCTACATCGCCAACGCGCAGGCGGCGGCGCGGCAGATCGCCGAGCTGGCGACCGAACTGTATAACGATGGTCGCGAGGCCCCCCGCTCGGCGCGCACGGACAGCTAGATCTCCACCTGGCTGCCGAGTTCGACGACGCGATTGGTCGGCAGGCGGAAGAATTCCATCGGCGTCGCCGCGTTGCGCATCATCCACGCAAACAGCTTCTCGCGCCATAGCGCCATGCCCGGATGTTCGGACGGAAGCAGCGTCTGGCGTGAGAGGAAGAAACTCGTCTGCATGATCTCGAACGGCCCGCCGCACATGTTGTCGAGCCGCTTCAAGGCGCCGGGGACGTCGGTTTCTTCCATGAACCCATAGCGCACGACGACGCGGTAGAAGCCGTCGCCGAGCGAGAACACTTCCGTGCGGTCCACCTCGTCGACGTAAGGCACGTCGGCGATCGACACGGTCAGCACCACCACGCGGTCATGCAGCACCTTGTTGTGCTTGATATTGTGCAGCAGCGCCGACGGGGTGCCGCTGGAGCCCGAGTTCATGAAGATTGCCGTACCCGGGACCTTGGCGGTGCTGTTGCGGCCCGACTTGGCGAAGATGTCCAGCGGCAGGCCGACCTCAGCCATGCGCGCCTTCATCAAGCGGCGGCCCTTCGCCCAGGTCGTCAGCAACGTGAAGGCGAACACGGCGATCAGCAGCGGGAACCAGCCGCCGTCCGTAACCTTCGTCAAGTTCGAGGTGAAATAGGCCCCGTCGACGAACAGGAATACCGCCGTCGTCGGCAACGCGAACCACCACTTCCACTTCCACACGGCCATCAACAGAACGCCCAGAAGGCAGGTATCGATGGTCATCGCGCCGGTCACCGCGATGCCATAAGCCGAGGCGAGGTTCGACGAGGTCTGGAAGAACAGGACCAGCAGGATCACCGCGATCATCAGCGTCCAGTTGACGAAAGGAATGTAGATCTGCCCGTGATGCTCGTCGCTGGTATGGAGGATCGACAGCCTCGGAATGAAGCCGAGCTGGACCGCCTGGTGGGTGACTGAGAACGCCCCCGAGATGACCGCCTGGCTGGCGATGAAGCTCGCCGCCGTCGCCAGCAGCACCAGCGGCAGGCGGAGCATCTCGGGCGCCATGAAGAAGAACGGATCGGCAATCGCCTGCGCGGCCGAGGCATCGCCCATGCCAATGATCATCGCGCCCTGTCCGAAGTAATTGAGCAGCAGGCAAGGCATGACGAAACCGAACCACGAGAGGCGGAGCGGCCCGCGCCCGAAATGCCCCATGTCGGAATAGAGCGCCTCGGCACCCGTCACCGCCAGCACGACCGAGCCGAGTGCGAGGAACGCCAACGTCTTGTCGATCAGGAAGAACTGGATTGCGAACCACGGGTTGAGCGCCACGAGGATCGCGGGATAGTCGAAGATATGCCACGCGCCGAGCACCGCGAGCGTGGTGAAGTAGAGCAGCATGATCGGCGCGAACAGAGTGCCGACTTTGGTGGTGCCGCGTTTCTGGAGGAAGAACAGCCCGACCAGCAGGCCGAGCGCGATCGGTACGACCCACCGGGAAAGGCCGGCCTCGACTGTGGTGAGGCCCTCGACCGCGGAAAGGACCGTCACCGCCGGCGTGATCATGCTGTCGCCGTAGAACAGCGACGTCGCCGCGACCGCGAGCAGCACGGTTAGCCAGTTGTAGCGCGATTTGCCAATGTAGCGGCCGAGCATGGCCACCAGCGCCAGCGTGCCGCCCTCGCCCTTGTTGTCGGCGCGCAGCAGCAAACTGACGTACTGCAGCGAGACGACGATCGTCATCGACCAGAAAATCAGGCTGACGACGCCGAGGATATGCACGTCGTCGATCGCCAGCTTGTGCGGTCCGACGAAAGTCTCGCGGAAGGCGTAGATCGGGCTGGTGCCGATATCGCCGAAGACAATGCCGATGGCCCCGACGGCGAGCTTGAGCTTCGCCGAACGGCGGCCCTCATCGAGCTCGGCCGCGCTCATTGGAAGGAACGCCCCTTAGTGCGACTCTTGCGCATCGCGGCGGCGCTTAGCAGCGGGCCAGGGCCGCGGCAATCGCGCCTCTCCAGGTTGTCTCAGCTTCGGCCGATCAGCCGCCGGGCCATCGCGTCGGCGACGACGTCCGGCGGTTCCCCGGTCGTCTCGCTCTCGCGCCAGATCGTCTCGAGGCGCTCAGGAATCTGCGCGATCCGCCGGCGGACCTCGTTGATGTCGCACGGCTCGCCGTGTTGACGGCAGAGGTATTCAAGCCCGACGTTGATGATCCCGCCGGCGTTGATCACGTAGTCGGGGGCGTAGAGGATGCCGCGCTCAGCCAGCTGGCGGCCGTGCTCGGGGCGAGCCAGCTGGTTGTTGGCGCCGCCGGCGACGATCGCGCAATCCAGCCGGGCGATGCCTTCCTCATCCAGAATTGCGCCGAGCGCGTTGGGGCTGAACACATCGCAAGCGACGCCCATGGCCCGGTCGCTGGCGACGGCCTGACCGCCGACTTCCGCCGCAAGTCTCCTGGCGCGTGCGGTGTCGATGTCGGACAAGGTGAGCGTGGCGCCGTCGCGGGCCAGCAGCCGGGCTACACCGCCGCCAACGCTTCCGCAGCCCTGCACCGCGACGTGCACGCCCTCGACGCTGTCCTTGCCCAGCTTGTGGGCCACCGCCGCGCGGATGCCGCGGTAGATGCCCATGGCGGTGAACGGGCCCGGATCGCCGCCGACCGAGCCGTTCTCGGCCGGTAGGCCGCACACGTGGGGCGTGCGCTTGGAGATCGCGACCATGTCCGCCTCGGTCGCACCGACATCCTCAGCGGTGACATAGCGCCCGCCGAGCGCGTTGACCGCGTCGCCGAACGCGGCGAGCAGCTCCGGCGTTTTCCCGCCCCCGGGTCCGAGCAGCACGACCGCCTTGCCGCCACCCATCGGCAAGCCCGCCATGGCGTTCTTGTAGCTCATCCCACGGCTGAGCCGCAGCGCGTCGCGCATGGCGCCGTCGGCCTGCGAATAGTGCCAGAAACGGGTTCCCCCGGCGCCCGGGCCGAGGTGGGTCGAATGGATCGCCAGGATCGCTGTCAGGCCCGAAGCCCTGTCGTGCACCAGCTGCACCAGCTCGTGCTCGTCGAAATCCGGCTCGGTCCAGAATGCCATCGTGCCCGCCTATGCAAACGTCTGATTGGGCGGCAGATTTTGGGGGAAATGGGGCGATTGACGGGGTTTGAACCCGCGACCTCCGGTACCACAAACCGGCGCTCTAACCAACTGAGCTACAATCGCCACAAGCCCATGCCGCCCGCAACAATATCGGCGCGGAGTTAGGCCCTTGCATCCACCGGTCAAGCGGCGAATGCGCGAGGGCGCGCCTGTTGCACAGCGACCCGAAATTGCAAAGCGAAATGTGCCGCGCGACATTGTTTGCGTAACAAAATTGCGCGAGCGATCACCTCTTTGTCGTTGGGAATGACCAAGGTATTTGGATGAGCATGACGACTCCGGGTGAAACATCGACGGCACACCTGATCGCGCAGCCGAGCGTGCGCCGGGTGCCCAATCCCAAGGTCGAGCTGTTCACCGTCCCGGGCTTCCTTCCCGGCGAACTGTGCGACGAGCTGATGCGGCTGATCGACACCAACCGGCGCCCGTCAACCATCGCCGATCCCAACGGAGACGACTATTTCCGCACCAGTGAGACCTGCGATCTCGACCCCGGCGAACCGGCCGTGCAGGACGTCGAGCGCAGGCTCTTCGCACTGACCGGAATCGACCCGGCGCACGGCGAACCGATCCAGGGCCAGCGTTACGAGGTCGGCCAGGAGTTCAAGGCGCACACCGATTATTTCGAGCCCGACGGGCAGGACTTCGCGCGCTTCTGCTCCGTGGCCGGGCAGCGCACCTGGACCTTCATGGCCTATCTCAACGATGTCGATGCCGGCGGCGCCACCCGCTTCAAGGCGATCGACAAGACCTTCCAACCGCGGCGCGGCATGCTCGTCGGGTGGAACAATCACCGCCTCGACGGCAGCCTCAACCCGGCGACACTGCACCATGCGATGAAAGTGCGCAAAGGACTCAAGTACGTGATAACCAAGTGGTACCGCGAGAAGCCGTGGGGCTGGTAAGCGGACACGAATCGACCGCAGATATGAAAAGGGCGACCCCAAAAGGCCGCCCCTTTGCTTGTTCGTTGCCGAAGCGCTTACTTCTTGAGGCTGAGGCCGCCGAAGCGCTTGTTGAACGCGGCGACGCGGCCGCCTTCCTGAAGCTGCTGCTTGCCGCCGGTCCACGCCGGGTGGCTGGTCGGATCGATTTCCAGCGTCATCGTGTCGCCGTCCTTGCCCCAGGTGGAGCGAGTCTCGAACTCGGTGCCGTCGGTCATCTTGACCTTGATGGTGTGGTAATCGGGATGCGTATCGGCCTTCATGGCGTGGTCCTTCGTGCGTTTGGCCGGTACCGACCGGCCTGCAATGTCTGGAAAGCGGCGCGCCTAATCGGGTTTGCTCGGAAAAGCAACCCGGCTCAGGCCGGCGGGTCGGCGATCATGGCGGTGAATTCGCACTCGCAGGTGGTCTTGCCTTCAACGCTCGCGCTACCGGCGAACTTGTACACCCGGCTGCGCTTCTGGATGAACTCGACGTGCAGGTCGAGCAGGCAACCGGGCTCGACCGGGGCGCGGAACTTGGCCCCGTCGATGCCCATGAAATAGACCAGCTTGCCGGTGCCGGCGAGCTCGAGCGTCTCGATCCCGAGGATCGCCGCGGCCTGGGCCATCGCTTCCACCTGGAGCACGCCGGGCATGATCGGCCGGCTCGGGAAATGGCCCTGAAAGAACTGCTCGTTGAAGGTCACCGCCTTCACCGCATGGATTCGCTCGCCAAGATCGAGGCTGACCACCCGGTCGACGAGCAGCAGTGGGTAGCGGTGCGGCAGGGCCTTGAGAACGCCCGCGATATCCATCGATTTCGCCTCGCTCATGCCCTGCCCCCGAACCCTTGTTGACTCAGCGGCCCTTGACGGGAGCGGACGGAGCCTTCGCGCCCGGCTGCGCCGCCGGAGCTGCGGCGCCCGCCTGCTGCTGTCGCGCCATCTGCTGTGCCGCGGCAAGCCGGACCTCTTGCACGTCCTGGAACAGCTGGACCGTCGACTGGTCGGGTTGCCAGCCGGCCGGCGGGGTGACGGACACCTGCGGTACGCGTGTGTTCAGGGCCGTGACGATCTTCTGGTTGAGGTTGGCGGCGTCCGCCGCATAGAGCACCTGGTTGGACGGCAGGATCAGCTGCACGCCGCCGCCCGAAACGACTTGCTGCACCGCGGTGCCGAGCTGCTGCGCGATCTGGGAAACAGCATAGGCGGCCGCCAGGTTGATCGGCTGCTGGATCGTGTTGATCTGCTGCTCGAGTGTCACAAGCTGCTTGCGCGTCGGGTTGGTTTCGACCTGCGCGGCCTGCTGCTCCGCCTGGCTCAGCTGGCCGTCGTTGTTGGTGTCGAACTTCTTGATCAGGGCAACGCGCTGCTGGTCGAGCTGGTCGAGCTGCGTGCGCTGCGCGGCATACATCGTCGAGATTTGGGAATAGGCCGTGGTCAGCGCTTGCGAGCCGGCGACGATGACCGCGGGCTCGGCAACGCCGATGCCGCTGACCTGGGCTGATGCGGGGGCGGCGAGCGCGGCGGAAAGCGCCAGCGCGGCGGCGGTGTTGAGAATACGTGCCATCAGAATTGGGTTCCTACGTTGAAGGAGAAGAGTTTGGTCTGATCGCCCTTCTTCTTGAGAAGCGGATAGGCGAAATCGATGCGCAACGGCCCGAACGGCGAATTCCAGTTGACGCCCGCGCCGATCGAGAGCCGCGGCATCGCCGAATTGCCATAGAACTCCTCCTTGAACGCCGGCAGGGAGCGGCCAACCGCCGTGTTGTTGGGCGATGTGAGGCAGGCGGGAGGATTGGGGTTGATAGGATTCGTTACGGTCGACACTTTGGTGATGTTGCACGTCCCGTCGGTATTGGTCGTGGCGGTGTCGACTTGCGTGTACAGCGGATTGCCGCTGGCGTCCCGATTGGCGATGAAGCTACCTGTCGGGAAGTCGTTGACGACCGGCGCCTTGAGACCGAAGACCGAGCCTACATCCATGAAGATCGACGGACGCAGGCCCATCTCGTGCGCACCCGAGCCGAGCGGAATCTCGAGTTCGAACTTGCCGAGGTAATAACCCTCGCCGCCGAGCGCATCGTCGCTGCTGTTCTTCGACTGGATTCCGGTAAGCACCTGGTTGCCATCGGCGTCCTTGCTGTAGAAGCGGCGGATGACCCGCGGTCCGACGCCGCGATAGTCGAAGCCGCGCAGCTGCGGTTGGCCGAGGAAGAACCGGTCGGTCAGCAACACCTGATCATCGCCGTTGCCGTTGTGGCCGTAACCCTTGATGACGCCGCTTTCACCGCGGATCGAGAAGACGAACCCGCTGCCGAGCGGCCAGTATTGCGCCGCGTTGCTGCGCAAGCGGACGTAGTGCTTGCTACCGCCGAGGCCGGCGACCTCCAGGCTGGAGCTGGCCACGCGCCCCCGAGTCGGGTGAACCGCGTTGTCGAGATTCTGGTACACCAGCGACGCGCCCAGGAGCGAGGTGGTGCGTTTGCCGACAGCTTCGCACAGGTAACGGCCGGCGAGTAGCGGATTGCAGGTCTGCGCCCCGGTCTCGTCTGCCGTGTAGTAGCTCGCCTTGTCGAGGGAAACATCGTCGTAGTTGAAGGTGTAGCTGCCGATCAGCGAGGTGTATTCGCTGAGCGGCACTCCGAGACGGAGCTGCATGCCGGTGGTCGACTGCTTGTACGTCGCCGTCGCCTTGCTGAAATAGCCGTTGTTGTAGTCGCGGCGGTAGATGTCGATGCCGGCGGAGATGTTCTTGTCGAACACATAAGGCTCGGTGAAGCTGATCTGGCCCGACCGGTCGTATTTTGAGTAGTTTGCCGACAGGCCGATGGTCTGGCCGCGCCCGCGGAAGTTGCGCTGCTGGATCGATCCCTGGAAGATGAAGCTCTCCAGGCTCGAGAACCCGGCCGAGAGCGTCAGCTGCCCGGTCGCCTGCTCCTGCACGTTGGCTTCGAGGACGATCCGGTCGGGCGCGCTGCCGTCGACCTGGTTGACCTCGAAATTCTCCTGGAAATAACCGAGCGAATTGATGCGGTTGGTCGTACGCTTGACCGCCAGCGAATTGAACGCGTCGCCCTCTGCCACGCGGAATTCGCGGCGGAGCACCTTGTCTTGCGTCAGTGTGTTGCCATTGACGTCGATCCGCTCGACGAAAGTCCGCGGGGATTCCTTGATCGTGAAAGTGATGTCCATCGTCAGGTCGTCGGGATTGCGATGATACTGCGGATTCACGTCGGCGAAAGCGTAGCCGAAAGTTCCGGCGGTTTCGGTCAGGCCGTCGATGGTGTCTTCGACCATCTTCGCATTGTACCAATCGCCGCTCTTCATCGGCAGCCGGCCGGTCATCGCCTTGCTGTCGAAGTCGCGGATCTGGCTCTGCACCTTTACGTCGCCGAACTTGTAGCGCTTCCCTTCCTCCACCACGTAGGTGATGATGAAGTCCTTCTTGTCCGGCGTTAGCTCGGCCACGGCGGAGACCACGCGGAAATCGGCATAGCCCTGCGTCAGGTAGAACTGGCGCAGCTTTTGCTGGTCGTAAGCCATGCGGTCGGGATCGTAGCTGGTGCCGCTGCTGAAGATCTTGGCGAGGCTCGCCTCCTTCGTCAGCATCTCGCCCTTGAGCTTGCTGTCGGAGAACTGCTCGTTGCCGATGATGTTGATCGCGCGGACCTTCGACTTCGGGCCCTCGGTGATCTCGAACACGATGTCGACGCGGTTCTGCGACAGCTGCACCATCTTCGGCTCGACGTTCGCGGCGAAGCGGCCCTGGCGCTTGTACAGCTCGATGATCCGGGCCACGTCGGCGCGGACCTTCGAACGCGTGAAGATCTGCCGCGGCGCGAGCTTGATCTCCTTGTTGATCTTGTCGTCCTTCAGGCGCTTGTTGCCTTCCAGGATGACGCGGTTGATCACCGGGTTTTCGGCCACGGTGATGACCAGGTTGCCGTCCCTGAAATCAATCCGCTCGTCGGAGAACAGCTCGGTGGCGGCGAGGTCCTTGATGGCCTGGTCGGCGGCCGCGGCGGTATAGACCTGGCCCGGGCGCAACTGGATGTAGCTGAGGATCGTGTTCGGCTCGAGCCGCTGCGCGCCGGCGACCGAGATCGAACGGATGACCTGGTTCTCCACCGGCGCGGGCGCGGGTGCCGGCGCAGGTTGGGCTTGGGCCGGCGCGGCGGCATCCTGTGCCAGCGCGGCGGCGGGAATTCCGGCAAGCGCAGTGCCGGCCATCAGAGCCACGGCGAAGTGCGAGATTGCGATCGTCTTGGCCCTGCGGCTCATACACCCGTCCATTAGTTCGACCCTGCGCAAATCCGATGTCGTGGAAGCTCGGGCGCCAGCCCATTTTCGAGCGGGTTCCGGTCCCGACAGCGGCGCGGTGAACGCGCCCTTGCCCGAACCGGCTTGGCCAATCAAGCGATCATCCCGGAATGCGCAGCGCAGAGCGTCCCTTTTCCCCCGCCTTAGCTCCCAAAGATCGGGAGCGAGACGATATCGTTGATCGTAACGAACAGCATCAGCGCAAGCACAAAGGCTATGCCGGTCCTGAACGCCCATTCCTGACTGCGGGGACTGGCCGGTTTCCGGCGAACCGCTTCGGCCGCGTAGAAAGCCAGATGCCCGCCGTCGAGAGCAGGGATTGGCAACAGGTTAATGAATGCCAAGTTAATCGAGATCAGCGCCGCGAAGCTCACGAAATTGCGCCATCCCAGGCTGAGCTGCTCGCCCGAGAACTTGGCGATCTTCAGCGGCCCGCCGAGTTCCTTCATCGGCCTGGTTCCGGTCACGATCTGGGCGAGCCCGGTGACCATCAGCTTGACCGTTTCGACGCATTCGCGAGAGGCAAGTCCGACGGCCTCGACCGGGCCAACGGGCTGCAGGCGCTCCTTCGTCTCGCGCGCTTCGATGCCGATCAGGCCGATCGTCGAAACGTTGCCGAAGGAATCCTTCAGCTTGAAGGGACGCGCGGTAACCGGAATGGTCAGCCTCTCGCGGCCACGCTCGACCGTCACCTGCATCCGCTTTCCTGGATAGAGCCACACGGTCTGCTGGAGCTGGCGGTAGCTCAGCATCGGTTCGCCGTCGATCGCAGCGATCCTGTCGCCCACGCGGAAGCCCGCCTCTCGCGCCGCCGAATTCGGGCTGAACCTGGCGATGTAGTTCTCCTGCGACGGATCGGCTGGCACGGGCTTGCCCCAGGCCATGAAGAAGGCGGCGAAGACGATCAGCGCTATCAGGATGTTGGTCACCGGCCCCGCGGCCACGATCAGCGCGCGCTGCCACAGCGGCTTGGCCTGGAACGTCCGCTCGCGCTCCTCCGGAGGCAGGTTGAGCCATTCTTCGCTCGGCTGGCTGGCCGGGTTCATGTCGCCGGCGAACTGGACGTACCCGCCCAACGGCAGAGACGACAGCTTCCAGCGCGTGCCGCGCTTGTCGGTGAACCCGGCAATCTCCTTGCCGAAGCCGACCGAGAACGCATCCGCCTTCACCCCGAACACCCGCCCGACCAGGTAATGGCCGAGCTCGTGCAGCGTCACCAGCGGCCCGAGGACCAGCAGAAAACCGACGAGCCACATCCAGATCGGGGCAGATTGAAACAAGCTATACCTTCTCCAGGGCTTCGGCCGCTCTCGCGCGTGCTTCCCCGTCGAGGGCGAGTACGTCATCGAGGGTAGCGGGCGCGCTCGGTAATGTGCCGGAAAGCATCTGCGCCACCAATGCACAAATATCGGTGAATGCGATCTGACCGGCGAGGAA
>Ga0070662_100002617_pt1 | contig 11103 bp, 7 predicted proteins | sample KBSC53metaG_FD_65648 | JGI IMG/M metagenome (GOLD analysis project Ga0070662, IMG submission 65648) | Corn rhizosphere microbial communities from Kellogg Biological Station, Michigan, USA - KBS C5-3 metaG | ecosystem: Host-associated > Plants > Roots > Rhizosphere > Soil ...
TTGGAGACATCAATAAAGCGCAGGCCGGCGTGGCCCGATTCATCCATCCAGGCAACCTGGACTTTTGGTTCCAGCGCGGAGGCAGCCCCAGGCAAATTGAAGGATACGGTGGAAACCCTGCCCTTGGGCAGCGGACCGCGAAAGAAAATGGCCATGCCGCCCTCGCTGAGATTAGTAACCGTGACCTTCATCTTCTGCCCTTCGCCAAAGGAAAGCGTGGCCGGCATTTCCACGGGATGCCGGAAATAGCGCCGCCTTTCGCGCATCATGAAGTTGACCGCGGCGCTGAAGCAACGTTTGGCGTTCAACGCAGAAATTGGCTTCTGCAGAACAAAGTTTGCTCCCATCTTGAAGGCCTGCTGGGTGGTGGTGTTGCCGTTCACGATGGCGAAAGTGGCGGAATTCTTGTTGCTCACGCTCTTGCGAAGACCTTCCAGCACACCCAGAGCGCCCTTCAAATCATCGCAATCGATTATGATGGCGTCAAACCTCTCGGTACGCAGGATTTCCTGGCCCGAGTTGACCCCGCGGCAGACCTCGACGTCAATGGACAACTTCTCCAGGGCGGGCTGAACCACACGAATGACTTCGGGGTCCCGGCTGAGAAGCAGCGACTCCAGCTGCATAGAAATTTCATGGTAACTTTCCTATCCGGCGAGGCGATAGTGACCAAAGTCATCGGGGTCGAAGAACCGGCAGTGATGTGTGCCCGGCTCCCTCGCAAGATTTCTGCTGCAAGCACGAAACCGGAAACAGGAATCCTGGTGAAATGCACAAACGGGTCTATCTCTCGCTGGGCTCAAATGTTGGTGACCGCGCCGGGAATCTGAGAACGGCGATCCACCACCTGGGCCGTCTGGGTAAAGTAGCGGCGGTCTCGTCTTTTTACGAAACCGAGCCGGTCGAACTCACTTCTCAGCCCTGGTTTCTGAATTGCGCGCTCCAATTGGACACGGAGAAAACGCCCCGGCAACTGATCCACGGGGTGCTGGCCATCGAGCAGGAATTGGGCCGCCGGCGCGAGCAAAAGAAAGGCCCGCGCAACATCGACATCGACATTCTGCTGTTTGGAAACTCCGTGGTTCAGGCCAGGGCCTTGACCATACCGCACCCGGCCATGCACGAGCGCCGCTTTGTGCTCGAACCCCTTGCCGAAATCGCCGCTGACGCACGGCATCCACTCCTCAAACGCAGCGTCCGCGAGCTAAGAGACGCCTTGCCTCCAGGCCAGGAAGTAAAGCGGGCTTCGGGCCTCGGACCTCGGGCGTCGAAGGCTAAGTCACTTGAAGAGTAAAGCTGCCCGGGTGCTCCACCCTCGTCTCTCCGTCTCTTGGAGAGACAGGGTGGGTCACGGCGCTGTTTTTATAAACACGGCGAAGTCGATTTCTGGAGGAACGGGTTGCGAACCAAACATCCTTTGAACTTCCCAGCCCTGTCGCTCCAAACTACGGAACGACGAGGACGGGACACCCCGTCTGAACAAAAGCACTGGAGACTGCGTATCTTCAGACTGTTCTCCGCGCCTGCGGTGTCTGTGTCAACCGATGTTCAGGACTGTCTAAACCCGGCCTCACATTGACTTGCCCGAGGACGCAGCCTACCATCGGAAAATCGTTTTGGGAGCTGCCCGGCTGATGACAGGCGAAACCATCTCTCACTATCGCATCCTGCACCAGCTGGGCGGCGGCGGCATGGGGATCGTGTATGAAGCTGAGGACCTCAGCCTCGGCCGGCACGTGGCCCTGAAGTTTCTTCCGGGAGAGTTGGAAAAAGACCCGTCGGCGCTGGAGCGCTTCCAGCGCGAGGCTCGGGCCGCCTCCGCACTCAATCACCCTAACATCTGCACTATCTACGAGATCGGGCAGGCCGACGGCCGCTATTTTATTGCCATGGAACTGCTGGAGGGGCAAACCCTCAAGCAGCGCATCGGCAAGCAGGCCATGGAGATGGAGAGGCTTACCGAGCTGGCTATCCAGATCGCGGACGCGCTCGATGCCGCCCACTCCAAGGGCATTATTCACCGCGACATCAAGCCGGCCAATATTTTCGTCACCCAGCGCAACCAGGCCAAAGTGCTGGATTTTGGGCTGGCCAAGCAGACCCTCAAGGCCGAGCCCATAACCAGTGGCGTGACCGCAGGCTCGACAGTAACTGTGGACGAGGAACTGCTCACCAGCCCCGGCTCAACCGTCGGGACCGTGGCGTACATGTCTCCCGAGCAGGCGCGAGGCAAGGACCTGGATACGCGCACCGACCTGTTTTCCTTCGGCGCGGTGCTGTACGAAATGGCGACCGGCGCACTCCCTTTCCGCGGGGACACCTCTCCGGTCATCTTCGAAGCCATCCTGAACCGCCCTCCGGTGTCGCCGGTGCGCCTGAATCCTGACGTGCCGCTGCAACTGGAAGAGATCATCACCAAGCTGCTGGAGAAAGACCGCGACCTGCGCTACCAGAGCGCGGCCGAGGTGCGGGCCGACCTGAAGCGTCTGAAGCGCGACACGGACTCGGGACTGATTTCCGCTGCCTCGAGTTCCGCCACCCTGCGTGCACCGCGCGAGCGGAAGCCGGGCCGGGCCTGGAACCTGGCGGTCATGGCGATCGTTGTATTGGCCGTGCTGGGGCTGGCGATGACCGTCTTCCTGCGCCGGACGCGCGCGGTCATGACCGAGCGCGACGCGATCCTGGTTACCGATTTCGTGAATACCACGGCGGACCCGGTTTTTGACGGCACGCTTAAGAAAGCGCTGGCGGTGGACCTCGAGCAGTCGCCGTATCTGAATGTCTTTCCGGAACAGAAGGTGAGGCAAACCCTGCAGTTCATGGGGCGGGCGCCCGACGAGCGCATCACCGGCGACGTGGGCCGGGAAATCTGCCAGCGTGTGGGCATCAAAGCCATGCTCAACGGCTCCATCGCCAACCTGGGCAGCCAGTACGTGATCACCCTTGATGCGGTGAATGCCGGGACCGGAGAATCGCTCGCGCGGGAGGAAGTGCAGGCCTCAAGCAAGGAAGGTGTGCTGAATTCGCTGCACCAGGCCGGCTCCAGTTTGCGCAAGAAGCTGGGAGAATCGCTGGCCTCGGTGCAGAAATACGACAAACCGCTGTCGGAAGCTACCACTTCATCGCTGGAGGCGCTCAAGGCGTTCAGCCTGGGCGACGTGAAGCACCAGTCGTTCGATGAGCTGCCGGCGCTTCCGCTCTACCAGCGCGCTGTGGAACTCGACCCTAATTTCGCCATGGCCTACGCCCGCCTGGGCACGGTGTACAGCAACCTGGGACAAAGCGAGCTGGCGGAGAAGAACAGGGAAAAGGCCTTTGAGCTGCGCGACCGGGCCAGCGAACACGAAAAGCTGTACATCATGTCGCACTACTACGTGGACTCCGGGCAGCTTGAAAAGGGCATCACCGCGCTTGAACTCTACAAGCAGACTTATCCGCGGGATTCAACTCCGTACAACAATCTCTCGGTGGTTTACATCATGATGGGGCAGTATGAGAATGCCCTTGACAATGCCCGGCGGTCGGTGCAACTCGATCCCGACAGCGCCAGTGGATATTCGAACGCCGCCTTTGCCTACGCCGGTCTGAACCGGCTGGATGAGGCCAAGGCTACTCTCAACCAGGCCTTGCAGCGCAAGGCAGGCGCGGCGGTAGTCCATTCGTCGCTGGCGGTCATCGCGTGGCTGGAAGGCGACCCGGCAGGCGTGGAGCGCGAGCTGGCTTTGATGAAGAACGATCCGCAGAGCGACTTTACGGAAACAGGAATGCGAGCGTCGATGGCAGCCTATGCCGGGCAACTCAGTGCGGCGAGGACTTTTGGACAGAAGCAGAGGGACGCGGCCCAGCGTCTCGGCTTCAAGGAAGCTGTGGCGGGCGAATATTCGCAGGAAGCCTCGATAGAGGCCATATTCGCGGATAAAGCCCGCGCCATCGAAGATGTAACCCAGGCGCTGAAGTTGTCCCAGTCACCCAATGTGGTGCTCAATTGCGCGACCGCGCTGGCCCTGGCGGGCGAAAATTCGCGGGCCGCAAAGCTCGCGGACGACGTCGCCCAGAAGCGCCCTTACGATACCCTGGTGCAATTCGTCGAGGTGCCGCTGGTGAAGGCGCAAATCGAACTGAATCAGGGTAACCCGGCGAAGGCTATCGACCTGCTGGACGGCGCCCTGGTGTATGCCCGGGCAAATTCCGGTGTGCTCTATGTGCGAGGCAATGCGTACCTGAAGGCGGGCCGCGGCGCCGACGCGGTGCAAGCCTTTCAGCGCCTCCAGGACTTGAAGAACATTATCAATATCGATCCCGTTATGCCTCTTGCCAAACTCGGCCTGGCCCGGGCTTATGTCATCGCAGACGACAAGGCCCGAGCTCGCGTGGCCTATCAGGATTTCCTGGCTCTGTGGAAGGACGCAGATCCGAACGTCCCCCTGCTGCGCGAGGTCAAAGCCGAGTACGCCCGGCTGCAGTAGGAAAAGTCTTCAGGGTGGCCCGTCCAGGCTCTGCTTGGGCGGGGTTGTGCGTCACCATTCAGTTCCGGTTGCGAAGCCATCTTCTCTCACCACACCTGTAGCTCACTCCAAATGCAGTGGATCAGCTCCATGAAATCCGTAGCCCATTACTCAGAGTGCCCGGACGATCCGTCTTCCTGCTTAAGCGGAATGCCTTTTCGTCTTATTCTCGGGCAAGACCTCAGCATCCTGCGCTTGGGCTGAAACTTTTGCCGGGACCTTGGCGGCAGGCAGAAAGATGGGCTGGAAGTGCCGTCGCATGCAGTTGTGACATCGGACAAGTCGTAGCAAGAACAGGATTGAGAACTTTTGCCACAGAGTCGTGGAAGAAGACGCGTAAACCCTGCTACAACCGCAATAGGGACAATTTTTCAGGCTGATTCGCCGCATTTTTCCACCAGGCCGCCCCATGGTGGCTTAGATGCGGTTGTCGGCTTGCCAGTTTTTTTGAAAGCTCCCCGGATTTGTCGGGTCGCTCAAGATTCTACGGATCTACTTGGCGTCATCGGCGAGAAGCGGGATGCGCGACTGCGGCTCCGAATCGCTCGACGAACCCGAGGGACGAAGCCCGCCGTCTGGCCGATCCGTTCGGCACGACTGAAGTCGTGCCCTTCCGCAAGGCCATTCCTCCACACAACGCTGCTCTCAAGATCGAAGTCGAGAGTAGAACGTCCGACGACCGAGATCCGACGTCTGATGTCCGACGTGGGGCGTCCGACGCGCCGCTACTTCAGCACAATGACCAGCACGCGCCCGTCGGAGTGATATCCTCCGCCGGTGGCGTTTTTGGCTCCCTGCACTGGGTCGGGCGGCAGATAGTAGTACATGCTCTTTACTTTGCCCGAGGCCTGCAAGGTCTGGCCAATATTGTCGCGCTCGCCATCGACCGCGGGATCGATCTTGTGGGTCACTTTTCCGTTGCGCTGGTCTTTTTCGAATCCGATGTCGTGGGTGCCTGCTCCTGCCCACACGGTTTGTCCATTCCAGGCATTCGGAGCTTTCCAGATTCTGAAATGATGGCGGCTGGCGACCACTGAATATGCCTGGGCCAACTCATAGCCGTAGTCTTGTTTGCGTCCGAACAGGTAGAGCTGGCTCATGGGCATCTGCAGATAGTCTTTCTTCTGGTAGGTCTGCAGCACCGCCTTCACGACTGCTTCCTTAGTGTCGATATCGGCCACGTGCCAGTTGGCGGCGTCCAGAGCGTCCTTGACCTGCTGTTCGGAGCCGACCAGTACGAAGTTCACCATGTCGCCCTGGTTCTGGAACTCATCGTTTACCCGCCGGGGCAGGCCATCAATATCTTTTTGCAGGGATGAATCCAGCGCTCCCGACGATACCTTTAGCGCGGGAGTGGGAGCGGTGGCGGTAGCAGCAGAGGCCGGCGCTACCACATCATTCCCCGCGGGAGCGGCCGACGCCGAGGTGGTGGAAGCAGTCGCGCCAGTGCCGAACTGGCCGGCCAGAAAAACCTGGGCGGCGCTGGCCAGTTTCGACTTGATGTCCTGTGCCGGCTTTTGCGCTTCTGGGGATGCGGCTGCGGGCTGCGCCGCGTTGGGCGAAGCAGCAGGCGTCAGCGAGTTGCCCGCCGCCGGCGCGCTGGGCGACGCCTCGGAAGCTACGTTGACTTTCACCGCAAAACTGCCGTTACAGGGTGGGGTGCCCGAGATATTCACTCCCAGAAAGAGATGGCCGGGCGCTTCAACTTTAAGCTGCTGGCCGGTGCCGACCAGAACTGGCACGCCCTGCGCTTGCAGCCTGGCGATCAAGGCCCCGGCAGGAGCCGAGACTACGGGAAGGCCAGTGCTTGCGGAACCGCTCACTCCCGCCGGATCGCAGCTTTCCGCTGAACTGGCGTTTATCCGTAAAACTTCGCCCAGATGCAGGTCCACTCCAGTGTCGGTCCAGGGTTGGGCGGTTGAGATGGTAAATGAGTAGTCCTTCGAGGGCGTTGCAATCTGGAACTGCGCCGAAATCGCGGGAGCGTTAAACATTCCCGCCAGGAGCACGGACGCAAACGTCACCCGGGAAGAGAATTTCATCGCGGACTCCAGGTTGGGTACCGTATCTCGAAGGCGGCCACGGGGAAAATAATATCTGCACTCCCGGAGGCTTGAAAGTAGCGCCGCCGTCCCGGCGGCTGTCCGGCGGGCGTCCCGCCCGCCGCGGATGAAGGTGCCTTCCCTCGCTCAAGGGCAGACTCCGCCTGCCGGACCGAGGGCGGGACGCCCTCGGGACAGCCGGCAAGATGCCGGCGCTACCAGAGCCTAACGCGCCAGCGCTGGTTCGAGTTGACCTGACTTCAGGCTCGCATAGCGCTTGTTGATTTCATCCCAGTTCACCACGTTCCACCAGGCCGCCAGGTATTCCGGACGGCGATTGTTGTACTTGAGGTAGTAAGCATGTTCCCAGACGTCGTTGCCGAAGATGGGGAACAGGCCCTGGGAGATGGGATTGTCCTGGTTGGGTGTGCTGAGAATCTGCACTTCGCCGCTGCGCTTGCCGGCCAGCCATACCCAGCCGCTGCCGAATTGCTTGACTCCGGCATCGTTGAACTTGGTCTGAAAGTCCTTGAAGCTGCCGAAAGACTTCTGGATGGCCTCGGCGACCGGTCCGCTCGGGTCGCCGCCGCCCTTGGGTTTCATGATCTTCCAGAACATGCTGTGGTTGACGTGTCCGCCGCCGTTGTTGCGCACGGCGCCGCGGATGTCTTCGGGCACGGCGTTGAGGTCGCGAATCAAATCTTCGGCGCTCTTGGATTGCAGGTTGGGATGTTTCTCCAGGGCCGCGTTCAGATTTTTTACGTAGGCCGCGTGGTGCATGTCATGGTGCAGCTTCATGGTCGCGGCGTCGATGGTGGGTTCGAGTGCGGAATAGTCGTAGGGCAGTGGGGGTAGTTCGAATGCCATGTCTTTTCTCCTCTATAACAGTCTCAGATGATGGTATCGCGATTGGAGATTCAGCGTCGAATGTGTTTGTTTTCGCTGGAATATTAGAGTTCTGGATGGCGGGAAACGGGAACGGGTTGCATGTGGAAAAGCCACAAAACAGCCACGGATTTCACCGATCTTCACGGATTAAAACAAATCAAGATCTGGATCCGTGAAGATCGGTGAAATCCGTGGCCTCTCTAGCGGCTCAGGGCGCGCTGCAACTGCTGGCAATCGGTGGCATAGCTCAATCCCACCTCCTGGTCCACGACTCCGGCCCGAACCAGCTTTTCGATCTCCTGATCGAAGTGGAGCATGCCCTCCGAGGCGCCATTCCTGACTGCTTCGAGCAGGGTGTCCCCGGAAGCGTCCTCGCTATCGACGTACTGCACGGTGCGCTGAGTGTTCTTGAAGACTTCCAGAACGGCCACGCGTCCGCCGTCCTTCCGGGGCAACAGCTGCTGCGAGATTACGTAGCGCAGAGTCTTGGCCAGACGGCCGCGCAGCGATGCCTGCTCCGCCGACGGAAATGCAGACACGATGCGCTCCAGAGTCTTCGCCGCATTAGGGGCGTTCAGGCTGGAGAGCACCAGGTGACCGGTCTCAGCGGCTTCGAGGACCATTTCCATGGTTTCGCGGTCGCGCAGTTCGCCTACGAGGATCACCTTGGGCGCCTGCCTCAAGGCGGCCCGTAACGCCAGCGCGAAGTTCGGCGTGTCGCTGTGCAGCTCCCGCTGGTGAATGGTGGACCGTTTGTGATTGTGTAGAAACTCGATCGGGTCCTCGATGGTGATGATGTGGCAGGTCTGCTTCTCGTTGATACGGTCGAGCAGGGCAGCCAGGGTGGAAGACTTTCCCGACCCGCGCGCCCCCGTAACCAGCACGATGCCATCGCGAAGGTTTGCAATGTCTCCGAGCTGGGGCGGAAGCCCGAGCGCCGCGAACTCGGGGATAGCCGTTGGAATCACGCGCATCACGACTGCGCAGCTGCCGCGCTGGATGAAAATATTGACCCGAAAGCGGGCCAGCCCGGGCAGGCCGAAGGAGATATCGCAGGAGCCCTGCTCGCGTAACATGTTGATGGCCTGCTTGTTGTCGCCGATAAGATCGGACGCGATGCGCCGCGTGTCGTCCGCCGTGAGCAGCCGCAGGCCCGGGCCCTCCACCGGAATGAGTTGCCCATAAACTTCCACCTGCGGGGGACGTCCGGGCGAGAAAATCAGGTCACTCACCTTTTCAGTGGCGCGCAACATGGCCGCCAGCAAAGCATGTGTGGCGGCCATTCCGGAGTGCGATGCCGGCTCGAATGTAACCTGCAGCGGGGCTGTGCCTGGCGATGCCATTTCGTTTGTGAGGATTTAGAACCCGAGTGAGGGGGAAGCGCTCAGGACCGTGATCTCAATTTAATTTAGCGAAAACCAGGGCGGGGTTCCATGAAGAACGTCACGGACATAGACCTTAGTAATGCGAGGGTGGGTGGTGTGGGCCGGACACTCTTGTCCGACGCCTTTGACTTAGGCCTTTTGTACCAGACGCCGGCAAAAGCAAACCAAAGTCAGGAGCGTCGGACAAGAGTGTCCGACCCACAGTGGGTTACTTCTTGGTCGGTTTTTTCTTTGATGAACCGTAGCTGGTCTCGATGCTGCTGCCAATGTACTGGAGCATGCCTTTGGCGCCCTCGGCGAACTGTCCGGTGGGCTGCAGTTCGAGATATTTGTTGAGCGCTTCCGCGGTGCCCGGCGCCGGAATCACTTTGCCCGTCTTGGGGTCGGTGGTGGCTTTGTTAATGAGATTTACGCCCTTCTGGTAGTACGCTTCCGCTTTGGTGGGATCGGCGGCGATCGACTTGTCGAAGGCCGTATTGGCCTCGTCCACCTTGCCGCTGTTGGTCAACACCGCGCCCTGGTTGTAGTAATACTGCGCCGCGCCGGGAGGATTGAGCGCTGCCGCCTGGTCATAGGCCTTGACCGACTCTTCCAGTTGACCGGTGCGGGCTTCAGCCTGGCCCAGATTGTTGTAATAAGCGGCCAGGCTCTTGGCGTCCTCGGGCTTGGGGCTGGTTTCCATGACCTTCTTTTTGAGGTCAATCGCTTTCTGGTAATCGGAAACCGCGTCGGTATAACGCTTGGCCTTCTCCGCTGCATCGGTCTGTTTCGGAGCCGAACTCAGGTGCGCATCTCCCAACCGGGCCCAGAGCAGGTCCCGCGTGGGATCCATTTGCGTGGCTTCATTAAGAGTGTTCACCGCGGTTTCGAAATCACCGGTCTGCATGGCCTGGTTGGCTACAGCAAGTTTCTCGTTCAAGACCTTGACTGTGTTGGTCTCCTTGGCAGCCTTGGCTTGCTGCTCCTGCATCTGCTTCAACTGCTCGGGAGTAATGCCCTTCTGCTGGGCCGCCTCGACCTGAGACTTCTTCAAATCGAAATCAAGAGTGACCTCTTCGCCTCCCACAGGAAAATTATTCACCGAGTCCAGTTGCTTGCCGTCCTGGGTGAGGGTGACCTTGTACTTGCCAATCTCGATGCCCAGGGAGAAGTACTCGCCTTTCTTGTTGGTCTTCAGGTTGTACTTCCGGCCGTTGTCGGTATTGACCCATTCGAGGTTGGCGCCGGCAATCGGCTTCCCCTCCATATCTTTACAGACACCCTTCACTGTTCCGGTGGCCTGGGCGAACACCGGAGGCACACACAGCGCTGCCACCGCCACCACCAGCATCAACATCAGCAAACGTTGCTTCATGTTCTTGGCCTCCCGGCTCATAAAACTGATTGATATTGAATATCGCAAGCACCGCCATTCCGGGCCGGCGCAATTAAGCTCTTTCCGCCATCTCCGCGTATGGAATCGGGTCCGCGCTGCCCGCATCCCGGAAAGCTCGCAGGCGCAAAACGCAGCTGTCGCAAACGCCGCAGGCGCTGTCCTCCCGGCTGTAGCACGACCAAGTTAAATCGAAGGGCGCGCCCAGTTCAAGGCCCAGGCGTACGATTTCCGACTTACGCAACTGGATCAAAGGCGTAACAATTTCTATCCGCCCATCTTTTGTGCCCAGCTTTATCACCTGATTGAACGCCTGGTAGTAGGCCGGACGGCAGTCTGGATATCCCGAACTGTCCTGCTCCACCGCGCCGATGTATATCCTGGCCGCCCCCAGCACTTCCGCCCAGCTCACCGCTACCGACAGAAAATGGGCGTTGCGAAAAGGCACATAAGTTACTGGAATATCGCTTCCAATCGCGTGCGACTCCGGAACGCCGATCCTGCGATCAGTTAGCGCCGAACCGCCAATGGCGATAAGCGCCTCGTTCCTCACCAGCAAGCGGTCACGAATGCCCAGGCGATCGCAGATGGCAAGAAATGCCCGCCGCTCGCGTTCTTCGGTGCGCTGTCCGTAGCTCACATGGACCGCAGCCGCCTGGTGATCGCGCGCTGCCAGGGCGGCGCAAACGCAGGAATCCATGCCGCCGCTCAAGAGGACAACCGCGCGCTGAGTATCCTTCACCATTGCTTAGATGTCGTTCCGAACTGAATCGCCGTCCAGCGCTAAACACCTGAAAACAAGTCAGATCGAGGGAGCTATTTCAGATTGTAGATTTTAGATTGTAGATTGAAAATCACTGGACCGCCTCGGATTTAAATCCGAAATCTGCAATCTGCAATCTGAAATCCCT
>Ga0070662_100002620_pt1 | contig 11099 bp, 10 predicted proteins | sample KBSC53metaG_FD_65648 | JGI IMG/M metagenome (GOLD analysis project Ga0070662, IMG submission 65648) | Corn rhizosphere microbial communities from Kellogg Biological Station, Michigan, USA - KBS C5-3 metaG | ecosystem: Host-associated > Plants > Roots > Rhizosphere > Soil ...
CGGGACCGTCCGCCGCCCCCGCGGCCGCGGCGCACAGCGCGAGAGCGACCGCCGCCGTGACCGACCAGCGTCGGCGCGATGTCGAGATCGTCGCTGCTTCTCGCTGTGCCGCGCTGCTCAAGTCGTGGGCCGCGTTCATCGGGCGGCGAGGTCTTCCTCGAGAAAGCGCAGCAGCGCCTCGGTCATCGCCTCGCGCGGATACGCGTTCTGGGTGACGAAGAGCGAGGCGATCGTGTCGTGCTGGCGCGCGATCGGGACGACGAGCGCCCAGTGGTCGGCGTTGATGAAGCCGACCAGCGACGAGCCGGGGATGATCTGGTCGTAGAAGATCATCTGGCTGTCGTTGCGAGGGTCGATGCGCGCGAGCTTGTCGTAGCTGCCGGTGAGGATCGACGAGATGCGCTCGGGCTGCGGGAAGGTGACGAGCGAATACGTCGGCACCTCCTTCGGCAGCGGGTTCTGCGCGAGCCAGGCGCGCCGCGTCGCGGGCCTGAGGCTCTCGACCGCGCCGCCGTCGCCGGCGTCGCACGCGGCGCCGGGGAAGTGCTGCAGCAGCTCGGCCTGGTACTGCTCGGCATCGTTGGCGAGCGGCGAGCCGCCGATCGCGCCCGCGGCGCTCACGACCGCCGCGATGCGCGGCCGGATCTCGGGATAGCGCACGATCGCATCGAGGACATCGGGAGCGCCCTTCGAGTAGCCGATCAGGACGATCCGCGACGGCCCGGATGCGTCCATTGCCATCACCGCGTCGCGGATCTGGCGCGCATTCGTCGCCGTTCCCGAGAGCGCGTCGACCTTGATCCCGACGAGGTCGTAGCCGAAGCGGCGCAGGTGCGCCGCGGTCGTCCCCGCCGGCGCGAGCCACTTGGCGAAGCAGTCGTAGCCGATGCCCGGAACGATCGCGGCGACGAGCCTGCGCCGCGAGGGCCCGAGCTCGACCGGGCGTGCGTTGCCGGCGGGCTCGGCGCCGACGCGGGTCAGCGCGTCGTCGCACGATCGAAAGTCGGGCAGCTCGCGGCCGTGCGCTTCGAGCACCGCGCAATAGATCTCGCGAAAGCGCGCGCGCTTGTCGCCGACACCTGCGGCCGAAGCCGGCACGAGCGCGAGCGGCGGCGTGTCGGCGGACCAGGGGACGAGGGGCTTTCCGGCGCAGCCAGCGACGAGCGCTGCCGCAAGCAGGGCAGGAGCGGCCAAGCGGCGAGCCGTCGCGTGCATCGCATCCTTCCAGGGACGAAGACGCTCTTCCTGCGTCCGGGCGCCAGCAAGCCTATCGACGGCGCGAAGGCGCCTCCATTGGACTTTGGTCTCATTGCGACCGAAGGCGCTTGCAGACGAACCGCGGATGCGCACACTCGCGGGCGGCGCGATGAACGAGCGAACCGGATCACGCAGGACGACGGACCGCCCGCGCGAGCGCCGCGCGCGGATCGCTGTCCGGGGCACGAAGCTGCTCGTAGCCTGCGGTCTGGTTGGCGGCGCGGCGGTCGCGCGGGCGCAGGACATCGAGCCGCGTGCCTACTCCAACGCCCCGGTCGGCGTGAACTTTCTCGTCGTCGGCTACGCGTACAGCCACGGCGGGCTATCGCTCGATCCGTCGCTTCCCGTCACCGACGCCCGCCTCGAGAGCTCGGTGGCGCTGCTCGCGTACGCGCGCGTCCTCGATCTCTGGGGCGTCTCGGGCAAGTTCGACGCCATCGTTCCGTACGCCTCGCTTTCGGGAACGGCCGACTACGCCGACCAGCCCGTGCAGCGCTCGATCCACGGGCTCGCCAACCCGCTGTTTCGCGTCTCCGCCAACCTCGTCGGCGCGCCGGCGCTGACGCTGCACGAGTTCGCCGCCTACCGGCAGGATCTGATCGTCGGCGTCAGCGTCCAGGTCGGCGTGCCGCTCTCGCAGTACGACCCGACGCGCCTGCTCAACATCGGCACCAACCGCTGGTCCGTCAAGCCCGAGGTGGGCGTCTCGAAGGCGATCGGCAGCTGGACGATCGAAGGACAGGCGGCGGTCACGTTCTACGGCGACAACACCGACTTCTTCGGCGGCTCGACGCGCACCCAGGATCCGCTCTACGCGCTCCAGGGCCACGCGATCCACAGCTTCCGCTCCGGCATCTGGGCGTCGCTCGACCTCACCTACTTCGCCGGCGGCCGCTCGACGATCGACGGCGTCGCCAAGAACGACCTGCAGCAGAACTGGCGCGTCGGCGCGACGCTCGCGATCCCGGTCGACCGGCGCAACTCGATCAAGCTCGCCGCGAGCAGCGGCGTCTCGGCGCGCACCGGCAACAACTTCGACCTGCTCGCGGTCGCCTGGCAGTACCGCTGGGGCGCCGGGCTCTGAGCGTTCGACAACCACCGCGAGTTGGCGGATAGTGGTGCGGCCGAGGGTCGAGGGAGGCTTGCAATGAGGAAACGGTCGCTGCCGCCGGCAGGGTGGATCCTGATCGCGATGGTGCTGGGCATCGTCATCGGCTACATGATCTTCGTCAGCTTCCCCGACAAGAAGACCGCGACCCAGATCGCCGGCTACGTCTCGATCATGTCGGACGTGTTCCTGCGCCTGATCAAGATGATCATCGCGCCGCTGGTCTTCTCGACGCTGGTCGTCGGCATCGCGCACATGGGCGACGCGGCCTCGGTGGGCCGTGTCTTCGGCAAGGCGCTCGGCTGGTTCATCACCGCGTCGCTGGTCTCGCTGCTGCTCGGCCTGTTCCTCGCCAATCTTCTGCAGCCCGGGGTGAACGTCGGGCTGCCGCTGCCCGACATCGGTGCCTCGGCGAACCTCGCGACGTCCAAGTTCACGCTCAAGGACTTCGTCAGCCACCTCGTGCCGAAGTCGGTCGCCGAGGCGATGGCCAACAACGAGATCCTGCAGATCGTCGTCTTCTCGATGTTCTTCGGCATCGCGCTGGCGGCGATGGGCGAGAAGGCGAAGACGCTGGTGGCGACGATCGACGAGCTGTCGCACGCGATGCTCAGGATCACCGGCTACGTCATGAAGCTCGCGCCGCTGGCGGTGATGGCGGCGATGGCGGCGACGGTCGCCGTCAACGGCCTCGAGATCCTGCTCAAGTTCGCGGTGTTCATGGGCGACTTCTACCTCGGCCTGTTCGTGCTATGGGGACTGCTGGTCGCGGCGGGCTTCGCGTTTCTCGGCCCGCGCGTGTTCAGGCTGCTGGCGCTGATCAAGGAGGCGTTCCTGCTCTCGTTCGCGACCGCGAGCTCGGAGGCCGCGTATCCCAAGATCCTCGACGCGCTCGACCGCTTCGGCGTCAAGCGCAAGATCTCGAGCTTCGTGATGCCGATGGGGTATTCGTTCAACCTCGACGGCTCGATGATGTACTGCACGTTCGCGGTGCTCTTCATCGCCCAGGCGTACGGCATCCACCTGCCGATCGGCACCCAGATCACGATGCTGCTGATCCTGATGCTGACCTCGAAGGGGATGGCCGGCGTGCCGCGCGCTTCGCTGGTCGTGATCGCGGCGACGCTCAACCAGTTCAACATCCCCGAGGCCGGGCTGCTGCTGATCCTCGGCGTCGACACGTTCCTCGACATGGGACGCTCGGCGACCAACGCGGTCGGCAATTCGATCGCCACCGCGGTGGTCGCGAAGTGGGAGGGCGAATTGATGCCCGAGCCGGAAGGCAGCGTCGTACCTCTCGACAGCGGAGCGGCACCGCACGCGGCCGCGGCGTGAGGCTCTTCGTGCGCGCGCGTTGGCTGCTGATCGCGGCGGCGGTGATCGTCGTCCTGCCGGTTGCGGCGCAGCAGGAGGATTCGCCGACGACGCTGACGGGCACGTTGCGCAAGGCCCGCGACAGCGGCTCGATCACGCTCGCCTACCGCGCCTCGTCGATCCCGTTCTCGTATCTCTCGCCGCGCGGCGAGCCGATCGGCTACTCGATCGATCTCTGCAAGCTCCTGGTCGACGCGATCTCCGAAGAGATCGGCCGGACGATCGCCATCAAGTGGCAACCGGTGACGCCGGAGTCACGCATCGCCTCGATCGCTTCGGGCCAGAGCGATCTCGAATGCGGTTCGACGACGAGCAACCTCGAGCGCCGCAAGCTGGTCGCCTTCTCGCCGACGATCTTCGTCTCCGGCACCAAGCTGCTGGTGAAGAAGGGGTCCTCGATCCGTTCGTTTCGCGACCTCGGCGGGAAGAAGGTGGTCGTCACCGCCGGCACCACCAACGAGGCGGCGATGCGCGAAATCGCGCGCAAGTTCAAGCTCGACTTCGTCCTCCTCACCGCGGCCGACCATGCTGCGTCGTTTGCCATGCTGACGGCAGGCGAGGTCGACGCCTTCGCCACCGACGACGTCCTCCTCTACGGCCTGCTGGCGCAGAACAAGCGGCAGGCCGACTATGTCGTCACCGGCGAGTTCCTGTCGTACGACCCGTACGCAATCATGTATCGCAAGGACGACCCGCAGCTGGCCCGCGTCATCGTCGACGCCTTTCACGCGCTGGCCGCCGACCGCGAGATCGAGCGCCGCTACGAGCGCTGGTTCCTGCGCAAGCTCCCGTCCGGCGTCAGCCTCGACCTGCCGATGAGCCCGCAGCTCGAGACAACCATCCAGAGCATGGCCGCCGGCACCGAATAGCCGCGTCGCCGCGGCGGTTCGTCAGGCGCCGTGCGCTCCGCCGAGCTTGTCGCCGATCTGCGCGCGCAACCGCTCGACGATCTCGCCGACCATCGCGACCGTCTCGGCCTGGCCGAGCGCGACGACGGCACGGTCGCGCACCGAGTAATGCATCATCAGGAGCGACCGGAGCTTCGAGAACGAAGCCGGGTTCTGCGTACCGCAGACGCTGCTGTCGTTCTGCAGCACGCGCTCGATGACTCCGGGGTCGAGGATCGGCACCTTGCAGTTGACCGCGTGGCGCGCGATCTCCTGGTCGATCTCGGCCATGTGCTTGTACCAGCGGGAGTTGCGGTGCTCGTTCGCCATGGGTCTTCTCTCCGTGATGCCGCCGGCCGTCAGGCCATGATGTGGACGCCGCCGTCGACGTAGATCGTCTCTCCGCTCATCCGCCTGGCGTACGGCGTCGAAAGATACGCACAGGTGTAACCCACGTCCATGATGTCGACGAGCTCGCCGAGCGGGGCGCGCTCGACGGCCTCGCTCAGCAGCAGGTCGAAGTCCTTCAGCCCGGAGGCGGCGCGCGTCTTCAGCGGCCCGGGCGAGATCGGGTGGACGCGAATTCCCTTCGGCCCGAGCTCGTACGCAAGGTAGCGGCACGACGCCTCGAGCGCCGCCTTCACCGGACCCATCACGTTGTAGTTCGGGACGACCCGGTTGGCGCCGTGGTAGCTCATCGCGAACATCGTGCCGCCATCCTGCATCAGCGGCACGGCGAGCCGCGCCATGCGGATGAACGAATGGCACGAGACGTCGATCGCCTTGGCGAAGCCTTCGGCCGAGCAGTCGACGAGGCCGCCCCGAAGGTCGTCCTTGGGTGCCCACGCGATCGAGTGGACGAGGATGTCGAGGCGGCCCCAGGCGCGCGCGATCGCGTCGAACACGCTCTCGAGCTCGCCGGCGACGGCGACGTCGAGCGGCAGCACGAGGGCCGCGCCGAGCTCGCGTGCGATCGGCTCGACGTGCGGCCGCGCCTTCTCGTTGAGGTAGGTGACTGCGAGATCGGCGCCGAGCTCGCGAAACGCCCTCGCGCAGCCGGTCGCGATCGAGCTGTCGTTGGCGATGCCGACCACCAGCGCCTTACGGCCGCCGAGGATCGGCTGGTGCTGCATTTCCTGCATCGGATTCTTTCCGTCAGTGCGCGAGCAGCGCTTCGGTGTGGCGAGCGATCATCAGCTCCTCGTTGGTCGCGATCGCCCACGCCGCGACGCGGCTCGTTGCGGTGCTGATGCGCGGCCCGCCGACGGCGTTGGCGGCGTCGTCTAGCTCGACGCCGAGCCAGCGTGCGGCGCGGCAGACCCGGGCCCGGATCTCGGCCGAGTTCTCGCCGACTCCGGCCGTGAACACGATCGCGTCGACGCCGCCGAGCGCGGCCGCGAGCGAGCCGAGCTCGCGGCCGATGCGGTAGACGAAGAGGTCGATCGCGAGCCGCGCGCGCGGCGAGTCGCTCGCGAGGAGCGTGCGCATGTCGCTCGCGATTCCCGAGACGCCGAGCAGGCCCGACTGCTGGTACAGGAGCTTCTCGACCGCGCGCGTGTCCATGCCGCGCTCGTCGATGAGGTAAAGCACGACGCCGGGATCGAGGCTGCCGGCGCGCGTTCCCATCGGCAGGCCGTCGACGGCGGTGAACCCCATCGTCGAGGCGACGCTTCGCCCGCTCGACAGCGCGCACATGCTCGCGCCGTTGCCGAGGTGGAGGACGACGGTGCGGCCGGTCGCCGCCTTCTCGTCGACGCTCGGCAGGCGCGAAGCGATGTACTCGTAGCTGAGGCCGTGGAAGCCGTAGCGGCGAACGCCCGCTTCGTGCAGCGCGTACGGCAGCGCGAACATCTGCGCGAGCTCGGGATTGGCGCGATGGAACGCGGTGTCGAAGCACGCGATCTGCGGCAGATCGGGCGCGCGCGCGGCGAGGGCGCGGATCGCCGCGAGGTTGTGCGGCTGGTGCAGCGGCGCCAGCGGCACGTACTTGTCGAGCTTGACGAGCACCGTCTCATCGAGGCGCACCGGCTCGGCGTACTCGAGGCCCCCGTGGACGACGCGGTGGCCGACGCCGATCAGGCGTGCTCCCTCGCCGTGGCCGCGCAGGAATTCGACCAGGTGCGCGAGCGCGCCGGCGTGGCCGAGGCGCGCTCCCTCGTCCCAGGTCCGCTCGGCGATCGTCTGGCCGGCGGCGTCCTTGGCGACGAAGCGGGGCTTGCCCGAGAGCGATTCGAACTGGCCGCGCAGCCTGAGGTCGAGCGCATCGCCGCGGCGAAGGAAGAGCGAGAACTTGACGCTCGACGAGCCCGCGTTGACGACCGCGATCGCGTTCCCGGCCACCGCGCTCACCCCACCGCCTTGGCGACGCTCTCGCGGCGCGCCCGCGCGACGAGCGCGGCGACCGCGCACGACGCGAGCCGCGTGATCTCGGAGTCGGCGCGGCTCGTCAGGATGATCGGCACCTTGGCGCCGAGGACGATGCCGGCGGCGTCGGCGCCGGCGAGAAACGACAGGCTCTTGGCGAGCATGTTGCCGGCCTCGAGATCGGGGACGATCAGCACGTTGGCGCGGCCGGCGACCGGCGAGTCGATCTTCTTGATCTGCGCGGCGCTGAGGCTGATCGCGTTGTCGAGCGCGAGCGGGCCGTCGAGCGTCGCGCCGGTGATCTGGCCGCGGTCGGCCATCTTGCACAGCGCCGCCGCCTCGACGGTCGACAGCACCTTCGGGTTGACCGTCTCCATCGCCGACAGGATCGCCACGCGGACGTCGCCCGAGCCCATCGCGTGCGCGAGGTCGACCGCGTTCTGCACGATGTGCATCTTGTCCTCCAGCGTCGGCTGGATGTTGACCGCGGCGTCCGAGATGATCAGCGTGTGCTCGTAGCTCGGCACGTCCATGACGAAGCAGTGGCTGATCCGGCGCGACGTGCGCAGGCCTCCTTCGCGCTTGACGACCGCGGCCATCAGCTCGTCGGTGTGGAGGCTGCCCTTCATCAGCGCCTCGGCGCGGCCCTGGAGCACGAGCTCGACCGCCTTGTCGGCGGCAGCGTGGCTGTGCTCGACATCGATGATCGGGTAGGCGGAGATCTCGACATCGGCCTTCTTCGCCGCCTCCTCGATCTTCTGCCTTGGGCCGACGAGGATGGGCGCGATGAGACCGAGACGCGCAGCGCCGACGGCGCCGTCGATCGCCGCCGTGTCGCACGGATGGACGACCGCCGTCGGCATCGCCGGCAGGCCCTTGCAGGCGTCGAGCAGACGCCGATACTTCGAATGCTCGTTCATGCGTGCCTCGCGGTCTTCTTCGGCACCACGGTGAGCCGGGGCTTCCGCGATGCCGGCGCGACTTCGATGTGCTCATGGATGCGCGCGGCCATCGTGCGCTGCTTCGCGCTCACGCGGTCGGCGGGAATGCGCGGATCGGTGAGCAGCCGGTCGAGCACCATCAGGAAGCGCTCGCGGTCGTCGGCGGATGCGAGGAGTGTCGGCAGCGTCGCGAGCGCCTGCTCCGGCTCGTAGCGGCAGATGATCTCCTGGCGGCCGCGGATGCGGTGCCACTCGTCGGACTCGAGCGCCGGCAGCAGATCGCGGTAGTCACGCGCGATCTGCGCCTTCAGCTCGATGCGCGCGAGCGGGAACGGCTCGCCTTTCCTGGCGAGCAGGCACGCCGCGCGCGCGAGCGCTTCGGCGTAGCCGCCTTCATCGATGGCGGCGAGCGCGTCGCGAACGACCGGCAGCTCGCGCCCTTCGGCGCGCGCGGCCGCCGGTCCGGCCTCTTCCTTGCCGCCCGGATGGAGCGCGGGGAAGAGGATGCCGAAGGTCGCGAAGAATTGCGCTTCGCTCAGCGCGTCGCGGACGTCGCGGTAATAGTCGAGCGATGCGCTGATGAATTCGGATCCGGCGCGCTCGGCCGCCTTGAGCGGCGAATCGGCAGGCGCGGGCTGTCGCGCTGCCTTGACTGCAGCGGCCATCGGCGCCACCCAGGCGAGCCACGGGTTGCGGTCCGACGCGATTTCCTGCTCGAGGCGCACCGGATGCATGCGCCGGCCGAGCTTCGCGCTCGTGTCGTTGCTCATCGCCTGCACGATCGGCTGCGCGAACAGCTCGTAGGCGCGCTGGTTGAACTCGGAGACGCGGGCGACCGCCTCGAACGGCTCCTCGTCCTTGCGCTCGAACCGGTTCAGCTGCGCAGTGATCTCCTCGAGCTGGCGCTCGACGAACGAGACCTCGTAGCCGACGCTGCCGTTGCGCGCCTTCGTCTCGCTGATCTTCATGCCGTAGAGGCCCGGCGGCAGCGCCTCGATCGACTTCAGGACCTCGACGATCTGCGCGTGCTCCTTGGTCGCGACCTTGCCCGAGACGAAGATGCCGAGGTGGCCGATCGTCTCGTGCAGGAGGCCGACGATCACCTGGCCGCGCGCCTTGATCTCGTCGGTCGAGCCGTACAGGTCGGCGACCCAGTTGAATGCCTGCTGCGGCGGCGTGATGTTGTCGCCCATCGACGCGAAGAGCACGATCGGCTGGCGGATCTCGCGCAGGTCGAACATCTTCCCGGTGGTGTCGGTCGTCGACTTCCAGACCTTGTTGCCGATGAAGAGGTTCTGCGTGATCCACTCGATCTCTTCGCGGTTCATCAGGTAGAAGCCGCCCCACCAGCGCTCGAACTCGAGGAAGCGCGGCGCCTCGGTGTCGACCTTCGCGTAGAGGCTGTAGTACTTGTCCCAGAGCGCGTTCGCCGGGTTCAGGTTGGCGAAGTTCGAGACCAGGTGGGCGCCGTCGAAGACGCCGTTGCCGAGGTCGGCGCTGAGCGACGACAGCCACGTGCCGCCGAGCAGGCCTCCGGAGTAGCGCATCGGGTTGTCGCCTTCGCCTTCGCTCCACGCGCCGCCCCAGTACGACATCGGCGCGCCGTTGATGACGATCGGGCCGGCGGCTTCGGGGTCGGACGCCGCGAGCATCATCGCCGCCCAGCCGCCTTGACAGTTGCCGACGACGGCCGGCTTGGGGCTCTGCGGATGCAGCTCGCGGACCTTGCGGACGAACACCTGCTCGGCAGCGCAGACGTCGGGCAGCGTCTGTCCGGGCTCGGGGTCCGGGTAGAAGACGACGAAGTAGACCGGATGGCCGGCGCGCAGCGCGACGCCGACCTGCGAGTCGTCCTTGAAGCCGCCGATCCCCGGACCGTGGCCGGCGCGGGGGTCGATGATCACGAACGGCCGATTCGTCGGGTCGACCGTCACGCCCTTGGGCGGGACGATCCGCACCAGCGCGTAGTTCACCGGCCGCGCGAAGGTGCGCGCGTCGAGCACGGTCTCGTGGTCGAAGTGGAGCAGCGGTGGCCGCCCGGCCGCCTCGTGTTCGTGGTACGCGTTGCCGCGCTGGCGCAGCGTGTCGAGAAACAGCACCGACCGCTGGAAGGTGTCGACCGCATAGCGCGTCCAGTCGCTCCACTGCGACCACGGATCCGCGAACGCGGCCTTCGGCGAGAACGGAACGTTTTTCGCCGCCGCCGTGACGCGCTCGCTGAAGCGATCCTGGGCGACGCGCATGCGCCGCTCGAGGACCGTGACGATCTTGCTTGAGCGCTCGGCGCTCTGCCCGAGGGCCTGGAATTGGGTGCTCACGAGAGATCCTTCGTTCGAGGGAGCGATTCCGGCAGGAGCCCCCTGCATGGATCGTGCCCCGGTTCAGTATGGGTCGAGGTGATGACGCGCGCTTGACCGACGTCAATCGTCGGGCCCGCGGCGTGCTTCAGGATGGCTGCGGTTCGAGCTCCAACTCGATGTGGAGGACTCCGCTTTCGCGCTGCCGCCGCAACGGCAGCCCGGTTCGCGCGAACACCTTGAGCATCGCGGCGTTGCCGGAGAGGACATCGGCGGTGAAGCGCGCGATGCCGTGTCGGCGCGCGATCGCAGCCAGCGCGCCGAAGAGCTTGGTCGCGAGGCCCTGGCCCTGGTAATCCTCCTCGATCGTGAACGCGACTTCGGCGAAGCGCTTGCCGTCCTCGCCGATGTCGCCGACGTAGCTCGCCCCGCCGATCACGGTCTCGTCGTCGCCGGCGCCGATCGTCGCGATGAGCCCGGCGAGCTCGACGAAGTCGATTTCGCCGATCCGCTCGAGCGCCGGCTCGGGGATCTCCTTGCGGTACGAGAAGAACCGCGTGTAGATCGTCGACGGATCGAGCTTGGCGAACGCGGCGATGAGGCGCTGGCGGTCGTCCGGCCGCATCACCCGGATCGTCACGGCAGTGCCGTCGCGCAGCGTCGTCTCGACACGAAAGTCTTGGTCAGGATCGCTCATGTGTTCGCCGCCGTTGCCGCGACGGCCTCGTTCGGATGCGGGCGGCGCCCTCATGACCCCCGTATGGACTGCGCCAGGATGAGAAGGTTCTGCGGCTGCACGTGGATCAGCCCGTGGCGCGGACTTTCGAGGTCGGCGATCAGGCAGCAGGCGATCGAGACGGTGATCGGCAGC
>Ga0070662_100002625_pt1 | contig 11085 bp, 11 predicted proteins | sample KBSC53metaG_FD_65648 | JGI IMG/M metagenome (GOLD analysis project Ga0070662, IMG submission 65648) | Corn rhizosphere microbial communities from Kellogg Biological Station, Michigan, USA - KBS C5-3 metaG | ecosystem: Host-associated > Plants > Roots > Rhizosphere > Soil ...
AATGCTCTCTGAGGTTTTAAAACACGAACAAGGCCATTATATCATCGCCTACCTGGAGCAGCAGGAATTATTGCGTGAAGTAGGAAAGACGGTCTTCGACGCAAATTACCAGTATGAAGCGCAGCAGATATTCGACCGGATCGATGCCAAATACAAGCAGCTAAACCAGGATTACGACGAGGATACTCAACACATGACCAACCGCGCGCAGCAAAACAGCTGGGATAAATATTTTCAGCGTAAGCTGGAGTATATGCCGGGTGATGAAGGGTGATTGATTCTAAATGACAAAACAGATCATGCGCCCTCGGCGCAAAATGTTGGTAGAAAAAAATAATTAAACGGTTTAGCATGCCATAGGTATGCAACCTGTTCCGTTGCTACCAACATTTGACCCGCCGGGGTCATTGAAATCCCTATTTCTTATAATCCGAAATATTCAATTGATGTCTGCAAAAGCTGTATTCGTGGAGTTGATTAGAGCAGATGATGGTAAGACGATCGGCTGCAAATTGCTGAACCAAATTAAGGTACCAATCTACACCCTGTGTGTCGAGGTTGGAGGTCGGCTCATCCAGCATTAGCATAGGCGTATCCGAGCAAAAGGCCAAAGCCAGTTTAAGGCGCTGCTTCATCCCAGACGAAAAATATTTGATCATCTTATTTCGCCCGCCCTTTAAGTTAAGCAGATCGATCACCGCATCTTTGTTCATACCAGCGCGATAGGATTTGAATTTAAAATGGAAGTCGGTCATCTCATCCATCGTAAATTCTTCTATCAACTCCAGATAAGGGGCTGCAAGGCTAACCTGTTTAAAAACGGTATCCACTTCAAGCAAACTATCATTTAAAAAATATTTGATATCACCGGTTGAAGGAGCTAAACTTCCATTCAAAACCTGCAGCAAAGTGGATTTACCAGAGCCATTAGGTCCGAGTATCGCGTAAGTTTCACCCGAAGTAAAAGTGTAGTCGATGTTCCTGAATATCCAGTCGCGGTTAAAGCGGCGGCCTATGTTCTGGAGGGTGATCTTCATTTGTCTGAACCGGAATTTCCCGAATTTTAAAATTAACAGAATTTAACTCGTATAAATCATTTAGTATTTAAGAATTCTGGCAATTCCTTAATTCTAAAAATTCAGGTTCTGACATTAAATACCGAATCCCTTCATAATACCACGCTGCGAGTTCGAGACGAAGTTAACGATCTCGTCGCGCTCGACAGTGGGTGCGAATTCGGCTTCGATGATATCCAGCGCTTTAGTTACGTTGTATTTTTTCAGGAAGATGATACGATAAATTTCCTGTATTTCGTTAATGGTAGCAGCTGAGTAACCTCTGCGGCGCAGACCTACTGAGTTGATACCGATATAAGACAATGGCTCACGACCAGCTTTAGTGAACGGAGGAACGTCTTTACGTACCAACGAACCGCCGGAGATCATGCTGTGCGTACCGATCTCAACAAATTGATGAACTGCTGATGTTCCGCCAATAAACGCATAGTCATATACATTAATATGACCGGCTAACTGTACCGAGTTGGCAATGATCACATTATCGCCTATCACACAATCATGGGCTACGTGCACATAAGCCATCAGTAAGCAGTTGCTGCCTATGGTAGTGGTGTTTTTATCTAATGCTGTACCACGGTTCAGCGTTACACATTCGCGGATGGTTGTATTGTCGCCTACGGTTACTGTGCTGGGTTCGCCTTTATATTTCAAATCCTGGGGAGGAGCCGATACAACCGCTCCGGGGAAAATGCGGCAGTTTTTACCAATGCGCGCACCGTCCATGATCACGGCATTTGAGCCTACCCAGGTACCTTCGCCAATCTCCACATCCTTGTGTATGGTCACAAAAGGTTCGATTACCACATTGTCGGCAATTTTAGCCTGCGGGTGTATATATGCTAAAGGTTGTATCATGCTTCTTTATCTTCAGTTGTTTTTCTAACTATCTGGGCCATTAATTCGGCTTCAACCACTATTCTCGATCCAACCATGCCAATGCCTTTCATTTGGGCAATACCCCGGCGTATCGGTGCTATCAGGTTGCAGTAGAAAATGATCGTATCACCTGGTGTCACTTTATCCTTAAACCTGGCATTCTCAATTTTAAGGAACAGTGTGATGTAATTCTCCGGGTCAGGTACTGTGTTCAATACCAAGATACCGCCGGTTTGTGCCATCGCCTCTATTTGTAGCACACCTGGGAACAAAGGCTGCCCTGGGAAATGCCCGGCAAACAGTTCTTCGTTCATCGTTACGTTTTTCAACCCAACAACGTGGCTTTTGCTGATCTCTAAAATTTTATCAACCAGCAGCATAGGCTGACGGTGCGGTAAAATTTTCATAATATCAACGGTATCGTACACCGGTTTAGCATTGGGGTCGTACAATTTTATATGCTTGCGGCTTCTTTCTTTTTTGATCAATGTTTTGATCTTCTTGGCAAAAGCAACGTTTGCTGCGTGACCGGGACGGGCCGCCATAATATGCCCTCTTAACGGAACACCTACCAATGCTAAATCGCCTATCATATCCAGCAATTTATGACGTGCGGGTTCATTCTGGTGGCGTAATTCAATATTATTCAATATCCCCTGCGGCGCAACTCTAATATCTTTTCGGTTAAACATTTTTGCCAGGCCGGCTAGTTCTTCGTCATCTACCTCTTTATCCACTACCACAATGGCATTGTTCAGATCGCCGCCTTTAATCAAATTGTGCTTTAACAGCATTTCCAGCTCATGTAAAAAACAGAAAGTACGGCAAGAAGCAATTTCTTTATTAAACTCGGATATAGTTGAAATACTGGCATGCTGGCTACCCAAAACCTGTGAGTTATAATCAACCATGCAGGTAAAACGGTAATCGTCTAAAGGCATAGCCACCATTTCCACCTTACGATCGGGCTCTGAATAATGAATATTATAAGGAATATGATAGTATTCGCGGTCAGCTTCTTGTTCAATAAAGCCAACTGCCGTCAACGCATCAACAAATTGAATAGAGCTGCCGTCCATGATCGGCGTTTCAGGGCCATCCATATCGATCAGCACATTGTCGATCTCCAAACCTACCAATGCAGCCAGCACATGTTCAATAGTACTAACGCTGGCGCCGTTTTGCGAAATGGTAGTTCCACGGGAAGTATCGGTCACATTGTCACAATCGGCATCGATAACTGGCGAGCCCTGGATATCAACCCTCCTGAATTTATAGCCATGATTCTCAGGTGCAGGGTTAAACGTCATCGTTACCTTTTCGCCTGTGTGTAAACCGGTGCCCGAAACAGATACGGGCGTTTTAATAGTCCTTTGTTTTACGTTCATTTTTTAACCGTGTTCATTAACCTAAATGTTCATTGGCTCATTTGTTCAGTTGTTCATTGGTGAATAGTTCATTAAAAATCTTCAAGAGCGACTAATGGACCAATGAGCTAGTGAAACTAATGAACGTCTTTCTTCAATTCGGCAATAGCTTTTTCTAATTCTAATACTTTCTTTTCCAATGCAGGCAAATGCGATGCTGCGGCCTCATTACGCATATTCTCCATGTAGCTGGTAAAAAATGGAATTCCACCCCATTTTTTATTTTCTTCCACAATATTCTTGTTGATGCCGGATTTAGCCATAATCTGGCTGCCTTTAGCAATGCTTATATGGCCAACCATACCCACTTGTCCGCCAATAACACAATTATCCCCTACTTTCGTACTGCCGGATATACCCGTTTGCGCAGCTATTACCGTATTTGACCCGATCTCTACATTGTGTGCTATCTGCAGCAAATTATCCAGTTTAGCACCTTTGCGGATAATAGTCGAGCCCATCGTAGCGCGATCGATAGTCGTATTCGAGCCGATCTCTACATCATCCTCCAATACCACGTTGCCTATCTGTGCTATTTTAGAATAAGTTCCATCAGGGTTTGGTGCAAATCCAAAACCATCGCTGCCGATAATTGCGCCTGAGTGTACAATTACATTATTGCCCATCACACAATCAAAGTAGACTACAACGCCGGGGAAAAGGGTTACATTATCTCCCAAAATAACATTATCAGCGATGTATACGTTCGGGTATATCTTACATTTCTTGCCTATCCTTGCACCCGGACCGATATAAGAAAAAGCGCCGATATAGCAATCGTCGCCCACTTTAGCAGTAGGATGAACAAAGCTGGGCTGCTCAACGCCGCTTTTGTTTAACTTGATGGTGTTGTATTTTTCGAGCAGAACGGTGATGGCGCTATAAGCATTTTCAACGCGGATCAGCGTAGCTTTCACCGGTTCGTTCGCTACAAAATCATTGTTCACCAATACCGCAGAAGCATCGGTGGTATACAAATACTGTTCGTACTTTGGATTGGCTAAAAAAGAAATAGCACCGGCGGTAGCCTCCTCTATTTTTGCTAAGCGGCTGACTGTTACCTGGGGGTCGCCCTCTACAGTTCCGTTTAGCAGTAAACTTATCTCATGTGCAGTAAATTGCATCGGGCAAATTTAAGTGTTATAATCGAAGCCGCAAAGTATAAATCTATCAGCCTCAATACGTTTAAAAAAGGTCTTTGGTGTAGCAAATAATGTACTTTTTTACCGTTTTGGCCAATGCTTCCAGGTTGGAGTTATCACTGGCGGCAGCAATATCCTGCAACGAACCATCTTTCATCAAAATACGGATACTGCCGTCGCCCGGTTTATAAGCCATGTTCCTTATAGTATCGGTAAATACAAAATAGTCGGCAATTGAATATTTACTTTCTGCATTTTTAATCAGCCGGCTAAGTAATTGTTTGTCCGGTGGATTATTAGTAATCTCCACATGATAAAGACGCCGCTGCATCATCATCTTGCACAACTCAGAAAGTACCGGATCGTCGCACTGTGTCCACACCTTTATAGCCGACATAATATCGGTATCGTCTAATGACGCAAAAATCTCCAGGTGATGGTCCTGGCTGATAAACTCCTGCTTGCTGATCTTTTTCACCAAAAAGTGGTCCAGGGCAGGTGTAGTAAATAATTTTTTACCGCTTAGGGCCAGCTCACGTGCCCGCTTTAATATTTTGCCTAATAATTGTTCGGCAGCAATAACCGTTTTATGCAGATACACCTGCCAGTACATTAGCCGCCTGGCTATCAGGAACTTTTCGATGGAATAAATTCCCTTCTCCTCAACCGCAATATGATCGCCCGAAACATTCAGCATTTTGATGATACGATCGAAGCTGATCACCCCTTCCGATACGCCGGTAAAAAAGCTGTCCCGGTTCAAATAATCCATACGGTCCATATCCAGTTGTCCCGATACCAGTTCATGCAGGAATTTTTTCGGATAAGTACCATTAAATATCTCTATCGCCATAGACAAACGCCCATTGAACTGAACATTAAGTTTATTCATCAGCAGCGTCGAAATATCTTCGTGTGAGATATCTTCAACAATGGTTTCCTCCAAAGCGTGCGAAAATGGCCCGTGACCGATATCATGCAGGAGTATAGCTATAGTTACTGCTTCCTCTTCTTCCTCTGTTACCTGGTGGCCCTTATTGCATAATGTTTCAATAGCCAAACCCATCAAGTGCATGGCCCCCAAAGCATGATGAAAACGGGTATGCAATGCGCCCGGGTACACCAAATGGGTCATTCCCAATTGTTTAATATAGCGTAATCTTTGGAAGTACGGGTGTTCAATAAGATCGAATATCAGCTCGGTGGGGACGCTGATAAAACCGTATACCGGGTCGTTTATGATTTTCTTTTTATTCAAGGAGTGATATGGACTGCAAAAATGTTAAATTATCGTAATATTCAGTTTTATAATTGTTAATTTTTGTTAATTAAAACTGATAACCAGTAACAAAAGCCGTCCTTTGTGGTTAATTGATAAAGCAAAAAATATTATGGTAGATACGACAATTTTATGGGCCGATGACGAGATAGATCTGCTAAAACCACATGTGCTTTTTTTGAAAGAAAAAGGATACAATGTAACCACGGTTACCAATGGTAATGATGCCGTGGACTCATTCAAAAATAACTACTTTGACCTGGTATTCCTGGATGAAAATATGCCCGGGTTAACCGGACTGGAAACCCTCTCTGAAATAAAAAACCTGAATAACGAGGTACCTGTTGTTTTGATCACTAAAAACGAAGAGGAGTACCTGATGGAGGATGCCATTGGTGCTAAAATAGATGACTACCTGATCAAACCGGTTAATCCGAAACAAGTGCTGTTGACCATTAAAAAACTGACTGAAAATAAACGCCTGGTGACCGAAAAGACAACCATGGCTTACCAGCAGGATTTTAGAACATTAGGTATGACGTTGAACGATAACCTGAGTCATCAGGAGTGGGTAGATGTCTATAAGAAATTGATCTACTGGGAGCTTGAATTGGAGAAACTGGAAGATGAAGGCATGCACGAAATATTGACCCTGCAAAAAGCAGAAGCCAATGTGCAGTTCTGCAAGTTTATCGAGAAGAATTACCAGAGGTGGATTCAAAACCCGGATTCAGGCCCGACCAGTTCACCGCAGTTATTTAAGAAAAAAGTTCTGTCGAAGCTGGACGCTAAAACGCCGGTTTTCTTTATCCTGATCGATAACCTGCGCTTTGACCAGTTTAAGATCATCAACCCTTATATTTCTGAATATTTCAGGATGGAGGAAGAGGATACTTATTATAGCATTCTTCCTACTGCTACCCAATACGCACGTAATGCGATCTTCTCTGGTTTGATGCCGCTTGAAATGGAAAAGCGCTTCCCTGATATGTGGCAGAATGACGAGGACGAAGGGGGAAAAAACTTATATGAAGAAAAATTCTTGGGCGATCAATTGAAACGTGTGTTGCGCAGGGATGTTAAGTTCTCTTACAACAAGATCCTGAATATTGATGAAGGCCGCGCACTGAACGATTCGGTAAATAACCTAATGAATAACGAGCTGAACGTAGTGGTTTATAACTTCGTGGATATGCTTTCTCATGCACGCACCGATATGCAAATGATCCGTGAGCTGGCCAGTGACGATGCTGCTTACCGTTCGCTCACTTTGTCGTGGTTTGAGCACTCTCCTTTATTTGACTTGCTCAAATATCTATCGCAGAAACAGGTAAAGGTGATTATTACTACCGACCATGGCACCATCCGCGTTAAAAACCCAAGCAAGATCATCGGCGACCGGAACACTAATACCAACCTGCGTTACAAACAAGGTAAGAATCTTAATTTCAATGCTAAAGAAGTATTTCATGTCCGCAACCCGCACGATATTATGTTGCCGAAGCTGCATGTAAGCTCAAGCTTTGTATTTGCCAAAAACGACAGTTACTTCGTGTACCCGAACAACTACAATCATTTCGTGAATTTCTATAACGAGACCTTCCAGCACGGCGGTATTTCGCTTGAAGAAATGATCATACCGGTTGTTACTTACGGGACAAAGTAAATCAGGCTGAATATTATAACTTTGGCGGCATGAAATTGCCTGTTAAAAGCCTTGGCGAACTCAAACATGCGGCAGAACAACTGATCAGCTTTGGCGGTCCGGAAAAAATATTCCTTTTTTATGGTGATATGGGCGCGGGTAAAACCACGCTCATCAAATCACTTTGCGAAAGCCTGGGAGTAAAAGAGCCTGCTACCAGTCCTACATTTTCTATTGTGAATGAGTACCAGGGCGAGTCGTCTAAAATTTATCATTTCGATTTTTACCGACTGAAAAACCAAAGCGAGGCCCTGGATTTGGGTTACGAAGAATATTTCTATTCGGGCAATTACTGTTTTATAGAATGGCCCGAAAAGATACCAGACTTGTTGCCCGATCACTATGTTCAGGTCGAAGTGCAGGTTGTAAGCGATAATGAGCGCCTGTTAACTTTCACGAAATTTTAATTCTGCATCCCCGCTTTTTTCCCTATCTTCAACAGCCAGAATTAAAGACACATGAGTTCGGAGTTATACAGTGGTTTTTCTGATGCCGCCAAACAGGCAATGATGCAGCCCCAGGAATCAATGCTGGAGGTAAAAAGCAAAAAGAACAAGCTTCATATTGGTATACCTAAGGAAACCTCTTTCCAGGAAAACAGGGTGGCTTTAACGCCGCTATCCGTGGCCTTGCTTATCAATAATGGGCACGAAGTAATACTGGAAAGCAATGCCGGCCAGGCTGCCAAGTTCTCTGATAAGGACTACAGCGAGCAGGGGGCCCAAATAGTTTACGACTCTAAAGCTGTTTATGAAGCGCATATCATCATCAAAATAGCGCCGCCTACCTTGCAGGAGATAGCGATGATGAAATCGCATCAGATACTGATCTCCGCTTTGCAGTTATCGACCCTTCAGGCCGACTGTCTGCAGGCTTTGATGCAAAAGAAGGTAACAGCCTTATGCTTCGAACATTTGCGTGATGAAGGCGGAGCGTTAAGTGTTGTAAGGGCAATGAGCGAAATTGTAGGTGCTACTTCCATATTAATAGCCGGCGAATATTTAAGCAATGTTTTTGATGGTAAAGGATTGATGCTGGGCGGCGTCACCGGTGTGCCGCCGACTGAGATCGTGATATTGGGCGCAGGCACTGTGGGCGAATACGCAGCACGTACTGCCATTGCATTAGGGGCCGAAGTAAAGGTTTTTGACCCTTCAATTTATAAATTGCGCCGTTTGCAAAATAATATCGGAACAAGGGTTTTTACATCGGTTGTTCAGCCTATTGTTCTTGAAAAGGCGATTACCACCTGTGATGTGGCCATTGGTGCCTTGCGTGCAGAAGACGGCCGCAGTCCGTGCATAGTTTCGGAAAGTACGGTAAGCCGCATGAAACCTAATGCGGTGATCGTTGATGTAAGTATCGATCAGGGTGGTTGCTTTGAAACTTCTGAGATTACCAATCATACCCATCCTGTTTTCCGGAAATATGATGTCATCCATTATTGTGTTCCTAATATAGCATCGCGCGTAGCGCGAACAGCGACTTATGCGCTGACCAACATTTTTACCCCCATTTTGCTGGACATCGGCGAGCAGGGGGGCTTGAAAAACGTAATCTGGAGAAAGGCCGGCGTTCGTAACTCGGTATACATTTACGAAGGACAATTAACCAGCAAATACATCGGCGAGCGCTTTAATATCCCTTGTAAAGACCTGGATCTGCTGATCGTTTCACACAGATAACTATTATTGATATAAAAAATATTGCTCAAAATCAGCCCATTAAGAAGATTTAAAAAAAATCCTTGTGGAATGAAAAAAGGTGGCTATATTTGCCATCCCAAACGGAGTGGTAGTTCAGCTGGTTAGAATACATGCCTGTCACGCATGGGGTCGCGGGTTCGAGTCCCGTCCATTCCGCTTTTAGAGTATCAAACGATACCAAAACCGCTTAATTTCAATGATTAAGCGGTTTTTTTATGTCAAATCCGCTTGTTTTGTATCAACTTTTATGATTCCCTCGGTTACCGTTTCGGTTACCTCATCAGGAATCCTACTTTTGGTAACCGACAAAGATGTAATTGATTGATTTTGAAAGACTTGCAGACCTATCAAATGCCTGCAAAAGGTATCAAATTTTATTAACAATCAATACAAAAAGTAACCAAAAAAGAAAGGTTTTTATGAAAACTTCCAACAATTTATCCATCCTGATATGGGCAAATAAGTCCAAGGCTAACACCGCTGGTCTAATACCTCTTTACGCACGCATAACTTATCTGGGTAAAAGATCAGAAATTTCGCTGACTTTAAAGGTAGACCCTGCTAGGTGGGACCCGAAAGTCGGTTTTGTTAAGGGCAACGGCCCTGAAGCAAAGCGTCTGTAACCCCTCCTAAAAACCGGACCGTTTAAAAGACGAAAAGTCGTAACTTTAAACTGTCTAAATGAAGAAGTCAATTATCAGCGAAACACAGATCGTAAAGGCTATCAAAGAATATGAAGGAGGCCGCGAACTTGGTGATTTATGCCGTGAATTAGGCATCCACAAATCCACATTTTACAACTGGCGAAAGAAGTATTCCGGAATGGAAAGCCAGGATATCACGCGTCTAAAAGAGCTGGAAGAAGAAAACCGGAAGCTCAAGCATATGTATGCAGAGCTGGCGCTGGATAATAGGATGCTCAAGGACGTACTCTCAAAAAAGTTCTAAAGCCCTGCCAGCGCAAAGACATGGTTACTTACCTGAAGGAATGGTATCCGGTAAGTATCAGCAGGGCTTGTAGGGTAGCTAATCTGCCCAAATCCATGTATTATTATAAGAACGTCAGGGACGATTCTGAAACCATCGGTAAACTGCTGGAGCTATCAGAAAAACATCCTACTGAAGGCCAGGATCTGTACTATAGTAGGATCCGCCTGGAGGGGCTCCGGTGGAATTACAAGCGGGTAAGGAGGGTTTACCGGCTGCTGGGCATGAACCGCAGGCGAAAAGTCCGCAGGCGTGTGCCTGCCCGTGTAAAATTGCCCTTGCTGGTACCTCAGCGACCTGGTCAGATGTGGTCTATGGATTTTATGAGTGATGTATTAACCAGTAAAAGGAAGTTCAGAACCTTAAATATAATCGATGATTATAACCGACAGGCTATTACCGTAGAAGTTGCTCATACCATGCCGGCCACCCGGGTAATACAAATATTAGAACGCACAATTAAGGAACAAGGCAAGCCGGAATGTATCCGGGTAGACAATGGCCCTGAATTTATCAGCAAGGAATTCAAGGATTGGTGCTTGGATAATGGAATCCGTATTCAGTATACCCAGCCGGGTAAACCGATGCAGAATGGTTATATCGAAAGGTTTAACCGCACGTTCCGTGAAAATATACTAGATGCCTATTTATTTGAGGATATCGTTCAGGTACAGATCTTGGCTGATGAATGGATGGACGATTAAAATTATAACCGGCCGCATGAATCGCTTGGAGGGGTAACTCCAGACTATTACCGGCAATTAAAACGTGGAGATATTGAAAACTCGATTGAGTTTCCAACATCACCACATTTCTAACAACAATAATATATTTTTGAATCAATTAGTCCGATAAACACCGGTTCGATTTAAGGGAGGGTTACA
>Ga0070662_100002626_pt1 | contig 11084 bp, 8 predicted proteins | sample KBSC53metaG_FD_65648 | JGI IMG/M metagenome (GOLD analysis project Ga0070662, IMG submission 65648) | Corn rhizosphere microbial communities from Kellogg Biological Station, Michigan, USA - KBS C5-3 metaG | ecosystem: Host-associated > Plants > Roots > Rhizosphere > Soil ...
CAGCGGCTTGTCCGCCCACGGGTGGAGCGATTCCCTGAAGGGGACGAAGAACAGAGAGACGTCGAGCACCGAATGGGCGAAGCAGCGGTCGTCGCTGCACAATTGCTCGACTGAATCGAGGCCCGGCAGCCACGGCAGCAGCACCAGCACGACGGTCGCGGCTACCGTGCCGAAGTAGAGCAGCCGCCGCTTCCACACGAGGTCCCAGGCGTTCTCCTGAAGGCCGAACCGGCGCGGGGCATTGCTTGCCGCAGCGCTGAGCAATGCGTGTTGCGCGGCGGTGAGCGCCGGAGCCGCATTCGGCCCTGTTGCGGAAACGATGTCGAATTTCGCGGGCAAGGCGGCCGGCGCGTAATTGTCGATGCCGGAGATGATCCGGGCGACCACGCTTTCATGGACGCACACGGACCTGAGCAGCCCATGTTCCCCCACCCGCGGATCGGTTTCCGGCGGGCGCAGCGAACGCGTCGCAACGGTCGGCGGGTCCATGTAGGCGGCGATCTTGCGCGGCTGGTAGCGATAATATGCCCCGGGTCCGCTGCGGGAATCGTGGATGGGCCCGTAGGGGTTCGCCAGGTCTTGCGCGCGCTCGACGAACGCCGGGAGGAAGTCCACCGCCGGGCCGAGCTCGTCCATCATCCACAGGAGCGGAATGTAGCTGAGGCTTTCGTCGGGATAGCCTCCGCCGACGTCGCTGTGCACGCCCGCGAACCAAACCTGCTTCATCCTGTCCTTCGCCACGGTCCCGGCCGCGATCATCCGCTGTTCGCGGACTTCGTCCCACAGCAGCGGCCAGAAGGCGTCGCGCTCGTCGTCGAGCGAAAGCGCGTGCCGCGCCTTCTTCACCTTCGGGGAGAGGGCGTAATCGGGCATCGTCAACGGGAACAGCCAATCGTCGATTCCGCGCGTGAACTCGGCGAACGGCCCGCCGTAAGCGGCGACCGTATCCCACACGCCAACGAACTCGATTTCCGCATCGATCCGGCTGGTTCGGCCGTATGGAAGCCGGCCCGTGATCCGCCGCTTCACTGCCAGGATGCCGTCGCGCAGCGCGCGGCCGGCGGCAACGAGCTGTCGGCCGACCCATCGATTGGGTTGGAAATCCCGCCGGAACGCGCGGTAGGCGTCGTGCACCTCGTATGACAGCGCGGCTTCGCTGTCGGGCTGCAAAATGCCCTGGGATGCAACCATGCCAACCAGCACGCGGATGGTGAAGGCGCCGCGGCTGAAGCCGAAGGCGTAGATCCGGTCACCAGGCTGATAGTTTCGGCACAGGAAGGTGTAGAGCCGCAAGACGTTCGACTTGAGCCCGATGCCGAAGATGCCGCCGAGCAGCGCGAGGGGCCGGAAGTTCGATGTGCCTACGCCGTTGTCGTAATAGCCGACTTGCGCCGTCGTGCCCGGACTGGCGATTCCGAAGTCGACCGCTTCGTACATGCGCCAGACGTTAGTCTTGAACAGCTTCGCGCTGCTATTGCCGGTGCCATCGGCGAAGATGAAGATCGACTTTCCTTGCGGCGTGGCGGCGACCGCGGACGGCGCATGCGATCCTGCTGGCGCGACTTGCGGCGCGGCTTTCCCGGCTTTTGCCGCGCGCGGCTTCGAAGCGGCCATGGATCCCCCGTTCCCGTCCAGGGTCCTTGCGAGACCCGGCGGCCCCAGTCGACGCTTTTCGGTGGGGAGCGTCAACCGCTTTGGCTTGGCTGCAACTCGCGCTAATGTCCGTCCACACGATTTTCGTGAGGGGGCATTTCATGAAATCCGCCTATCTGCTTTCGATCCTGCTCGTTTCCACCGCGGCGGCCGCGGAAATCCCGACGCCGGCGCGGCCGGTGACCGATCCGAAGAGCCTGACGTCGCCAGCCGACCCGCAGGCGGCGCCGGTGCCGATCGACGACCTCGTCTTCTCGCGCGGGGCCTATGACGCCACGTGGAGCGCGGATGGGCGGCAGCTGTTCGTCTCCACGAACCTTACGGGGCGTTACAACATCTGGCGGATGGATGCGTCGGGCAGCTGGCCGGTGCAGCTCACGCAGTCCGAGGACAATCAAGGCGGCTTCGCGGTCTCGCCCGACGGCCGGACGCTCTATTTCACGCAGGACAAGGGCGGGAATGAATATACGGACATCTATGCCGTTCCGACCGCCGGCGGCGCGCCCAAAAACCTGACGAACACGCCCGATCTGCGGGAAGGCTCGCTGCTCATTGCGCCCGACGGCCAGGCTATTGCGCTGTCGACGAAGGCGAAGAGTGAAGGTCAGGTCAATCTCGCGCTGATGAACATGACGACCGGCCAGGTCCGGGCGTTGACTCATGAGGCCGATCCGCAGTGGCAGTGGAACGCCGTCGCCTGGACCGACGGCGGACGATCGCTGATCGCCAACCGCAGCTTCGTCGGCGGTGACAAGGGCGAAGTGTGGAAGGTCGACGTCGCAAGCGGCAAGGCGACGAAGCTGCTTGGCAAGCCGGACACGATCTACGCCGCGTCAGGGGCGACGCCCGACGGATCGGCGGTGGCGGTGACGACCAACGAAGGGACTCACCAGTCGCACGCGGTGATCTATTCGCCTGCGACCGGCGCGATCCGCTCGCTGAAGGCGACGCCCTGGGAGCAGAACAGCGGAGCGATCAGCCCCGACGGCCGCTCGATGATCGTCCAGACCGGCGAGGACGGGCGGCAAACGCTCGAGCTGGTCGATCTCGCGACACTTGCGGAACAGCCGCTTGCGATGCCGCCGGGAGTCAATGCGGCGATCGGGACCCAGCCGTTCACGGCGGATTCGCGGCGGCTGATGGTGCTTCACTCGGGGGCCGACACGCCGAGCGAGCTCCAGGCATTCGACGTCGCGGCGGGCAAGACGGCGCCGCTGACGCATTTCGCGATGGCGAGCCTTGCGCCGGAGCATTTGCCCAAGTCGGAGATCGTCACCTTCAAGAGCTATGACGGGACGCTGGTCAGCGCGGTCGTCACCATGCCGTTCAACCTGAAGCGCGACGGCGGCAACCCGGCGGTCGTGATGCCGCACGGCGGGCCGACGGGGCAGACCAACGACGGGTTCAGCCGTTACGCCACCGCGCTCGCGAGCCGCGGCTATGTCGTGATCCAGCCGAACCCGCGCGGGTCGACCGGCTACGGGCTCGCATTCCAGAAAGCCAATTTCCAGGACCTCGGCGGCGGCGACCTCAAGGATGAGCTCGCGGCCAAGCAGTTCCTGGTCGACAGCGGCTATGTCGACGGCAAGCGCGTCGGGATCGCGGGCGGCTCCTACGGGGGGTTCATGACTTTGATGGCGATCGGCAAGGCGCCGGACGCGTTCGCGGCCGCTGTCGACCTGTTCGGGATCATCGACTGGCGGACCATGTGGCAGCACGAGGACGCCGAGCTGCAGGCGTATCAGAAGTCGCTGCTCGGGAGCCCCGACGAGAACCCCAAGGTCTATGACGCGACCTCGCCGCTGACCTACATCCAGGCGGTCAAGGCGCCGCTCCTCGTGCAGCAGGGCGAGAACGACATCCGCGTGCCTCAGGGCCAGGCGAAGCAGGTGGTCGCGGCGCTCAAGAAGAAGGGCAACATTGTCGACGCGGTCTATTATCCGGAGGAAGGCCACGGCTTCTACAAGCGCGAGCACCAGCAGGATTCGCTGCAGCGGATGGTCGACTGGTTCGACAAATATCTGAAGGGCGGGAAGTAGGGGCCTAAATCATCCGGCAGAAGGGCGGCGCCCCTGCGGTCGAGCAGACGTCCGGTTTCGTGTGCGTGGTCTTCCAGTAGCGCATCAGGCCGACACGCTCGGCGAAGGCCGGGAAGGAGGGATCGCGCAACGCGCCCGCGAGGCCGGGCTGCCACAATGCCGAGCGGCTGAATAACATCGGATCCGCTTCGATCTTCTGGAACGCCAGGTCGGGCGCGCCAAGCAGGCCGAGCAGGTTGAGGTGGAAATCGGGGTCCCAAAGCGGCGCGGCGCCGATTCGTTCCGCCGCCTTGCGCTTTGCATCGGGCGATCCGGACGCAAGCGCCTGCAAGCCTGCGCCGATCACGTCCCTCACTTGCTGAGGCACTTGAAGCTTGGGATCGGCAAGCATCCTGCCGGCGCCCGCATAATCGCCTTTCTGGACTGCCTCGTCGATCGCCATTTGCTGGCGGGCGCCGGGATCCGCGTCGAGATCGGCAGCGGCGTCGAACGCCTTCTTTGCGCCCTCGAGATCGCCGGTGATCAGAAGCAGCCTGCCGAGCCCGATCTGCGTGAATTCGTCGAGCGGAAGAACCGCGATGCCGCGGCGGAACTGGTCGATGGAATCGCCGATGCGGCCGGTTTCCTGGAGAAGCAGCGCGTAAATGTGATGCTCGCAGCCGCAGGCGAGCGGCCGCGCTTCGAGCGCTTTCTTCAACAGCGCTTCCTGTCCAGCCATGTCGTTCTTGTCGACGAGGACGGCCTTCAGGGAATAAGCTTCGCTGTTGGTCGGATCGAGATCGATTGCTCGATCGGCGGCATCGAGAGCCTGCTTGCGCGCTCGTTCGTCAGCGGCCTTCGACTTGAGCCACACGCCGATCGCGGAGCTCGCGACGGCCGACCAGCCCCACGAAAAGTCGGGCGCGAGCGCAACCGCTTTCTGGGAGAAGTTCAGTCCCTTCGATCCATCCCCCTGTGCGTCGCTTTCGCAAAAGCCGAGGTACGGGATGAGCGCATTGTCGGGCAGCGCCTTCGCATAGGTCGAGGCGCCGAACAGGCCGCAACGGATGACCATGCTGCTCTGGACGGCGGCCAGACGCGGTACGCGGGGCGCGAGCGCGGCCTCATAGGCATAATCGCCCGACCACAGCGTCGTCCCCGAACGCTCGTTGGTCAGACGGACGATGACCTTGATCTTGTCTCCCTCGCGCCGGATCGTCCCGCTCATGGCGTAGGCAGGCGTGTTGCCCGGCGGCGGAGCGGCGGCGGTTGAGACGGCGACGACGCCGTCGTCGTTGAACGCGGAGTTGATTTCGTCGGCAAGCGCCTGCGGCATTCCGGAAGGAAGGTCGGGAGACAGGAGCTGGAAGCCGGCGAGCCGCACCTGCATCGTGTGCTCGGCGGCGGCGCCCGGGCGCATCATCAGCCAGGCGGCGAGGCTCGCGACGACGACGAGCACGGCGGCTGCGGCAATGATGAGGGTTCGCGCCGGAAATCCCGAGACTCGCGCGCGCCGCGCCGCCGGGCGGGAAAGCGGCGCGGCCTCCTCCGCTGCGCCCGACATCTGCGAAATCCGCTGCGAGAGCGCGTCGATCGATTTGTCCCAGCTTTCGAACGCGTCGATCCACTGGCGGGTCGAAAGCTCGTAGGCGAAAGCATCGCTCGGCTCGACGTCCTCGATGCGGAGCGCCATGACCGGAATGTGGTAGCGGCTGGCGAGGGACAGCTCCTTCTTGATCTCGTCGCTGTTGTTTGCGGCGTCGGAGAAGACGAGCACCATCGCGCGCGAATTGCGCAGCGAACGAACGATCGCTTCCTGGTAATTCTCGCCCGGCGCGACGTCGCGCGTCGAGATCCAGCATTGCCTGCCGCGGCGCTCGAGCGCGGAGCAGACCCCGAGCGCCTCCTTGCGGTCGGACGTCGCATAACTGATGAAAACCGGGCGCGTCAGCTCGCGGTCGTCGTTCGACACTGGTCCCGGTTCATTCACGGCTAGCCCCCGCCGAAAGCGAGAGCTTACGCGGTTTGGAGCGGAAGAGAAGCTAGGAAAGCGGATAGGGGACGACCGCCTCGTAATGCGCGCCGTGACGGGAGAGGCGGCTTTCGAAGAGGATGAACTCGTCGACGGGGAAGGGGTCGGACGAGAGGCCGGCGGTGCGTTCGAGATAATCCTTAACCTCGCGCGTGCGGCGCCCTTTCCAGCGGGCGAGGGTGATGTGCGGATGGTAGGCGCGGCGCTCGGGCTCGAGGCCGACCGACTGGCAGATGCGCTCGATCTTCGCGGCCAGGGCGGCCACGGGTTCCTTCGGCTCGACGCCGGCCCATAGTGCGCCCGAGTTGCGCTGCTCGAAGCGGCCGGTGCCCGCGATCCGGAGATTGAAGGCCGCCGCGCGCACCCGGCCGAGCGCGACGGCGAGATCGTCGGCAGCCGGGCGCTCGACCTCGCCGACGAAGCGCAGGGTCAGGTGCAGCTGCTCCTCGTCCTGCCAGCGGAAATCGGCGCTGTCGTCCATCGCGTCGATCAAAAGGTCGCGGATCAGCTCGGGCGGGCGGATGGCGACGAACAGGCGGTGCATCGTCTAGATGTGGTCCTGAAGCGCATCCAGCCAGCGGAGCGTAGACGGTGCCGTGCCGGCGGGCAGCGCCTCGAGCGCAAATTCGCCGACCTGCTCGACCTCCCACGACCAGCGGTGCGGCCGGTAGCGGACGTCCTCGACGATGAGGATGGTCGCGAGGTCGCGCTTGAAGTCGACGCTCTCCTCGAGCTCGCAGGCGAGGCGCACGCGGCCGTAGGCGATCATGCCGATCTCCTCGCGCAGCTCGCGGATGACGGCGGCCTGGGCATATTCGTGCGGCTTGCGCCCGCCGCCGGGCAGGCGCCATCCCGGCGCGTAGCGCAGCTTCACCAGGACGAGCTTGCGTTCCCGGGTGAGCGCGATCGCGTGCGCTCCGTAGGTGCGCGGCCGGCGCAAGAACCAGCCGGCCTTCAGCGCCTTGTGCGCGGCGGTGAGCGCAATGCGGAGGATGCGGTCGGTGAGGCTCATCGCTGCTTAAGTAGCTGTTGCTCGTGAGTGGTTCCAATCTTCCAGCCGTCATGCCAGAAGTCGCGCCAAGGGGGCTGGATGAGCGGCAAGAGCAAGCTCAGCGAACAGGAGTATCTGGAGCTCCTGGATCCGTTGGCGAAGGAGCTCAGCGCGATGGCGCGCTGGGTGTCCGAGACCGGGCAGCGCCTCGTCATCGTGTTCGAGGGCCGCGATACGGCGGGCAAGGGCGGCTCGATCGACATGTTCGCGCGGCTCCTCAACCCGCGCCAGTGCCGGGTGATTGCGCTTCCCTCCCCAAGCGAGCGCGAGCGCACGCAATGGTATTTCCAGCGCTACGTCGAGCATATGCCGGCGGCGGGCGAGATCGTGCTGTTCGACCGCAGCTGGTACAACCGCGCGGGCGTCGAGCGGGTGATGGGCTTCTGCAGCGCGGACCAAGTGCAGGACTTCCTCAACGCCACGCCGCAGTTCGAGCGGCATCTGATCGACGACGGGCTGCTGCTGTTCAAATATTGGCTGTGCTGCGACCAGGAGGTGCAGGAGCAGCGCTTCGTCAACCGGCTCAACAACCCGGTGCGGCGGTGGAAGCTGTCATCGATCGATCTCGAGGCGCGCAAGCATTACAACGATTACACCGAGGCGCGGGAGCTGATGCTGTCGGCGACGCACACCGATTATGCGCCGTGGACGCTGGTCGACTTCAACGACCAGCCGCTCGGGCGGCTGACCCTGCTGAGGGATTTGCTCGACCGGGTGCCGGATACCGAGCTTCCGATGGCCGACATTCCGTGGCCGCCGCTCGATCAGGCGCCGCTCGAGGAGCGCTACGGCGTGCTCCGGCCAATCGCTCCATATCCGATTCCCGAAGGAACGCAGGGGCGGGAATGAACTGATCCGAACAGCACGGGGGGAAAATATGCGCGCATCCAAGCTGCTGATGCAAATCAGCGTCTACTATCTGGTCATCGCGGTCGCCTTGTTCATCGCGATGAAGCTCTGGCCCGACCTCAGGAACTGGCTTCCGATCGGCGGCGTCGAGCAGCTCATCAGCCAGCCGAGCAAGAATCCGCTGGAGGCGAGCGAGACGATCCGCGCGGCGCACGTCGCGAATTTCGGCCAGAGCGTGTTCTGGCTGGTGGTCGCGATCATCGCCGCGATCCTGGTTTCGCTGCCGGTCAGCTGGACCTACATGGCGGTGCGCGGCGGGGACGAATATGACCAGTCGCTGGTCAACACGATCCTCGTGCTCCCGATGGTCGTCACCGGAATCGTGATCATCGTCCAGAACAGCCTCGCCCTCGCCTTCTCGCTCGCCGGGATCGCGGGTGCGGTGCGCTTCAGGAACTCGCTCAAGAGCTCGGGCGACGCGCTCTTCATATTGCTCGCGGTCGGCACCGGGCTGGCCGCGGGCATCGGGGCGATCGAGCTCGCCGCCGTCATCAGCCTCTTCTTCAACTACACGTTCGCGATGCTGTGGATCACGGAATATGGCGAGCGTGCCGGAATGAAGCGCTACCTCGCGGACTATGACGGGATCGACAACGCCGCCCCGCCGGAGCCCGACAAGAAGAAGAAATAGCGGGCCCTAACGGACACAGCGCCTTAGCAGCTTCGTGTTCACGGCCTCGTCGCTGGCGATGTCCGCGAAGAAGCCGTCGAGGAAGGCGATCGCGCGCGCCTGAGTCCGCTGCTCGAGCCCGGGCGTGGAGGTGATCGCGGCGATCAGCTGCGGCTTGGCCTCGCGCATCTGGCGGGCGACGGCGAGGACGTCGGCATTGTGGATGCAATATCCGCGATAGACACGCTGGCGCACCGAGCTAATGTGCAGCGCCTCGGGCGGGGTCGCATAGGGGGCGTTCACATAGCCTGAGAAATCGAAGTCGTAGGGAATGACGATCGCGCTCCCCGGCCCGAGCGGGCCGATCAGCTCACCATTGTGGCAGCAATCGGAGCCCGCCGGCCCCGCGCGCATCGACCAGTCGTGGTTGGCGAGCATGTGCTGGAACAGGCCGTAGCGCGCGGCGTCGGCCGAGGTGAGGTCCGCCGCGGGGATCATTTCCGGCGCATGCGTTTCCTTCGTTCCGTTGCGCTTGGCGACGTCGCCGAGATCCTCGAGGAAATAGCCGACACGGCTGACGAGCGGCCGCCCGTTCTCGTCGCGGTAGTCGATGTTGGCGAGGCGGACCCGGAAGCTGTGCGGGGTCAGCAGATTGTACATCCGGTAGGCGGAATATTCGAGCAGCACATATTGCTGGAACGACGGGGCGGTCTTGCAGTGGGTGACGAGCTTCAGCTTCGTCTGTCCGGCGAAGAGCGAGGTCGGGGGCGGGGCGGCGGTGAACCGGACGCGCAGCGGCGGGAAATCGCAGATATCGGTCGCGCGCCGGGTGATGCCGCGTGCATTGAGGCTGACAGGCAGCGCCTGGCCGGAGGGATCGGTCAGGGTTCCCTGCACGATATTGTCCGAGGAACGGTTGCGCGACAGGCTCGAGAGCGGCGCCTGGATGACGATGTGGATCGGGTCGTTCGCGGCGAAGAGCGGCTTGGGCTGCTGCGCCCCGGCGGGCGCCGAAGCCAGAAACAGCCAAGCTGCGGCAAAGGCGACGATCACTCTCATTGCGACGGCCTCCCAATGCTGTGCGGGATCATCGTCCCGCCGACGATCTCGAGCCAGCTCAGCGGCCCCCCGTAAGCCCGTGAATTGCCCGTATCGACCCGCGCGAGGCGGCCGCCGTAGAGCGTTTCGATCCCCTTGAGGTCTGGCGTATGGCCGACCACGATTCGGTCGGCCCCGTAGGCGGCGAGCACGGCGTTCAGCTCCTGGTCGGGAGTCAGCGGCTGCGCGTTCGGAGCGGCCTGCGCGCGGACGTGCTCGGCGTCGGGGTCGCGGGTGACGAGACCGCGGTACCAGAGCGGGCCGAGCGGGTCCTCGAGGATGGTCGAAGGGCTTCCGTCGCCGGCCGCCATCGCGGCCTGGACGCGCCGGTTCACCTCGTTCAGCGAAAGTCTGGAATATTCGGCGCTGATCCCGCCATGGACGAACAGGATGCCGCCAATCTTGACGATGGCCGGGTTGCGCGCCGCCCAGCGGCCGAGCTCGCCGGAGGGACTCCAGGCGAGCTTGTGCTCGACCCAGCCGAGCGGATGCTGCGCCATCCACGAATCGCGGATCTGCTGCGGCGACACCGCAGGGTTCGCGGCCTGCGCGGCCTTTTCGATCGCGGCGCGGTTCTGGTCGTAGACGCGGTCGCGGACCGCCGCGGAGTTCGGCCCTGCAAAGGCGGCGAACTCACCCGGCGTCGTGTAGCGGAAGTCGCCGAGCAGGTTCATCGCCTCGTGGTTGCCGAGCACGACCACGACCCGGCCGCCGGCGCGGTGCGCTTCCTTCTCCAGCTGCTGGAGGCTTCGCACGATCTTGAGCGAATCCGGCTCGCGGTCGAGGATGTCGCCGAGCTGGATGAGGGTCGTCTTCCCGCCGGCCCAATGGCCGGCTCCGTCCATGACGCCCGCCGAACGCGCGATCGCCTGCCAGGCCTGATAATCTCCGTGGAGGTCGCCGACCGCGACGATGCGCTGCGGCTGGGCAGCGGCGGCGGGAATCGAGACGACGAGCGCCGCAAGCGCGAGCAGCGCGAAGCGGACGATCCGCTCAAGCGACCATCGTGCGGCGATTGCCCCCATCGCGTCCAGTTTCGCACTCCGCGGGGACGCGGGCAATGCCGCATTCTCGTCAACAACAGCAATAGAGAGATTCTCGTAACGCAAAGTAAACAATTATAACCTGCGAAGTAGAGTTTCCAAAGATGCCTCCGCTTTGCTCGAGATCATAAAAAGATGTAAGAAGAGCGCACGAAGAGTCGCAGATCAGTGGCTGCGTAATTGGGGCACGTCGACAGAACTAACTTTCGGGAAGTGGCAAACGCCCGGGCGTTTGGGGGTGCCGGCCGTAGGCGGCACTTGCTCTTCGTCCGGCGGGAACCGTTCCTGGTCAGGGGGCTGACATGGAGAACATCAACAATCTCGAGCGGATCGACGCGGTCAGGAAGGCGCTGACCGACAGCGGCGTGTCCGAAGGCAGCGCCGCGACCATCGAAAAGGCGCTGAAGAAGGGGATGGTCTTCCGCAAGGCGTCGGACCTCAAGCTGTTGAACCTGCCCGCGGCCGAGATCACCAACATCGGCACCGCGGTCGGCTTCGGCAACGCGGCGCCCGAACCCAACGTCCTGACCTTCAACTATACGTTCGTGCCGGTTCCGGACGAGGATTTCTACGGCTATCAGTTCCTGGTCAGCTACACGAACCGGGACGGCTATTCGGTCACCGAGTCCTATCCAATCGAGGACGACCGGATCGTCTATGTCGACCTCGA
>Ga0070662_100002631_pt1 | contig 11075 bp, 19 predicted proteins | sample KBSC53metaG_FD_65648 | JGI IMG/M metagenome (GOLD analysis project Ga0070662, IMG submission 65648) | Corn rhizosphere microbial communities from Kellogg Biological Station, Michigan, USA - KBS C5-3 metaG | ecosystem: Host-associated > Plants > Roots > Rhizosphere > Soil ...
AGCAAGAGGATGTTCCGACCGTCGGTCCAGCCTAGCTTTTCCAGCTCAAGGCGCAGAAGCTTAGAAAGACCTCGATGTCGGCGCGGGGGAAGCCGGAGAGAAAACCGATGCGGCGTACCGCTACTTGACCTTGGGCCCGCCGGTTAGGCGACAAGCCCAGCACGGCGCCTCCGGCTAATGCGACGAATGTCCGCCGATCCATCTCTGAAGCACCTCGTCGACGTCAGGAACTCTGCCATCCTACGCCTAAAGAGGAATTTAACGCCCAACCAGTCCAGTCCCGCATCCTTGATCCACGCCGCCAGCAGTTCTCGAGTCGGCGGAGTGATTTCAAACTGGACCGGTCGTTGTGTCTTCTGCTGCAGAACGATGGCCCGCGCTGCCACCCGATCGCCGTGGCACACGTCGCGCACGCGCAAGCTCAGGAGATCGCAAGCGCGCAGCTTGCTGTCGATGCCGAGATCGAACAGGGCAAGTTCTCGCAGGCCTCCCTGCATCTCCAGACGAACCGGATGCTCCAGATCTCCTTCAGCTTGAACGGCGCCTTCTGGCCGACCAACTTGCTCTTATTCCAAGCGTCGTGATGACGAATCTGTGTCGATTCCATCGTGATCCGGTTGAAGGAGATTTCACTATGCGCTCGGCGCCGGCACGGACCTTCATTCTGATCAACATCGATCAGCGGAACGACCGGTACAGAACAATGCTGTCAGCGGACAAATCCCGACCCGTTGCGGACGGTTGGGCTCGTACGAAGCGGACAATCAGCTGCGGCGACGAACCGAATCCGGGGAACAAACCGGAACAATTCCGCTACTGAATCACCTCGTCCGCGCGCTAGTTGGGTTTCTGGTTACGGGGTGCGTTATCCGCTTCCTGCCCGTCTTTGCGAATGACTCCGAGCTCTCCATCCGGCTCGAGGCGAGCGATCTTCACCTGCGAGATGCGTTCGATGCCGTGCTCGTGCAGCTTGGAAAGCACTTCTTCAGTTGTGATCCACTGGTCCTTGAGATTGCGACGCACCCACTTTCCATCGCGGATCAAGGGGAGGGACGGGGGCTCGATGAATCTTCGCATCGCAGCGCTGCGGAAGGAGAGCCAATCGAGAGCAACGTTCCAGAACACAAGCGTTGCAACCAACACGATTCCATCGGCTATAGATTTGTATTCTCCGGCCATCGCGTTTTGCGCTGCATCCGCAACGATGACGATGAAGAGTACGTCGGGAATGCCGAGTGACCCCACATCGCGCCTCAGGATGAATCGGAAGGTCAGGACGAGCGCCAGGTACATGACCGTTCCTCTCACCACCAGCTCCAGCGGCGAGACTGTAAGTTCAAACAAAGGACTCAACCAGCACCTCTCTGACCATGGACGTCGCGGTTTTGGTATCGAAGCTCGATCCCAATAAGCAAATTCGAGATTCGGCACTTCGCTGCACCGCGGTCGGTTAACACCGCTGGGATGCAGCACAGGCGAAAAATGACCCGCCGAAGCGGGCGCGTCTTTCTCTACCCCCTTCCTGGGGGCAAGCATACTCTAGTGCCCGTTTCTGCAGCACCTCACTTGGCTGACTGCTTTCCGGATATTTTCGCGTCGCCCTTGAATGTCTCCAGTTGGGCCGGCTCCTGCCGTCGACGCGATTCGGACGAGCGGCCGCTGTACAGCGCACGGCAGCCATCGCGGTGCGTAACAATATCGCCTGCGGGACCACGAGATCGAGTGGCTCGGTAGTTCGGATTGGTCCGAAGCTCGAGTGCGGCGCTCCGTCATCCGCCACTGGCTGAGCAACTGCTAGAGTTACGGCTTCGGACGGGAAGGCGGGAGTCTCGGGGATGTCCGGACCGGTAAGCCCTGGGCGCGAATTGTCGGGAGCGGCATGAACGCCAACGAGGCGCTTTCCGGAGTGTGGAAGTTGGGGCAACTGCCGCCCGACGCACTCCGTCACGCGATGCTAAGTGGCGCCGATCCCGTGCTGCCTTCGTCGTTTGCGGTCGGTACCGCTGCGCAGGTCTCCATTGCAGCGGCAGCGCTGGCGGCCTGCGAACTTGGTCACGCGCGTGGCCAAATTCGACAGGACGTTCACGTCGACATGCTGCACGCTGCCCTCGAATGCGTCGGTTGGTTCAGCGTCGACGGGCGCGTCCCGGAGGTCTGGGACACATTCTCCGGGTTATATCGTTGCACGGATGGATGGGTACGCGTTCACGCCAATTTTGCGCATCACCGCGACGGCGCTTTACGGCTGCTGGGGCTGCCGCCGGAGACCGCGCAACGCGCGGATGCGGAGCGTGCTCTCAAAGCATGGCGTGCACTGGATTTCGAGCAAGCAGCCGCCGATCACGGATTGGTAGTTGCGGCACTGCGCCGTTTTGATGAGTGGGACGCACACCCGCAGGGGCAAGTTGTTGCAACGCAGCCGCTTTTGACTTTCGAACGCATCGGTGATGCCCCGCCCACCCGCTTGCCGCACCTTCCGCCAAGTCAGCGGCCCCTGTCGGGCCTGAGGGTTCTCGATCTCACGCGTATTCTCGCTGGGCCAGTGTGCGGGCGAACATTGGCGGCGTATGGGGCCGACGTGATGCTGGTTAACGCACCCCATCTTCCGAACATCGAGTCGATTGCTAGCACCAGCCGTGGCAAGCTGTCTGCGCACGTCGATCTGCGTACCGAGAGCGGCCGTCGCGACCTGAACGAGCTGCTGGCAAGCACCCACGTCTTCGTACAAGGGTACCGGCCGGGTGGTCTGGACGCGTTGGGGTACGGCCCGCGCGCTCTCGCGCAACGAAGGGTGGGCCTCGTATACGTGTCACTGTCCGCCTACGGGGCGCAGGGACCGTGGCGCGGGCGCCGCGGATTCGATTCGTTGGCCCAGACGGCGATGGGCTTCAATTACGCTGAAGCCGAAGCCGCCGGCGCAGTCGAACCCAAGCCGCTGCCGATGCAGATGCTCGACTACGCAACGGGCCATCTGATGGCCTTTGCGGCGTCAGCGGCGCTCTTGCGTCAAATGAACGAAGGCGGCAGTTGGCATGTTCGAGTTTCGCTGGCGCAGACCGGGCAGTGGATCCGCTACCTAGGGCGCGTCCCGGACGGTTTTGGGGTGGCGCGGCCCTATCGCGAGCCCTACTTGGAGTCAACCAGATCGGGGTTTGGCGATCTGGTGGCCGTGCGCCACAGCGCGCAGTTTTCGTTGACGCCGGCTAGGTGGACGCGACCCTCGGTGCCACCCGGAACCGATCCGCCAACGTGGCCGTGATCCGCTATCGCTACGTCGTCGGCCTGGGTCGAACGTCCGGTATTCAACGCACGGCTGGTCTTGGCCGGTCGCCGGCATTGATGCGATTGGACTGAGCGGCCGCTGATGCGCACATCGGTCACCGATGCGCGAACGGGCGGGGTCGCTCGCAGTGCCGCGTTCGAAGCGGCAGAGCGTTTGACCGGCCCCGACCTTTTGCAGCCGGCCGACGGTCCTCCTAACCCGTCATAGAAATCGATTGAAGCGGCCATTCAAGCTGCCGCAGCTGCGCGCGATGATGCGTCGTGCCGCTGGAGCCGTTGAATTTCCTACTCTTCCCAGAACGCGTAGGCCAGGAATCCAAACAACAGAACCTCCCCGGCGGTGATTGGAATTCGGAGCGCGCCGGGAATGATATCCAGCGCTCCGCTTCCACTGAACAACGGGATTACTCTCATTGCTGCGAGCAGCAGAAAGCCGATCGCAGTTAGCCTTGCCGTCGCATTTCGAAGAGCCGGATCTGCGGCGGCGCGCAGAAGCAAGAGCCCCCATACAATCATTGTTGCGCCGAAGCTGGCAAAGGCGTAGTACGCCAAAGTCGTTGCTGTGGTGGCGACAGAGAAGCCAGTAAGTTCGTGCAGCACGTAAAGCAGGAAGAAGCCGACGCCGGCTACAACCAATAACCACGCGGTGAATTTCCATAGCAGTGGGTGGTTCGAGTTGTGTGCCATTCGATGCCTCAGTCGTTGTTGCTTTCAGATCTTCCCCTCGGGGGATTCGAGGCAGTGGACTCGTTTCCATCCACGGCGGCCTTCGGAATCTCCCACAACGCGATTATCCGCGCTGCGGTTGGCACCCGTTACGTATCAGGTAGTTATTGGCCAAGCTGCGGAGGCACCGTCATGTTCTGCGGGAACATGGCGTTCTGGTTGTTCGACTCGGCACTCGTCGCCGACGTCTTTGCAAGCAGGACGGTATTTCCTACCGTCGACCCAGCGACGGCGGCTGCGTCTGGCTGCCGCACCGACGGCAGCGCAAACGCAGCGGGTTGTGGCACCGTGCCGCCGAGCTTGAAGGCCCACAGCGAATCGCCACCCGCAGTGTTGTACTCGAGCCCGATTCCTCCCGAGAGCACCGCGACGTACTGCTCGCCGTCGATCGCGTAGCTGATCATGTTGCCCACGCCGAGACCCGCACCCGTTTGCCAACGCCAGACCTCGCGCCCTTGGTTGTTGAGATCGACGGCCACCAGATAGCCATCGGGTTGACCCACGAACAGCAGATCGCCTACTTCACGCCGCACAGGCTACTACCAGATCCCGCGCTTCGTCGGAGCAGCGAACGCGATGAATGGAGCGGCGCGACTGTATGAAAAGATAGGCGCGTCCACGAGATAGAAGCGACAAGCAGCGCCAGAGGGCACGGAAATGTGCTGGCGCGGTATGACCGCTATTTGCCCACACCCCAAAAGACGAAGATGAATAATGGAATGCCGACGAGGGCAGCGGCGATCAGGAGGAGAGACAGTGTATTGCGCGAGTCGGTGATCAGCAGTGTCGCCCCGATGACTGCCGAGCCGAGCATAAGGCCAATGCCCCCGCCAACAATCGCACCAAGAAGCGCTCCGCCGATCCCAGCAAAGGCAAAACCAGCGGTACGCCGATAAGTGCCCCGAGGGCCGCACAAATCCCATGGGCCCGCCATTCGAGTTTCGTCTCGTCAACCATCCCTTGCCGACTGGTGCGTTGTAGGTTCAGGAGGCCCGGTTAGCTTCGCTCCATTCCCCGATCAAGCCTAACGCGCGCTCGCGCGCCACCGGCTCAATGCCGAGGCGCCCGCATGTCTCTACTGTATTTGAGATATCCGGGTCAGGGGCGTCGGGCCGCGTCGAAACATGGGGGATGATAGCGCGGCGCCCGGAGCCGTAACGTCGATGAACCTTACATTGGTGCACTGCACCCGCAGCTCATCGACCCCAGAGCGGTCGCAAATCAAGGGTTTGAGGTGCGGGCCCGAGTCGTGCTTCCGTTGGGTATCGGCGGGCGCGGTTGTTACGTCTCGGACCAGGAGGGGGAGATGCAGCGTTAAGTCGCCGTCGCGCCCGCCACCCCCAGCGTGTTGCGCGGCCTGGTCGTCTATCGCATAGCGGTACACGGAGGCGACACTGTCGCGATGTCGACCAGCCTAGTTGCAATCGAGGAAGCGTTAGCCGGCCTTACCGACGCCGAGCTCCTGGCGCTCAAGCTTGCCTCCAATGAGGCGCCGCAGGTCGCCGCTGGCCTCCTTGCGTGGATTAAAGGGCTTACGATTGGGAGCTCCACCGTCGACACGGGTTTGACTACGCGCTTCAGCCACCTGAGGCGACGATTGATCCGAGCGAGGATGCCGTATCGACGCGACGTATGCAGTGCGATCGGCCTTTGCCGCCGATGATCAAGACAACGGCGCGCTCACGCTCCTCGACGCGTTGGTTGAGGTGCTTACCGGCAACTCAACCAACAAACACTAGCGCGGCATGGGAGATAGGGCAGGCGCCAAAACGCACTTCGTGAAAAGACGTATGCTCTGCTGGTACCCGCCGTTACGGCTGACGACAGTCTCTCGGCGCGCGGGTCCGACCCCTGGGAGGAGGAGCCGTGCGACTTGCCGACTTCATCGTGCGCAACATGGAGAGCGTCCTTGCGCAGTGGGAGGCGTTCGCCGCGACTCGCTTGCCCGCAGCCGCTTCCATGAACCCGTTGGAACTGCGAGACCATGCGCAGCAAATCCTCGAGGCGGTGGCCGTGGACCTCTCGGCACCTCAGTCCCCCGAGGAGCAGGCGGCTAAATCCAAGGGACTCTCCCCCGCCCCCTCCCGTGAAACCGCTGCCCAGACGCACGCGGTGTTGCGGGCAAAACGCGGGTACGACATCAAGCAGCTGGTCTCCGAGTACCGCGCACTGCGGGCGAGTGTGCTTTCGCTATGGATGGACGAGTGCCTACCGGCGGGTCCGCACGCGCAGGACGTAATTCGCTTCAATGAGGCGATCGATCAAGCGGTGGCGGAGTCCGTCGCGCACTTCAGCGCACATGTGGACCAGTCCCGCAACCTCCTGCTCGGCATGCTAAGCCACGACATGCGGACTCCGTTGCAGACGATGCAGGCGACCGCCCAATACCTTGGAGAGCTCAATGCGGGCGCTGATGTCTCGGTTGCCGCGGGACGGATGATTCGCAGCGGTGCTCACCTGCAGGCCTTGCTGGATGACCTCGTCGATTACAACCGCACGAACCTCGGCCTGGGCATTAACGTTGTTCCCTCTCAGGTGGATCTCGGCGCCGTCTGTGGGGAAGAACTGGAGCTGCTGCGCGTGGCCTACCCCACAAGCCGTTTGGAGCTAGAGGTCGTGGGAAACTGTCACGGCCATTGGGATGGCAGACGGGTCCAGCAGTTGTTGGGGAACCTCGTCACCAACGCAATCCACTACGGCGCACCGGATGCGCCAGTGCGCGTCAAGATGATGGGCGACAAGACCGGCGTTCGCATCGAGGTAAGCAATAGTGGCCCCGCTATCGCAACGGAGGCTCTGGATCAGCTCTTCGAGCCCCTCAAGCGCGGCACTACCAAGGGCGGGGATCGTGGTCTCGGTCTCGGCTTGTACATCGTCCGCCAAATCGCGAAAGGTCATGGCGGTGACGTGGAAGCGCGATCAGACGATCGCGAGACAGTGTTCACCGTGCGTCTCCCGCGCAGAGAATAAGAGCAAGACGTCATGTGGGACGACCGCTTCGGGGTCATAAGCGGTCTTTGTCTCTAGTGCGTCCCCGTCGGATCCGACCGATCCGATAACGCGTCGCCCCATTCTTTGATTCAAGATTGGCGCGCTTGCGGGTGCGCTGACCGCACCGATGGGGGAAGCAACCAACCTCGCGTCGATAAAGGATGCCCTCGAAAGGCTCACCAACGCCGAAGCTCCACGCGCTGATCATGGCAAGCAGAGGCGCCGCCGATCGCGTACGGGTTGCTTGTATGGATTGAGGGCGCCTGCGATTGGGAATTGAACCGCCGCGCCGGCCACGACTACGTGTTGTTGCCGCCGAGGCCGCGATCGATCCATCGGACGATGAGGTAAGTATCTACGCGGTGCACGCGATGCGCGAGTCATTCGCGAGCAGCGACTTCGCGCCGGCCGCGCTCAAGTTCTTCGATGCGCTCTTGGCGCTGCTCACCGGCGAGGGACGGAGGCAGTAAGAAGCCCCCGTCGAAGCGGGGCGTTTAGCGCTGATGCAACCGGCTACTGTTGACGGCGCACGAAACCGAGTCCGGCAAGGCCGACGCCGAGCAGCGCAAGCGTGGCGGGCTCGGGCGCCGCTCCCGCCGGCACTCCCGCCGTAAAGTCGCTAATCGTCACGGTCGCCGCGCCGCCGATGCAGTCCGTGCAGTTAATGAACCAGCCGAAGGACGAGAGGGCATTGATGCTTACGGCTCCGGTCTGACTACTCGCGCCGCCAGGATTCGACAATGGCAGCCTGGCTCCATTGATTAATAAACCGAAGATATCGCCTGCAGGACCGTCCGCATCGTTAGTCTGGTACGCCCAGTGGAACGAGAAAGGATTTTGGATGGTCTGGGTCACCACGAAAATTTCACAGGGACCAGGAAACCCATAGATCGCTGCGATGCACGCCGGCGTGTCTCCACCGGGAGGCGGGCTCAGAGCATTGCTGCCCGTTATCGTCAACGTCGTTGGCGTAAACGCAGCGTTGCCGAGTACAGGGCTGCCGCCTGCCAGTGTGCCCAAATTGATGATGGTCCAGGTCGCAGGAGCGTACGGGCCGGTGAAGCCGATTACCTCGCCTCGGACCGACGCGCCCATGACGATTGCAAGACTGCGATAGTAGTGACGCTGGTCTTCATCATTCTCGTTGACCTCGAGGTTCTGCGACAAACTTCCGAAGGCCTTACCGAAGCAAGAATCATTCAAGGTCGACGAACAGTCGCCTGGATGGCCGACCGGTGTTCACCTGTAAGCTTCTTCGACAATGAATCGCCGCGTGGCCGATTGCTGCCACGGTCTCCCCGCACGCGCTACCTGGACGTGGCCGCCGTGGCGATCACCGGCATAGCGTGCGATTCTGCCGTCTGCGCGCGATGGTTCGCGTTGATCAGGCGACGGTTCAGCGTCTCGATGGTCGTCTCGAGCTCGCGGATGCGGGCGCTGCGCCGGTACAACGAGAGACAGCCCGAGCTAAGCCAGCCATCGACGCGGCCGAGGCCTTTCTGGCTGGCCGTCTTTCTCCGGCGCTACAGTACCTACTGTACAAGGCATCGCAGGTTTGCAGCGATGAATGGAGTGGTCGGCTGTTCGCGAGCCCGGCGGCGCGACCGTAGTACGTGTCGCGCCTTCCTAGTCCGTCGGAGATCCGCCGGTTGCCGCGGAGGAATGCCGGTCTATCTCCCGTAGGGCGAGCACGATGTTCTCAATTGCCGTATCGAGACCTCCTTGCACCCGAAGCAGGTTGTCACTTGCGACTGCGACGCTCAGTTGCCTTTCGTCTTCAACAGCATTGACCACCTCGAGACGGATGGCTATCAATGAATCGAGCAGTCGGGCGAGCTGCTCCGCGCCGGGACCAAGACAATTCTGATCTGGAACGGGGCGACGTGTGTCTTCCATGTGGGGACCGGCTTCGCGAGGCGCGCGCGCTATCGTGCGCTCTAACTCGCCGCGCCTACCCGATCCCAACCTGAACGATTGTCGGGATGCAACTCCGCGTAGAAGCCTCTGAGATTGTTCAACTCCTGTGCCACATCGGGCGGAAAGCCCTTGCGAGTGCCGCGGCGATCGACGACCAAAGTGTCGAGATACTCCTCACAGCGGGCGACGCGCCGCCAGATATCGGCAATATTGTTCGCAATCCGCGGATAACGTCCGGCAAGCACCATGGGACGCACGTCTTTAGGCAGACGGGCTAGCCACGTTAGCGTCGTGTCCAGGAGAACGTGGCTGTTGGGTTGATTCCTCGCGCGCATCCCTGGCCACGCTCGCTCCGTTACCTCTTGGGGCTTCCCCTCGACCTCCCGCTTGGCGTTGGCGGTGGATCGCTCCTGGAACTCGACAGTGTCTAAAGACTCCATGGACATCTACCTTTAGCTGTTGGAGGCGTCCTCCTACGCAAGTATCAGACCACTTTTGCAGGTCATTGATTCTTACGTCCAATGTTGTACTCCGCATAATGCACAAGCAACGCGCTGGAAAATGTTCCGACACGGGATCTGGTAGTGGACAAACGCCTGTCCGTCAACGCGCCCAGCGCGTTCCGGTCAGGCGCGCGATAGGTTCCAAGCGGTCCGGCGTGCAGTGCTATTTAGTGCGCCTTTGGATTGCGGTACTCACTCGGAATGATTAGTAAGCCCACCGAGAGCCGCCCTTCGGGGCGGTTTTCTTTTCTACCTCACACCAATTGAATGCCGCGGGGGAGCGGAACGCTACCGATACGGGCGCATTCCGGACAGAGCGGGCGGCCGCCTGAAGCTCGACGGCGCGCTCGCGCGACAACGGCTCGATGCCTTGCCGCCTGCAGCTCAGGAGATAGTTGCGATACACCCGATTCGGGTTCGGCGGATCGGCCGCGTACGGCGCCGCTTCTTCGATGATGTTCTCGTCGACCATGGCCCAAGGATACGCCAGGCCGGGATTTGATACTGCGACCCGACCGCGTGAGGGCTGGCCGCCGACCGCGTGGAACGCGCCAGGAGCGATTATTCCGGAGCTGTAGCTACCCGCGCACGTCTAGCAGGCTCAAACCCGCCGGCGAGCGCAATTCCGAGGCGGCGACGGGCTTTGGCCTCAAACCCGCGCAATGCGCTCGAACCATCGGTTCGCGACGTCGCGGATGAACGCCTCGGCTTCGTCCAACTGCATCGGGTTTGGAGGGGGGTTGCGTTCCCTCATGTGCCGTGCGGACGGGCCGTACACTTTGCGGTTATTGATCGACCCGGTAAGCCGCCCAAGTTGTTTGCGACCGACGCCCAATGCCTTGAAGGCTCCTGCGTCTGCTTCGATCAACTCCACGACATGCATGATCGTGAACGGTGTCAATTCTCCGTTGAGGATGCGCTGAACCTCACGCGCGTTCGGATTGCGCGCTGCGGAAACGATAAGCGTCATTGCCTTGCGCTTCACGCGCTGACGCTTGCGTTTGCGCGGCTCCTCCTCGAGAAGCAGGCGCTCGGCTTCGGAAACCGGTCCGCTTGTGATCGATACACGCACGATGCCAGCTGTAGCGGTTACCTGGGCCGTCGAAGTCAGAGCAACAACGTGATGCGTCCTCGGCGTGCCGTCCGACGCAATCTCAAGGACGACGCCGACGCCAAAGCCCAGCTTGATTTCTGGGTCGGCAGCGCTACTCCACCTTCACCCAGGAGGACACATGCATCACCCGTCACCATCTTGGCAGATGCGATGCCACCGCAACAAGGTATCTGGTGAAACGATGGTGTCCAGCTCGAGCAAGGCCTTTCGGCCCACGGCTTTAGCCTTCCGCGTCAGGAGAGCGCGCTCAGCGTCGATGAACCGGATTCGACGTCCGCGCAATCGGTCCTTCAGCAGTCGGTGCTCGGCCTGAAGCAATTCGATGACAATTAGCTGATGGCGATGAACCGAGCCACCGGCGATCATCAGCAGAAACGATAGCAGAGGTGGCACCGAACCCATGCCGTCATTCTAACGTCGCCCGCTCGTTCCTAATTTTCGACATCACGGCATTAGAAGCGCGCGCTCGTCGAGCCGCGAAGCGAGTTGGCCTTATCGCAACGAAGTCGCAGTGGCGCGCCGGAAGTTGCGACGCAATCACG
>Ga0070662_100002643_pt1 | contig 11048 bp, 7 predicted proteins | sample KBSC53metaG_FD_65648 | JGI IMG/M metagenome (GOLD analysis project Ga0070662, IMG submission 65648) | Corn rhizosphere microbial communities from Kellogg Biological Station, Michigan, USA - KBS C5-3 metaG | ecosystem: Host-associated > Plants > Roots > Rhizosphere > Soil ...
AAGGCGCGCGCGGTGCTGCGCGATACCGGGCGCATCCTGCAGATGAGCTACGGTCACGTCGATCGGCTGTGCAAGATGGTCCCGAACCACCCGACCGATCCGTGGACGCTCCCTCGGGCGCTCAATGGCGTTAGCGAGTTCAAGCGCGAGTACGACAACGACGACGAGGTCAAGCGCCTGCTCGACCTGGCGATGCAGCTCGAAGGCTTCCCGCGCAATAGCTCGACCCACGCCGCCGGCGTCGTCATCGGCGACCGTCCGTTGAGCCAGCTGGTGCCGCTTTATCGCGATCCCCGCTCCGACATGCCGGTCACCCAGTTCGACATGAAGGACGTGGAGACCGCCGGGCTGGTGAAGTTCGACTTCCTCGGCCTCAAGACGCTGTCGGTCCTGCACCGGGCGATCGAGCTGCTGGCGGGACGCGGCATTGAGATCGATCTGGCGACGCTGCCGTGGGACGATCCCGAAGTCTACAAGCTGCTCCAGCGGGGCGACACCGTCGGCGTGTTCCAGCTCGAATCCGAAGGCATGCGCCGCACGCTGGCGGCGGTGAAGCCGACCACGTTCGACGACATCATCGCGCTCGGCGCGCTCTACCGCCCGGGGCCGATGGACAACATACCGCTGTTCGGCCGGCGCAAGAACGGGCTCGAGGCGATCGAGTATCCGCATCCCAAGCTCGAAGGCGTGCTGGCCGAGACTTACGGCATCATCGTCTATCAGGAGCAGGTGATGCAGGCGGCGCAGATCCTCGCCGGCTACTCGCTCGGCGACGCCGACCTGCTGCGCCGGGCGATGGGCAAGAAGGTCCAGGCCGAGATGGACGCCCAGCGCCAGCGTTTCGTTGACGGCTGCAAGGCGACCAGCGGCATCGAGCCGAAACAGGCTAACGAGCTGTTCGACTTGATCGACAAGTTCGCCGGTTACGGCTTCAACAAGTCGCACGCCGCCGCCTACGCGCTGCTCAGCTACCAGACCGCCTGGCTCAAGACGCATTATCCGCACGAGTTCTACGCCGCCTCGATGTGCTTCGACATGCACCAGTCTGACAAGCTGGCGGTGTTCGTCGACGACATGCGCCGGGGCGGCGTCGCGCTGCTCGGGCCGAACATCAACCGCAGCGAGGCCGAGTTCTCGGTCGAGGGTACGGAGGAAGGCCACGCGGTGCGCTATGCGCTCGCCGGCATCCGCAACGTCGGCGAAAAGGCGATGGAGCAGGTGGTCGAGGAGCGGCGCCGCGCGGGCGAGTTCGCCAGCCTGGAGGAGCTGTTCCGGCGCATGCCGCCCGGCGCGATGAACCGCCGCGGGCTCGAAGGCCTGGCCGCGGCGGGGGCGTTCGACGGGCTCGAACCGAACCGGGCGAAAGTGCTCGCCAACGCCGACCTGCTGCTGTCGGTCGCGGAGACCGCCTCGCGTGAGCGCGACAGCGGCCAGCACGGCCTGTTCGGCGGCGAGGACCACGACGAGCCCTCGCTCCGCCTCGCCGAGACCGAGCCATGGACCCGCACCGAGCAGATGGCGGCCGAGCGCGAGAACTTCGGGTTCTATTTCGCGGCCCATCCGGTCGAGAGCTATCGCGCCGTCGCCAGCGCCAACGGGGCGCGTTCCTTCGCTTCGCTGATGGAGAGCGGCGTTGCCGGCGGCGGCCGGCAGTCGGCGGTGATGGCGGCCTTGGTCGAAGGCGTGAACAAGGGGCGTACCCGGCGCGGGGCCGAGTTCATCCGCGCCGACTTCTCCGACAGCTCCGGCCAGTTCAGCGCCGCCTGCTTCGAGGAGGGGCTGGTCGACAGCTTCCAGCGCTGGGCCGCCGACGGCACCTGCGTGCTGCTCAACGTCGAGCTCGATGCGCCGAGCCCTGACGAGCCGCCTCGGGTGACCGTGCGCGGCGCGCGGCCGCTGGCGGAAGTGCGCAACAACGCGCGCATGCTGCTGACGCTGGAGGTGCTGACGGCGGAGGCGTTGCAGGAGCTGCGGCTCGCTCTCGTCGAAGGCGAGGCGGGGCGCGGCGAGGTGCTGGCCCGGCTGCGGATCGGCGAACGGTCGGACCCGCTGGTCCGTCTCGGCCGTGACTTCGACCTCGACGGCGAACTGGCGGAGCGCCTGGCGCAGATCGACGGCCTGGCCAACGTTTCGCTGACCACTCGCCGCGCGCAGCCGAACCTGCGGCTGGTGGCTTGATGCGCGAGCGTCGCGATAGAATGTGGATGCGAGAGGAGGGACAATGATCGCATTTCTCAAGGCCGCCGTTCTCGGGGCCTTCCTCGCCGCCATTGTCAGCGCGGTGATCGGGCACACTGGAGGGACCGGCGGAGTCCTCAACGTGCGCCACTTCGTGATCCAGGGTTTCGGCTTCTACTGGTCGTGGATGCTGTTCGTCGGCGCGACAGGTCTGGCTTTCGGCATTCTGCTGATAATGGATTCATAGCAGCCGCAACTGGCCGCCGGTTTCGGGCGGACGGAACTGGCTGCAATCGAGCTCGAAGCGCGCCTTCTTCAATCCCGCGCGCTTGCAGGCGAGGCGGAAACGGGCGCGGAACAGCTCGGCCCACACGCCGCTGGGCTTCATCCGAGTGAAGAAGTCGGGATCGTTATCCCTCCCGCCGCGGATCGAGCGGACAATGCTCATTACCTTGTCTCCCCGCTCGGGGAAGTGAACCGAGAGCCATTCACGGAACAGCGGCGCCACCTCGAACGGCAGGCGCAGCGGGATCCACCCGGCGCTCGGCACGCCAAGCGCGGCGGCCTGGGCGACGATGCTTTCCATGAACTCGTCGGTGATGGCCGGGATCACCGGCGCGATCGAGCAATGCGCCGGGATGCCCGCCGCGGCCAGCGTGCCGAGCGCCGTCAGGCGCTTGGCAGGCGCGGAGGCGCGCGGTTCGAGCTTGCCCGACAGCTTCGGATCGAGCGTGGTGACCGAAACCGCCACCGCCACGAGGTTCAGCCCGGCCAGTTCGGCCAGCAGGTCGAGATCGCGAAGTACGCGAGCAGACTTGGTGGTGATCGTCACCGGATGGCGCGCTTCGAGGCACACCTCCAGCACCTGGCGGGTGATGCGATAGCGCTGCTCGATCGGCTGATAGGGATCGGTATTGGTGCCCATGGCGATCGGCCGCGGCTTGTATTTCGGCCGGGCCAGCGTTTCCCGCAGCAGCTTCGCGGCATCGGGCTTGGCGAACAGCTTCGTCTCGAAATCGAGCCCGGGCGACAGGTCGTGAAACGCGTGAGTCGGCCGCGCGAAGCAATAGATGCAGCCGTGCTCGCAACCGCGATAGGCGTTAATCGAACGATCGAAACCGATGTCGGGCGACTGGTTGAAGGTGAGGATCGTCTTGGGATGCTCCTCGGTCACGGTCGTGCGCAGTTTCGGCGGATCGCCGTCGAGCAGCGCGACGTGATCGCGCCAGTCGCCGTCGGCCTCGCGGTTCGCCAGCCCGAAGCGCTGCGGCACCGCGCCCGACTGCGCCCCGCGGCCGTGGACGGCGGGATTCCTGGAGTGTTCCATTCAAAGAACATAGCAAGAACGCAGAGGCGCCTCAACGGCCATCGAAGGGGTGTGCGACCGCTTCTGCCTCGCCGCGCCCTGCCGGCGAACGTTTCAAGCCGATCCTAGCCTAAGGGTTTGTAGGTCCAAGCCCTAACTCAACCCCGGGGTGCGGACCCGGCGGCTCCAGCGGTCGACCATCATCAGCGTGCCGATGCAGATCATGTTGGTCATCATCGACGATCCGCCATAGCTGAGGAACGGCAGTGGGATGCCGACCACCGGTGCCAGGCCCATTACCATCATCATGTTGATCGCGGCGTAGAAGAAGATCGTCGCGGTCATGCCGCCGGCCAGCAGGCGACTGAAACGATCCGGAGCCCGGCGGGCGACGCCGAGGCCCCAGCGCAGCACCACGCCGAACACCAGCAACACGAACAGCCCGCCGAGCAAGCCCCATTCCTCGGCCATCGTTGCGAACACGAAATCGGTGTGCGCTTCGGGTAGATAGTTGAGGTGGCTCTGCGAGCCGTTGCCGAAGCCCTTGCCGAGGATCCCGCCGGAGCCGATGGCGATCTGCGACTGGGTGATGTGATAGCCGGTGCCGAGCGGGTCGCTCTCGGGGCTGAGGAAGGTCGTTACCCGCTGGCGCTGATAGTCGTGCAGCACGAAGAAGAAGGCAAGGGGGGCCGCCACCGCACCGGCAGCTCCGGCGCCTGCGAACCACTTGATCGGCAGGCCGGCCAGGAACATCACCACGGTTCCGACAAAGGTAATGGCCAGCGCGGTGCCCAGATCGGGCTGCAGTAGCACCAGGATCATCGGGAACCCGATCAGCAGCGCCGGCGGTATCAGCGAGCGCCAGTTGGAGACCATCGCCGCCGGCAGCGTGTTGTAGAAACTCGCCAGCACCAGCACGATCGTTGGCTTCATCAGTTCCGACGGCTGCAGCACCAGCGGGCCAATGTTGAGCCACCGCTGGCTGCCCCCGCTGATGTGGCCCAGCGCTTCCACCAGGATCAGCATCAGGCACACCGCACCGTAAACCGGATAGACCGCCCAGCGAACGAAATCGGGACGCGCGTACGAGATCGCCACCGCCATCACCACGAACATCGCGAAGCGGATGAGGTGAGGCAGTGAGTACTTGTCGAATGAACCCCCGGCCGCCGAATACAGCACCGCCGCGCCGAAACAGGTCAGCATCGCGAGCGGGAGCAGAACGCGCCACGGCAGTGTGGCAATCGGTTGAGGGAGCAGTCCGCCGGCCATTACTGCGGCGCTCCCAGGGTAGCCTGGGGCGTGGGCGCCGTCGAAGCGGCAGCGTTCGCTTCGCCGCGCTCCACTTCGGTCGCGACGTCGGTGGTGGCTACCGGCGGCTCCTTGTTCTCAACCTGGGTCAGCGCCGCCTGGACGGCCGCATCGCCGGCCACCTTGGGTGCGGAGGCGCCATACGTCGCGGCATAGAGCTTGTACTTGGCCGCCATCCGCTCGGCCGGCGTGCCGCCCCAGGTCTTCTCCATTTCGAGCAGGCCGGCCCAGGCTTTCGCAGGATCGAACAGGCAGGTCATGACATCCTTGGCGATCGGCGCCGCTGCGCTCGCTCCAAAACCGCCGTGCTCGACCACGACGGCCATCGCGTAGCGCGGCGCTTCCGAGGGGGCGAAGCAGATGAACCACGAATGGTCGCGCCCCTTCCACTCGCCGCCGCCGCCCCGACTGAGCAACTTGCGCACCTGGGCCGTGCCGGTCTTGCCGGACATGGTGACGCCCTCGACCGGGAGCCGGCTCGCCGCGGCCGTGCCGTGGCCGTTGACCACGCGGAACATGCCGTCGCGGGTCACCGCCAACTGTTCGGGCGCGAAGGGCAGGGGCGCGCCGAGGGGCTTGGGCTGCCCGAACATCAGCGAGGGCAACAGGTCGCGCCCGCTGGCGATCCGCGAGGTCATCACCGCGAGCTGCAGCGGAGAGACCAGCACATAGCCCTGGCCGATCGCCGCGTTGAGCCCATCCGACGCCGTCCATTCCTGCTTGTAGCGGCGCATCTTCCATTCGGGGTCTGGCACCGTGCCATAGCGTTGGTTGACACCGGGCAAGTCGAATTCCTGCCCCAGCCCGAGCTTGCGCGCGACCGGCGCGACATTCTCGTAGCCGACACGGTGGACCATGCTCCAGAAATAGGTGTTGCAGCTGTGTTCGATGGCCCCGCGCATGTCGAGCACACCGTGTCTGGCGTCGCAGCGAAAGAAACGGTTGCCGAGCTGGTATCCACCCGGACAATTGACCTTCTCGTCCGGAGAAACCCCGTTCAGCTGCAGCGCCAGGGTGGCCATTGGCTTCACCGTCGAACCCGGCGGATAAAGGCCGCGCACCGCCTTGTTCAGCAACGGGATGTGGTCATCCTCGTTGAGCATCTTCCATTGAATCCGGCCGATGCCGTTGGCGAAAGTGTTGGGGTCGAAGCTGGGCATCGACGTCATCGTAAGGATGCCGCCGGTCTGGCAATCGATCACCACCACGGCGGCGGACTGCAGGCCGATGCGCCGGGCTGCGAAGTCCTGCAACTGGCCGTCGATCGTCAGTTTGATCGACTGGCCCTGGACGTCTTCCCGGGTTTCCAGATCGCGCACGATACGGCCCGACGCAGTCACTTCGGTCCGGCGGGCGCCCGGCTCCCCGCGGAGCGTTTGCTCGAATTGCTTTTCGAGCCCGTCCTTGCCGAGCTTGAAGCCTGGGGTGACGAGGAGCGGACTCGGTTCTTTGTCGTACTCTTCCTTGTTCGCCGCGCCGACGTAACCGAGCAGATGGCCAACCGCCGGGCCGGTCGGATAGAAGCGCGAATAGCCGCGTTGCGGCACGACGCCGGGCAGTTCGGGCAGACGCACGCTGACGGCGGCGAACTGGTCGTAATCCAGGCCGCTCGCCACTGGCACCGCCTGGAAGCGCGCCGCGCCGGCGATGCGGGTGTTGAGGTCGGCGATCTGGTCGGGCTTCAGGTTGAGCAGCTGGCCGACGACGGCGACTTCGCGCTCGGGATCCCTGAGCCGCTCGGGGATGATGTCGACGCGGAAATCGGCCTGGTTGGACGCAAGCGGCTTGCCGTGCCGGTCGAGGATCCATCCACGGCGCGGAGGGATGAGCGACAGGTTCACCCTGTTGCTCTCGGCCTCCATCTCGTATTTCTCGTTCTCCGCCACCGCGATGTAGCCCATCCGCGCGGCGAGCAGCAGGCCCACGCCGCCCTGGACCGCGCCGATCACGAAGGTGCGCCGGTCGAAGCTCTGACGGAGCGAGGAGGTGGTGAGCTTCATGGTTCAGGCCAGGCGGCGGACGCGCAGTAGCCGCAGCCGGTCGAGCATCGAAACCACGCGCGCGACGATCGGGAACATCACCACGGAGAGGACGAATTGCGGCACGAGCGCGATGTACAGGCCGCGCTGGATATGCGCGCCCGAGACGAGCGCGCCCAGCACCAGGTAGGCCGCGAGCAAGCCGATGGCGATGATCCAGTCCTGCCAGAAGCTGCGCCAGGGAAAGCGCGCGTCGAGCAGTTCGATGCCGATCAGCGTGACCGAGAACAGCAGGATGCCGCAGCCGAATGGCTGGCCCGAGAAAAGGTCGTCGAGCGCGCCGAGCGGCAAGCCGGCCCAGAGGGGCAGCAGGCCCGGACGCATCAGCCGCCAAGCGAGCAGCAGCATGTAGGCCAGCGGAGGCACGATCGGCGCCGAGGCGATGATCGGCAGCAACGGCGTGAGCGACGCGAGCAGGATCGACAGCCACGGCACGCCGAACGCGAGCAGGCTCGAATGGTCGCGGTTGATCTTGCTGCCGAAGGCGTCGCGGCGCGCGCGCGGGTTGATCGGGTCGATCATCGGGTGTCTTTAGCGCTCCCCGGCTGAACAGAGAGCGACTGCACCGCCTCGGGCTGCCACACCGGCTCGATCGACACGAAATCGGTCGCCGCGGGATTGCTGAGGACGCGGGCGATCGCGCCGTCCTTGGTGATCACGTCGGCGACGGCGACGGCGACGTTCGGACGGAACAACCCGCCCGCGCCAGAGGTGACGAACACGTCGCCGCGTTTGATCGGGTTGAGGCCCAGATTGATCAGCCTCAGCCGCAGCGAGCCGTCGGCACGGCCTTCGGCGAAAGCGACGACGTCATCCTTGGCGCGGCGCACGGGGACCATGCTCTCGCTGTCGGTCAGCAGCATCACCCGCGAACTGTGGGCGCCGGCCTCCAGCACCCGGCCGACGAGGCCCATCGGCGAGACTACCGGCATTTCCGGCTGCACGCCGTCGGCGGTGCCCGCGGAGATGAAGGCGAAACGCCGTGCGCTGGACGAGGTCGAGCCGATCAGCCGGGCGAGGGCGACCGGTTTGATCTCCCCCTCCCGCAGTCCGAGCGCGGCCTTCAGGCGCAAGTTCTCCCGCGTCTGGGCCTGCGCTTCGACCAGCTTGACCCGGGCGATCTGCATTTCCTGCTCTAGGTCGGCGTTCTTGCTGCCGGCGCGGTAATAGCCGGCGATGGCGTCGAAGAAGCCTTTGCCCCCCGTGCGGGCGGAGGCGCCGGCCTTGCCCACCGGGGCCGCGGCGTCGCTCACCATGCTGCGCAACCCGGCCATCGCCTGCGGCTGCCACAGTGAGATGATCAGCAGCGCGGCCCCGATCGCGGCGCCCGCGGCCGCAACGAGGTAGCCGGTAAAGACGCTCAGTTGCGCCTTTCGGTTGGAACTCGATCCTCGGACATTCGGCGGCGCCATCTAGACCGTCGCCCCTTCTACTCGAAACGGACGATCAGGCGGTCATCAGAACGCCGCGATAGACCGGATCTTCCATCGCCCGGCCGGTGCCGAGCGCGACGCACGACAGCGGATCCTCGGCAACGCTGACCGGCAGGCCGGTCTCTTCCTTCAGGTGATCGTCGAGGCCATGGATCAATGCGCCGCCGCCCGTGAGCACGATGCCCTGGTCGACGATGTCGGCCGCCAATTCCGGCGCGGTGTTCTCCAGCGCGATGCGCACGCCCTCGACGATCGCCCCGATGGGTTCGCTGAGAGCCTCGGCGATGTGGCCCTGGTTGATGGTGATTTCCTTCGGAACCCCGTTGACGAGGTCGCGGCCCTTGATCGTAATCGTCTCGCCGACGCCGTCTTCCGGCACGGTGGCGACGCCGTATTCCTTCTTGATCCGTTCGGCCGTGGCGTCGCCGATCAGCAGGTTGTGATGGCGGCGGACATAGGAGACGATCGCCTCGTCCATCTTGTCGCCCCCGGTGCGCACCGAAGTGGTGTAGGCGAGGCCGCGCAAGCTGAGCACCGCGACTTCGGTAGTACCGCCGCCGATATCGACGACCATGCTGCCGACCGGTTCGGTCACCGGCATGTCGGCACCGATCGCCGCCGCCATCGGTTCGAGGATCAGGAAGACTTCGCTGGCCCCGGCATTTGAAGCCGCGTCGCGAATCGCGCGGCGTTCGACCGAAGTCGAGCCCGACGGCACGCAGATGACGATCTCCGGATAGCGGAACAGGCTCTTCTTGCCGTGCACCTTGCGGATGAAGTGCTTGATCATCTCCTCGGCGATCTCGATGTCGGCGATCACCCCGTCGCGCAGCGGCCGGATCGCCTCGATGCTGTCGGGCGTCTTGCCCATCATCAGCTTGGCGTCGTCACCGACCGCCTTCACGCGCTTGATCCCGTTGAGCGTTTCGATCGCCACCACCGAGGGTTCGTTCAGAACGATCCCGCGATCCTGCACGTAGACCAGCGTGTTGGCCGTGCCGAGATCGATCGCCATGTTCTGCGAGCCGAATTTGAACAAGCGCGAGAAGGGAGAAGCCATCTAAAATCCCGTCGTTTTCCGAGTTTTGCCGCGGATGAATGGTGTGCCGAAAACCGGGGGGTCCCGGCCAGAACGGACCCCTTACCGTATGCACCGCACAATGGTAAATTTTTTGTGCCGCAATCGACCGGTTTTTGCACCGATCGGCTCGAATTTCCGGCGCCCTGTCGTTACCCTGTGCTTTGCGTAGGTTGAATCGCTTTCCGTTCGTGTCGAACCACGAAAACAGGCCCGGCATTCGCCCTTCGACATATTCAGGACGAACGGGCAAAGACAATCCATGCCGCCAATCCGCCGCTTGCCCGAGACCCTGGTCAACCGCATCGCCGCGGGCGAGGTGGTCGAACGGCCGGCTTCGGCGCTGAAGGAGCTGGTCGAAAACGCGATCGACGCGGGAGCGACGCGGGTCTCGGTTTCTTTGGCGGATGGCGGGCTTTCACGGATCGAGGTCACCGACGACGGATGCGGGATGACGCCCGAAGACATGGCGTTGGCGCTCGAACGCCATGCGACCTCGAAGCTGCCGGACGAAGCGATCGAACAGGTTGCCACGCTCGGCTTTCGCGGCGAGGCGTTGCCCTCGATCGCCAGCGTCGCCCGGCTGACGCTGGAGAGCCGGGTGCGCGGTTCGCAGCAGGGCTGGCGGCGGGTGGTCGATCATGGTGCGCTCGTCGAGGAAGGGCCGGCTGCGCTGCCGTCCGGCACGCGGGTGCGGGTCGAGCAGTTGTTCGGCAAGGTGCCTGCGCGGCGCAAGTTCCTGCGCAGCGAGCGGAGCGAATATGCCGCCTGCCTCGACACGGTGCGGCGCCTGGCGATGGCGCGGCCCGATGTGTCGTTCCGCCTCGAACACGGCGGACGGACGATTTTCGACATGCAGGGCGGGGAAGGGCTGGCGGCCCGCGTCGCGTTGCTGATCGCGCGAGAGCTGGCCGGCAACGCGGTGATGCTCGACATGGAGCGAGGGAGCATGCGCCTCACGGGCATCGCCGGATTGCCGACCTACAACCGCGGCGTCGCCGACCACCAGTACCTGTTCGTCAACGGCCGCCCGGTGAAGGACCGGCTGCTCGTCGGCGCGGTGCGCGGCGCCTACGCCGGCATGCTCGCGCACGACCGCCACGCGGTGCTGGCGCTGTTCCTCGAGCTTCCGGCCGAGGACGTCGACGTCAACGTCCACCCGGCCAAGACCGAAGTCCGCTTCCGCGACGCGGCGGCGGTCCGCGGGTTCGTCGTCTCCGGCCTGCGCGAGGCGCTCGCCACCGGCGACAAGCGCAGCGCGCAGGCGCCGGACGTCGCGGCGATGGGCCGGTGGCAACGGGAGCCCGAGATGAAACCCGCCCTGGCCTCGATATTCAGCGGCCGCGACTGGAACGCGCCATCCGCCTCGCTGCGCGAGGCGGGGAGGGCATGGCGCCATTACGAAGCCGGCGCGATGGCCGCCCCCCAGGGCCGGGCCGAAGTCGCCGAGCCGCTGCCTCAGGAAGCCGCCGACTACCCGCTCGGCATCGCCCGCGGCCAGATCGCCGACACTTACATCGTCGCCGAAGCGGCCGACGGTCTCGTTATCGTCGACCAGCACGCCGCGCACGAGCGCCTGGTGCTCGAACGCCTGCGCGCGGCCGGGGCGGGCGAGGCGGTCGCGGCGAGCCAGGCGCTGCTGATTCCCGAAGTGGTCGAGCTCGACGAGCCCGCCTGCGACCGCCTCGAAGAGAGCGCCACCA
>Ga0070662_100002662_pt1 | contig 11020 bp, 9 predicted proteins | sample KBSC53metaG_FD_65648 | JGI IMG/M metagenome (GOLD analysis project Ga0070662, IMG submission 65648) | Corn rhizosphere microbial communities from Kellogg Biological Station, Michigan, USA - KBS C5-3 metaG | ecosystem: Host-associated > Plants > Roots > Rhizosphere > Soil ...
TTAGCGGTGGACCAAAAAAGCCTTTTTCTGTAAGCTACAGCTTTAGTGTGTCCACTAAAAGCGCGCAGAATAATTCAGTGAAGAAGCGGGGTGACGTGTCCATACGTCACTCCGCTTTTTTACAACCTGCGATCGCCCTTTCAGGCTTTATTTACGGGAGGTCTTCTTGACTAAGCCAGCCATACTCGCCCTTGCTGATGGCAGCATTTTTCGCGGCGAAGCCATTGGAGCCGACGGTCAGACCGTTGGAGAGGTAGTGTTTAACACTGCCATGACCGGCTATCAGGAAATCCTTACCGATCCTTCCTACGCCCAACAGATCGTTACCTTGACCTATCCGCACATCGGCAACACCGGTACTACACCGGAAGACGTCGAGTCTGATCGTGTCTGGTCGGCCGGTCTGGTGATTCGTGACCTGCCCCTGGTTGCGAGCAACTGGCGTAACACGATGTCGCTGTCTGATTACCTGAAGGCCAACAATGTTGTGGCGATCGCGGGTATCGACACGCGCCGCCTTACGCGCATCCTGCGTGAGAAGGGGTCGCAGAACGGCTGCATCATGGTCGGTGACAATATTTCCGAAGAGGCGGCGATTGCCGCAGCCCAAGGTTTCCCTGGCCTGAAGGGCATGGACCTGGCGAAAGTCGTCAGCGTCAAAGAGAAGTACGAATGGCGCTCCACGGTCTGGGACTTGAAGACCGACAGCCACGCGACCATCGAAGCCGCAGACCTGCCTTACCACGTGGTCGCCTATGACTACGGCGTGAAGTACAACATCCTGCGCATGCTGGTCGAGCGCGGTTGCCGCGTGACCGTGGTGCCGGCGCAAACCCCGGCCAGCGACGTGCTCGCCCTGCAACCGGACGGCGTGTTCCTGTCCAATGGCCCGGGTGACCCTGAGCCATGCGACTACGCCATCCAGGCGATCAAGGAAGTGCTGGAAACCGAGATTCCGGTGTTCGGTATCTGCCTCGGTCACCAATTGCTGGCCCTGGCCTCCGGCGCCAAGACCCTGAAAATGGGTCATGGCCACCACGGCGCCAACCACCCGGTACAAGACCTGGATACCGGCGTTGTGATGATTACCAGCCAGAACCACGGTTTTGCGGTAGATGAAGCCACCCTGCCGAGCAACGTGCGCGCCATTCACAAGTCGCTGTTCGACGGTTCCCTGCAGGGTATCGAGCGCACCGACAAGAGCGCGTTCAGCTTCCAGGGCCACCCTGAAGCCAGCCCGGGCCCGAACGACGTAGCGCCGCTGTTCGACCGTTTCATCAATGAGATGGCCAAGCGACGCTGACTGAGCGGCCTGCGGGCGGCCCCGGATGTCGGTGGCCCCCGCAGGCTCTTCAAAGATTGTTCAAGACGGCTTGCCGACTGACCTGCGGATTTGAGTGACAAACCCATGCCAAAACGTACAGACATAAAAAGCATCCTGATTCTCGGCGCTGGCCCGATCGTGATCGGCCAGGCCTGTGAATTCGACTACTCCGGCGCCCAGGCCTGTAAGGCTCTGCGCGAGGAGGGCTACCGCGTCATCCTGGTGAACTCCAACCCGGCCACCATCATGACCGACCCGGCCATGGCCGACGCCACCTACATCGAGCCGATCAAGTGGCAGACCGTTGCCAAGATCATCGAGAAAGAGCGTCCGGACGCGCTGCTGCCGACCATGGGTGGCCAGACCGCACTGAACTGCGCCCTGGACCTTGAGCGCGAAGGCGTCCTGGAAAAGTTCGGCGTAGAGATGATCGGCGCCAATGCCGACACCATCGACAAGGCTGAGGACCGTTCGCGCTTCGACAAGGCCATGAAGTCCATCGGCCTGGCCTGCCCGCGCTCCGGTATCGCCCACAGCATGGAAGAAGCCAATGCGGTCCTCGAGACCCTGGGTTTCCCGTGCATCATTCGTCCGTCGTTCACCATGGGCGGCACCGGTGGCGGTATTGCTTACAACCGTGAAGAGTTCGAAGAAATCTGCGCCCGCGGCCTGGACCTGTCGCCGACCAAAGAGCTGCTGATCGACGAATCCCTGATCGGCTGGAAAGAATACGAGATGGAGGTTGTCCGCGATAAAAAGGACAACTGCATCATCGTCTGCTCCATCGAAAACTTCGACCCGATGGGCGTGCACACCGGTGACTCGATCACCGTGGCTCCGGCACAGACCCTGACCGACAAGGAATACCAGATCCTGCGTAACGCCTCCCTGGCGGTATTGCGCGAGATCGGCGTGGAAACCGGCGGCTCCAACGTTCAGTTCGGTATCTGCCCGAACACTGGCCGCATGGTCGTGATCGAGATGAACCCGCGTGTGTCCCGTTCGTCGGCCCTGGCTTCGAAAGCCACCGGCTTCCCGATCGCCAAGGTCGCGGCCAAGCTGGCCGTGGGTTACACCCTGGACGAGCTGTCGAACGACATCACTGGCGGCAAGACCCCGGCGTCCTTTGAGCCTTCCATCGACTACGTCGTCACCAAGCTGCCGCGTTTTGCCTTCGAAAAATTCGCCAAGGCTGATGCGCGCCTGACCACCCAGATGAAGTCTGTCGGTGAGGTCATGGCCATCGGTCGTACCTTCCAGGAATCCCTGCAGAAAGCCCTGCGCGGCCTGGAAGTGGGCGTTTGCGGCCTGGACGAGAAACTCGACCTGAGCAACCCGGAAAGCATGAGCGTGCTCAAGCGCGAGCTGACCGTGCCGGGCGCCGAGCGCATCTGGTACGTGGCGGACGCGTTCCGTGCCGGCATGACCGTCGAAGACATCTTCGGCATGAACATGATCGACCCGTGGTTCCTGGTGCAAATCGAAGATCTGATCAAGGAAGAAGAGAAGGTCAAGACCCTGGGTCTGGCCAGCATCGACCGCGACATGATGTTCCGCCTCAAGCGCAAAGGTTTCTCTGATCAGCGTCTGGCCAAGCTGCTGGGTGTGACCGAGAAGAACCTGCGTACCCATCGCCACAAGCTGGAGATCTTCCCGGTCTACAAGCGTGTTGACACCTGCGCGGCCGAGTTCTCCACCGACACCGCGTACCTGTACTCCACCTATGAGGAGGAGTGCGAAGCCGCGCCGTCGGGTCGCGACAAGATCATGATCCTGGGCGGCGGTCCGAACCGCATCGGCCAGGGTATCGAGTTCGACTACTGCTGCGTCCACGCTGCCCTCGCCCTGCGCGAAGATGGCTACGAGACCATCATGGTCAACTGCAACCCGGAAACCGTTTCCACTGACTACGACACCTCCGATCGTCTGTACTTCGAGCCAGTGACCCTGGAAGACGTGCTGGAAATCGTGCGCGTCGAGAAGCCAAAAGGCGTGATCGTCCAGTACGGCGGGCAAACTCCGCTGAAACTGGCGCGTGCCCTGGAAGCGGCCGGCGTGCCGATCATCGGTACCAGCCCGGACGCCATCGACCGTGCAGAAGACCGCGAGCGCTTCCAGCAAATGGTTGAGCGCCTGAACCTGCGTCAGCCGCCAAACGCCACTGTGCGCAGCGAAGACGAAGCCATCCGTGCCGCCAGCAAGATCGGCTACCCGCTGGTGGTGCGTCCGTCCTACGTGCTGGGCGGTCGTGCGATGGAAATCGTCTACGAAGAAGAAGAGCTCAAGCGTTACCTGCGTGACGCGGTGAAAGTGTCCAACGACAGCCCGGTGCTGCTGGACCACTTCCTCAACTGTGCCATCGAGATGGACGTGGACGCGGTGTGCGACGGTACCGACGTGGTGATCGGCGCGATCATGCAGCACATCGAACAGGCGGGCGTTCACTCCGGTGACTCCGCTTGCTCGCTGCCGCCGTACTCGCTGCCGGCGCACATCCAGGACGAAATGCGCGAACAGGTCAAGAAAATGGCCCTGGAGCTGGGTGTTGTCGGCCTGATGAACGTGCAACTGGCGTTGCAAGGCGAAGACATCTACGTGATCGAGGTCAACCCGCGTGCTTCGCGTACCGTGCCGTTTGTTTCCAAGTGCATCGGTGTGTCCCTGGCCATGATCGCTGCCCGCGTGATGGCTGGTAAGACCCTGAAGGAAATCGGCTTTACCAAGGAAATCATTCCGAACTTCTACAGTGTGAAAGAGGCGGTGTTCCCATTCGCCAAATTCCCTGGCGTGGACCCGATCCTGGGCCCAGAGATGAAGTCGACCGGTGAAGTAATGGGCGTTGGCGATACCTTTGGTGAGGCGTTTGCCAAGGCCCAGATGGGCGCCAGCGAAGTGCTGCCGACCGGCGGTACTGCGTTTATCAGTGTGCGTGATGACGACAAGCCACTGGTTGCAGGCGTGGCCCGCGATCTGATCAACTTGGGCTTCGAAGTCGTGGCCACTGCCGGGACCGCCAAGCTGATCGAAGCTGCCGGCCTCAAAGTGCGTCGCGTGAACAAGGTGACGGAAGGCCGTCCGCACGTGGTCGACATGATCAAGAATGACGAAGTCACCCTGATCATCAACACCACCGAAGGTCGCCAGTCGATCGCGGATTCCTATTCCATTCGTCGTAACGCCTTGCAGCACAAGATCTACTGCACCACCACCATTGCTGCTGGCGAAGCCATCTGTGAAGCGCTCAAGTTCGGTCCGGAAAAGACCGTGCGTCGCTTGCAGGATCTACACGCAGGATTGAAGGCATGACCAAATACCCAATGACCGTCCAGGGCTTCAAGGCCCTGGAAGAGGAGCACGCCCACCTGACCAAGGTCGTCCGTCCGAAGCTGAGCCAGGACATCGGGACGGCCCGCGAACTGGGTGACCTGAAGGAAAACGCCGAATACCACGCTGCCCGCGAGCAGCAAGGTATGGTTGAAGCGCGGATCCGTGACATCGAAGGCCGTCTGCAGAACTCGGTGGTCATCGATGTGACCACCATTCCTCATACGGGCAAGGTGATCTTCGGTACGACCGTCGAAATCGCCAATGTCGAGACCGATGAAAGCGTGACCTACCACATCGTGGGAGAGGACGAGGCCGACATCAAGCAAGGCAAGATCTCTGTGGGGTCTCCGATTGCCCGCGCCTTGATCGCCAAGGAAGAGGGTGATGTGGTCGCTGTGAAAACGCCGAGCGGTGTGATCGAGTACGAGATTGTTGAAGTTCGTCACATCTGAAAGACGGCGCCCGCTTCGTGCGGGCGCCATGCTTTGGCAGCTCTCCCAGATGCTTTGGGTGGGCGGCCTGTGGTTGTTGCACATCGGTGTGTTGCCGGCGCTGGGCCTGATTGGCCTGGCACCGCTGCTGATCGACGAGATCGATGGACTACTCAGTGCGCTGCTGGTGGGTTTTGCGGCGGCGTGCGTGACGCTCCAGGTATTGGTGCTGGTCAAGGCCGAGGGCTTGGGGAGTTTGTGGCGGGATATTCGCGGGCAACTGCTGTTGATGGCGCTGTATGCATGCGCAATGTTTTGCGTGGTGCATGTCTGGTTGCCGGAAGCGTTGCGCTGGCAGCTATTCAGCTATCTTGTGCTAGGGTTCTCCGGCCTGGTGCTGGTTTTACAGCCTGCACCGGGATGGAGTGGCGGGGCGTGCGAAGCACGCCCGTGACCCTTTTTATTACTTGAAGCGGTGTACGTTCGACAGTTGCTTGTTGACGCTGAAGTTTTTGCGATACAGCAGCGCCATCTTGCCGATGACCTGGACCAGGTCCGCTTTGCCTGCCTTGCATAGTTCTGCAATAGCAGCCAGGCGAGCTTCGCGATCAAGGATGTTGACCTTGATCTTGATCAGTTCATGATCGTTCAGTGCACGTTCGAATTCGGCTAACACACCTTCAGTCAAACCGTTATCTGCCACAATCAGAACTGGTTTCAGATGGTGGCCAATGGATTTGTACTGTTTCTTCTGCTCTTGAGTGAGCGGCATAATCTGACCCCTGCGTCTGATCTTGTAAAAAGCGGCGGCCAGTTTACCCGAGCGAGTCCGGGACCGCCCAGTTAATCACGACCCGTTTTATTTTTCGAGGTGGCCCGTGGCCCGTTCCAAAACCAGCCTTAAGTGGCTACAAGAACATTTCAACGATCCTTACGTCAAAAAGGCGCAAAAGGACGGTTACCGGTCCCGGGCCAGCTACAAGTTGCTGGAACTCCAGGACAAGGACAAATTGTTCCGCCCAGGCATGAGCGTGATCGACCTGGGTGCCGCCCCGGGTGGCTGGTCCCAGGTGGCCAGTCGTCTGATTGGTGGGCAAGGCCGGTTGATCGCTTCCGACATCCTGGAGATGGACAGCATCCCGGATGTGACGTTCGTGCACGGGGACTTTACCCAGGACGCGGTCCTGGCTGAAATCCTGGAAGCCGTCGGAAATTCGCAGGTGGACCTTGTGATTTCCGACATGGCCCCCAATATGAGTGGATTACCGGCTGTTGATATGCCGCGAGCCATGTTCCTGTGCGAATTGGCACTGGATCTGGCGGGTCGGGTATTGCGTCCGGGTGGTGATTTCCTGGTCAAAGTCTTCCAGGGTGAAGGCTTCGACGAATACCACAAGAACATTCGCAAGCTGTTCGACAAGGTGCAGATGCGTAAGCCGGACTCCTCGCGTGACCGGTCTCGCGAGCAGTATCTGCTGGCGCGGGGGTTCCGTGGCATCGAAGGCGCCGCCAGTGATGAGCGTCTTTGAAGGTTTGAAGGGAGTCGATAGGTTTTTTTATATCGCTTTCGTCACGAAGCTTTACGAATATTGTGTAGTCAAAGTTTCACAAAGGGTTACAGACGGCGCCTGCCAGTGTTGTAGGTAATGTAGTAAGTTAGGCCGGTGAATATCATGCGAAGCGCGCGCCAGTAGCGGAGCTTGCTTCAGAGGGTAGTTAATTGAACGATATGGCAAAGAATCTGATCCTGTGGTTGATCATCGCGGCTGTCCTGGTGACGGTGATGAACAACTTCTCCAGCCCTAACGAGCCGCAGACCCTCAACTATTCCGACTTCATCCAGCAAGTTAAGGATGGCAAGGTCGAGCGCGTAGCGGTTGATGGCTACGTGATCACCGGCAAACGCAACGATGGCGACAGCTTCAAGACCATTCGTCCGGCCATCCAGGACAACGGTCTGATCGGTGATCTGGTGGATAACCACGTGGTCGTCGAAGGCAAGCAGCCTGAGCAGCAGAGCATCTGGACCCAGTTGCTGGTAGCCAGCTTCCCGATCCTGGTGATCATCGCTGTGTTCATGTTCTTCATGCGTCAGATGCAAGGCGGTGCGGGAGGCAAGGGCGGACCGATGAGTTTCGGCAAGAGCAAGGCACGCCTGCTCTCCGAAGACCAGGTGAAAACCACGCTGGCTGACGTTGCCGGTTGCGACGAAGCCAAGGAAGAAGTGGGCGAGCTGGTCGAGTTCCTGCGCGATCCGGGCAAGTTCCAGCGGTTGGGCGGCCGCATTCCTCGCGGTGTGCTGATGGTTGGCCCTCCGGGTACCGGTAAAACCTTGCTGGCCAAGGCGATTGCCGGCGAAGCCAAGGTGCCGTTCTTCACCATTTCCGGTTCCGACTTCGTCGAGATGTTCGTCGGTGTGGGCGCCAGCCGTGTTCGTGACATGTTCGAGCAGGCTAAGAAACATGCGCCTTGCATCATCTTCATCGATGAAATCGACGCCGTCGGTCGCCATCGTGGCGCCGGCATGGGCGGCGGTCATGATGAGCGTGAGCAGACCCTCAATCAGTTGCTGGTTGAGATGGACGGCTTTGAAATGAACGACGGCATCATCGTGATCGCTGCTACCAACCGTCCGGACGTGCTGGACCCTGCATTGCTGCGTCCAGGCCGCTTCGACCGTCAGGTTGTGGTGGGCTTGCCGGATATCCGTGGTCGCGAACAGATCCTGAAAGTACACATGCGCAAAGTGCCAATGGGTGACGATGTGGCTCCGGCCGTGATTGCCCGTGGTACTCCTGGCTTCTCCGGTGCCGACCTGGCCAACCTGGTCAACGAGGCCTCGTTGTTCGCTGCCCGTACCGGCAAGCGTATCGTGGAGATGAAAGAGTTCGAATTGGCCAAGGACAAGATCATGATGGGCGCCGAGCGCAAGTCCATGGTCATGTCCGAGAAAGAGAAGCAGAACACCGCTTATCACGAAGCCGGTCACGCCATTGTCGGTCGTGTTGTGCCTGAGCACGACCCGGTGTACAAAGTGTCGATCATCCCGCGTGGTCGGGCGCTGGGTGTCACGATGTTCCTGCCGGAAGAGGACCGTTACAGCCTGTCCAAGCGCGCACTGATCAGTCAGATCTGTTCGCTGTACGGTGGTCGGATTGCCGAAGAGATGACCCTTGGCTTCGACGGCGTCACCACCGGCGCTTCCAACGACATCATGCGTGCCAGCCAGATTGCACGGAACATGGTGACCAAGTGGGGTTTGTCGGAAAAACTCGGTCCGCTGATGTATGCCGAAGAAGAAGGCGAAGTGTTCCTGGGGCGTGGCGGTGGTGGTCAAAACGCCAGCTTCTCCGGTGAGACAGCCAAGCTGATCGACTCCGAAGTGCGCAGCATCATTGACCAATGCTATGGCACGGCCAAGCAGATCCTCACGGATAACCGCGACAAGCTGGATGCCATGGCAGATGCGCTGATGAAGTACGAGACCATTGATGCCGACCAGATCGACGACATCATGGCCGGCCGCACGCCGCGTGAACCTCGCGATTGGGAAGGCGGTTCGGGCACCTCTGGCACTCCGCCCGTGGTCCAGAACGAACGCCCCGAAACCCCGATTGGCGGCCCGGCAGCTGACGTCTAAGGTTTGAAATGACTTCTGTGTTGTCCTCCACCCGGTTGCCTTGCGGCAACCGGGTTCTTGATTTGGCCCATACGCATGTCATGGGCATTCTCAATGTAACCCCCGACTCTTTCTCTGATGGCGGCCGCTTCAGTCAGCGCGATGCTGCATTGCGTCATGCAGAGGCCATGGTGGCGGCGGGAGCGACCCTGATTGATGTCGGCGGTGAGTCGACTAGGCCTGGTGCTCGACTGGTTTCTCCCTTGGAGGAGCTGGAGAGGGTCGCGCCAATAGTTGAACGCATTGCGCGTGAACTGGACGTGATCATCTCGGTTGATACATCAACCCCGGCGGTAATGCGCGAAACTGCGCGCCTGGGGGCGGGAATGATTAACGATGTCCGCTCCCTTCAGCGTGACGGTGCGCTTGATGCGGCAGCGGCCACCGGTTTGCCGGTGTGTCTGATGCATATGCTGGGTGAGCCGAGCAATATGCAGGACAGTCCTCACTATGATGATCTTGTTGGTGAGGTGAGTGGATTTCTTGCCGAGCGGGTTGCGCACTGCGTTGCCGCCGGGATTGCTGTGGAAAAGATCGTCCTCGATCCTGGTTTCGGCTTTGCCAAGACCCTGCAGCACAATCTAAGTCTGTTCAAACATATGGAGTCCTTGCATGCCCTTGGTCGGCCTCTTCTGGTCGGCGTTTCGCGCAAGAGCATGATAGGGCTTGCGCTGAATCGCCCGGTGGGTGAGCGATTGTACGGTGGTCTTGCACTGGCGGCGCTTGCAGTCACCAAGGGTGCGCGTATCTTGCGGGTGCATGATGTTGCCGAGACGGTGGATGTGGTGCGTATGATTGCCGCGGTAGAATCAGCCGAATAAGAATGATGGAGCACTTATGACTAAAAAATATTTTGGCACCGACGGTATTCGCGGTCGGGTCGGCGAGTTTCCGATTACTCCTGATTTCATGCTAAAGCTCGGCTGGGCCGCAGGTATGGCGTTCCGCAGCATGGGCGCGTGCCGCATCCTGGTGGGCAAGGACACCCGGATTTCGGGTTACATGTTCGAGTCGGCGCTGGAGGCGGGGCTGTCTGCCGCGGGTGCCGATGTGATGCTGCTGGGGCCGATGCCGACGCCGGCCATCGCTTACCTGACGCGAACCTTTCACGCTGAAGCCGGTATCGTGATCAGTGCCTCGCATAACCCTCATGATGACAACGGCATCAAGTTCTTCTCGGGCCAGGGCACCAAGCTGCCGGACGAGATCGAGCTGATGATCGAAGAGCTCCTGGATGCGCCGATGACGGTGGTTGAGTCCAGCAAGCTTGGCAAGGTGTCGCGTATCAACGACGCCTCCGGCCGATACATTGAGTTCTGCAAAAGCAGCGTGCCAAGCAGCACCAGTTTTGCCGGCCTGAAGATTGTGGTCGATTGCGCCCATGGTGCGACCTACAAGGTGGCGCCGAGCGTATTCAAGGAGCTGGGCGCAGACGTGACAGTGCTGTCGGCCCAGCCTAACGGGTTGAACATCAACGAGAACTGCGGCTCCACCCATATGGAGCAGTTGCAGGCCGCCGTACTTGCCGGGCATGCCGACCTGGGTATTGCCTTTGATGGTGATGGTGATCGTGTACTGATGGTGGATCACACGGGTGTCATTGTTGATGGTGATGACCTCCTGTTCATCATTGCTCGCGACCTGCATGAGCGTAACAAGCTGCAGGGCGGTGTCGTCGGTACGTTGATGAGTAACCTGGGGCTTGAACTGGCCCTGGCGGATCTGGGTATTCCGTTCGTGCGTGCCAATGTCGGTGACCGCTATGTGATCGCGGAACTGCTTGAGCGCAACTGGCAGGTAGGTGGTGAGAATTCCGGACACGTAGTCTGCTTCCAGCACACCACGACAGGCGATGCGATCATTGCTGCGCTGCAGGTGCTTATGGCCATGAAGCGTCGTGAAGAAAGTCTGGCCCAGGCGCGCCAGGCCATGCGCAAGTGCCCGCAAGTATTGCTGAACGTGCGTTTTGCGGGCGGCTCAAATCCTATTGAGCATCCGGCTGTCAAAGAGGCATGTGAGCGTGTAACCCTGGCTATGGAGGGGCGTGGCCGTGTGTTGTTGCGCAAGTCCGGCACAGAGCCGTTGGTGCGTGTCATGGTCGAAGGTGATGACGAAACACAGGTTCGCGGCCATGCCGAAGACCTGGCAAAACTGGTAACTGAAGTTTGCGCCTGAATTCGGCTTGCCAGTGATGATGTGGTTGGGTAACATCTGCGCCCACTTTGACCGACGAGGTACAGCATGCGTCGCACTATGGTA
>Ga0070662_100002670_pt1 | contig 11010 bp, 12 predicted proteins | sample KBSC53metaG_FD_65648 | JGI IMG/M metagenome (GOLD analysis project Ga0070662, IMG submission 65648) | Corn rhizosphere microbial communities from Kellogg Biological Station, Michigan, USA - KBS C5-3 metaG | ecosystem: Host-associated > Plants > Roots > Rhizosphere > Soil ...
CTTCACCCACTGGTACAACCACGAGCATCGTCACACCGGCATCGGTTTGCACACACCCGCCGACGTGCACTTCGGGTTGGCCACCGACAAAGCCGCCGACCGGCGCACGGTACTGACCCAAGCCCGCGCCCGACACCCGCACCGCTTCGGCACCGTCGGGGCGCCGAAGATCCTCGACCTACCCGACACCGCCTGGATCAACCGACCAGCCCAGAACACCACCCAGGAGACCGCCACGACAGCCGCCTAACACCCACTGGACTCATCCACCTTGAAAAATTCCGGCACACCGTGGTTGCCGTCAACGCCGATGCTCTCGTAGGCCTCACCCGCTCTGGACTGCCCGTCGAGAGTCCGACCACCTCGACAGCAATCGCGGCTTGCCGTCCGAGTGGAATCGTCAGGTGACGGGTCTACCCTATCGCATGCCAGTACAGTCAATATTGCTGAGCCGCAATAGATTTACAAAGTCATTTGATGGATAGTCTCTAATATCCATGAACTGACAGCGCATGTCCTGCTTCACGTCGGCCAGCGGAACCGTGAGTTGCGCCGTGAGGATCGCGGCGCGATGGTCCTCAGACACCGCAGCTTGCATCCGCGGGCTTTCCAACGCCGGTTGTCTGGCCCGCCGGGTTGGGATCGAAGGGGTTGATCACCGAGGCGACTTGGTCGAGGTTCTTGATCTCCTCCACGACGCTGGCGGTCGGCGTGGCCGCGAGCTGGGTGACGTCTTGGCCCGGGGGCACGACGATGACGAGCTGTGCCGACGATCCGCTTGTCTCGGGAAACACTCGGGCTAGATAGTCGAGTGCGTCCTGCGACTGAGTGCCGGGAATTTCGAAGGTGTCGTCGGTGCCGTCGTTGAACAAAGCACCGCCGCAAGCCAAGACAAGTATGACCAGCCAAGCGGCCAGCACCGATCGCCGACGCTGGGCCGCGAAGCGGCCTAACCGATACAGGAACGAGGACAACGATGTCTCCTAATGCTGGAGTCTGCTGAACAAACCGGTGATCGTTCTGGCCTCGTCAATTCCCGTTTCTTGCAAGGCATCCCGATCGTCTGGTGGAGGGGGTGGTGATGGGCGGCGATCCGCAACATGGAATTTCACTCCTGTGCTTGCGCAGTCACGCGGATAACGGGCACGGTGCGGTCGACGCCGAACGCGTGGACGGCGGTGCAGGTCAGGTGCTGGTCCTTCACGACCGCTGCGACCTCGGGCGAGGCGATGAGGTCCTCTACCTGGGCTCGTGTGTCCGTGCCGAATACGACGGCGCCGTGATAGCGCCGGTGCGGCGGGTTGGTGTGGGAGACGCCAAAGGTGGTGTGGGCCATGACCACCAAGGGCAGCAGGGCGTAGGTCCGAAGGTCGCGTGCTCCCGCGGCATGCAACGCCGGCCCGAGCCGGGTATGAACGAACGCACGAAATGTCCGGCCTGACACGCCTCTGCGTCGGCGCACCAGCAGTATCGTGCGGTGACCGACTGTGTCGTCGTGACCTGTTGTCCACCAGCGCCCGCCGCGAGGTCCGGTCTGGTGGCCCAACACGTGTTCGAAGACGTTTTGTTCGTCGAGGAACACCTCGCGCATGTGCAGCGGTATCCGCAGACCGGCGGCCATACTCGACATCCGCACCTCGGTGAGCCCATCGAGTGGCCAGGACGAGGGGACGGTGGTGCCGACCGTGGGGGTGGCAGGCCAGTATCCGTGGTCGGTCGCCGAAAAGTGATATTGGTTGTACTCCATCACATGCGGAAGACGTTTGACGATCTCGGCGTGCGGTCCGGCCCAGTATGCGTACGCAACGTCGTGCGCGAGATCCTCCCTCAGCCGTACCGGGTAGAGAGCCGAGGTGGTCGGGACCGGCGTGCTCATCAGACTCCTTGGACGCGACGAAGCATGAGGTCCCGTTGGGTGCGGATCTCGTCGTTGTAGCAGTCGATCGGTTTTCCGCCGAAGCGGGCGATGCAGCCGTTGCAGTATCCGCACACCGGTCTTCCTGGTGTCGGCGTCTGGACGTTCTGGAACAGGTAGGGGTCGGCGATGAATGCCCGCGCCGCTGAAACCGCATCACATTGATTCGTCTCGATCGCCGATTGCATCCCGGCGGCCGTGTGAAAGCCGCCGACGCAGATGACCGGGATGTCGAGTTGGGCGGTGAATTGTTCGGCTTGCGCGAGATTGAATCCCTCACCTCCCGGTGCGAGACGTTCGGCGGCGCGCTCGATGATGGGCGCCAGGGCGAGCATCGTCATGCGCCGCCGCCGCGACATGTTGGCGCCCGAACCTTCTTTGACCTGTCCGCTGATGAAGCCCTTGTAGTGCCCGAGAATCATTCCGGGCCAGGATTCGTAGTGACCGCGCGAGATTTCGACCGCGTCGATACCTTCGTCGGCCATCACCGCCGCGACGCGAACCAGTTCAGCCGTCGTCGCCCCTCCGCGCAGAGGGAGCATGTCGGTGCCGTTCATTTTCAACAAGATTGGGTAGTCGTCTCCGACGCGTGTCCGGATGGCTTGGAACACCTCTCGGAGCAGACGCATGCGGTTGTCGAGGCTGCCGCCGTATTCATCATTGCGGCGATTGGTGTGCGGGGTGAGGAACTGGCCCAGGAGGTATCCGTGCGCGGCGTGGATCTGCACACCGTCGAATCCGACCTCTTGTGCGCGCTCAGCGGCGGTGGCGAACGTGTCCACCATCGCCGGTATCTCGTCTGTGTGAAGGGGTCGGGGCTTGGTCCCATACAGGGGTTCGCGAACCGGCGACGCCGACACAGTGGCTTTACCTGGATCAGATGATCGGACCATCTGGCGCCCGCCATGGTTGAGCTGCGCAACGAGGAGGCTGCCGCCGCTATGTGCAAGCTGTACCCATTCACGCAGGCCGGGCTTCTTGTCGTCGGAATCGATACCCGCCTGCCGGCCCGCCGACTTCGACTGCAATGACACGAAAAGATTGCCGGTCACAATCAACGGAGTCCCGGCACGCACCATCGGCTCGTAGAACTCCAGCAGTTCGTCGGTGACGTATCCCTCGTCGGTTGCCCGAGTCTCGCTTGTAGCAGACTTGTACAGCCTTCCCGGAACCGTCAGACGACCGATCCGCAGGGGTTTCAACAGCGGGCTGGCTGAATTCGCGGTCATTCGTCCTGTCTCCCTTAGCTATCCGGGATGCCGGCGCCGGCCAGCGCTGGGACGCTGTCTTCACGGTGAACCAGCGACTGCGCACCGATCTTGAACATTGCCAGCTTGTCGATGATGGTCTGTCCCTCTGGGGTGTGGCCCCAGATGCTGATGCCTTGATACGTTGTGGGTTCCCAGGTTGTTTCGTCGACGACGATGGGGTTCCAGCCGACTTCCCATTCAAACCCGGATGGTGTCATCGCGTAGTAGGACAGTTCTTTGTCGTTGGTGTGCTGACCGACTCCCAGTGCCATGTCGAAGCCGAGTTCTTTGACCCGCTGATAGGAGGCGGTCATGTCGTCGAGGCGGGCGACCTGAATGTTGAGGTGCTGGATGCGAGTCCGGATCGGGTTGACGGGCAGCCGGTTCACCGCGGCGATAGCCACGGAGTGGTGACGCTTGTTGACGCGCAGGAATCGGATCTTGAGCTTGACGCCGCTGATCGTTTCGTCGATGTAGTCCGAAAGCCGGGCATCGAAGACGGTGTTGTAGTAGCCGCGCATCTGTTGCGGCTTCTTTGCCGTGATCGCGACATGTCCCATCCCGAATTCTCCTGTGACAAAGCCACCACAGACCCGCTTGTCCAGCGGCGTATCGCTGGTACGGGCGCGGGTGAAGATTTCCTGCGCGAGCCCGTTGGGCCCAGGGAACCGCACGAGGCGCTCGACACCTCGCAGCGCGGCCTCTTCTGCGCTTCCCTCGGTGATGGGCACGCCGTGCCGGGTGACACGTGAGACGACTTCGTCGAACGTGCTGTCGTCGTCGAGTTGCCAGCCGAGGGCGGTGACGTCCTCGGCCGGTCCGCGGTGCAGCAGGAAGCGGCATTCGTTGTCGTCCAAGCGGAATCGCATGACGTCGGGCAACGTCTCGTCGGGGTGCATGCCGATGGCGTCGCGGCCGAAGCGCCGCCAGTCGGCGAATTTGTCGGTTTCGATGACGACGTAGCCGAGGTGGACGTTGCCGAAGATGTCAGACATGGGCGAGCTTCGATTCGGCACTGAGGAATTCGGTGACGAGTTGATTGAAGAACTCGGCGCGTTCCCACTGCATCCAGTGGCCGGTGTGTGAGGTCATCACGAGTTCGGCATTGGGCATCGTGTTGAGCAGCATCGGTCCGCCGGCCGGTCGATTCACCTTGTCGTCGCGTCCCCACAGCACCAGCGTCGGTGTCTGCAGTGTCTTGAGGCGGCTGTCGCGGGTGAGGTCCATTCGCCACAGTGCGCGGGGACCCGACGGGCGGCGCAGCGGCGGGTCGGCCACCACGTCCGGATCGATCGAGGCGCGATAGCGCAGATCGATCAGCTCGTCGGGCACCGAGGCGCCGTCATAGACAAGGTATGTGCGAATGAAGGTTTCGAGCTTCTCGCGGCTCGGTCCGTCACCACCGTAGTAGGACAGCAGGCTTTTCAGGCCGGCGGTCGGGACGCCCCGCGTCGTCCCGATCCCGCCGGGTCCCATCAGCACCAGCTTGTCGACGCGGTGCGGAGTATCGAGGGCGAGGCGAAGCGCAGCGGCACCGCCATACGAGTTTCCGATCAGGTGGGCGGTATCGATGCCGAGTTCGTCGAGCAGACCGCGGATCATGTCGGCGAGGTAGCCGAACGGGTCGGCCTGATCGACGCCCTTGACCGAGCGGCCATAGCCGGGCATGTCCGGGACGATGACCCGGAAATGCTGCGCGAGCGCATCGATGTTGCGCGAGTAGTTGGATACGCCCGATGCGCCCGGGCCGCCCCCGTGAAGCATGACGACGGCTGAGCCGCTGCCGGTCTCGGCGACGAAGATCGGTTTTCCGTTGACGGTGACGGTGTGTTCGGTCAGGTTGGCGGTGGTCATGCGGATACTCCAGTCTTTATGGGCATGATGGCGGGAGGTACGGGTAGGGAATGCCCGGATTGACTTGCGGCATAGACGAATCCATCGGGCCGCACCACGGCGGCGGTCGCCTCCTTGCGGCGCAGCCAACGGACGAGGGAGGGTTCGGTGATCTCGACCGTCCGCGCGCCCAGTTCGGTCCAGGCCTGTGTTCCGCCCGGTGGTGTGCCGGTGTGCAGAACGGCCCACTGTCCGCTGAGCAGGTCGTCGAGGCGAACCAAGTTGCCGGTGTCGTCGGTGACCCACGGTTGCGGGATCTGCCAACCGACTGCGGGGTGGCGCCCAGTGGCGAAGAAGCCGTCCTCGTATCGAGCGTCGGGAATCCACGCCATTTTCACGAGAACGGCGTCCACGCCGGGCACTCGCGACAGCGTACGGAACACGTGATTACGCATGGCGGCGATGACGGGGTTGCGCTCGGTAATGATCCGGCCGACGAAGCACGCGTGGCGAGTGACCTCGGTGACGTGCGGCTTACGTTCGTCTTGGTACGAGTCGAGCAGCGAGTCCGGTGCCTGCCCCCTGATAACGGCTGCGAGTTTCCAGCACAGGTTGGCCACGTCGCGGACCCCGGCGGACATGCCCTGGCCGATCCACGGCGGCATGGCGTGCGCGGCATCTCCGGCCAGGAACACCCGCCCCACCCGCCACCGATCCGCGACCCGGACATGATGGCTGTAGATCACGGCCCGAAGGATCTTGACGTGATCGGGTGTGATGCCCTGATCGTTGAGAACCTTCCAAATATTCTCTTCGCGCAACAGTGTCTGCTCGTCCTCGTCGGTGCGGGCGGGGTACTCCCATCGGTGATGACCGAGTGGCGTCGGGCAGTCGACAGTGGGACGCGCTGGGTTGCAGTGGAACCGGAGCCGGTCGTGGCCGTCCCACTCCCGCATCACCTTGGTGTCGATGACGACCCATCGCTCGGTGTAGGTACGGCCCGAATAGCCGACACCTAACTGACCACGGGTAGGCGACGAGCCGCCTTCCGCGGCGATCACATAGGACGCACGGATCCGCTTGAAGACGTCGGTGCGTAGATCGGCCAACAGAAGCTCGACCTCATCGCCCTTCGTCAGCACGCGGAGGCATTCGTGTTCGAGCAGCACCTCGACGTTGGAGAAGCGGTCGACGCCCTCGCGCAGGACATGGTCGACGGCGGGCTGGTAAAGGAACTGCTGCGGCGGATGCCCGGTCCCGCGTGAAGTGATCTTCAGATCGATGAACGGCACCCCGTCGGCGTCGACGAAGTTCAGCGGACGGTCGGGCAGCATGTCCTGCTGTAGGCGATCCGCCAGGCCGACGGACTGCCACACCCGCATCACTTCTTCGTCGGTGGAGATCGCCCGCGCGCGGCTGTACACGTCGGGATCACGCTCGACCACCAGCACCTTCAGCCCCAGTTGGCCCAGCAGGTTGGCGGCGGTGGCGCCGGTCGGCCCGTAGCCGATGACTGCCACGTCATAGGAGGTGTCTGTAGTGCTCACGGTTCGCTCTCATCGTCGAAGGGCTTGTTCTGTAGTGATCGCTACGGTACTGTAGTGATCACTACAGAGTCAATAGCCGATACCGAGGAGCTGAAAATGGCGGAGAAGAAACAGCCCGCACCCCGTCGCAAGCGCGCCGACGGCGAGCTCTCCCGGGAACGGATTCTCGACGCGGCGACCGAAATCGCCGCCGAACGCGGATACGAGGGCACCAGCATCGGGCTGGTCAGCAAGAAATGCGGCCTGCCCGCCAGCTCCATCTACTGGCACTTCAAAGACAAGGACGACCTGATCGCCGCGGTGATCGAGCGCAGCTTCGGAGAATGGCTGATCGCGTGGCGGCTCCCGGAGCACGGGGGCGCGAAGGAACGGTTCGAAGGCGTCGCGGTGCAAATCGCCAAGGCATTCCTCGATTCCCCCGACTTCATTCGCCTCGGGCTGATGCTCGCGCTGGAGCGCCGCCCCGTGGAAGCACGCGCAAGAAGGATGTTCGTTCAGGTCCGCGCGCGCGCCTTCGACCAGCTGCTCGACAACTTCTCCGATGTCATGCCCGAGCTGACAGAAGCCGAGGTGCACCAGTTGGCGACCTACGCGATGGCGGGTGCCGACGGCCTGTTCATCGCCAAGGAGATCGGCGGCGACGCCGTCGACCTCCTCGCGTTGTTCGAACTACACGGTCGTTCGCTGTACGACACCGCTCGCCGTCTGCTCAGAGAGAAGGGAAAGCTATGACATCGACCTGGCCGGTGGCCATCATCGGATCGGGCAACATCGGCACCGACCTGATGATCAAGATCCTGCGCAGCGACGGTCCCCTGACCGTCGGCGCCATGGTCGGCATCGACCCCGGCTCCGACGGTCTGGCGCGCGCCGCCCGCATGGGGTGCCCACCACCGCCGACGGTGTCGACGGGCTCTTGGCGATGCCGAACTTTGGCGACATCAAGGTCGTCTTCGACGCGACGTCAGCCACTGCACACCATGCCAATTGGGCCAAGCTGCGCGATACGGGTGTGCGGATGCTCGACCTCACTCCCGCGTCTATCGGGCCATTCTGCGTCCCGGTGGTCAACCTCGACGAACACCTGGACGCCCCAAACCTGAACATGGTGACATGCGGTGGGCAGGCCACCGTGCCGATCGTCGCCGCGGTTGCACAGTCGGGGATCGTGTCCTACGCCGAGATTGTGTCGTCGATTTCGGGCTGCGCGGACCAGCGGTTCTGCGCCAGTAACGCTGCGTACGGCATCGCCGAATGTAACGTTGTCGAAGAGCGTGGCCTGCAGAGCACGCAGGGCGGGCTCATTGATTGACTGCGGGCGTCGGTACCCGGCTAGGAAGCGAACGTTGTCCAGGAGTACCGGTGGTTGCTCACTTGCGATTTCGAATCGCCATCCAAGGGACTCGATTACGTTCTGCACCCATGCGAACGTCTCGGCAACCTTGGTGTCGTTGGCATGTTCGCGCGGCTTCACGTCTACCAGCACAGGGTTCGCGTCGGTGAGGAGAAGGTAGTCGGGAATGTGGTGACGGACAACGCCTTGCACTCTGCTCCTGATCAAGAATGGCTGCGCCACAGTGAATTTGACAGATTGGTCGAAGTCGGCCATCAGGAGGCGACTCAGCTCCAGGCGCGATTCGTAGATGACGTGTGTAGACATGGTCGCAGACCAGTAGCTGCCCGAGTAGTGGCGTTGGCCGTAGTACCACCGAAATGTTCTGAACGGCAGCGCGGATCGCAACAAGTCGTGAGTCGCGCGGTGTGCCGGTACTTCGCCAATGTCCACTGCGATTCGCCTCATCCAAATGTCCCCGTTCGCATCGAGTAGGTCAGCGTCCGGGCCACCGGTGGTGGCCGAGATCCGTAGCCCCTAATCGTGTTCTAAGGGCGCGGGTGAGCGGGTTGATTCGTTGATTTCGTGTCCTTGGCCGCTGTCGGATTGATGCCTTCGTAGCCCCAGGCGCTGGACGTCCTTGGTGAGAAGGGCGCAGTTCGGCAGTGGCTTGGTCTTCGTCGGGCGACGCCGCCAATGGTGCCTGGTGCCTGGACGCCCCTGGAGAGACGTGGCGCTCCCGGCGGAGACCCCTTGAGCGTGTTGGGATGTCGTTGTCCGAGCCCGCCGCAGGAGGGACCTCCGCGTAGTTTCCGAGTCGTGAACTCTTGGACAGAATGAGGTCCTGCGGGGCGCTGGGGTTGCGAGATGGCTAATGAGATGACGGACCACGAGTTCTGCGATTAGGGCGCCGAGCAACGGACTAGTTGCGGACCAGTATTCGGGCGAAGGGAATCGACTCGGTACTGCCGCAGTGAGCCGCTCAGCCGTGTGGCGCTTCTGAGATTTTCGTGTCTTCCTTGCCGAGTGCCTGGCAATAGAGCGTGACCGAGGTCTTCGTCGCGGTGATCTCCAGATTCGTAGGATCCTGGCCGCTCTTGTCCTTCAGCATCTTGCTGACTTCGTCGTTCTGCTTCTTCTCGTCCTGGGTGAGGAAGTCCTTGCACTTCGTGTCGCCGCCGGTGTTGACGATCTCGGAGGCCGAACATCCGCTCATGAGGGCTGCCGCCGCCGATGCTGCTAGGACGGAGTAGACGATTTGCTTCACTGAGGACCTCTCTTGCGCGGGAAATGGCACGGAGATGATTCACAGAATTCGCCGAGTTGAAACCCGGGAGCGCTGTTGTGCCTGCATACGGGAAACGAAGCCCCGGCGGCACGATGCGGCGGGAGGACTACCTGACCGCAGCGGCACAGGTCGATAGTTCGATCCAGTCTGTGGCCACCGAACGCCGGGATCGTTCTTGGTCAGCCAGCGCGCGATGGCTTCACTCTGTCCACCAACCGCGGCCTTCTCGACATTGCGGATAAGCAGTTGGCGCTCGATGGCGCACCCTGGACACAGACCAGGTTCAACCGGTGGACGCAACACCTCACTGATGGAGGTGCTTTCGATGGGACGACCACCAGGTTGGGCGGCGGCATTGACGGGGCGGGCGGTGATGCGGTCGCCGGGTCGGCCTCCGGTACGTCGGGATCTCGAACGGGCGTTCTGGGTGCAGATCGCGGCTGGGCTCACCAGCGAGGACGCGGCGGTGGCGTGCGGCGTGTCGGCTCCGGTGGGATCGCGGTGGTTCCGACACGCTGGCGGAATGCCGCCAATCGAGCTGGCCCCGGTGTCGGGGAGATATCTGTCCTTCTCCGAACGAGAGGACATCGCGGTCCTGCGAGCGCAGGGAATCAGCATGCGTCAGATCGCGATCCGGATCAAAAGGTCACCGTCGACGATATCTCGGGAACTGCGTCGCAACGCCGCCACTCGCAACGGCAAGCTCGAGTACCGGGCATCGATTGCGCAATGGAAGGCCGACCTCGCCGCGCGACGACCTAAAACGGCGAAACTCGTTGAGCATGAACACCTTCGTGAGTATGTCCAGGACAAGCTGTCCGGTGTTCTGCGAGACGAGAACGGAGAGGTGGTGGGCCCGTTCGCGTCGTGGAAGGGCCGCAACAAGCCGCGGCGAGCCGATCGCCGGTGGGCAACCGCGTGGAGCCCGCAGCAGATCTCCAACCGGCTGCCCATCGACTTCCCCGATGATGAGTCGATGCGGATCTCTCACGAAGCGATCTATCAGTCCCTCTTTATCGAAGGACGGGGGGCCTTGGAACGGGCGCTGGTGGCGTGCTTGCGCACCGGGAGGGCACTGCGCAAGCCGCGGGCTAGGGCGAAGAAACTACGCACCGGATTCATCACCGACGACGTGACGATCGGCGCTCGCCCGGATGAGGTCGATGACCGGGCCACCGCCGGACACTGGGAGGGTGACCTGATCATCGGCCTCAACCGCTCCGCGGTCGGCACCCTCGTCGAGCGGACCAGCCGATTCACGACACTGCTACATCTGCCGCGCAAGGACGGCTACGGCACAACTGCGACGGTCAAGAACGGGCCGGCGCTATCGGGGTATGGATCAGAATCGGTTCGGGACGCACTCGCGGTGGCGCTGACACCGTTGCCGGATCATCTGCGCAGGTCAGTGACGTGGGACCGAGGTAAGGAACTGGCACGTCATGCCGAATTGACTGAAGCCACCGGGATCGCAGTCTACTTCTGCGATCCCCACAGTCGGTGGCAACGAGGGACGAACGAGAACACCAATGGGCTACTGCGGCAATACTTTCCGAAAGGTACAGACCTCGCACGCCACGATCGCAGAGAAGTTCAAGCGGTTGCCGATGCACTCAACAACCGGCCCCGCAAATCACTCGGGTGGAGAACACCGGCGGAAGTGCTTGCCGACCAACTACACTCAGGCCCACGACACGGTGTTGCGACGACAGGTTGAATCCGCCTAGTTCACCATTCTGATAATGAAGGGCCACGCCTTGGAAGTTTCCCGCATCCGTTCCCGACTCAAGAATTGTCTTGGGAGGCTGTGTGCATAGCCTCCAGCCTGGGCCTACGGGGTCTTG
>Ga0070662_100002678_pt1 | contig 10992 bp, 22 predicted proteins | sample KBSC53metaG_FD_65648 | JGI IMG/M metagenome (GOLD analysis project Ga0070662, IMG submission 65648) | Corn rhizosphere microbial communities from Kellogg Biological Station, Michigan, USA - KBS C5-3 metaG | ecosystem: Host-associated > Plants > Roots > Rhizosphere > Soil ...
GAAGATCAGGATCGAGATGCCGTTGCCCAGGCCACGCTCGGTGATCTGCTCGCCCAGCCACATCAGGAACATCGTGCCTGCCACCAGGCTGACCACTGCGGTCATGCGGAAGCCGAAGCCCGGGTTGATCACCAGGCCTTGCGAGCCTTCGAGCGCCAGCGCAATACCCAGCGACTGGAAGATGGCCAGGCCCAGCGTGCCGTAACGCGTGTACTGCGTGATCTTGCGTCGGCCCGACTCGCCTTCCTTCTTCAGCGCCTCCAGCGACGGCACCACGTAGCTCATCAGCTGCATGATGATCGACGCCGAGATGTACGGCATGATGCCCAACGCGAACACCGTGAAGCGCGACAGCGCCCCGCCGGAGAACATGTTGAACAGGCTCAGGATGCCGCCCTGCTGGCCCTTGAACAGCTGCGCGAGCTGGTCAGGGTTGATGCCCGGCACCGGGATATGGGCGCCGATGCGGTAGACCACGAGCGCGAGCATCAAGAAGACAAGCCGGCGACGCAGGTCGCCGAACTTGCCGCTCTTGGCCAGCTGATTCGCGTTGGTTGCCACGAGTGCGCGCGCCTTGCTTTAGGCTACCGAGCCGCCAGCGGCTTCGATCGCAGCCTTGGCGCCGGCGGTCGCGCCGATGCCCTTGAGGGCGACCTTCTTGGTCAGCTCACCGGTCTTGATGACCTTGACCACCTTGGCGATCTCGCCGACCAGGCCGGCTTGCTTCAGCGTCAGCAGGTCGACTTCGGCGGCGCCGAGCACCTCGAGATCGGCCAGCGTCACTTCGGCATTGAACTTCAGCGAGGCCGACTTGAAGCCGCGCTTCGGCAGGCGACGCTGCAGCGGCATCTGGCCGCCTTCGAAACCGACCTTGTGGTAGCCGCCGGAACGCGACTTCTGGCCCTTGTGGCCACGACCAGCGGTCTTGCCCAGGCCAGAACCGATGCCACGACCCACGCGGCGGCGGGCCTTCTTGGCACCTTCGGCCGGCTTGATGGTGTTCAGTTCCATTACAGCACCTGCACGAGGTAGGAGATCTTGTTGATCATGCCGCGCACCGCCGGCGTGTCCTCGAGTTCGGACACGCTGTTCAGCTTGCGCAGGCCCAGGCCCTTGACCGTGGCACGGTGCGATTCCTTCGTACCGATCGGGCTGCGGACCAGCTTGACCTTCAGGGTTTTCTTTGCATCAGCCATGCTTTGCTCCTCAGCCGAGGATCTCTTCGACCGTCTTGCCGCGCTTGGCAGCGACTTCGGCGGCGGTCGTCGAGTTCTTCAGCGCATTCAGGGTCGCACGGACCATGTTGTACGGGTTGGTCGAACCGAGGCTCTTGGCCACGATGTCGGTCACGCCCATCACTTCGAACACGGCGCGCATCGGGCCGCCGGCGATGATGCCGTCACCCGGCTTCGCCGGAGCCATCAGCACCTTGGCCGCGCCGTGCTCACCGCGCACGTTGTGGTGGATGGTGCCGCTCTTGAGCTGCACCTTGAACATGTTGCGGCGGGCGGCTTCCATCGCCTTCTGCACGGCCACGGGCACTTCCTTGGCCTTGCCCTTGCCCATGCCGATGCGGCCGTCGCCATCGCCGACCACGGTCAGCGCAGCGAAGCTGAGGGTGCGGCCACCCTTCACGACCTTCGTCACGCGGTTGACCGCGATCATCTTTTCCTTCAGGCCGTCGTCGTTGCCTTCGGTCTGAGCGCGAGCTTGAAACTTTGCCATTGCTATTCCTTTGCGATCAGAACTGCAGGCCCGCTTCGCGAGCGGCCTCGGCCAGCGCCTTCACGCGGCCGTGATACGCGAAGCCTGCGCGATCGAACGCAACCTTCTCGACGCCGGCGGCCTTGGCCTTCTCGGCGATGCGCTTGCCGATGATCGCGGCAGCGGCGGCATTGCCACCCTTGCCGGCCGTGCCCAGCTGTTCGCGCACTTCCTTCTCGGCGGTCGAAGCGCTGGCCAGCACCTTGGTGCCGCAGTCGGAAATGACGCTGGCGTAGATGTGCAGGTTCGAACGGAACACCGTCAGGCGCGCGACGCGCTGCGTGGCGATGCGGGCGCGCGTCTGGCGCGAGCGGCGGATGCGCTGATCCTTCTTGTTCAGGGTCGTCATGCTGCCACTCCTTACTTCTTCTTGGTCTCTTTGAGGACCACGCGCTCTTCCGCATAGCGGATGCCCTTGCCCTTGTAGGGCTCGGGCGGGCGGATCGCGCGGACTTCAGCGGCGATCTGGCCCACCACTTGGCGGTCGGCGCCCTTGATCAGGATCTCGGTCTGGGTCGGCGTCTGGACCACGATGCCTGCGGGCATGTCCTTGACGACCGGGTGCGAGAAACCGATCTGCAGGTTCAGCTTCTGGCCTTGGGCGGCGGCGCGGAAGCCCACGCCCACCAGGGTCAGCTTGCGCTCGAAGCCCTTGGCGACGCCGGTCACCATGTTCGCCACCAGGGCGCGCATCGTGCCGCTCATCGCATCGGCTTCGGCGGAGTCATTCGCCGGAGCGAACATCAGCTTGCCGGCTTCGTTCTTGATCGTGACCAGGCCGTGCAGCGGGCGGGTCAGGGTGCCTTGCGGGCCCTTGACGCTGATCTGGTCGGCAGTGATCTGCACGTCCACGCCTTGCGGGACGGCGATCGGCATTTTTCCAACGCGGGACATTTCGCTGATCTCCGATTAGGCGACGTAGCAGAGCACTTCGCCGCCGATACCGGCTTGACGTGCCTTGCGGTCGGTCATCACGCCCTTGGGCGTCGTGACGATCGCCACACCCAGGCCGTTCATCACGGACGGGATGTCGTGGCGGCCCTTGTAGATGCGCAGGCCAGGACGGCTCACACGCTCGATGCGCTCGATCACCGGACGGCCGGCGTAGTACTTCAGCGCGATCTCGAGCTCGGCCTTGGCATCGCCCTTCACGGCGAAGTCGTCGATGTAGCCCTCGTCCTTCAGGACCTGGGCAATCGCCACCTTCAGCTTGGACGACGGCATCGTGACGCTGGCCTTCTCGACCATCTGCGCGTTACGGATGCGGGTCAGCATATCGGCGATAGGATCACTCATGCTCATTGCGTAATCTCCTCGTGCCGATTACCAGCTGGCCTTGACGACACCGGGGATGTCGCCCTTGAAGGCCAGTTCACGGATCTTGTTACGGGCCAGGCCGAACTTGCGGAAGGTGCCGCGCGGGCGGCCAGTCAGCTCGCAGCGGTTGCGCAGGCGAGTCGGATTGGCGTTGCGGGGCAGCTTCTGCAGCTCCAGGCGAGCGGCATAACGCTCTTCTTCCGAGCGCTTGAAGTCGTCGATGATCGACTTCAGTTCGGCGTATTTCTTGGCGTACTTCGCGACCAGCGCTTCGCGCTTGGCTTCACGTTGCTTGAGGGACAGTTTGGCCACGGGGCACCTCAGTTCTTGAACGGGAAGCGGAAGGCAGCCAGCAGCGCCTTGCACTCGTCGTCGTTCTTCGCGGACGTCGTGATGCTGATGTTCAGACCACGCAGCGCATCGACCTTGTCGTACTCGATTTCCGGGAAGATGATCTGCTCTTTGACGCCGATGTTGTAGTTGCCACGGCCATCGAACGAGCGACCCGAGATGCCGCGGAAGTCACGCACGCGCGGCAGCGCGATCGTGACGAAGCGGTCCAGGAATTCGTACATGCGGGTGCCGCGCAGGGTCACCATGCAGCCGATGGGCACGCCGTCGCGGATCTTGAAACCTGCGATGGCCTTCTTCGACTTGGTGACCACCGGCTTCTGGCCGGCGATCTTGGTGAGGTCGCCAACGGCGTGGTCCATCACCTTCTTGTCGGACACCGCCTCGCTCACGCCCATGTTGAGCGTGATCTTGGTGATGCGCGGCACTTCCATCACGGACTTGTAGCCGAACTTCTGCATCAGGTCGGCAACCACCTTCTCGCGATAGAAGGCCTGCAAACGGGCTTGGGGTTGAGTTTGAGCCATGTCGAAAACCTCGCCTTACGCCTTGATCTCTTCGCCGCTGGACTTGAAGACGCGCACTTTCTTGCCGTCTTCCAGCGACTTGATGCCCACGCGATCGGCCTTGCCGGTGGCGGGATTGAACATCGCCACGTTGGACTGGTGGATCGGCATCGTCTTGTCGACCACGCCGCCGGTCGTGCCCTTCATCGGGTTCGGCTTCACGTGCTTCTTCACCACGTTGATGCCCTCGACGAGGATGTGATCGGCATCGACGCGAGCCGTCACGGTCCCACGCTTGCCCTTGTCGCGGCCGGTCAGCACGATGACCTGGTCGCCTTTGCGAATCTTGTTCATGGCCTGTCCTTCCAGCCTTCTCAGAGCACTTCCGGCGCCAGCGAGACGATCTTCATGAAGCGCTCGGTGCGCAGTTCGCGCGTGACCGGGCCGAAGATGCGGGTGCCGATCGGCTCCAGCTTGGCATTCAGCAGCACGGCGGCGTTGCCGTCGAACTTGACGAGCGAGCCGTCCTGGCGACGCACGCCCTTGGCGGTGCGAACGACGACGGCGTTGTAGACCTCGCCCTTCTTCACGCGACCGCGCGGCGCAGCTTCCTTGATGCTGACCTTGATGACATCACCAATGCCGGCATAACGACGCTTGGAACCGCCGAGCACCTTGATGCACATGACGGACTTCGCGCCGGTGTTGTCCGCGACATCCAGCCGCGATTGCATTTGAATCATGTTCTATCCCCAACTTTTCCCGCGCCGGCAGCAGCCTTTGCGGTCAGTCTTGGGCCCGTCACCCTGGTGGGCGGTTATGGGCGGATCCGAAATCGTTTCGTGGACGGCAATCCACGCCCGGTGCTTCGGCGAAGCTGCGCATGATAGACCACTTGCACCATTAACGCAAGTGGTCTCGCGCAGCAGCACTCAGGCGGCCTGCTTGGCCTGCGCAAGCAGGGTCTCGGCGCCGCTCACCTCGAACTTGCCCGGCGCCTCGATGTTCAACGTCTTCACCACGCCATCCTTGACCAGCATCGAGTAGCGCTGCGAACGCAGCCCCATGCCCTTGGCGGTGAGGTCCAGCGTCAGGCCGGTCGCCTTGGTCCACTCTGCGCTGCCATCGGCCATCATGCGCACCTTGGTCGCGGTGTTCTGCTCGCGGCCCCAGGCCCCCATCACGAAGGCATCATTGACCGACACGCACCAGATCTCGTCGACGCCGGCCGCCTTCAGCTGGTCGGCCTTCTCGACGAAACCCGGCACATGCTGGGCGGAGCAGGTGGGCGTGAAGGCACCGGGCAACGCGAAGATCGCGATCGTCTTGCCGGCCGCCTCTTTCTGCACGTCGAAGCTGTTGGGGCCCAGCGAGCAACCGTTGCCCTCGACCTCGATGAATTCCTGCAGCGTGCCCGCAGGCAGCTTGTCGCCAACTTTCAGCATGTGTTTTCCTCGTTGGATGGCAAAACGGCCGGGCGCCAGTCTCCCAGCGTTCCGGCCGTTCCTGCGGGGCTTCGACCGAAGACCCCGCGGCGGTCTCTACTTAAACGGTACGGGCCTTCTCGACCAGGCGCGTCACGACCCAAGACTTGGTCTTGGAGATGGGACGGCTCTCGGCGATCTCGACCACGTCACCCAGCTTGTATTCGCCGTTTTCGTCGTGCGCGTGGTACTTGCTCGACTTGGCGACGATCTTCCCGTACAGCTCATGCTTGGTGCGACGCTCGACCAGGACCGTGATGGTCTTGGCGCGCTTGTCGCTCACCACGCGGCCGATCAGCGTGCGGGTGTTCTTTTCCGGCTTTTGGGTTTGAGCTTCCGTCATTTGGCGGCTCCTTGACGCTTCTTCTCGGCCAGGATGGTCTTGGCGCGCGCGATGTCGCGGCGGGTCTTGCCCAGCTGCGTGTGGTTGCCCAGCTGCTGGGTGGCCTTCTGCATGCGCAGACCGAAGTGAGCCTTCAGCAGGTCGGCCACTTCCTTTTCGAGAGCGGCAACGTCCTTGCCGCGCAGTTCAGATGCTTTGCTCATGGCGTGTTCCTTCAGGCACCGACCTGGCGGGCCACGAACGTGCAGCGCAGCGGCAGCTTGGCGGCCGCCAGCGTGAACGCCTCGCGCGCCAGCGCTTCGGGCACACCGTTGATCTCGTACAGCACCTTGCCCGGCTGGATCTCGGCGACGTAGTACTCGGGGTTACCCTTGCCGTTACCCATACGCACTTCGGCCGGCTTCTGCGAAATCGGCTTGTCCGGGAAGATGCGGATGAAGATGCGGCCACCGCGCTTGATGTGGCGCGAGATGGCACGACGGGCAGCTTCGATCTGGCGCGCCGTGATGCGGCCGCGCTCGGTGGCCTTCAGACCGAACTCGCCGAACGACACGTTGGTGCCGCGCGTGGCGATGCCGGTGTTACGGCCCTTCTGTTCCTTGCGGAACTTGCGACGTGCTGGTTGCAGCATGCTTATTCTCCTTTCGCGTCGCCAGGCGTGGCAGCCTTGCGCACGACGCGCTTGGCGGCCGGAGCCTTGGCGGCGCCCGCATCGGCAGCGCCGACGGCGGGCTTGTCACTGCCGTCGGCCGGGGCACCGCCCTGGCGCGGCGCGCGATCGCCACCACCACGAGGACCACGGCGGTCGCCAGGGGCTCCCGGACGGCGCGGGCCACGCGGGCGACGCTCGTCCTCGGCACCCGGCTGCGCCTGCAGCACCGGCGCCTCGCCATTGGCCAAGCGGTCACCGCGGTAGACCCACACCTTGACGCCGATGACGCCATAGGTGGTCTTCGCCTCGGAGAAGCCGTAGTCGATGTCCGCCTTCAGGGTGTGCAGGGGCACACGGCCTTCACGGTACCACTCGGTACGGGCGATTTCGATGCCGTTCAGGCGGCCGGCGCTCATGATCTTGATGCCCTGGGCACCAAGACGCATCGCGTTCTGCATCGCGCGCTTCATCGCGCGGCGGAACATGATGCGCTTCTCGAGCTGCTGGGTGATCGAGTCGGCGATCAGCTGGGCATCGACTTCGGGCTTGCGCACCTCTTCGATGTTCACTGCCACCGGCACGCCCAGACGCTTGGTCAGTTCGGCCTTCAGGTTCTCGATGTCCTCACCCTTCTTGCCGATCACGACGCCCGGACGTGCCGAGAAGATCGTGATGCGGGCGTTCTTGGCGGGGCGCTCGATCAGGATGCGCGAGACCGCGGCATTCTTCAGGCGGGCCTTCAGGTAGTCGCGGACCTGCAGGTCTTCGGCCAGCATCGTGGCGAAGTTGCGGTTCGACGCGTACCAGCGCGACGCCCAGGCACGGGTGACGGGCAGCCGGAAGCCGGTCGGATGGATTTTCTGTCCCATGTTCTTCCTTCAGCCTCAGTTGCCGACAGTCACGAAGATGTGGCAGGTGGGCTTGCTGATGCGGTTGCCGCGGCCCTTGGCCCGTGCGGAGAAACGCTTCAGCGTGGCACCTTGCTCGACATAGATCGAGGTGACCTTCAGTTCGTCGATGTCGGCGCCGTCGTTGTGCTCGGCGTTCGCGATTGCGGACTCGAGCGCCTTCTTGACGATGCCGGCGGCCTTCTTCGGCGTGAAGGCCAGGATGTTGAGCGCCTGGTCGACCTTCTTGCCGCGGATCAGGTCAGCCACGAGACGGCCCTTGTCGGCCGACAGGCGGACACCGCGCACGCTTGCTTTGGTTTCCATCGTGGTTTCCTTACTTCTTGGCCTTCTTGTCGGCCGGGTGGCCCTTGAAGGTACGGGTCAGGGCGAACTCGCCCAGCTTGTGGCCGACCATCTGGTCGGACACATAGACCGGCACGTGCTGCTTGCCGTTGTGGACGGCGATCGTCAGGCCGATGAACTCGGGCAGGATCGTCGAACGGCGCGACCAGGTCTTGATCGGCTTCTTGTCCTTGGTGGCCACAGCCTTCTCGACCTTCGCCTGCAGGTGATGGTCGACGAACGGGCCCTTTTTCAGAGAACGGGTCATGTGCTACCCCTTCCTTACTTCTTGCGACGCGAGACGATGAACGTCTGCGTGCGCTTGTTGTTGCGGGTGCGGTAGCCCTTGGTCATCGTGTTCCACGGGGACACGGGGACCTGGCCCTCACCGGTGCGGCCTTCACCACCACCGTGCGGGTGGTCGATCGGGTTCATTGCAACGCCGCGAACGGTCGGGCGGATGCCCTTCCAGCGGATCGCGCCGGCCTTGCCGTACTGGCGCAGGCTGTGCTCTTCGTTGCTGACCTCACCGATCGTGGCGCGGCAGTCGATGTGGATCTTGCGCACTTCACCCGAGCGCAGGCGAACCTGGGCGTAGGTGCCTTCGCGGGCCATCAGCACCACCGAGGTACCGGCCGAGCGCGCGATCTGCGCACCCTTGCCCGGCAGCATCTCGACGCAATGGATGGTCGAGCCCACGGGGATGTTGCGGATCGGCAGCGCGTTGCCGGCCTTGATCGGCGCCTCGGCGCCGCTCAGCACGGTGGAACCGACTTCCAGGCCACGCGGAGCGATGATGTAGCGACGCTCGCCGTCGGCATAGCACACCAGCGCGATGTGGGCCGTGCGGTTCGGGTCGTACTCGATGCGCTCGACCTTCGCGGGAATGCCGTCCTTGTTGCGACGGAAATCGACGACGCGGTAGTGGTGCTTGTGGCCACCACCCTTGTGACGCATCGTGATGTGGCCGTTGTTGTTGCGGCCGGCATTCTGCTTCTGCGGCTCGAGCAGCGAGGCTTCCGGAGCGCCCTTGTGCAGGTGCTTGTGCACCACCTTCACCACGGCGCGACGGCCGGGCGACGTGGGTTTGACTTTGACGACAGCCATTACGCGGCCTCCCCGGAGAAGTTGAGCTCCTGGCCCGGCTTCAGCGACACATACGCCTTCTTGACGTGGTCGCGGCGGCCGACACGGCCACCGAAGCGCTTGACCTTGCCCTTCTGGTTCACGGTCTGCACCGAGGCCACTTCCACCTTGAACATCAGTTCAACGGCAGCCTTGATCTCGGGCTTGGTCGCGTCACGCAGGACCTTGAACAGCACCTGGTTGTTCTTCTCGCCGACGGTCGTGGCCTTTTCGGACACGATCGGCGCAACCAGCACCTGGGCCAGACGGCCCTCGTCGAATTTCTGCTGCGCGCTCATGCCAGCATCTCCTTGAGCTGCTCCATCGCGCCCTTGGTCACCAGCACCTTCTTGTAGAAGACCAGCGACAGCGGATCGGCGTAACGGGGCTCGACCACCAGCACGTTGGCCAGGTTGCGCGAGGCCAGCAGCAGGTTGTCATCCACTTGGTCGGCGATGACCATCACCGAATCCAGACCCATTTGCTTGAACTTCTGGGCCAGCAGCTTGGTCTTGGGCGCTTCGACGCTGAGCGAGTCGACCACGGCCAGGCGGCCTTCGCGGGCCAGCTGCGAGAAGATGGCGGCCATGCCGGCGCGGTACATCTTCTTGTTGACCTTGTGCGTGAAGTTCTCGTCGGGGCTGTTCGGGAAAATCCGACCGCCTCCGCGCCACAGCGGCGACGAGGTCATACCGGCACGGGCGCGGCCGGTGCCCTTCTGGCGCCACGGCTTCTTCGTGCTGTGCTTGACGGTGGCGCGATCCTTCTGGGCGCGCGTGCCTTGGCGAGCGTTCGCCTGATAGGCCACGACGACCTGGTGCACCAGCGCTTCGTTGTAGTCGCGCGCGAACACGGTGTCAGGCGCGTCCACCTTCGAGGTGGCCTGACCTTGTTCGTTCAGGAGCTCGAGCTGCATCACTGGGCTCCCTTCTTGACTTTGACCTTGACGGCGGGGCGCACGACCACATGGCCGTTCTTGCTGCCCGGCACCGCGCCCTTGACCAGCAGCAGCTGGCGGGCCTCGTCCACACGGACGATGTCGAGGTTCTGGGTGGTCACGGTTTCATCGCCCAGGTGACCCGACATGCGCTTGCCCGGGAACACGCGGCCCGGATCCTGCGCCATCGAGATCGAGCCCGGCACGTTGTGCGAGCGGCTGTTACCGTGCGACGCGCGCTGCGAACCGAAGTTGTGGCGCTTGATGGTGCCGGTGAAGCCCTTGCCGATCGAGGTGCCTTGCACATCGACCATCTGGCCGGCGGCGAACAGCGTGACGGGAACGGTCGCGCCCGGCTTGTACTGCCCGGCGACGTCGGCGTCGACGCGGAATTCCTTGATGATTTCGCCGGCTTCGACGCCCGCCTTCGCGAGGTGGCCAGCTTCCGGCTTGGTCACGCGCGAAGCCTTGCGCGTACCGAACACCACTTGAATGGCGTTATAGCCGTCGGTCTCTACGGTCTTGACCTGGGTCACGCGGTTGTTGGACACGTCGAGCACGGTCACGGGAACGGCATCGCCGTCGTCCGTGAAGATGCGCATCATGCCCACCTTGCGGCCCAGCAATCCGAGACGATTGCTAAGACTCATGGTTTTTCTCCGCCCCATATCGGGGCCGGGTTTCACAACACCTGACATCGATTGGCCAGGCTGACTAGATGCTCCCCGCGCGGACGCAGAGAGCGGAAAAGCCGAGCATTGTAGCAGATGCGGTTTCCCGCACCTGCATCAAATGCCTTATTGCAGCTTGATCTCGACGTCGACGCCGGCCGGCAGGTCCAGCTTCATCAGCGCGTCGACCGTCTTGTCGGTCGGGTCGACGATGTCCATCAGGCGCTGGTGGGTGCGGATCTCGAACTGGTCGCGCGAGGTCTTGTTGACGTGCGGCGAGCGCAGGATGTCGAAGCGCTGCATGCGCGTCGGCAGCGGCACCGGGCCCTTGACGATCGCGCCCGTGCGCTTGGCGGTGTCGACGATCTCGAGCGCCGACTGGTCGATCAGCTTGTAGTCGAACGCCTTGAGGCGGATGCGGATTCTTTGCTGGGTGGCCATGATGTGTCTTTCAAAGAGCGATGCCGGCTCGCGCTGGCGGGAGTGAGCGCAAACGGTGCGCGGTCCTATTCCAGAATCTTCGCCACGACCCCGGCGCCGACGGTGCGGCCGCCTTCGCGGATGGCGAAGCGCAGGCCTTCTTCCATGGCGATGGGGTTGATGAGCTTGA
>Ga0070662_100002679_pt1 | contig 10988 bp, 9 predicted proteins | sample KBSC53metaG_FD_65648 | JGI IMG/M metagenome (GOLD analysis project Ga0070662, IMG submission 65648) | Corn rhizosphere microbial communities from Kellogg Biological Station, Michigan, USA - KBS C5-3 metaG | ecosystem: Host-associated > Plants > Roots > Rhizosphere > Soil ...
GAGGACGAGCGCGGCTGGGTCGGCGGCCTGTTCCGCCGCACTCCACGGGAGCGCCGCGCCGCTCCCCGCCGCACCGAGCTTGCCGAAGAGCGCACGAATCCCGCCGCACCTCCCCGGTCGAGACCGACCGTTGCCGTTGCTGAGCCGGCGCGAGCCGTTGCGCCCGCCGGTCGTGGCTCAGGTCGCAAGCCCTCGTCGGCGCAGTCCACGCTGGCGCTTGGCGACAGCTACCAGTTGCCGACGGTCGACCTGCTGATGCCGCCGCCCAAGGAAACGCGTCAGCAGATCGACCGCGCGGGACTCGAGCGCAACGCGCGCCTGCTTGAGACGGTGCTCGAGGATTTCAACGTCCGTGGCGACATCGTCGAGGTCCGACCCGGCCCGGTCGTCACCATGTACGAGCTGGAGCCCGCCAGCGGCATCAAGGCGAGCCGCGTCATCGCCCTTGCCGACGACATTGCCCGCAACATGTCGGCGCTGTCGGCGCGCGTCGCGACCATCCCAGGCCGCAGCGTCATTGGCATCGAGCTTCCCAATCCGAAGCGCGAGATGGTCTCATTGAGCGAGTTGATCGCCAGCCAGGCATTCGACGATCAGAACATGTCGCTGCCGCTGATCCTGGGGAAGAATATCGCCGGCGATCCGGTGATCGCGGACCTCGCACCAATGCCCCACCTGCTCGTTGCCGGCACCACCGGGTCGGGCAAGTCGGTCGGTCTCAACTGCATGATCCTGTCGCTGCTGTACCGGTACGGTCCGGACCAGTGCAAACTGATCATGATCGACCCGAAGATGCTCGAACTGAGCATGTACGACGACATTCCGCACCTCCTCTCGCCGGTCGTGACCGAGCCAGGCAAAGCGATCCGAGCTCTCAAATGGACCGTCGAGCAGATGGAGGAGCGCTATCGGATGATGGCGAACCTCGGGGTCCGCGCGCTGCCGAGCTTCAACGCCAAGGTGCGCGAGGCGAAGGCCAAGGGCGCCAGGCTCGGACGGCGCGTCCAGACCGGCTACGACGCCGACAGCGGCCAGCCGCTCTATGAGACCGAGCAGCTCGAGTACGAAGTGCTGCCGCAGATCGTCGTCGTTGTTGACGAGCTCGCCGACCTGATGATGACCGCCGGCAAGGAGGTAGAGTTCCTCATCCAGCGGCTGGCGCAGAAGGCGCGCGCCGCCGGCATCCACCTGATCATGGCGACGCAGCGGCCATCGGTCGATGTCATCACCGGCGTCATCAAGGCGAACCTGCCGACCCGCATCAGCTTCCAGGTGACCAGCAAGATCGACAGCCGGACCATCCTCGGCGAGCAGGGCGCCGAACAGCTGCTGGGTCGGGGCGACATGCTCTACATGCCGGGCGGCAAACAGATCATCCGTGTCCATGGACCGTTCGTCAGCGACGAGGAGGTCCGCGCCGTCGCTGAGCATTGGCGCAGGCAGGGTGCTCCGGACTACGTCCAGGCGGTCACCGAGGAGCCGGAGGACGGGGGTTATTTGTTCGACGGCCAGCCGACCGGCGAAGACGACGCCGAGACGCAGCTCTACCGCAAGGCGATCCAGATCGTTGCCGAGAGCCAGAAGGCGTCGACCTCCTACCTCCAGCGCCAGCTCCGCGTCGGCTACAACAGCGCCGCACGGCTGATTGAGCGGATGGAGAAGGATGGCCTAGTAGGCCAGCCGGATCATGTCGGCCGGCGCGAGGTGCTCATCGATCCCGACGGGCACCCAATCTAAGGCTGAACGGTACGGAACCGGAAAGTTCAGAGCGCATTCAAGGCCCACATCCCAGACTCGGGCAAAATCCAGGAGCTTTGAACATGAGTTTTGCAACTAACGTCGCGCGTGCCCTGCTTCCGGCCGCTATCGTCGCGGCGGCTCCGGCCGCGGCGGCCGAGTCGCCCGATCTCGCGCGGCTGAAGGCCCATTTGACCGCGGTCCAGACGATGACCGCCAACTTCACCCAGACCGATGCCAAGGGGCATACTGACACCGGTACGCTTCAGCTGAAGCGCCCCGGCCGGGTTCGCTTCGAATATTCGGGCGGCGACCTGCTGCTGGTTGCCGACGGGTCGAAGCTCAGCTTCCTCGACTACCAGGTCGGCCAGAAATCGAGCTGGCCGCTTGGCCGCACTCCGCTGGGTCCGCTCCTCTCCAGCTCGCCGGACTTCAACGGCAAGGCCCAGATCCTGCCGAGCACCGACAGCCGCGTCGTCGTTGCGCGGGCCAAGAATGCCGGCCAGTACGGCCAGCTGACTCTGGCCTTCCTGCGCAATCCCTCCGCCCCGGGCGGGCTGCAGATGTACGGCTGGACGGCGATCGACCCGCAGGGGCACCGCACCACGGTCAAGCTGTCGGACGTCCGTTACAACGTGGCGGTGCCGGAGGGCGCCTTCACCTTCGCCGATCCCAAGAAGAAGAAATAGCGGACAAAAAGTTGCAGTTCGCTACTTGTTCATCGCAATGTCAGGGAGAGGATCCTAAATAGGACATCGGTGCTGCAGTGCCCGGGGTTTCCCCCTGTTACCCAGGTCAACGGCACCCCTTGCGTGACAACGCTCGGTCGGCCCTCGCTCCATGCCCCCGGAGCGGGGGCCTTTTGCTTCATGGGGCTTGCGGGCTAAGCGCGTGGCGGTGAGTGGACGGCTGAAGATCGCTTCGTGGAACATCAACTCGGTGCGCGCGCGCATCGCGCTGGTCGAGCGGCTGATCGAGGAGCAGCAGCCCGACATCCTCTGCCTGCAGGAAACCAAGGTGCTCGACAGCATCTTCCCGGCCGATCCGTTCAAGCAGCATGGCTATTCGCATGTCGAGCTCAACGGCCAGCGCATGCACCATGGCGTCGCGATCCTCAGTCGCGTTCCGTTGAAGGACCCTGGCAAGCACGACTGGCAGGACAATGGCGAAGCGCGCCACGTCGGAGTCCGGCTGCCAAACGGCATCCGGCTCGAGAACGTCTATGTCCCGGCGGGCGGGGATACTCCCGACCGCACGGTCAACGCGAAGTTCGGCCAGAAGCTCGACTTCATCGAACGCATGACGCGCTGGTCGGAAAAGCTCCAGGAACCGTCCATCATCCTCGGAGATTTCAATGTCGCGCCGCTGGAGTGCGACGTCTGGAGCCACAAGGCGCTGCTGACTGTCGTCAGCCATACGCCTGTCGAGGTCGAGGCACTCACCCGGCTGCGCGACGCGCACGACTGGATCGACATCGGCCGTCGCTTCGTCCCTGCCCCCGAGCGTTGCTTCACCTGGTGGAGCTATCGCTCGCCGGACTGGACGAAGAACGACCGCGGGCGCAGGCTCGATCACATGTGGGCCTCACCCGAGCTCGCCGGACATCTGAAGGCGCATTCAGTGCTCGAACCGTGCCGCAACTGGCAGCGGCCGTCCGACCATGTGCCGCTGATCCTCGAGATCGAGGTTTGAGCGAAAGCGCCGTCCGGACCGCGATCGCAGCGCTCCGCGCCGGGCGCCCGCTTCGGATCGATGGCCCCTGCCCGACCGCAGTATTGGCGGTGGAGACCGCGAGCCAGCAGCTGCTCGACCTCCTGGACCCGGAACAGGATGCGCGTCTGCTGATCAGCGGCGAGCGCGCGGCCGCGCTGAACCTGTCCAACGAGCGCGACGCCGCCGATCCTGGTGCGCCCGTTGTTCTCGGCCACGCCGACTGGCTCGATGCCGGTACCGCACTGGCAATCGCCGATCCGGGCCGCGACCTCGATCGGGCACCAATGGGGCCGCTTCATCCCGTCACGCCTGACTGCCTTCAGACCGGACGTGCAGCCCTAGACCTTGCACGGTCGGCCGGGCTGTTACCGGCGCTGTGGCTGCTCGATCCCGGCGTTGCGCAGCTCGCCATCTCGGTGGAAGACATCGAACGTGACGCTTCGGTCGAAATCCTCGCCCGCGCGAAGCTCCCCCTCGACGACATGCCGCCGACGCAGATCGTCGCCTTCCGCGCCTCCGATGATGGGCAGGAGCATGTCGCGCTCGTGGTCGGGGCATTCGGTGGCAAGCCGCCGCTGGTACGCCTCCACAGCGAATGCCTGACCGGTGACGTGTTCGGCTCACTGAAGTGCGACTGCGGGCCACAGCTCAAGGAAGCTTTGCACATCATCGGCCAGAGTGGCGGCGGGGTACTTCTCTATCTGCGTCAGGAAGGGCGCGGGATCGGCCTCGCCAACAAGATCCGTGCCTATGCCCTGCAGGATCGCGGGCTCGATACCGTCGACGCCAACCAGCGCCTGGGATTCGCGGATGACGAGCGTGACTATGGTCATGCCGCCGCGATGCTGCGGGCGCTTGGCGTCGACACCGTGCGGCTGCTCACCAACAACCCGAGCAAGGTCGAAGGCCTGGAAGCTGCAGGCATCAAGGTCGCCGAGCGCGTACCTCATCATATGCCGGCCAACCCGCACAATGCCGACTATCTGGCGACCAAGCGCAAGAAGAGCGGTCACCTCCTCGGCTGATCAGGGCGAAGGGACTGCCGTCGGCGCGAACTGCATGTCGTGCTGGGCGATCACCGCGCGCACCACATTATTCATCAACTCCATCCGCACCGGCAGCGGCACCGAAGTCAGCTTGATCATCACCGCGACTGCATAGCTCTTGCCGTCGGGCGCGGTCAGGATGCCGATGTCGTTGTAGCCGGCCTGCGCGTCCCCCAGCACCTGGCCCGTACCGGTCTTGTGATTGAGCATCCATCCTGGGGACAGCCCGCCCTTCAGCCGGTTCGCGCCGGTGACCGTGTGGCTCATGATGTCGAGGAGATGCTGCGTTGAGGCCGGCGATAGGAGCTCGCCGCGTTTCAGCCGCGCGAGCGCATTGACGATCGCGTTAGGGGAAGCGCCGTCGTAGGGGTCGGCGACATAGCGATCGAAAGCGGCCTTGCGGGTCTCAGGCGGCAGCGCGTCGCGAGCGTCGAAAAAGGCGTGGCCGATCGAATAGCTCGGGTCCCACTTCAGGCCCGCGATCTTGCTCTGCAATGCCCGCTCGCCATTGTCGAAGCGGATAGCGCCCAGATGCTTGGCCCTGATCATCGCGCGGACCGCGCCCGCGCCGCCGACCGCCCGCATCAGCTTGTCGTTGGCGGTGTTGTCGCTCTGCGTAATCTCGCGGAGCATCAGGTCGCCGTAGGTCGTGGTGAAGGTTCCATTCTTCAGCACCTCGTCGGCGATCGGCTGATGGAAGAGCGTGAGATCGTCGCGGGTCAGCGTGACCGGATCGTCGAGATTCAACCGGCCGCCGTCGACTGCGGCCATCGCGGTGATCGACACCCACAATTTGCTGACGCTCTGCTGTGGATAGAGCTCGTCGGCCCTCCAGCCGGTCGACCAGCCGTCGTCGATGGATTTCACAGCAATGCCGACTCGGCCGTCGAAACCCTGGCCGAGCTCGGAGATCCTGCTGCTGAGGTAGACTGGCGGCGGAGGCAGGGGTTGCGCGGCTAGCTGCGGCTTAGGAGCGAGCGGATCCGGCGCCTCGCTCATTGCCGACGCACCGACCGCCGCTGCCGACGCGAGCGCCAACGTAATCCCGATCCGGTTCGAAAGTGACGTCATGGCGTCGCTAGAATCCGCTATCTTCCTCGACTTCGCAACGGCTTAGCGCAAAACGGCTGAACGGGCGCTGTGCGCTTCAGTTCTTGCTCCCGGGCCCGGCGAGCAGCGCCGCGGATTCAATCTCGTCGAGCGCACGATGGGCGGCGACGTAGCGGCGCGCCTTCTGCGTCCAGTCGCTCGCCCGCGCCGCGCCCGGCATCCGCATCGTCTCGGCAAGTGCCTGGTCGACGTCGCCCGACGACAGCCGCAGTTGCGCTCGGGTGTAGCGCGCCTCGGCGCTCATGGCGGGCTTGTCGGCGCGGTGAAGCTCGACAAGCGAACCCATCTCCCGCTTGAAGCCGGTCCACCAGCTGTCTTTCGGGTCGCCACGGCGGAGCTCCGGCCCCAGCGCTTCATATTCGGTGGTCAGCTCTCCCAGACGCACTGGCTGGTGCGACGCGGTGATGATCGTCGCCACCGCCGCCTGGTGCTGGGCGCCGAAGCGGTCGACCAGCAAATTCTCGAGATAGCCGAGCGCAACCCCACGATCGATCGCACGCCGTGCCGCGAAGGCGATGACGAGCGCATCGGCGCGGCCGGCGAAACCCTCGGCGCGCTGGCTCGAATTCTCGACCTGCGACAGCCGCTGCTCCAGCGCGGCGATCCGTGCACTGTCGGCTTGAACTGGTGCGGGAGCCGCGGGAGGCGGTGGCTCGGGAGCTTTCGCCAGATGATCGGTCGTCAAGGGCGGGGCCGAGGCGACGCCAGCGATCCGCGCGGCCTTCGGATAATGGGCAAGGCCCCATATCGCTGCACCTGCGCCGACGAGAATGAACACGAGCGCGATCAGCAGTCGCGCGCCCCAGCCCATGCCTTTGCGGGTCCCGTTCATTTCGGGTCCGGCTTGTCGCACAGCCTCGCCGCAAGGGCCAGCAGCGCTTCGTCGTTCGGTCGATCGGCAGTCTCTACCGTTCGCCAACCCTCGCCCACTGCTTCGGCGGCAGCATCGCTGATCGCTGCGACGCTAATCGTACTGCGGTCGCGCACGAGCTCGGCGAATCGCCGCCCAGCTCGCGGCGAATGGATCAGCGCCACACTCTCCTTCACCGCACTGAGATCGGGAGCGAGCGGTTTGGCCCGATAGACGATGATCGGCGTGATCTGTTGCTTTGCATCATCCGATTCCCGCCGGTCGGCTCCGCACAGGTGTAGCAGCTTCAGCTCCGGCTCGATCGACCCGAGAAGCCGTTCGACGCCGGAGTCGCCGGTCGCGGCAATGTCGAACCCGACCTCGCGCGCAGCTTCGGCCGTGGCCTCGCCCACCACATAGGCTTTCAGCCCGCGCAAATTCTTCAGCCCCTCACCCCCTTGCCGCACCGCATTTGCGCTGGTCAGCAATAGGCCATCGAAGCCGCCTGGCTCCGGTGCCGTCCAAGAGACCGGTTCGACCTCGAACAGCGGGATCGGTACGGCATCCAGCCCCAGCTTCCGCGCGCGATCAACCGTCGCGGTGGCGCCGGGCTCCGGCCGCAATACGACAATGCGCGTCAAGCGCCGAAGAGCCTCCGGATCGACTCCGGCGCCTCGGCCAGCAGCGATCGCGCCAGTTCCTCCGCCGGACTGTCATCGCCGCAGTCCATCACAGCCCGCCCCTCGACCATGTCGATGCCGTCCTCGCTGAACAGTTGGGCGCGCAGCCTCAGATCGCCGTCTTCGAAGGCGCAAAAGGCCGCGACCGGTGAGTGGCAGGTCCCGCCGAGCGCCCGGGTGAACGCCCGTTCCGCCATCACGCAGTTGAAGGTGATGCCGTTGCTGACCGTGCTCAGCACGCTCTGTGTCCGAGTGTCGTTGGTGCGGCACTCCATGCCGATCACAGCCTGGCCCGGCGCGGGAAGCATCACCTCGGTCGGAATCGCCGTCCCGGCGTCGATCTCGAGCCGCTTAAGGCCAGCGGAGGCGAGCAAAGTGGCGTCCACCTCGCCAGTCTCGACCTTCTTCAGTCGCGTCTCGACATTGCCGCGGATCGGCACGATCTGGAGGTCCGGGCGCATGCGCAAGAGCTGCGCCGCACGCCGCGGCGACGAAGTTCCGACTCGTGCGCCTTGGTTCAGCTTTTCGATCGATTCCGCCCCGATGATCCGGTCGCGGACGTCACCACGCGGGCGCACTGCCGCCAGGTGGATCTCGCGAGGCCGCTCGCTTTCAACGTCCTTCATGGAATGGACGCAGAAATCGACCTCGCCCTCCATCAGCGCGCGATCGAGCTCCTTCGTCCACAGCGCCTTGCCGCCGATCTCTGCGAGAGGGCGGTCTTGCACCTTGTCGCCGGTAGTCTTGATCTCGACGATCTGGACCCAGCCGTCCGGCCAGCGCTGCGCAGTCTCGATTGCCGCGGCGACCTTGCGCGCCTGCGCCAGCGCAAGCGGCGATCCGCGAGTCCCGAGGCGAAGTCCCTGCATGACCACCACCCCTAGTGCATCGCCGCGCCTTCAGGCAAAGGGCCGGGCGCGAAATGATTGTTTTGGGCCTTGAATCTTCCTGCGACGACAGCGCCGCTGCGCTGGTCACTGCCGACCGGCGTGTCCTCGCTCAGGCGGTGGTGGGGCAGAACAGCGCGCACCAGCCCTATGGCGGCGTGGTGCCGGAAATCGCCGCGCGCGCCCATGTCGAGATCCTGCCCGGCCTGATCGGGCGGGTGCTGGCCGAGGCGAGCATGACGATCCACGACGTCGACGCGGTCGCCGCAACTGCGGGCCCGGGCCTGATCGGCGGGGTGATGGTAGCCCTCCTTGCCGGCAAGGGGCTGGCGCTCGCCGCCGGCAAGCCGCTGGTCGCGGTCAACCATCTCGAAGGCCACGCGCTATCGCCGCGCCTTGCGGATCCCGACCTCGACTTTCCCTACTTGCTGCTGCTCGTCTCCGGCGGCCATTGCCAGCTGCTCGAAGTGCGAGGTGTTGGCGACTATCAGCGCCTGGCGACGACCATCGACGATGCCGCCGGCGAGGCTTTCGACAAGGCGGCCAAGCTGCTTGGCCTTCCCTATCCGGGCGGCCCCGCAATCGAGGAGCTTGCAAAGACGGGTGATCCTGATGCCGTGCCGCTGCCGCGTCCGCTTGTCGGTTCGGGCGAGCCGCACTTCTCCTTCGCGGGCTTGAAAAGCGCGGTGCAGCGCGCAGTCGCCTCAGGCGACTTTGCGCCCGCGGACATCGCCGCCAGCTTCCAGCAGGCCGTCGTCGATTGCCTGGTGGACCGCACCCGGCTTGCGCTCGAGAAGAGCGACGCGCCGGCGCTGGTCGTCGCCGGAGGTGTCGCCGCCAACCAGGCTATCCGAAGCGCGCTCGCCGATCTCGCTGATGCAAAGGGCCGCAAGTTCAGCGTCCCGCCGCAGTGGCTGTGCACCGATAACGCAGCGATGATCGCATGGGCTGGGGCCGAGCGCTTTGCCGCCGGAGACACCGACCCGTTAGATGTCCCGGCACGAGCGCGTTGGCCGCTCGACGAGAGCGCCGAAAAAGTGCGCGGAGCGGGGGTGAAGGCGTGAAGCTTGGCGTGATCGGGGGCGGGGCGTGGGGCACCGCGTTGGCGCAGGTCGCCTCTGCCGGCGGGAGAGAGACCTTGCTTTGGGCGCTGGAGCCAGAGGTGGTCCAGGGCATCAATTCGGCCCATGAGAACACGGCCTTCCTCGCCGGCGTGCCGCTCAATCCGGCGATCCGCGCGACGTCCGACCTCGCCGAACTCGACGATTGCGATGCCTGGCTGGTGGTGACGCCGGCGCAGCACATGCGCTCGGTGCTCGAACGCGCTTCCGACTGCGACAGGCCATTGCTGCTCTGCTCAAAAGGAATTGAGGAACGAAGCGGGCAGCTCCTCAATCATGTCGCGAAGCAAGTCTGTCCCAACGCGCCGGTCGCCGTCCTCTCCGGCCCGACCTTCGCTCATGAGGTGGCGAAAGGGCTGCCGACCGCAGTGACCCTCGCCGCGGAAGATAACCTCCTCGCCGAGCGCCTCCGCGATCGGATCAAGCAGCCGACCTTTCGCATCTACGTCTCCGACGACGTCGCCGGGGCGGAAATCGGCGGAGCGGTCAAGAACGTGCTGGCGATCGCCTGCGGGGTGGTCGAGGGCAAAGGCCTCGGCCATAACGCCCGCGCGGCGCTGATCGGCCGCGGCTTTGCCGAGATGACGCGCTTCGGCCTCGCCTTGGGCGCCAAGCGTGAGACGCTTGCTGGCCTCTCCGGCCTCGGCGACCTCGTGCTGACCTGCTCGTCGACCAGCTCGCGCAACTATTCGCTGGGCAAAGGGATCGGCGAGGGCCGTTCGGCCGCCGAGCTTCTCTCGGATCGCAAGACCGTGGCCGAAGGCGCGTTCACCGCGCCGGTCCTTGCGCGCCTCGCTCGTGAGCGAGGCATCGATATGCCGATCGTCGACGCCGTCGACGCGCTGATCGCTGGGCGAGCCAATATCGATCAGGTGCTCGAGGCGCTGCTCTCGCGCCCACCGAGGTCGGAGGGCATTTAGAAATCGATTGCGATGCCCTTCTTCTCCCAATCGCCGTAGCGAGTCGGGTCGAGCCTCTGCTCTTCTCCGGCGGGAGGAGGAGCCGACTCCATGGGCTCGGGGTGCGGCACCGGCGGCGACCGGCTGAGATGCTTCGGCGGATCGAGGTGAGCCGGCCGCTTGGTCGCGCGTTTCATGACTCCAACATGAGGGTTGGGAGCGGCGATGCCAAGCACTGAGGGGCTCGCTGCGCGACGCGTGGCACTGCAAATCCTCGACGCGGTACTTCGGCGCGGGCAGACGCTCGAGGCGGCAGCTGCGCGTGTCAAGGGATTGCCGCCCGCGGACGCAGGGCTCGCATTGGCGATTGCTGGCGAGACGCTTCGCCGAATTCCCGATCTCGATTCGCTGATCGACAGCGCTACTCGCCAGCGCCTGCCCGACGACAGCAAGGCCCGGTTGGTGCTGCGCATTGCGCTCGCGCAGCGGATCTCCCTCGGCACGCCCGAGCATGCGGTGGTCGCGACCGCGCTACCGCTGGTCGACGGTGGGCCCAGACGACTGGTGCATGGCGTGATCGGGACCTTGCTCCGTCGCGGCGTTCCGCGGATGGATGCCCCGCATCTACCGGCGCCGGTCGAGGAACGCTGGGCCGCCGCGTGGGGCGAGCAGGTGATCGAAGTCGCTCGCAGACAGCTCGCCAAGCGGCCGCCGCTTGATTTGACTTTTGCCAACGACGCCGAAGCCCAGGCCTATGCAGCTGAGCACGGCGGCAGGTCGCTCGCACCACACCACGTGCGCCTTGAAAGCTCGTCGGTAACCGCATTGGCCGGATTCGAAGGTGGCCGGTGGTGGGTGCAGGACCTCGCTGCGTCGCTGCCGGCACGGCTGATACCCTCAAGCGCCATTGACGTGCTCGACCTTTGCGCTGCTCCCGGCGGCAAG
>Ga0070662_100002686_pt1 | contig 10976 bp, 5 predicted proteins | sample KBSC53metaG_FD_65648 | JGI IMG/M metagenome (GOLD analysis project Ga0070662, IMG submission 65648) | Corn rhizosphere microbial communities from Kellogg Biological Station, Michigan, USA - KBS C5-3 metaG | ecosystem: Host-associated > Plants > Roots > Rhizosphere > Soil ...
AGATAGACGGCATAGAGACCGGCGTCGAAATGATAGGCATAGGTGTAAGCGGACTCGAGCGCCGTGCTGCGGGTCTCGGGCAACTGGAAGCGGCAATCGCGCGCCGCCTGGGCCGCGAATGAATAGTCCTGAATCTCCCGTTTCGAGCCGAGGCCCCGCGCACGCAACCACCGATGGTGGAAGATGTGGTCCATGCCGACCGGGCCGTGGACGCCGAACGGATGGATATAATTCGAACCCTTGAAACCCCAGTCGACGAACTGGATGCCGAGCTTGAATGCCGCGTTGGTGGCGCGCATCATCTCGGCCTCGCCGATGCCGACCGCGTCGTTGAAATTCCTGATTTCGGGAAAGGTCGCTTCGCCGACGCCGACGATTCCGATCTCCTCCGATTCCACGAGCCGCACCCGGCAGCGCGTGGTTGGAATGAATGACACGAGCGCGGTTGCCGCCATCCAGCCGGCGGTTCCACCGCCGAGGATCACGATGTCGAGCGTTTCGCTCACGCTTCAAGCTCCATCTGCACAGCCGGCCTGGCCGACGCGCGTGGTTGGGACCACGCTTATAAGGAAGGGGCGCCGCCGGGCAACGGCGACGCCCCTTCTTCTTCTTCTTCAAAGGGGCCTATTCAGCCTCACATCTTCCAGCGAGCGCCGAACGTGATCCGGCGATCCTGTCTGAACCATGAGTTGTTCACCAGGATGATCTTCTTCTCCGGGCTCTTCGCATCGGTCAGCTGCTCCAGAGTCTGGGTTTTCGTGCTCAGCAGATTGCTGCCTTCCAAGCTTAGTTCGAAATGGTTGCTGACGCTGTACCTGATCGATCCGTCAAGCCAGCCAGCGGCCTTCTGCCAGGTGGGAAGCTGGTTGCAACAGGGGATAGCGGTCACCAGATATTTCGACCGCCAATTATAGGCGAGCCTGAAGGATACCGGGAAATTGGGTAACTCATACAGGCCGACCACGTTGTACGCATATTTGGACAAGCCCTCCAGCGTACCCGTATTCAGGGCGGGGGCGCTCGTCGTAGACGCATTGCCGAAGAACGTGTTCAGGTTCGCGTTCGGTACGCCCTTGTTTTTCAGATAAGTGAAGTTCGTCTGGAAGCCGAGGCCGTTGAGCGGCTTCGGCAAGAAGTCGAAGAAGCGGTTGTAGGCGACTTCGAAGCCTTGGATCTTCGCACCCTTGCCGTTGGCCGGGCCACTGACCTGGACCGTCTGCGTCACGCCATTGTTGGTGATGTCGGTGTTGAAGCGGCCTCCCTGAATATAGTCCTTGAAGGACTTATAGAACAGATCGAGGCTGAACATACCCGCATTGCCGAAATAATGTTCGAGCGACACGTCGAACTGCCAGGCGGTAATGGGCTTCAGCTTCGGGTTGGTTGCATCGGCTTGATATGCCGGCTTCACCCCGATGATGTTGCCCTGGGCATCCTTGACCCATAGCGGGTCACTCGCAGTGTTGCCCGGCAGAACCTGTTTGATGCTCAAATAGTCCTTGAGCAGGCCCATGTCGGGCCGCGACATGGCCCTTGAAGCGGCCAAGCGCAGCAACCAGTTCGGCGACAAGTCGAAGCGCAGGTTGAAGCTCGGCAGCCAGTGGTGCAGCGTGTTTGTCGACGACACGGGCGTCGCCGTGCCAGAGCCCGTGGCGAACTTCACATCATTCGGCGAAAGGTAGCAGATCGCGTCATAAGCCACCGCACCTGGCTGGTCCGGCACGAGACCGTCCTCAAGGTTGCCGGTGAGACCTCCAGGCACAAGTGGGGTCTTCGGGCAGGTCGTCGCCGGATTCTTCGTAATCGTCGGATAGACGAGGTAGCCGCTGCTCTTGTCCTTTGTCTCGACGAAGCGCAAGCCGAAATTGCCGCTGACCTTGACGCTGCCGAGATGCATGTTGTCGTGGCCGCCGAACTTGACCATGATATAGGCGGATTTGATTTTTTCCGAGATAGTCGCGATCTCGTGCTGCGCGAAGCAGCTATTGGGAAGAGTGTCTCTCGCTCCGAAGTAGCCCGGCGCATAGGGCGCGTGTCGGTCGCATATCGGCTGGTACGTGCCGATTCCGAGCTTTCGGGCGTCGAATTGATCCAAACCGTGTTTGTTCAGGAAATCGACCGGCACGAACGGGAAAGATCCGAGCGTTCCTCCGAAATAAGACGCGCCGAATTTCTGGACTTCATAAAAGCCCTTGGGATAGCCATTGAACGTGGTGGTCGTTCCGCCGTTCGTGCAGCTGCCGGGCTGCGAATCCAGATTGTAGTAGAGATATTGGCAGCCGGTGGTCCAATTGTTTGAAATGCTGTTCCAGTCATAGTCGCTGTTGCGAACCACCTGCTCGCGGTCGGCATAGCGGCCGCCAAACTTGACCGTGTCGATCCAGCTATCGCCGGGCACGTTCCATTCGCCATCGCCGCGGAACGCCCATTCATGTCCGTAGCTGTCCTGATACTGGTCGGCGAGATTGTTGATCGCCCAGTTATTGGGATTGGCGTAGCCGCCGGGCGACAGAGAGACGTTCGACGGGGCGTTCAGCGACACGATGCGCGGATGCGTGCCGAGCCCGCTCAGTTTAGGATTGGTAAACGACTGAAGGCCTATGCCGGCGTCATAAAACCTTGCCGTGGAATCGACATATTGCCCGTCTAAACTGAGGTGCAGATTGCTCGTGGGATCGAATTTGAGGTTGAACGACGCATCCTGCGTCATGTTCCTGTTTTTCTGAATCCGGCTGCCCGCGTTCAGAGTGTCGGCGTGGACGTCGTAGCCGGCGGGGCAATAGCTCGCTGGCTGACCGCCCCAGCCGTAGCAACTGTGGATCATCGCCTCGCCGGCCGAGTTTCGGGCCATACCAAGGTCGTTCTGATCGCCGTACCAGCCGCCGTTCTGAGCGAAAGTGCCGCCGCTGACCCAACCGTTTTTGCCGAAGGTGAAATCGGGCGCGCTGCCGCCCGGAACGGGAATTCCGCTGTCCCCGGGCTTGAAGCGGAAAGTCGGATCGCTCGAAGTCCCGTACGTCCCGACGCCGAGCCCGTACTCCTCCATCGAATTGTTGTAAACCGACCGTATATACTGGGCGGTCGCCAGCCACCGGTGATCGTCACTCCGCCATTGGGCAGCCGCGGCGATGCCGGTCCGCTTGCGGTCGAAGCGGTCGTCGAGATAGTTCACGCCTGAGGGGATCAAGACGGTCCCTTTCCCGAAGGGGCTGTCGACATTGGCGCTTCCGGGAATCATCCCCCCGGTAAAGATTTCGGTGCGATAGGATTGCAGTCCCTGCGAGCCGCTCTTGAGCCGCGAATAGGAAATATTGCCCATCAGGCCGAATTCGCCGATGCCGGTCTGCCAGCGGTTGCTGTAGATGACATTGGCGTCGGGCGTGACTTTCCTGCCGATGTCGCCCCAGTTCGCCTTGACGCCGACCTGGAAGAGCTGTCCGTTCGCGTCGAACGGGACGCGCGTCCGAAGGTTGACCAAGCCCGCGATTCCGCCCTCGATCAGGTCGGCCGTCTGGTTCTTGTAGATGTCGACTCCGCCCAGCAATTCAGCCGGTACGTCGCCCCAGGAAAGAGAGCGTCCGGCGTTTGCCGAGAACGCATCGCGACCGTTGAATTCGTTTCGCACCTGCGGCAGGCCGCGGACGAGAACGCCCGAAGGCTCCGTCGTGAAGTGCGCAGGATCGGTAGGGATGGCGAAGCGCGTGACGCTGACGCCGGGAACGCGCTGAAGCGCCTCGGCCACGGACTTATCCGGAAACGCGCCGATGTCGGTCGCGCTGATCGAATCGATGACCGTATCCGCGTTCCTCTTGCGCTGCCGTGCCGACTCCAACGCTTTGCGAACGCCGGTGATAACCACGTCCTTGGCTCCGGCCTGGACGCCCGGCGTACCCGCCGTATCTTGCGAAGCACCCTGGCCCCCATTGTCGGAAGCCGAAGCGAGTGCAGTTTGCGCAACGGCGGGCGTTGCGCTGACGCACAGCGCCGCAATCGACGCACCAGCTTCTAACACACGGCGCAAGCGGTTCGAATTACCCATTTATACTCCCCTCCGTCCCCGATACTCATATTTCACATGTGAAAATTAGTTTTCACGTCAGAAAAAACACAAAGACGCCTTTTCAGCGAGGGAGCTTCTCAGCAGGATCAGAAGGTCGACCGGCAGATGCGTGTCATCACGCTCTTGCAGATCCAAGTAGGTCGATCGTCGCCCCTTCCGCGGCCAAAATCCCGGAAAGAGGACGGATCATCGCCTACGGCACCCGTCTCCCATTGCCCCTTCGTCGCCGATTAAGCTTCAGCGTATTTTCTCAGACAATTAATGAGGCCATAATTTTTGAGCGTCGTCTACGGCTAAGTATATGGTAGCGTTACCGAAATACTGCGGAATGACTTCAAAATGCCGTCGTTTTTTCCGCTCCGGAAAATGTCAGTCCGGTTCGCAAAGCTGGAGTCCGTTTTGGAACATCTTTGAACACACTGGCCCAGCCACGGGTTGGCTGGACCGTATCTTGCGCCGCATAGCTACCGGATAAACGATCGTGTGCCTTCGAAGCGCGAATCGGCGAAGATTATTCCAACAAGCTGTCGTGGAGAGGCTGGGCATATGATGGAAAAGGCAGTGTGCCCTGGTCGGCCGGGCCGCGTTCCCGCTGCCGGTTCGACTGCGTATCGCATTGCCTACCCGGCCAATTGCGAGAATAAGCTGACCGCTCCAGACCGAGAGCTTTGGCGGCGTCCCTCATGAACCATGTCCGGCACGATCCTGCGGCTTTCAGCGGCAATAGAAGGCGGTTCGCCTCGCATGCGGTGTACCCGGAGGGCGCGAAAGCGGCGGTATGGCCCACGCGGGTTCAACAGGCCCTCCTTGTCCTGCTCGCATGGACCGCGGTTGGTGTCGTCCAGTTCATCCCCGTATTGATCGCTGGGTTCAGCACCCTAAATCTGGTCGACAAGGTTCTCGATGCCTGGGCCTGGGCTCTGCTGACGCCCGTCATCCTGCTGGTCGATCACAAATTCTCTTCTACCGAACAAAGCTTGGTCCGCACGGCTATTCTTTGGTTCGTCGCCGGAGTACCATTCAGTGTCGTTCACGCATGTCTTTCGGCACTGCTGTCCTATCCCGTTGAAGGAATATCATGGAACCCACTGCGCGATAACAGCTATTTTGTCTTTTATGTCATGGGAAGTTGGCAGACTTTCTTTGCGGTCGTAGGGGTTTTACAGGCATCACGCTATTATAACCGGTATCTGAGGAGTGATCTCAAGCTTGAACGCGTCGAGAAAACGCTGATCGAGGCGCGGCTGAATGCGCTGCGGCTTCAGCTGGAACCACATTTCCTCTTCAACGCGATGAACGCCATCTCCTCCGAAGTCTCGACGAATCCCAAGTTGGCGCGGGACATGATCGAAGATTTGGGCGTCCTGTTGCGCCAGTCGCTTGATTGTAAGGACAGGACAGAGATTACGCTGGCGCAGGAACTGGCGTTACTAGACCATTATCTTTCGATCCAGCGGGTGAGGTTCGCGGACAGGCTGGAGATAAGGATGGAGATCGAGCCCGCGACGCTAACGACAATGGTCCCGCCGATGCTGTTGCAGCCGCTAGTGGAGAACGCGATCCGCCACGGAATCGAGCGGCGCATGTCGGGGGGCGCGATCACCGTCTCGGCTGCGGCGGTCGGAGACCAGCTGCAAATCCATGTCCTCGACAATGGCGTCGGGGTACCGCGCAATTGGCGGATGGAGAACGCCTCGGGCCTCGGCATCCGGGTGACGCGCGAACGGCTGGAAGCGCTCTATCCGGAATGCGGGGAGGATTGTTTCACCATTCGCCGTCGTGAGTCCGGGGGCACGGAAGTAGCCATTCATATTCCGCTGCACATCGAAAGCGAGCAATCGTGAAACCACCCGCCGAACCGATCTGCGTGCTCGTCGTAGATGACGAGGCGCCCGCGCGCCGACGCCTGATGGAGTTGCTCGCCAAGGATCGCGAGATCAGCCGGGTGATCGAAGCGAAGAATGGCATCGCCGCGGTAAGCCTGATCCAGGAGGAGCATCCCGACATCGTCCTGCTCGACGTTCAGATGCCCGGTTTGGACGGCTTCGGGGTGATTGATGCGCTCGGTGCCGAGAATATGCCGCTCACCGTATTCGTGACCGCTTACGACAAGTTCGCTCTCCAGGCGTTCGAAGCCGACGCGGTGGACTATCTGCTGAAACCCTTCGGCGACGTGCGCTTCGAAAAGACGATCGAGCGCGCCAAGAAGCGCCTGCGCGAGATCCGCTCGGGCATATTGGGTCAAGGAGGGGCCGTCGGCCCGGAACTGCTCAAATTGGTGGCGAAGCGGGCGCAGCCCGGGGAAATCTGGGATTGGATGGTGGTCAAGACCAGGACGGGCACGCGTCTGATAATGACGCAGGATATCGACTGGATCGAGGCGGCGGGCGTCTATGTGACGGTGCATGCCGGCGGCGAGGAGTTTCTTTATCGTGCGAACCTCGGCGCCGTCGCGAACCGTCTGGATCCGTTCCAATTCGTCCGCGTCCACAGGTCAAGCCTGGTGAACCTTAAGTCTGTCGCGTTTCTCGAACGCCGCTCCCATGGGGAGTTTGAGATTGTGCTGAAGGACGGGGCGCACCTCATGCTCAGCCGGAATTATCGGGCCGATGTCGAGGCGCGGCTCGGGCAGTCCCTCTGATTAGCCTACTTTCAGGGCACCGATCGGCCGCGAGTTGGGCATCCACCGACTGCGGATCGTGTCCCATGCTTTCCACAGGCATCATGCTGCCGAGGCGGTGACCGCTGGTTCAGGTAGGCTATCGGCCGCAATCGCATTTTCCTGGGTCAGATATTTGCGGGTTAGCCACGCGCGTACCGGCTTATCGTACCAGCGCAGGGCGGCGTAGGCGCAGGCGATAACCGCCAGATACAAAGCGCATGCCACAAGGCCGCGTGTCATCGGATCGGGATTGGTGCTCCAGTTCCAATGAGCAAACCAATAAATGAAGGGATAATGGATGATGTAGAGCGGGTAGGAGAGTTCGCCGACGAAGCGGCATGCCCGCCCTTGCCAGCCGGTCATTGTGTGAACGCCGGCCCCCGCCGCCAGCACGAGCGGGAAAAGGACTATGACGCTGGCTGCCTCGAACAGGCCATTGAATCGGCCCATCGCAGGAGCGCAGAAGACGGCCAGCAGCACGAGCGACAGCAGGAAGAAAGGGTAAGGAATACGGATGCTGAAGCCGCGCCGGCTGACCAGCAATCCGAGCAGAAAAGGGCAAGCGAGCCGTATGGGCGCCACCCAGAAGTCGCTCCATCCCCACCCATGGCCGAGATCGCCGAAATGCAGCGCGGTCAGGGTAAGTGCGATCGCCGCGATGAGGCACAGGCCAACATGCGTCCGCAAGCCCAGCTGCTGACCCCACAGGCCATAGAGCAGATTGGCGATATATTCCTGAAACAGGGTCCAGGACGGCCCATTCATCGAGTGCGTTTCGCCAAACGTGTTGGGAAGAGGGGAGGTTGGTATGAGCAGCAGGCCGAGGAGAAATGTCGCGGCCATGGCGGTCCAGGAGATGTCGACGCCTATGCGCTGCCCATTCGCGAACGGATCGAGCAGATAACCGGCGAGTGCTACGGCCATCGACAGCGCCACCATCGGATGGAGGCGGATGAGGCGCCGCGTCACGAAACCGCCGAACGTAAGACGCTTTCCCGCATCGGCATTCGGCCCCATGCGTCCGTCATAGGCATGCCCGAGAACGAAGCCGGACAGCGCGAAAAAGAAGTCCACCGCGAGGAAGGTGTGCCGCATGGGATTATGCGCCAAATCCGGCACCAGCATTTCCCAAATGTGGAAAAGGAAGACGCTGAAAGCGGCCGTTCCGCGCAAACCATCCAGCGCCTCGTAGTGCGACTTCATCCTCTTCCTTCCTAAAAGGAAATTTTCTTATCGAGCTGTTCGGAGATGCTCCGACAGGCGGCAGACGCCATACATGAATGGAAAAGTCCATCCCAATATGCGCGGGGGTTCGAGGTAAAGATGCAGAATAATAGGCCAGTCCTCTGCGTGTGCTCCACTTTGCAATTCTAACGTCCGTCTTGCAAAATGATGGTCCAACAGAGAACATTGCCGACCATCAGGCGGAGCAACTGCTAATGCTCATGACTACGCTGGCATGTCGGCGCGTAAGCCGAAATGCAAGGCATCAGGCTGCAGCCGACGACAGATCCACAACAAGCCGCTCACCGCGATAGGTCAGTTCACGCGTGGCGGTGTCGCCATTCGGCTCCGACAGGACGATCCGCAATCGGCGGGGTTGGCGGCTTGCGTCATGCCTGCCGCGTATCGTCGAGATGGTCAGCGTCCTGCGCCGATCCTCCCAGGCAAAGTCTATCCACGCGGATGCACCGCGCTCATAATCGTAACTGGCGCCATCGTCCTCATAGAGGCTGAATCGGCCGTCAGCGCCTGGATAGAGGCGCAGTTCAAGCTCGCGATTGTCTGAATAAGCCGTCGACTGCACAGCGGAGCCGAACGGAATGATGCTGCCGGCACGTACATGGAGCGGAATTCGGTCGAGCGGTGCCGCCACGTCATGCTCGCGGCCACCCTCTCGACGTTCGTGCGTCCAGAAATCGTGCCAGCCTCCCGCCGTCGCAGGCAAGTAAACCGGCCAGGTCGTCTGGTCCGCCGCGATCACCGGCGCGACATGGATCGCGTGGCCGAACATGTAGCTGTATCGCTGATCGAGGGCTCGGGCGTCGGTAGGGAAATCCATGATCAAGGGTCGCATCAGGCTCGATCCTGAATGCGTGATCATCGCCGCCTCGCTATAGATGTAGGGCAGGAGCCGATAGCGTAGTTCGAGCATCGCCTTCGCAAGACGCTCGACCTCCGGCCCATAGCGCCAGAATTCCGTATCGGTCTGATAACCGTGGACCCGTTGCAGCGGCAGGAAGGTCGCATATTGGAACCACCGCATCAGTCGCTGCTGATAGTCGGGATCGCTATACTGGCCCGCGCCCGGCCGGAAGAAACCGCCGGCATCGACCGTCCAATACGGCAGACCCGACGCGACCGTATTCAGGCCTCCGGCAATCTGCCGCCTCAACGTCTCCCAGTCGTTGCCGATGTCGCCCGACCACATGGCGGTCGCATAACGCTGCTGGCCTGGGGCGGCCGAGCGGGTCAGCGTGAACACGCGCTGGCGCGGCACATCGCGGCGCTGCCCTTCATAGACGGCCCGCGTGATTTGCAGAGGGAAGATGTTGCGTACCTTCTCGCCGATTCCGGCGGCGGTGAGACGGCCCTGCAGGTCGTCATTCTCCGGCTCGGTCGCGTCCTGCCAGAAACAGTCCACGCCCAGGCTCAGCAGTCGGTCGCGTTCGTTGGCCCAATAAAAGGCGGCCGCCTCGGGATTGAAAAAGTCGATCCAATCGGTGTCGGATATATAGTAGCCGAGCGCGGCCATCTTCCTGCCCAACTCGCTCGCCCGGTCGACCTTGGCCCACACGGATAGCATCAGCCGCATGTCCATCGCATGCAGCTCGCGGATCATGCCGGCCGGGTCCGGATATTGTTCGCGATCGAACGCCATCGCGTTCCAGCCGTGCTTTCCCCAATATTGCCAGTCCTGCACGATCACATCGACGGGCAGCTTGCGGCGCCGAAACTCGCGTGCATTGGCGAGCAATTCTTCCTGGCTTTTGAAGCGCTCTCGGCAGTGGATATAGCCGAACGCCCATTTGGGCAGCATCGGCGCCGCGCCCGTCAGCCTGCGATAGGTCGAGACGATTTCGGCGCCGTCCTTCCCGGCGATCACGACATAATCGAGCGCGTCGGCCACGGGCGAGTGGAGCAAGGTCTGCTCGCCCACGGCGCCGAAGAATAAGTGCGGCGCATCCTTATCGCCGGCCACGACCCGAACCCGGTGCCGTCCTGCCTCAAGATCGGCGAACAGACTTGCGGTTGGGGGAAGCCAGAGATTGGCGAAATCAGCGAGCACCTTGCCGTCGATCTCAAGGAAATGACGCGAGGCCATGCGGTTGCCGATGTCGAGCAGCAATGCGTGGCGCCCGGCCTGCGTCGTCTCGAATTCGCCTTCGAAGACCGCGCCGTGGCGAAGCTCGTTTCGGCTGCCTTGCGCGGTGGTGACGGTGACCTGACTTGCGGCGCTTTCGGCCGCCTTCCTTTCAAGCACGACACTGTGGGGCAGGGGATTGAGTTCCGTTAGCCCGTAATTGTGCCAAAGAAGCCCGTAGCCGGCGCTCGAGATGAAAAAGGGTACGCTGATCTGCGTGTTGACCTGTGTCAGGCGCCGGCTGAGGCCCTTGATATCGAGGAAGCCGTCCTGGAACTGGCCGCCGCCGAAAAGCCGCTCGTCGCGCGGGGCGATGAAGCCTTGTGTAACGGCGAGGGTCGGCTCGCCACGTACCGATGAAGGATCGAGGTGCGCGGCGGGCGCCCGGAGAATTTCCCGTCCGCGTTCGTCGATGAAAGTCACGGCGCCCGATGTCTCATCGACGCGGCATGTCAGCCGCGACAGCGATAAGGTTGAGATGCCGTGGCCGCGCTCCTGACGAAAGCGCGGTGAAGCATTGGGCGGTATGAGAAATTGGCTCGGCGCCGACGGCGCTCCGTCGGGCGACAGCCGCACGCGCACCGCGTTGTCGAGCAGGGGCGTGATCGTCAGCACGCCACCCGGAACGCGTCTTTGAAAAGGCGGCGCACTTGCGGCCAGCGCCGACGCCGGGAGGGGCGAGGACATTCCGGAGGCAGTCCCCGCTACCGCCAAACTCGTCACCCGCAAAAGCTCTCGTCGGTTAAGCGGCTGCGGCGGCACGCTCATCAGGTCAGCCCGCGACCGCGAATGCGTAGCGCGGGCATGAACGCACCATTTTCTCCAGGCGGGATCGTCAGACGCAGCGCATCGGCATCGCGCCGAAACTTGAGCTCAGGGCCGCCAAGCAG
>Ga0070662_100002693_pt1 | contig 10967 bp, 7 predicted proteins | sample KBSC53metaG_FD_65648 | JGI IMG/M metagenome (GOLD analysis project Ga0070662, IMG submission 65648) | Corn rhizosphere microbial communities from Kellogg Biological Station, Michigan, USA - KBS C5-3 metaG | ecosystem: Host-associated > Plants > Roots > Rhizosphere > Soil ...
GCGATCGCGGGAACAGTGGTCGCGCCGTTCAACACGAAGCTGTTGATGATCGAGCGCTTCTCCGAATTGTAGCGCCCGCCCACGCGCAGGGTGAATGCGTCACTCAGATTGTAGGCCACATTGAAGAAAGGCGCGACCGCGTCGGTCTTGCTGGTGCCCAGCAGTCGGTAATAGATGCCCTGGTTCGGCCCCGTCCCGATATCGGTCTCACCGCCGAACTTCTCATGGAAATAATAGAGGCCCGCGATCGCGCTGACCCGGTCGGTCTGGTACAGAAACTGGAATTCCTCGCTGAACTGGTTGTCCTTGAGCGGGATTGACGCATAAGTCGGTGTGCTCACCGTCGAGGTATCGAGATCCTGCGCGATGAAGAAATCCAGCTTCCGGTAATTGATGATGTTACGCACCGAGAGGGCGTCATTGAGCTTCCAGTCGAGTGTCCCCGTAACCGACCAGGTCTTTTTCTTCAGGATCGGATCGTAGTTGGAAGCAACGTCGCGCGAATTCGGATCGGAGAAGCCGCCGGCACCGCGCGGAACATAGGGAGGGTTGGCAAAGGGATAGAGCGGCGCGAGGTATCCGAAGAAGCCGCTGGCATCGTCCTCCTTCGCGTATTCGCCTGCCAGCAGGAAGCTGAACCTGTCCGAAGGCTTGAAAAGCAGTTGCAGGCGGCCAGCGTAGCGCTTCTGGTCCTCGATATCGTTGCCGGTAGCGATGTTTTTGCCGTAACCGCCGCGTAGTGTCGAGGTTATCGCGGCGCGTGCGCTGAGCGTGTTGCTAAGCGGTCCGCTGACAGCCGCATCCACCTTGGCCAGGTTATAATTACCCAGAGTGGCGTCGACATAGCCTTCGAAGGTGTCGGTAGGCTTCCTCGTGATCAGATTGATCGCGCCGCCGGTCGAGTTGCGGCCGTAGAGCGTGCCTTGCGGCCCGCGCAGCACTTCGACGCGCTGGAGGTCGAAGAAGGCGGCCGACTGCGCTTCCATTCGAGAGATGACGGCCCCATCCTCATAAAGCACGACATCGGAGTCCTCCGAGCGGGTATTGGTCGAGTTGCCGAGGCCGCGAACATTGATCTTCAGCATCCCAACGGTTTCGCCGATCGTGATCGTCGGGATGACGCTCTGGAGGCCGTTCACGTCCGTGATCTGCTTCCGTTTGAGCAACTGGTCGTCCGCGACCGACAGCGCCATCGGCGTCTTCTCGAGCGATTCGGAATGTTTGCGCGCGGTCACGATGATCTCGTCTGCAGATGCCGCGGCCTCGCTCGCCTGAGGGGCAGCCGGCGCATCCTGTGCCAGCGCCGAAGTCGCCACAAACAGCGTTGCAACGCTGCACAACGCGAGCGCAGAGATCGAAGCGAGCGCTCGGCCTCGTCGCCCACGCGCCAGACCTGCATTGTAACCGGATCCCATTCGAACCATCGCTTGCTCTCCTCCACGACTTTGCTCTTGATGCCCGGTCGCGTAGTCGGGCTATCCGCTGACACATCGCATCCGACCGACCGGTCGGGTGTGTTGTATGGCGTATATCGACCGTCCGGTCGGCTGTCAACGGAGATCGCGCAGTGCGGCAGGTTGGGAAAGCCTTGGGCGATTCGGCAGGCGCCAGTGGCGGGCGATCCCGGTTCTGGTTGTCAGAAAAATGGATATTTAGGCTATCCGTAATCCGAACAAGGGGCGGCTAATTGAGTGGCTAACCGCCAACATCCCGGCGAACAACGGTGAGACCAAAGTAACTCAACGACGTCCGCATCCGTGCAACTTCACCACACCCGATGAAGGCCCTACCTTCTTTCCGTTGTGCATCGCTGCCTTCGCTGACGTACTTCGTGATTCGGTGGAAAGTTCGCTTCGAACCGCCGTTAGTAGGTTTAACTGCTGGTCTCGCACCGCTCTTGCTGGACATCGGCTGTGTCGCGCCGTTGAAATAAATCAAGAGCTGGCTGATTGCCTCACAGTACATCAACAGAGCGCAGGCAACCGGAGCCGAGCGACTGTGGATCAATCCCAACGATCGCAGAGCCAATGAATCAGCTCAGGCCGTCATTCGCCAGAAGTTTCTCGAGGCGTCCAACTCCTGCTCTCACCAAAAAGCACGGGGCCGGCTGCACACTCGGGACCGGCGCCCTACGCCGGCACCTGATCCTCACTGCGGGAGAAATCCTGGCGGCGCACATATTGCAGACGAGCCCAGGCGTTTTTGCATGAAACGACGGAATGCCATGACTCGGGCATTCCGCCGCAGATCTGCATGACTGAGTATCCACAAATCCAGAGCTGGATCGACTTGTGGCAACGTGATGCGAACCAACTCCGGAGATTCATCACCCACAAAGCAAGGAAGGATGGCCGCAACGTGGCCGCATGCAAGCAGCTTGCACAGACATGCACCGGAATCGACCGTGAGTTTCGGTTTGACATCTGGCACCAGTTCGTTGGTCCAGCGGGTGAAAAATGTGTTGTCCTTTGCGTCTAGGATCAGCCACTCATAGTCCTCCAGGTTCCATCCGTGGTTCAGGAACAGCCGTTGATGCGCGTAAGCCGCGTAGGGAATCGGCCCGATCCGTCTTCCGATTAACTCTCCAGGGGGATTAGATGAGCCGCGTATCACGACGTCTGCTTCTCGCCGGTGGAGGTCGGTCAGACGGTCGGCAACAGAGAGTTCGATGAATATACCCGGATGAGAGTTTTGGAACTCGCAAATGAGGCCGGGAATGACGCACAATCCGAGCAGTTCCGACGTACTGACACGAATGGTCCCGGTCAGTTGCTGATCGTTACCGGCCAGTTGCCTCTCTACTCCGAGAACTTCCGCTTCCATCCCTCGCCCAGCTCGTGCCAATAGCACGCCCAGACTCGTCAACTCATATCCGGTACGCATTCGTTTGAAGACCGGCGCACCGATATCCTTCTCGATCGTTTCAAGGTGGCGATGAGCAGTCGAATAGCTGATACCGAGTGACCTGGATGCTCCCGCAAGTCCACCCTCCCGTTCCAAGGCGAGAACAAACCTGAAGATTTCCCAGTCCAATTTCATCCGCCTGCACGGTCCAATCTAGCAACGGCGCCGAAGTTCTGCCACGTCATAGGACTACAAACAGATCTATCGACTTCATTAAGGATGATTTCGTATCAGAATCACGAGATCATCTCGCAAATTTCACCTATATTCGATGTAGTCCCGATTTGATCGCTTAACCGAGTGACGTAGTCAACAAGTTCTGGCTTTGTGGCTATGTATCTCTTCGTGTCATATTCGAAAGGGACCTCAAGCGTGTGCTTAAGGAATGCCAAAACGGTCGCATCAATCGATCGCAGCTTGTCGCCCATAAAATATCTGCGGGCGCCAAGCTGGCCCGCGAGCGCGTCCACATCCCGCCTCGCCCTGGCGTAGACCTCTTCGACGCTGCACCGGCCCGCGCCTTGCCCCTCAAACTCCGCAAGAATCCGCCGGCGGAAAGTCGCCAGTTTCTGACGAAGCTCTCTTCCGGCCGTCTGGTTTCCCTGAAAAACGGACACATAGGTTTCCCAGTCCAACTGCTCGCGCCAGCGCGGTTGGATCACCGCCGTCCAATAAAAATGCTCGTCCAGCAAGCGATTGAACGCCACCATTTGCGCCTGCTCACGATCGTCCGCACCGCCATCGAGTGGCTGACCGCGCGTCGCTTCAAGATGATGAATGATGGTTGTCGAGTCCGACACGATTGCGCCGTCGACGTCCTCGATCATAGGCAGCTTGCCATGCGGCGTGTCGGCAATCAGGGTAAAGGGATTGGTGCGGACAAGGCGGTAGGGAATTCCCGCCAAGTCCATGTAATAGGCCACTTTGGTTACGAAAGGGCTGATACAAGGCAGGCCCCAACTCGGACCATAACTAAAGAGACTAACCACCCTCACCCCTTTATGGTCGCCCGATTTAGCCTTGAGATATAGGCGGCCCTGGGGCTTGACAAGTTTTCATTCCCGCGCCCGTCGTCGGCGGGCCTCGTTGTATGCCTGGCGGTGCTGACGGCGTGTTCCCAACGCCCTACAGTCAGCCGCGAGACCTCTTCTCTAGATGGGGTAACGGGCTGCTCCTCGCCAGCGATGTTTGAGAGGCTGGTGGTCATCCCTCACAATGATGGTGCCGCGGAGTCAGGATGAGCCTGCTCCAAGCATCGAGAGAGATGACCGTGAAGCATTATGCCGGCATCGATGTATCATTGGAATACCCAGCGCATTGTCGCCGAGGCCTTCGCCGCCGGACAGCCCGAACTGCAGACGCTACCGGCGCACCGGTTCGACGCGGTGCTCAAGCTCGAACGGCGCGTGAGCCACGACGGCTTCGTCGCGATCGGCGGCAACTATTACAGCGTGCCTGACCGCACCCCGCAGGGTCGTCGAGGTCCAGCAGGTGCAGCCCGCGCCCGCTTGACGCGGGAACGGCCCGATCAAGCGCCTTCCCGTGGACAAGTTACAACGCAGCACCCCGGACGGCCTCGAAACCACGCCACTTCGCAGCCTGATGTGCTCGTCAGGCCGAAATCCATCGATTCTTCGAAGTGTCCAGTTGCATGTCGCTGGGGGCGGGGGCGGACGTCTGGGCGTCGATCGGTTTCATGCTCAGTCAGGATCTCCGCCGCGCGCCTTCTCCGCGTTGCGCAATATGAAGCGCTGAATTTTGCCGCTGGGAGTCTTCGGCAGATTATCCACAAACGCGAACTCACGTGGGTAAGCGTGCGCCGATAAGCGGCTGCGCACGTGCTGGCGCAGCTCTTCCTCCAGCGCCTTCGATTGCTCGCACCCGCTCGCCAATACTATAAAGGCCTTGACGATTTCAGTGCGCTCCGGGTCGGGTTTACCGATCACGGCGACCTCGATTACCGCCGGATGCTCCATAAGGGCGCTCTCGACGTCGAAGGGGCCAATGCGATAGCCTGACGAGGTAATGACATCATCGCCCCGTCCGACGAAGGAGATGTGGCCGCTCGGCTCCAACTCCACGGTGTCGCCCGTTCGGTAATAGCCGCCTCGGATCGTTGGCGTCTCTTCCCTGGAGTATCCAGTGAACCAGAATGTGGGAGAGTTGGCGACATCCACGGCAAGCATGCCCGGGGCATTTGGTCCGAGTTCCTGATCATCCTCATCCAGAACGACCATGCGAAAGCCTGGCATTGCGAAGCCTGTGGAGCCGACCCGGAATTCGTGGTCCAGTCCGTGGTGATTGTTCACGCACATGCCCATCTCGGTCTGGCCGTAATGGTCCGCGACCGACACGTCGAGATGTTGCCTGAACCAGCGTATGACCTCCGGGTTCAAGGGTTCGCCCGCGGAGGAGGCCGCCCGCAACTTCCCCTTCACCCTGGCCGCCATCCCTTCGCCGGCCGCGATCAGCAGACGATATGCTGTGGGAGCAGCGGCGAGGTTGGTGACGCCACGGTCAAGAATAACGCGGTAAGTCGCGTCGGGAGCAAAAGTACCATCGTAAAAGATCGTGGCATTGCCGAGCAACAGGGGCCCAACTACTGCATAATAGAGGCCGTAGGCCCAGCCCGGGTCCGCCATATTCCAGTAGACATCATCCGGACGCAAATCGATGGCGAAGGTCATGTAGGCCCTGAAGGAAATCAGCGCTCGTATCGGGACGGAAAGACCCTTTGGAAGACCGGTTGTCCCAGAAGTCGACATCAACAGAAAAGAATCGTCACCATTGCATTCCACGGGTGCGTAAGTAGTGTCGTATTGAGAAAGGTCGCTGGCCAGATCGATGTCCTCGTTCCGGGATCGGCCATTGGTGACCGCGATGGGCGGGACATCCTCGATGTCGTCGAATTTCCCGCGGTTGGCCGAATCCGTTACGACCAGTTTTGCCCGGCTGGCGGCAAGACGATGTTCAATCGCTTTGGAACCGAAGGCGGTGAACATGGGCTGGTAAACGGCGCCTGCGCGCCAGATGCCCAGGGCAGCGATCAGGAGCTCCGGAACACGCGGCAACATCACCGACACGCAATCGCCCGCCACAATGCCCTGCGCTGTCAGCAGGTTGGCGAACCGGGCGGAGGCATCTCGCAATTGCGCGAATGTCATGTCGAGACGGCTGCCCGAAGCATCTTCCCAGTGCAACGCAATCCGGTCGGGGTCAGCCGCCCAGCGGTCGCAACATTCCGCACAAACGTTGATGCCGGTTTTGAAGTCGCCCACAAAAGATCTTGCTGCGGCTTGGATGTCGAACGATTCATAGGCTATGGCGTAGTGTGTCTTCGCGTTGTCTGAAGCGTTCGCGGTCGTCACGGGTTCCTGTCTCCATCTTTCCGGCGATGCCCCGAGGGTCACCGACTGGTGCGCCGCCGGCAGACCGTTTCTGAACGATCGGTTCCTGGCGCGCTGTTCCTGGTTTGGGTTCCGCATTCCGCCCTCAACGTGCCGAAAGGTGCAGCGACACGTCGGGTTATGCGCTCGTTCTAAAACTCGGCGCCCGGCGAGCAACTGCTGCTCGAGCGCCCTTGTCAGCCGCCCTGGTTCCGGCCCGGACCGAAACCAGGGCGCTGATCTGGCGTCGCTACTGTGGATTGCCTGCGCCGAGCACTGCGCTGGCGGACGACATGGCAACTCGACTATCGTCAGTTCGAGCAGTCGCCCGATTAACCGACTTGATCAGCACAACGGAGGTGATGGGATACCAGATGAAAAAGACCGTCAGGTTCACCCAGTAGGCGAAGAGACCGTTCACTGCGAACGGGCCGCCCTTGAAGAAAATTACGAAGGTTCCGCTGAGAGCAAGTAGCGCGGACCACAAGTTGTAGAAGGCGTACCAACGCGGAAAGATCTCGGTATTGCGGCGGTCGGCGAGGATTGAAAACGCTATAGGAAAATAGGTCGCTGGTGCGAACGTCACGGGCCAGAGATAGGAGATCCACGTAAGATCATTGTACATCTGTACGGCAGTCGTGTTTTCAGGGCGGTACGTGGCAGCGGCCCAGATCTCATAACAATAGAAAAGATAGCACAGAAACGCGGCCGACGCCAAGGTGAACCAGAAGATCATCACCGGGCTGGGATTTTTCATACGGCATAGCTGGATCGCTATGGCGCTGTAGAAAGGTGAATAGAAGGCCAAAGCGATCATCATGATCACAATGCCGGCGCGAATGGACATCAGGTTGTCGATGTAGAATTGTGAGACCTGCTGCGCACTCCAAGCTGGATCCAGAGCTGGTATAAAACCAGTCATCAGGAATCCGCAAAGCCACACTATCGTCAGAATAGGGCCTGCTGCGGCGCACATTCTTAGATAACTGGTATTTAGATTCATAAATCCCTCCCGCTATATTTCACCAAGACGTCTGGAGAACGGAAAACATAATAAGCCGTCCGTTGCGAACTCAGTGAGTCATGCAATTACCGGGACGATACTCCTCACGGACAAGGGGGAGGGAGTGCGCGAAACCGGGAACGCGATGAGCAAATCTGGGGACGGCCCGTTGCTGGTCGCGCACGCGAAAGCTCGGCAACGCAGCAGGTGCCGGAGCACGAGTCCGTGAAGGGTCTTCACTCCTGCTAATCGACCTCTCAATATCGCCGACTACCCCGCGGAGCGATCGCAGGAATAGATATTGCTACTCAAGCTGAGATTGTCGCTTTCGGCAGAGCAAGGCAGGCAGAGTGCGAAGGTCTGCCATCTTTGTCCACCGGATGCCGCTCGGATCGGCGCCATTGGCCGCGCTGATGTCGTGACGATTTTCGGTGGCAACAAACTCGACGGCGCTCGACGGCGTATGTTCGCGGGGAAGGGATGCATGTTCAAGCTGCTGATCAATGGCGAGATGGTACCGGGTGACTTCGAGATGCCTGTGATCAATCCTGCGACAGGGAAGGTGATCGCTTCGTGTCCGCGCGGCTCGAGGCGGCAGCTCGACCAGGCCGTTGCTGCGGCGAAGGCAGCATTCCCGGCCTGGTCGGCAACCCCGATCACGCAACGCCGTGAAGCTATCCTCAAGATTGCGGATGCGGTCGAGGCGAACGCCGACGAGCTGGCCCGATTGCTGACCAGCGAGCAGGGCAAGCCTCTGGCCGAGGCGTCGTTCGAAATTTCGGCCATGATCGGCTTCACCCGTCATCTGGCTTCGCTCGACCTGTCGCCCCGACAGTTGGAGGATGATTCGCGACGGGTTGAGATCCGCCGTCGCCCGCTGGGCGTAGTCGGCGTCATCGTTCCCTGGAACTTCCCCTTACTGGTCACGTCCTTCAAGTTCCCACCGGCTCTTCTGGCGGGCAACACAGTCGTCCTCAAACCGGCGCCTACGACGCCTCTGGTGACGCTCAGGCTGGCCGAACTCATCGCGGGCATCCTCCCTCCCGGCGTCTTCAACGTGATCACTGACGCCAATGATCTGGGAGATGCGCTTACCGATCACTTGGACGTTCAGAAGATTTCTTTCACCGGCTCAACGGAAACTGGCAGGAAGGTAATGACGAGCGCGGCCTCGACGCTGAAGCGCTTGACGCTGGAACTGGGCGGCAATGATGCCGCCATCGTACTGGACGACGCTGATCCGAAGGCGATCGCGCCCAATATTTTCGGCGGCGCCTTCCTGAACAACGGCCAGGTCTGCATTGCGATCAAGCGGCTGTACGTTCATGAATCGATCTATGACCAGATGTGCCAGGCGCTGGTAGAACTCGCCAACAATGCGATTGTGGACGACGGGTCCAAGCAGGGCACCACGATCGGGCCGCTTCAGAACAAGCAACAGTTCGAGAAGGTGAAGACCTTCCTGCACGACGCACACCGGAACGGCAACGTCGTCGCCGGCGGTAAAGTGATCGATCGTCCGGGCTATTTCATTCAACCAACGATCGTTCGGGACATCGAAGATGGATCCATGCTCGTGGACGAGGAACAATTTGGTCCCGTACTGCCGGTGATCAAATATTCGGACATCGAAACGGTCATCGACCGGGCCAATGCCAGCAAATATGGCCTCGGCGCGTCGGTTTGGTCCTCTGATGTCCAGCGGGCCCATGATGTCGCTGGTCGCATCGAGGCGGGGACGGTGTGGATCAACAAGCATCTCGACTTCGCGCCGCACATCCCGTTCGCGGGCGCAAAAAACTCCGGGATTGGCGTGGAGTTCGCGCAGGAGGGGCTCAACGAGTTCACCCAGGTCCAGGTCATCAATGCCTAGTCGTTTTGCCTCGGCGCGGCGAAGGATGCAGTCGGTTTCAATCGTTGATTTAAAAGAATGGAACAAGGGAAAGCTCCATGTTGGGAGGGCCAGAAAAATCCGGAAATGGCCTTCTTATCACCCTTCGCAGCGATGCTTCGTTTGAGCGCGGCTGCGGCGAGGGAGGTCTTCGACCTTATGACGGACCCGGGGGACGGGCGACCACACTTGAAGGGTTTGTCGCCACTTCGTTCAGCGTGTCGCGCATGAGGTTTGAAGCTGCGCCGGCCGGGCGCATGGAGATCGGCGCGACATTGATCTGCCTGCCCCCGCCTGGCGACCTCATCGCCGTGCGGAGGTGCCACACCGTTCAACAGACGGGGGCGCTTGCCGGTATTGGGAACAGCCTCCCGCGATGTCGCAAATGTCGAGCGGCCCGCTCAGGCGGGAGAGGAGAAATGAGATGACGATATTACAGCGCGATGATTGGTATGATATTGCTCGTGACGTCGACTGGACGCTGTCCTACGTCGACGAGAAAGAGGCCTTTCCCGAACAATGGAGCGGGATTGGCCCCGTCCCCAAGGAAGCCTGGGCGGCATGGGACGAGCCCTATCGTTGCACCTACCGCGACTACGTCTCCGTTCAACGCGACAAGGAGTCCGGTGCGCACGCGGTCCGCGAAGCGCTCAAGCGCGCCAACCTCTATGACCGGCTTGACCCGGCGCATACCGCGGCAAGTCACTTGCACATGGGAGCCACCTGCTTTGTCGAGCAAATGGCGATCACGATGCAGTCGCGCTTCTGTCGTTTCGCGCCCGCACCCGCATGGCGCAACATGGGCGTCTATGGAATGCTCGACGAAACCCGCCATGCGCAGCTCGATCTCGCCTTCAGCCATGACCTGTTGAAGAGCGATCCGCGCTTCGATTGGTGCAACAAGGGCTTTCACACGAACGAATGGGGCATCCTGGCGGTTCGCAATTTCTTCGATGACTGGATGCTAAGCTGCAATGTCGTCGAGGCCGCTATTGCCACCAGTCTGGTGGTCGAACACGGCTTCACCAACGTGCAGTTCATTGCCCTTGCGGCCGACGCGATGGCGGCAGGCGACATCGACTTCTCAAATCTCCTATCCTCGATCCAGACAGATGAGGCGCGCCACGCCCAAGCCGGCTTTCCCACCCTCGAAATCATGATGAAACATGATCCGGAGCGGGCCCAGCGCATATTCGATGTCTCGTTGTGGCGGTCCTTCCGTCTGTTTCAGACGCTTACTGGCACGTCGATGGATTATTACACGCCGCTTGAACATCGCAAGCGCAGCTTCAAGGAATTCATGCTGGAATGGGTCATCACCCAGCACGAGCGCGTGACCCGCGATCTTGGTCTGAAGCATCCATGGTACTGGGATCAGTTCCTCGAATGTCTCGATCATGGCCATCATGCGATGCACCTGGGGACATGGTTCTGGCGTCCGACGCTGTTTTGGAAGCCTAATGCCGGTGTTTCGCGGGCGGAGCGCGCCTGGCTCAATGAGAAGTATCCATCGTGGGAGGAAAGCTGGGGCACCCTCTGGGATCAGATCATCGACAACGTCAATTCAGGCGCGATTGACAAGACGCTGCCCCTGACGCTGCCGGCGTTGTGTAACCTCACTCAATTACCGCTCGGCTCGGGTTGGAACCCCTTCAATCTGAAACAGTGGAAGTCGGAATATAAGGGGCGCGTCTATAACTTCGACAGCGAGATCTCGAAATGGTGCTTCGACATCGAGCCAGAGAGATATGCAGGCCACCTGAACATCATCGATCGGTTCTTG
>Ga0070662_100002694_pt1 | contig 10966 bp, 9 predicted proteins | sample KBSC53metaG_FD_65648 | JGI IMG/M metagenome (GOLD analysis project Ga0070662, IMG submission 65648) | Corn rhizosphere microbial communities from Kellogg Biological Station, Michigan, USA - KBS C5-3 metaG | ecosystem: Host-associated > Plants > Roots > Rhizosphere > Soil ...
GCGCCTTGGCGCTGTACATCGCCATGTCGGCATGCTTCACCAGGCCTTCAGCGTCGGTGGCATCTTCGGGATAGATGCTGACGCCGATCGACGTCGTCACGTGCAATTCGGAGCCGTCGTCCAGCACCAGCGGCGCCTGCACGCCCTTCAGGAGTTTGGCCGCGACCCGATCGATGTCGCGACGATCGCTGACATGCCGCACGATCACCATGAATTCGTCGCCCGCGTAACGGGCGACGGTATCGGACGCGCGCACGGCATCGGTCAGGCGCCGTGCGCCCGCCACCAGCACCTGGTCGCCCACCGCGTGGCCCAGCGAATCGTTGATGCCCTTGAAGTGATCCATGTCCACGAACAACACCGCGAACACCTCGCCGGTGCGACGCGCATCGTGCAGCACCGATTTCAGCCGGTCGTTGAACAGCATCCGGTTGGGCAAGCCGGTCAGCCCATCCATCAGCGAACGGCTGCGGCCGCGCTCGCGTTCGGCGCGCAATTCCAGCAGTGCGGCAAAACGGGTACCGAGGATTTCCAGCAACGGCTTCAGCGCTGCCGGCGATTCGGCAAACGGCTTGCGAGACGCACAGACCATCAAACCCAGCGGATTGCGGGCCATGTCGAATAGCGGCAAGGCCGCGTACCACGCGCAGCCCGTTTCGCCGGCGAACGCATCATCCAACGGCGAAGCCACGATGCGAACGAGACCCTCGCCTTCCAATGCCTGCTGCACGAATGGCTGCGCCAGCGGATCCGATGCCCCCGGTTTCGAAAGGCGATCCATCCGCGCCAGGGAACGCAGCGTCTCACCAGGCGCGCCGCGTTCGGCGATCACCATCAGATCCATGTCGAACGCCTGCATCGCACGCTGCACCAGGACCGACAGGCCCGCCGCATCGCGCGCCGGCTGCAACAACCCGGCAATCATCTGCAGCGTCGTGTCCGGATCGACGGGCAGCGGCTGCGGGGGCGCAACGGGTTCATGGCTGTGCGCAAGCGAAGGCGCCGGCGGCGCGGGCGCATCCAGCACCTCACGCATGCGGACCGCCGCTTCCGTGGCATCCACCGGCGCGCGCAACCATGCCTTCACGTTGCCGCACGCAGACGGACATGCATGGCCATCCTGCGTGCCGGAATCCGCACCAAACAATCCGATTACCGGCACGCCGTCCAGTTCCGCGCACAGGGTACGCGACTGCGCAGGCGCATGCGTAAAATCCAGCACCGCCAGGATCGGGCGTGGCGAACGCCCGAGCAGCGCGCGCGCATGGATGGCATCGCGTGCACTGAGGATTTCCACGACGCGCATGCCATCCAATGCGTCGAACAAGACGCGACGGTCCTCGCGCGAGGACGCAACCACCAGCACCGGACGCTTTTCACCATCCATCATTGCGCCCACGCCCACGCACCTTGCCGCAGGCGCAAAGGCGGGGCCACGGAGCAGCCCCAGGCAAGCTCGCGTGCGGGCAGCGAGGGCGGCAAATCCGCGAGCGTCCCCGGCAATACCAGGCGTTTCGACTGGCGCGGATCGATCTTGGCAATCCGGCGCAGCAAAGCCACGAGTTCCGGCCCCCAAGTCTGTGGGGATTCGGCCAGAAAATACACGCCGAACCGCGGGCTGCGTTCGATGAAACGCAACGCGTCGGCCGGATGGATCGCGCCGGGCACCGCTTCATCGCGCCCGCGCAACCGCCACAGACCGGCATGTCGGCGCCACACATAGATCGCCTTGCCGGTGCGCAGCGCGATGCGCCGCAGTGCATCCGTGACCGCTGCGGTGTCGTCGCAGCGCAATGCCACCACCACGCTCTCCGCCGCAAGGATGCGGTCCAGCAGATTGTTTTCGACTTCCTGCGTTGACGATTCGATATCGGCCATGTATCCCTTCACCCGACGTTGACCGCGATCCCTGCGAGATCAATCATGATGCGCAAACGGCAACCACAGGACTGAGAAGTGTTCGACGGTTTGCGATTCAGCCACTGGCATGCTTCGATGGGCGCGGATGGCGTCCTCGTGCTGTGCGTAGATCGTGCCGGCAGCGGCGTGAACGCATTGTCACGATCGTTGCTGGACGAATTGGACGGCATGCTGGAACGCATCGCGATCGAACGTCCTGCCGCGGTGGTGATCCATTCGGGCAAGGCCTCGGGTTTCGCGGTCGGCGCGGACCTGAAGGAATTCGAAACCTACGATCGAAAGGGCACCGTGCGCGACGAAATCGAACACGGGCAGCGAGTGTTCGAGCGCCTCGCACGCCTGCCGATGCCGACGGTGGCCGCCATCCACGGCACCTGCATGGGCGGTGGCACCGAACTCGCGCTGGCCTGCCGGATGCGCGTCGCCGCGCGCGCGCCGGAAACGCGCATCGCGCTGCCGGAAGTGCAACTCGGCATCCATCCGGGCTGGGGCGGCACCGCGCGGCTGCCGCGCCTCATTGGCGCACCCAGGGCGCTCGCGATGATGCTGACCGGGCGGGCAGCGTCTGCCGAGCGCGCGCTCGCGGAAGGTCTGGTCGATCGCCTGGCCGCGCCCGAGGCGTTGCTCGAAGAAGCGCACAAGTTGGCGTTGAGGCCAATCGCGAGACCGTTCGCTCAACGCGCCATCGCGTGGTGGACGAACTGCTGGCCCGCGCGACAGATCCTTGCGCCGATCATGCGCAAGCAGGCTGCGGCGAAGGCGCCGCCACGGCATTACCCCGCACCCTTCGCGTTGATCGACGTGTGGCGTCGCGGCGGCGGCGACATCGCGCAGCGGCTCAAACTGGAAGCGCGCTCGGTCGCCAGGCTCGCGGCCACGCCCACGGCACATAACTTGATTCGGATCTTCTTCCTGCGCGAACGACTGCGCGGACTCGCAGGCGAGACCGTGCACGGCATCCAGCATGTGCACGTGATCGGGGCCGGCGTGATGGGTGGCGACATCGCCGCGTGGAGCGCCTTGCGGGGCTTCGAGGTGACGCTGCAAGACCGCGAAATGAAGTTCGTGGAACCTGCGTTGGCACGCGCGCGCAAATTGTTCGAGAAGAAACTCAAAACCCGCGAGCGCATCGCACAGGTGGAAGCGCGCCTGAAGCCGGACGTAGAAGGCGCAGGCATCGCGTCATCGCAACTCGCGATCGAAGCGATCTACGAAAATCCGGAAGCCAAGGAAGCGGTGTATCGCACGCTCGAACACGGCATCGCGGGCGACGCGTTGATCGCCACCAACACGTCGTCGATTCCTCTGAACGAACTGCGCGTCGCGATTGCCGAACCGCGGCGCTTCCTGGGCCTGCACTTCTTCAATCCCGTCGCGCAGATGCCGCTGGTGGAAGTGGTGCGCCACGATGCGCTCGACCCCTCGCTGGAAAAACGCGCATGGGCGTGGGTGAAGGCCATCGGCAAGCTGCCGTTGCCGGTGCTCGGCACGCCGGGGTTCCTGGTGAACCGCGTTCTGGTGCCGTACCTGCTGGAGGCGGTGCGTTGCCACACCGAAGGCATTCCCGACGCGGTGATCGACCGCGCGGGCAAACGTTTCGGCATGCCCATGGGTCCGATCGAATTGATCGACACCGTCGGCCTCGATGTCGCGCTCTCGGTGGGGCGCGAACTCGGTCCGTTCCTTGGACTCGAATTGCCGAACGGGATCGCCGACAAGGTCGAGGGCGGCAAGCGCGGCAAGAAGGATGGCCAAGGTTTTTATGTGTGGAAGGACGGCCGGCCGGAGAAACCGAAAGTCGATCCCGGCTATCGCGCGCCCGCCGATCTCGAAGACCGCCTGATCCTGCCGATGCTCAACGAAGCCGTGGCTTGCCTGCACGACGGCGTGGTCGCGGATGCCGACCTGCTGGATGCCGGGGTGATCTTCGGCACCGGTTTCGCACCCTTCCGCGGCGGCCCGATCCAGTACCTCCGCACGATCGGCGCCGGCGTATTGCGGGAAAGGCTCGAAGCACTGGCGCACGCGCACGGGGCGCGTTTCGCACCCAAACAGGGTTGGTTCAATCCGGCCTTGGCGACGCAAGCCGGTTAGTCGCAAGCCGCGGCAGTCGTGCCGACGATTTCAAAGCCGGCTGCAACCGCGATCGCTCACCAGACCCATGTGCTGTGCCAAAACCCGGAAACGCGGCTGCGCACGCAAGACGTTCCAGCGCGCATCCACTTTCATGAAAGCCATGCGGATGTCCCGCTCGCGATACGCACGTTCCAGTTCGTCCAGCGCGGCATCGGTGTTGCCGAGCGCCGCGTGCGCCGCGGCGAAACTGGTGGCGGGAACGTAGCGCTGCGTGCGACGCGCCTCCAGCTCCTGCAGGACTTCCTGCGGCAGGATGCGGTCTCCCGCCGCAGCATGCGCAATGGCCTGAAGTGCCAATATCTGACTCGCACGATCCGAGTCGTCGACGGCCGAAGCGAGGTCCCCCATGGCCGCTGCCGTGTCGCCACGTCCCATGGCCAGCCCTGCGCGGACTTGCAATGCGACCCAGAAACGCGGTTTCAGTTCCAGCGCCCGCCGAACCTGTTTTTGCGCGGCTTCGGTTTGCCCGGCGGCGGTGAGCAGCCCGGCGTAGATCGCGTTGACCATCGGCGACAGGGGGTCCAGTTCGCGCGCCTGGCGCGCCTGCTCCAGGCCTTCCTCGAACCGGCCCAGGTGCACCAGCAGATGCGCACAGGCATAGCGCGCTTCCATCAGGCTGGGATTCAGCTCGATCGCGCGTTGCAGCGAAGCTTCCGCGCCCGCCCAATCCCAGTCGTACAGGTGCCGGATGCGGCCCTGCGCGGTGAGCGCCTCAGGCGAGTCCGGATCGAGCTTCAGCGCCTGCGCGACCGCCGCCTTGGCCAGTCCGAACATTTCGCCTGGTTCATGGTCGATGTGCACCAGGCCGCGATAGGCAAATGCAATCCCGGCGTAGGCACGCGTGTACGCGGCATCCAGATCGATCGCACGGCGGAACGCCGAGATCGCCTTCTTCAAGTTCCCCTCATCCGGACGCTGCAGCAGGTGATAGCCCTGCAACCAGGCGCGATAAACCTCGGCATCGCCGCGTCGAGATCTGCGCCGGCGTTCCGGCATGGCGATGCCGGGGAGCGCCAATGCCTTTACCACGGCACCGGAAATCCTGTCCTGCAGCGTGAACACATCTTCGACACGGGTATCGATGGTGTCCGCCCAGACGGTCGCGCCGCTGGCGACCGACAGCAGCCGTACATTGACCCGAACGCGACCGCCAACCTGCTGCGCGGAACCGTCGATGACAAAGGCCGCGCCGAGTTGCCGGCCCGCCGCATCGGGATCGTGTGCCACCTCTTGCGCAAGATGCAGAGACGAGCCCAACGCGCGCACGCGCAAATAGGGAACGCGGCTGAGTTGGGTGATCAGGGTTTCGGTCAGGCCGAGTTCGAGCAACTCGTCGCGCGGTCCCGATGAAATCGACCGGAACGGCAATACCGCGAGCGCGGTTTGCGGCGGCGCCGGAATCGCAGCTTCGACCGCGCCAGATTCGTTGACGTCGGCGACGAATCGATAGCCGCGCCCGGAAATCGTGACGATGAAGCGATGCTCCGGCGGCCGGACGCCGAATGCCTTGCGCAGCGCGGAAATCGCCTGGGTGAGATTGTTCTCCTCGACCACCCGCCCCGCCCACACCGCGGCGAGCAGATCGTCCTTGTCGACTACCCGATCCCGCTGTCGGATCAGATATGCCAGCACGTCCAGTGCCTTGGACGTGACGGAAATCGTCGTGCCATCCGGGCCGAACAATTCCCGCGACACGGCATCCAGTCGATAGCCGGAGAACTCGTATTGGCGCCGTTCCATCCCCACGCGCGTGAGCTTCGAGAGAATTCAGAACTTTTCAGCAATCTAGCAGGATTCCCGGGCGACGGTGAGCGACCTTATGCGCGTCGCCGGGGTAGGTTTCGGCGACCTTGCCCATCGAAGGAAGGCTCACACGTTTCCATGGAATGAACGGCTGGCCGAGACCGCGTCAGTGGGCATGCGCCCAGTTCTGAGGGGGGACCTGCAAAACGACAATCCAAGAGGAGAATCACGATGAACACCAAACGCGCGCTTGCAATCACCCTGCTCGCCCTGTCCACTGCCGCTGGTGCAACGGGCGCTCGGGGAATCGCTGACCCGCAAACCACCTCCGGCTGGTTCGCCAACCGGCTGGTCGGCGTGTTTGAAACGAACGAGGGCAAAGTCGGGCCCTGCGGAACCACGCCGACTCAGCCAGTCGGAAATACGCTCTCCTTCAACGCGGGCGGCACCGTCACTGAAAGTCCGGAGTTCCCGCCGACCGGTGCGCCCGGCGTGTTCGGACTCCCGGGAGTCTTCACGCGCAACATCGGCCTTGGCAGCTGGTCCTACAACCCACGCACCAACCACTATTCGATGCATCTGCAGTACTACTTTTTCGAGGACGGCGAGTTCTACGGCATCGGCACCGTGGATCGCGACCTCAAACTGAGCCTCGACGGCAAGACGGCGTCCGGGCCGGTGCGATCCACGATTTACGCTGCGGATGGCAGCCTGATCGTGGCCCTGTGCGGCACGGCGAGTTCGACACGCCTTTGACGAACGAAACGCGGAGATTCCGCCAGCCAATCGTGGCTGGTGGAACCGCGCCGTGACTTGCGCCGAATGGATATCCAGAAGCTGTGCTCGGATCCCGGATTCTTCACCACATCAAATCGTCGGGCACGCCGTCATCTGCCGCCGGCGGGTTCGGATCGACCAGCAAGGCCACGGCTTCCGGCGCGATGGCTTGGGTTTGCAGGGCGGTTTCGCGGAGCACGAGCACCGCGCGACCGTTGTGCATCACTACGCCCAATTCCCCGGCATTGACCTGCTGCAACTGCCCGGGCGTGACATAGATGCGGCGGATCTTGCCGGCAAATTCGAAGTTGCGGACCTGTTCGGCGTCCTCGCGGTTGAGCACCTTGCCGGCCAACAGCGCCTGCAATTTGCGTTTGCGTTCCTTCTTCGCCGCGGCCTTTTCGCGCGCCTCGCGTTCGGCCGCCTCGCGCTCGGCGCGATCGGCTCGAGCGCGCAATGCGAAGGCCTTGGCGAGATCGGGCTCGGCCGGTTCACGCGGTTTGCGCGGTTCGGGCTTGTGGCGCACGTGTTGTTTCGGTTTGGCCGCTGGCGAAGGCTTGAATCCGGCCTTCAGCAACAGGTCACGCAGGGATTCACTCATGAGGAACGAATGATGTTCTTGTTGGCCCGATGTTGGGCTTCGCGTTGCTCAGCCCAACCTACGACGTCGCTTTGAACGAGGATATCGTCGACACGCAATTCGAAGCGGCTTCCGGTGGAAAGTCAGGGCATGGATGGCCGTTTCTGGTGCTTGGGAGCCATGCATCCAGGAGGCCACGACGAAAAACAGCGCCGCAGCGATCACGGATGATCGCACTAATAATGCGGCGGCGGCTCTTCTTCATGCACGTTGTCCACAAGGCTCGTGCGCAACGACGCCAGCTCGCGGCGCAGTTCGGTCAACGCATTTTCGAGTTGCAGCAACCGGCGCGTCTGCTGCGCCTCGCCATCGTTCAATGAAGCGACCGCGTCATCGAGGAAGGTCAGCTTCAACTCGAGCTCGTTCATCCGCTCGTCGTTCTGTGTGGCCATCATCGCTCATGCCCTTTTTCACTGAAACCGTACTGCGCCCGCGCCCGATCCCGTAGTACGCGAGCCCCGCGGATTCGACCATCACGGGATCGTACAGGTTGCGACCATCGAAAATCACCGGGTTCTTCAAGCTTGCCTTGATGTGCGCGAAATCCGGGCTGCGGAACACCTTCCATTCGGTCACCACGGCCAGCGCATCGGCGTCTTCCAGCGCCGCCGAGGGATCGTCGCACAGCACCAGGTCATCGCGTTTTCCGTAAATGCGCGAGGTTTCGCCGCGCGCCTGCGGATCGTACGCGCGCACCCTCGCGCCGGCCTGCCACAAGGCTTCCATCAATACCCGGCTGGGCGCTTCGCGCATGTCGTCGGTATTGGGCTTGAACGCCAAGCCCCACAGCGCGATGGTCTTGCCGCGCAGGTTGCCGCCGAAATGCCGCGACAACAGGTCGAAGAGCTTGCGCTTCTGGTCGCGGTTCACCGCTTCCACCGCGCCGAGCAGGCGCGCCTTGTAACCGTTCGAATGCGCGGTGCGTTCCAGCGCCTGCACGTCTTTCGGAAAACACGAGCCGCCGTAGCCGGTGCCGGGATAGATGAAGCTGTAGCCGATGCGCGGATCGGAGCCGATGCCGTGACGCACCATCTCGACGTCGGCGCCGACGTGCTCGGCGATGTTGGCGATTTCGTTCATGAAGCTGATCTTGGTGGCCAGCATCGCGTTGGCCGCGTACTTGGTCAGCTCGGCCGAGCGCTCGTCCATCACCACGATGCGGTCGTGGTTGCGATTGAACGGTGCATACAGCGATTTCAGCAGGTCGATCGCGCGCGACGATGACGAGCCGATCACGATCCGATCGGGTTTCATGCAGTCGTCGACCGCATTGCCCTCCTTCAGGAATTCGGGATTGGAAACCACGTCGAAGGCGATTTCCACGCCGCGCTGATTCAGGGCCGCATCGATCTCGGCGCGCACGCGATCCGCGGTGCCGACCGGCACGGTGGATTTGTCCACCACCACGGCATAGCCGGTGAGGTTTTCACCGATGCTGCGCGCCACCGCCAGCACGTATTTGAGGTCGGCGCTGCCGTCCTCGTCGGGTGGCGTGCCGACCGCGATGAAAATCGTGTCGCCGTGCGCGACCGCTGCCTCGGGATCGGTGCTGAACGCCAGCCGGCCGGCTTCGTGATTGCGTTGGACCAGCGGTTCCAGACCCGGCTCGAAAATCGGAATTTCACCGCGCTCCAGCCGCGCAATCTTGTCCGCATCCACGTCCACGCAAAGCACGTGGTTGCCCATTTCGGCGAGGCAGGTTCCGGTGACGAGGCCGACGTAGCCCGTCCCGAAGATGGTCACTTTCATGCGCGCGTCCCGGCAAAGGGAGCGATTTTAACAGTCGGAGGTGGCGGCGCCGTGAACGGCCACTCCGCTACAACCGATCCAGCACGGAGCGCAAATCATCCGGCAGTGGCGCGGAAAAACTGTAGGCGCGTTCGCCCAGTTCGAATTCGAAACGCGCCGCGTGCAGGAACAGGCGTTTCAACCCGAGCTTCGCGAAGCGCTTGTTGGCCTCGCGCTCGCCGTACTTCGGATCGCCCGCCAGCGGATAGCCTGCGTGCACGGCGTGCACGCGGATCTGATGGGTGCGGCCGGTGGCGAGCGTCGCCTCGACGAGGCTGCAATCCGGGTAATGCTCGATCTCGCGGAAGAACGTGAGCGCCGGTTTGCCGTCCTCGTCCACCCGCACCATGCGCTCGCCGCCCGACAGCACCGATTTTCGCAACGGCGAATTGACGTCGAACTTCGCACGCCGGAGCTTGCCGGTCATCAGGCACAGGTACTGCTTCTTCGTCTCGCCCGCCCGGATCAGGTCCTGCACGCCGATAAGCCCACGCCGCGAACGCGCGAACACCAGCACGCCCGAGGTATCCCGATCAAGCCGATGCGCCAGTTCCAGGTGATCCTTGGGCCGCGCCGCGCGCAGCAACTCGATCGCGCCGAACGTCACGCCGCTGCCGCCATGGCTGGCGATGCCGGCCGGCTTGTCGATGGCCAGGAAATCCTTATCCTCGAAAATCACGGCTTGGCGGATCTGGTCCAGTATCGCCGCGGGTGGTGCGCCAGGTTCGGCGCGTTCGGCCATCCGCACCGGCGGAATCCGCAACTGGTCACCTGCCACGAGCCGGGTGTCGGGCTTGGCGCGTTTGCCGTTCACGCGCACCTGGCCAGTCCTGAGCAACCTGTAGATATGCGTCTTCGGCACCCCCTTCAGAAGCGTTGCCAGACAGTTGTCCACACGCTGGCCATCGCGCTCGGGGCCGACCTCCACGGTTCGCACCGAACTGAAATCCTTGGCCGAAGTTGCCGTCCCCATTGAAAAAAATCCTTTTGTGATGATAGGATTGCCCGACGTCAAGCAGGCTCTGGTCCCACATGGGCGACCCTGCACCCGTTCGCCGCGCGGACAAGGCTTCCGCCTGCCATTCCTGACCGGGAGCAGCCGGTACCTCGCCATCGTAACGTTCGGGTCGATGTTTGCCCACCGTCGGCATGATGGTGCGGGGACATCGGGACGCGAGCCATTCCATTCATCACCAGCCGGGACCATTGATCGGTTCCGGCGACTGCCGCCAGGCGCGGCGCGTCATCCAGCCGGCCGCCCCCTGAAGGCGCCGCCGACGACGCGCGCGGCGACGGCAACCTCAAGGAATCCACAATGAAACGCATGTTGATCAACGCAACTCAGCGTGAGGAGTTGCGCGTGGCCATCGTCGATGGCCAAGCCCTGTACGACCTTGACCTCGAAATCCCCTCCCGCGAACAAAAGAAGTCGAACATCTACAAGGCCCGCATCACGCGGGTCGAACCCTCCCTCGAAGCCTGCTTCGTCGACTACGGCGCCGAACGCCACGGCTTCCTTCCGCTGAAGGAAATCTCCCGCGAATACTTCACGCCCGGCGCCGACCACAACAAGGCCGGCATCCGCGATCTGCTGAAGGAAGGCCAGCAACTGATCGTCCAGGTCGAGAAGGAGGAACGTGGCAACAAGGGTGCCGCGCTCACCACTTATATCTCGCTGGCCGGCCGCTACATGGTGCTGATGCCCAATAGCCCCAACGCGGGCGGGGTGTCCCGCCGGATCGAGGGCGAGGATCGCCAGGCGCTTAAGGAAGCGCTGGATCACGTCACCGTGCCGGACGGCATGGGCCTGATCGTGCGTACCGCCGGTGTCGGCCGCGACGCCGAGGAACTGCAGTGGGACCTGGATTACCTGCTGCAACTGTGGAAGGCGATTTCCGGAGCCGCCGCCTAGAAATCCGCACCGTTCCTGATCTACCAGGAATCGAAGCTGTTCATCCGCGC
>Ga0070662_100002701_pt1 | contig 10947 bp, 7 predicted proteins | sample KBSC53metaG_FD_65648 | JGI IMG/M metagenome (GOLD analysis project Ga0070662, IMG submission 65648) | Corn rhizosphere microbial communities from Kellogg Biological Station, Michigan, USA - KBS C5-3 metaG | ecosystem: Host-associated > Plants > Roots > Rhizosphere > Soil ...
GCCGGGTTTGGATCGACTCGATGATCGGGATCTCGGGATGCGCATGCAGGCCAAGGGATTGCAACTTCTTTATGCGCCTGATGCAATCGGTATTCACTTAGGCCCTATGGACACCGTGGAGAAGGTTGTGATCAGTGGAAAGAGGTATGGGCGGTGCCTTGGCGATTCGTACGATCAATTACCATGGGTCAAATACGAATTAGCACATCTAGGGGCACGCCTTAACGGCGGCTGGACGCAATTACGTGGTCATCCTTTCGCATATCTCAAGGACGCCATACGGCGGTGGACTATTAACCGATTAACGATCGGCTTGCTTCATAGAGCGGCGGCAGCGATACCTATCAAGAACCCTCCAAGTAGGGTTCTTGTGCGTCTATGTAAAGAAATATGGGCTTATTACTATCGAGAGGGGTTCGTTCGACGTAGGCGGGAGGTTGCTAAACTTAACTCTAACCGGTTGGGCACTTCACAACAATGAATACATTAAAACACTGATTGTTATGGTGTCTTGGACACATATGAATCCCAAATCAAAGGGCATGGAGCACGCATTTGAAACGCGAGAGGCGACATCAAAGTAGGAAAGCAAGCCGCGTATTTGTTTTGCATGATCTGAATTACGGTTGTTGTGGCATAAATCAAAGACGCCCTGAAAAAGTCGCATTGGAACGATGTTAACCAGAAAAATTCCGGCCATCATAGGACCTTATCCAATGTATCTTCTCGCCGGCGTAGTGGTAGGGTATACCTTGATAAGCTTCCATTGGATTCTAGCTGCACTGATAGTGTTCGGTCCAATAACGGCCGTAGTTTTGTGGTACAAACCGGAGTATGGGCTTTACCTGTTTTTCACTTTAGTCATTCTGTTGACAGATTCGGCACCCAGAGGTGGGCAAGAAATATTCGCGGTTCAGGATCTAGACGTTGTTAAAGGAATTCCGCCACCGATCGTGTCGTTTCTTCTGGTGATGTGCCTGTTCTATTTCTTCAAACTATATCTCGTCGAACACAAAAACTCATTAGTCACTATCAGGCCTGGTCTTGTTCTTATAGTCATCCTTCTCATAGCAACCGGAACAGGACTATGGCGGGGGTGGAATTCCACAGATGTTAGGGTCGATGCCATGGACGTCGTCTTCCCAGTCCTTTGCTTTTATTTGTGCGCCAATGTTTTAGATACCCAGCAAAAGATCTATACAATGCTCGCTGTCATCTTCCTGGTTGGCGTAATCGATGCTTCTATCTTCGACGTTTATTACCTCAGTGGCCACGGTTGGCCGTACATTGATGAAGGTGCAGGAATCGGACGTATCGTTACTCAAGACGCGACGGATCTAATGATTTTCGTTGTCATGACTGTAACCGTCTATGCAGCAAGCATGAATAGGATCCTGACCGGGTGGCATCGTGTGATTGCACTTGTGGCTTCTCTGCCGATGCTGTTTGCATTCATATTTTCTTTCCGGAGAGGATTCTGGGTTGGGATGATTGCTACGCTAATTATTTATTACACCTTAGGCTCTCAATTTGACAAGCGTCGAACACTCATGGGGGTCTGGGCAGTATTATTGATACTAACCACCGCTCTGCTGTTGACGACCAATCACATAATTAACTCAGAAATAGCTCGCCCCTTCGTCCAGCGCTTATTGTCCATAACAAATCCAAAACAGGATTCAAATGAGCACCATCGCCTAGAGCGGGAGAAAGTCTTTAAAGAACTTTTGGCTAGCCCAATTTTGGGTTTCGGACTGGGTTCTGTCCATGAGCCTGTATACGGTCTCAGCCACTGGTGGGCCCCGGAGAAACAGCCATTGAGGGTGGTTCATAACACCTACCTGCTAGTATGGATGAAGCTTGGATTGCCGGGTTTCTTATTTTTTCTGTGGATGTTGGGTAGATATGCCTTGGTATTAATCAATCATTGTACCAGAGCAATGTCATCGGAGTCGCGCCCCATTATTGCCGGGACAGGATCACTCTTGGGCCTTTGGCTTGTCCTTATGTTAATTGGCCCAGTCATGCCGTATTGGTATCAAACGTTCACAATCGCTCTTTTTGCGGCGATGACTTTGTCGCTAATAAGGGACGAACAACGGGAAAAACGAAGAGGTGCGCAATGGCTTGCATATCATGAGTATGCCTCGGAGCGGCAAGTCGCTTAGAGGGTAATTACATTGATTCAGATGAGCACGACCAATAGTCAACATCGCACGCTGAATAATGCAGTCTTTCATACATTGCCTTGGGCGTTCTCGGCAATCCTAGGTTTAGCGTTTACTCCGTATATTGTGAACGGCTTCGGCGCGGAAGTGTACGGAATTTTGTCTATTGTGCTTGCGATTGTCGGTTACCTGTCATTTCTGGACCTGAATCTCGGGCTGGCCGTGGTCAAATACGTTGCGGAGTACAGGGGGGAGGGAAACGTAGCAAAAGTGAACGAAGTGATAGGGACAACTCTTCTTCTCTTTCTTACAATTGGGTTAGCAGGAGGAGTTGCATTACTCTTATCGGCAGACGTGATTTCAATCCGATTTCTCAAAATCGACCGCAGCCTGGTAGCGACGGCGCGTTCTGCGATATCCATTGGCGCGATAGGTTTTCTGGTTACCCTTATTTTGTCTGCGGCGACGGGTGTCGTCAATGGGCTTAATCGATTCGACATAACCGGCAAGGTGACGATTGTCTCGAGCATTTTAATATCCGTAGGTACCGTTTTGTTAGTAAAATTCAAACTCGGTATTGAATGGGTTCTAGTGCTGAATGTTGTGATAGAACTGTTTGGTGTCGGAATTATGATGTTTGCAGCGAAACGTGTGTTACCTAGCCTCACGTTTCAACCAGTTTTCCACGGCACGATGACGAAAAGGATACTACGATTTGGCGGCTACACATTTCTTGGTCGGTTGGCTCAATTAATCACTTTCCAAGGCGACAGAATTATAACAGGGATTTTGCTGGGCTCATCAGCCGTAACTTTCTACGCCATCCCGTTCACGCTCACACAGCGGTTAATGGGGGCTGTCACCCGCTTGGCCGGAGTCACTTTTCCATTGGCCAGCGAACTTCAGGGAAGGAACGATCTAGATGACGTCAAAGATATGTACCTCAATGCATCGAGGATAATATTTGCATTTTCGACAGCTGTAGCGCTCCCGATGTTGATATTTGGCAAGACTTTTCTTGGCGCTTGGATGGGGCTGGAGTTTGAGCGGAACACGGGATTAGTACTGCAGCTTGCAACAGTAGCTCTCTATCTAAATACAATGACGCAAGTGCCAAGCTTTGTCCTGAATGGCTTGGGTTATGTCAAGATTACTGGTCTGTTTTCCGTGGCCACCGCTGGCTCAGAGTTAGCCCTTATATACCCATTAAGTTCGATCATGGGAGTGAGCGGAGTCGCTGCTTCGTTTCTTTTCAGCCAATCAGTAATGAACCCAATATTTCTGACATACGTTAACCGCAAGATTCTAGGAGTGCCAATGGCAGAGCTACTCAAGGATGTTTATGCCAGACCAGTGATATTAGCTGTTTTTGTCGGGGCGGCGGCGGCAGCGTTACCGCTAAATGGGACTGGAAATGTCTTCTTAGTGATCGGCGCCATGGCGTTAACAGGCCTTTTCTATCTTAGTGTTGCTGTTGGGATTGGGGTATTTACTCATGCGGAAAGGCACACTGTAATCAGCTATTTGCAATCGTTAACGCAAAGAACTAGATTTCCGCGAAAAGCTAGTGAGGAAAATGGTTGATGCCCTTACGGGAGAAACTAGAGATCCGTTAAGCCAAGAAGACTGAATTTCAAAGCACCGACCAAGCGCGCCTCATCTATCTGGAGTGTTTAGTATATGATTGAGCTCTTCATAGATAAGGAGTGACCTTTGCCCCACTGTACCGCCACCAGAGTAATGGCCATCAAGCCAAAACATGGCAGGTATTTATTTTTCGCATCAAACTTCATAAGCTCGACTTTGCTATTCAGGGTGAATCAGTTGTATATGTCTTTTTGTTTTGAATCTCTCACCTAGCTCAATAGGTTATCTGCGCTCGAAAACCTTCTTCATTGGTTCAACTGCGTCTCCATAGCGCGTTTCAGTCTCAACCAGAATCTTCAGGTTGTACATCGTCGAAGAATCCAGTTTGAATCCTTGTGGCGCAATTCTCCGGTACAAAGAGCTATAACATTCACAATATAGAGTCGATGAGTTTAGTCGTTCGTTGTTTATGTGATTCATTGAAGTGTCTTGCAATTAATTAAAAATACGACATTAATTAAACTAAACATGGTCATTATACAAAATAAATCTGGTCAACTCGCGAACCGTCTATTTGCGTTCAGCCATTTCATAGGAAACGTCCTTGAACACAAATACACTTTAATAAATCCCACCTTTGGAGAGTATTGTAAATACTTTGAGGCTACGCGAAATAATGATTTTGGTGGCCATCCGATATATGTCAGCTTCGGAGTCCAGCTTCCATTCCTTATGTTCGATTTATGTGCGCGTTTTGCGGCGAAATGTATTCAGAAATCGTGCTGGCACGAGTACATTGCGTTGGATAGTATGAATCGAGAGTTTAATTTAAATAGCCATAACTTTGTCAGCCTTGCAAAGCGAAAAATTGTTTTGACGAACGGGTGGCAATTTCGGGATTATGAGAATCATGCCAAGCATAGTAAGATCATCAGATACTTTTTCACGCCTAAGGAGGAACTGATAAAGAGCATCGATCAATTGATTGCGGATTGCCGAAATCAATGTGATATCCTTATTGGTGTTCATCTGCGAAGGGGTGATTATAAACAATGGCAAAATGGAAAGTATTATTTTTCTGATACGGTATACTTGGACAAGATGGCACAGTTAATGGCGTATTTTCGTAAGATGGGAAAGCGGGTCACTTTCTTGCTATGTTCGGATGAGGGTATAAATCGACAACAGTTTCAAGACTATAGCATCTTCTTAGGACCCGGCCATGTTATTGAGGATCTATATACGTTATCTAAATGCGATTATATAATCGGTCCTCCAAGCACTTACTCAATGTGGGCCTCCTTTTATGGGACCGTCCCTCTGCTGCACATCAAGGAGCAAGGACAGCGTATTTTACTAGAAGAGTTTCGCGTTGTAGAGGGATAACTCGACATCCTTTGTGATGCACTAGCTAATAGGCCGCCCGGTTTACAAGGGGCACACACGCCTATTATTTCGTTTTACTTTCTGGCGGCCGCGTCGGTCATCAGAAGGATTTGCCGATTTAGTCTCAAGGGCGTGGACGGCTACTCGAAAAAGCGATCTATTCATTGAATTGCATGCATACATAGCGCGGCAACAAAAGCATCAATGCTAATAAGAAACAAAAGTCGTTCTCCTATGCATAAGTCATATAATCATTCCGTTTGCCCACCCAAATTGGGATCCGAGAGTATATTAGTTGTAGGAACAGCAAGAAATTGCGGCAAATATATCACCCGAGATGTCTCACATTTACTTACAGCATTAAAGCCATTTACGAATCTAAGGTGGCTAGTAATCGAATCCGATAGTGACGACGACACAACGGAACGACTAAAGGATCTTGAATCTAAAATCTCGGGGTTTAAATTTATTTCACTTGGACGATTGCGCGAAGAGTTGCCTTTGCGCACCCAAAGGCTTGCATACTGCCGGAATAATTATATCGAGGAGTTAAAACACAATCGCATCTATGAAGACGTGAAATACGTAATCGTTACAGACTTGGATGGAATAAACAATTCACTAACAGAGTCGGCGATTTTATCATGCTGGGTCAGAGATGATTGGGCCGCCTGCACTGCAAATCAACGAGGCCCATACTACGATGTATGGGCATTACGTCACTACGCATGGTCTCCGAACGACTGGCTAAAACAGAGACAGTTTCTACTGCAACATAATGTGAAAGTTGAAAAAGCGCAGGTTTTTGCCAAGTACTCGAGGCAGATCACAATTCCCGAGGACGCTGATTGGATTAATGTTGATTCCGCCTTTGGGGGATTTGCCATTTATCGTAAGGAAGCAATTGTTAATGGGCAATATCGTGGAATTAACAGCCTTGGGGAAGAGATTTCTGAGCACGTAACATTGCATAAAGAACTTATTTCTAAGGGGTATAGAATATTTATAAACCCGAAGCTTATCAATTCAACTTACAATTATCATACTAATGAACTTCGTTTGTACAATCGTGTAAGACGAATGGGAAAGAATGGCCTTAAATATTTGATGAAGAGAATTACTGGTGACTCGCTGGCGGATATTAAAAAAGTTGATTGTGGTCGACCGTTGCGTGAAAGAATCAAGTTGTAGGTCCAAACCACGCTTTTGTTTTAACGACTTGTCAAACGAAGTAGACGTAGATCCGCCAAAGTCTAAGAAGCAAGAACATGAAGAAGACTGAGCTTATTTCCCCATGCACCCCCTTGAGAATTCGGGTTTGGCGTTTACCGGATGCGCTGGTCGAAACATTACTAACATCTAATGGCGAAGTGGGTGCCACCGTAAACATACTGCTCAGTCGTACTATCTTGGGCGCCGGATTTTAGGGGAAGAGGACTCTTGGTCGTGTGGAATATAAAAGGGGCGAGTTGTTGATTCGCGAGGGCGCCTGACGGCGGTAGGCGCACAGGAGCGTAATCACCATACTTCTCATGACCGCGTGTGCCGGGGTGTTGCTGGCAGAGAATGTTTTTAATGTCATTCGGCATAAAAATGTTAGTAATTGTGGGGGCGAATTTATTTCTGGCACTACTTATAACGCTTGCTAGCGAGGTACTGCTTCGCGTCATGTTCCCAAACAAAATTCAAGAGGCTTCTACGCCACCCCCGATGTCGCAAAGTTTTACGTATAATCCGGTATACCTCGTAACTGTGAAACCGAATTTACAGAGAACTTTTACGAGAGTTACAGGCAGTGGGAAGGAGATGAGGACTTACTGGAGCACAAATGCAGATTCTTTTCGTGGAAATGAGCTGAGAGAAAACGGAGATTTACGGATCATAGTCTACGGAGACTCAAATATCCTTGCGCGATTTTCTAATCTTGAGGACACATTTCCCTACAAGTTAGAGAAGGAGTTGCAGCGTCTCACGCAGCATAATATCGAGGTCATCAATGCTGGAGTGGATGGATTTGGTCCAGATCAAAGTTTGCTGAGATTTGAGCAGGAAGTAGACGTTTATAAGCCCGATCTTGTGGTGTTCCACGTTTTCGCCGATAATGATTTCGGTGATATTATCCGAAATCGACTCTTTGATCTCGACCCCTTAGGTACCCTCGTCAAAAGTGCTCACGCGACAACGAGCGATCATTGCTTTCGGGTCACTCCATGTATGCGTAAAGGAGATCTGATTAGCATTATTAACCGCTTCTCATCGTCCTTACTTACTGTAAGAGGTTTTCGGAAGGCCCTCGCGCTGTTGGGAGTTGTGAAAACTCCGGGGGATGCATCTGCGGACGCGTTAATTAAGGAGGGTCTTTCGGTAGCTAAAGACGAATGGTCTATCTACAAGCGGTCTGCACCTCGGGAATACTCACATTTTGCTGATCACTACGATTATGACTTAGCATTATTTCCGGATTCGGAATCTTCAGTTACGAAAGTCAAACTAATGGATGCTGTGTTGGCAAAAGCGAAGCAGGTAGCTCAGTCTAAAAATGTTGGTTTACTTGTCCTGATTCAACCCTCGTCGCAGGACTTAACTAGGAATCTTGTTCCGAATTACAGTGACTTTTCTAGATATGTCGAATACAAACCTACGAACCTCAGTTCTGTTGTCGAAAAGGTAGCGAATGCGAGGCATATCGACGTACTGAATTTGTTCAAGGTGTTTCTGAACAATCGCCCGGAGGCATTATTCTTTAAAGGTTTAGATAATCATTGGAACAGCGGAGGACAAAGTCTCGCGGCACGTGAAACAGCTTTATACATCAAAGGTAAACTTCTCAAACCGGGTTTATGGAAACGTTCTCCCGATCTGCAGAGTGTCCAATGAGCCCTGCCTTGCCTACGGTGCAGTCACGGTTAAGCCGCTTGGAGGGGCCAGAACCGCGTATTCGTAGGTTCCGATGTCTGGTGCTACACCGAGATAAGGAAGTCCAACCGCCGTTCCTCGATCTACCAAGTTTGAATTGGGACCGTTCGGACGATAGTAGTTCTTCCAACGACTACCCGACCCTATTATCTCTGGGGTGAGTGTATAATTGGTACCGACGGTAAAGCTGCCATTGTCGTGTGCAGAATCGACATACCCGGTCATGTTATATACTGCGTTGTGGTCAAAGAAATTGCCGCTCGTTGTTACCGGGGGTTGGGGCCAGAACCCAACTCCATACTTCATGTTCATGAAGAGGTTGTTCCGCACGAATACGCCATCTATGTCGCCGTGGGTGCCGTCGTTCTCAAGCAGGATGGCAACGGAGGTATTGCCCGCTCCGTGGTCAAAGACATTGTTGTAAATGTAGACGTTATCTAAGTCCATCGGTTGGGACCAAGGTTGAGTCGAATTTATGCCTACATCGGACGAATTGATCTTATAGAAAACGTTGTGATCTATCATGATGTTGCGCATGGTCCCCGCGCCGTTAATGTAAACGCCTATGTCCCAAGGCTTATTCGCGCCTATGTTCGCGACATAATTCCCGTAAACACGAACATTTGTGATCCAGCCTGCTACCTCAATCGCGGTATGAATGACCGAAGAAACTACATCGCTAGAGAGATCATTGTTATAAATTTCCAGGGAGTAAGGTGTGGTTGGCCCGTAGGGGTTAAAGTTAAAAGAAATCCATCCGTTGGTCATGTTGTCGCGGAATTTTGTGTCCGCGGCGACATGCCACATCTCCACCGCAATGTTGGTGTAGGTGGCGCTGTGCATCAGGATCGTGTTGTTGTAGATATCCACATTCTCGTAGAACAGGCCAGTGTGTCCGATGGCCGACCTGTCGGCCGCGGAATTGTCAATGGAGTTGTTGTGGATCACCGAATTCTTGAGGGTACGCGGATAGAGGTTGGAGTTGGTCACGGTGTTGTTGTAGATCTCCGCTCCGGTCGCCCAATCCGTACTCGTGGGGTACACGGTGAGCAGCTTGTTGTTATCGCAGTGCGTGGCGCTGCCCTCCCCGCCGACGCAAGTGCTCACGAAGGCGGGACTTTTTCCTTCAATGCGAAGCCAGGTCGCAAAGTTGGTGAAGGTATTGTCGTGGATCTTCTGGTTGTTTCTGCCGATGGATCTTATGGCCTCATTGGCGCCGCTAAACGCTATCCCGGAGATTTCATTACTCCCATCCACGGTCGGCACGCTTGAGCTGGCGAGGATGTACGGATTGGCGGTGGTGCCGATCGAGGTCGTTCCCGAACTAGCCCCCATGATCTTGACGCCGCGCGCTAGAACGCATTGCGCGTTGTCAGTATATGAGCCAGCGTTTACCTGAATAACATCGCTAAAGACATTTACCCGAGAACACGCAAAACTCAGCGTTGCCCAAGGACGAGTCGTGCTACCATCGCCTGTTTGGTCGTTGCCACTGGTTGAAACATAGTAAATAGTTGCAAAGGCACTGGTGGCCGTGAAAATACCGATTAATACGGCGGAGAATATAACCGAGAATTTGTGCGTAGATCCTTTGAGCCTCATAACTTCTCTCCTTCGAGTAATCGAGAGTGTTGGAAATGTTGCTCTTTGGCGTAGGGCATCGACAGCGAATTATATTCAGCGGATAGAATCAATTATAGCGCTACTTGACATTCGTCACGCTACTACCAGCGTTACGGATTAGGAAGCCGTTCACGTCTAAGATCGTCACTCCAGGCCAGGCATCGGCAAGGTCAGCCCGAAGATCGCTCACAGAGGTGTGCCATTGTCGATTCGATTACAGCCGTTCTGATTTATTTCGTGATAAAGTTACTGTTTTTTCCGAATTTTAATTAACGCGTTGGTTGATCGCTGTGCTCTTTCATATCGAGCAAGTTGTCTAAGTATACCATGTTCCATCAGGCCCTTAACTTTGGGTCCCCCCGCATTCGCTGATAGTGTTTTTTCCCTTGCCAAGGCAAAAATTGTTCCAGGGCCGGAGCTTGACGTACAACGTCTATTCTTAACCTGACGTGGTACGGTTTGGCCAACCCATGTGTCACAAAATCGTCAACTCTGTACGAAATGCATGAGTTTACGATTATTGGGTGCAAGAATTTTCCGCCGCGTTTTGAGAAAGAATAGTCCGGGACCGCGCAGGTCTAGCAGATTTGATCGTTCGATCACGGGCGACATTTTTAAGTATGTCCCATTATTAAGTCACGGGGACGATAGATGAGCACGATGACTCCTGAAGCCACATTGATCATGAAACACCTTGTCACTTTCTCCACGGATCGGCCACTAGAGGCATCTGCGCAATTTAGGATCAGCGTTCGTTCCGTACCGTATTTGGCCGATCACGGTTTTCACGACATGGTTGTGCTGCCCGGGTCGTTCTACATTGAAATGGCCCTGTTCGTGGAACGGAAACTTTCCAACTGCGTTCCGTCCCTCCTACGGAACGTCATATTCCACAATCCTATTATTCTTTCGGCGGAAGACACTGTGGTAAACGTCGAAGTGAGGGGCGAGAGCGAGAGCCGTGTTGCATACACGTTCTACGAAGCGGCCGTCGAGAATGGCAATTCCCAGTATGCTGCCAAGCTCGAAGTTGACCGGAACCAATCGACGTCTCTGGCCGCGGGCACTGATATATTCTCAATCGAAGCTTTCCAAGAGCGGTCTCATGCCGTGATCGATTCGGAACAGTTTTACAAAAGACTGCGTGAAAACGGCAATCAATACGGGCCCAGCTTTCAAAAAGTGTCCTCGATTTGGCGGGCGGGCGATCACTCTCTGGGCAGGCTTTCCGTGGCGGCCCACCACAGGGGAATCGAACCACATTATT
>Ga0070662_100002704_pt1 | contig 10945 bp, 3 predicted proteins | sample KBSC53metaG_FD_65648 | JGI IMG/M metagenome (GOLD analysis project Ga0070662, IMG submission 65648) | Corn rhizosphere microbial communities from Kellogg Biological Station, Michigan, USA - KBS C5-3 metaG | ecosystem: Host-associated > Plants > Roots > Rhizosphere > Soil ...
GCCGCCCGTGCCGGGGTGGGCCAGCCAGAGCACGTGCGCCACGCCGTCGCCGTCCACGGCCAGGCGCGCGTCTTCGGCCAGCCCGGCCCCCTCCTTCACCCTCTCGGGCGCCGACCAGCGGCCGTCCTGGAGCCGGGCGTAGCGGAGCGCGTCGCCCCACCCGTCGCCGTCCTGGTCGGCCGCGAACACGGCGTGGACCACGCCGTCGCCCGTGGCGGCCAGCGCGGCGGCCTCGTGGCGGGCGCCGCGGCCCAGCGCGTCCGTCAGCGCGGGCGCGGCCACGGGCGCGGACCAGGCGGCGGCCGGCTGGGCCGTGGCCGCTCGAGCCGCGTCGGGCGCGGCGCGGCCGCACCCGGCCGCCGCGAGGAGCGCGGCGGCCGGGGCGGCGAAGACGCGGAAGCGGGGTCGCCGCGTCACGGGATGCAGTAGCTGGCGCCGGACTCGAAGGTGTCGGCGTTCAGGTACCCGTCCACCGTGTACAGCCCGCTGGCCTGGAAGTAGTGGTAGGCGGTGACGCCGGCGCTCCAGTTGGTGCCGCTGTACGTGTAGCGGTCGCCCTGCAGCGAGTTGGGGCTCCCCGTGGCCGTCAGGTGGTCGTCCACGCTGATCACCACCGGCCCGTTGCACCCCGGGTTGCGGGCCCAGTAGTTCGCGTCCAGCGTCATGGACGCGATGTGCGAGTACGCCGCCGACCAGGCGTGCTGGTGGATGGCCCAGCCGGACGCGGAGTAGAACGGCTCGGCGCTGGAGCCGTAGTCGAAGTCGGCCATGGGGCGCGGCTGGGGCTCGCACGGCGGTTCGTCAATGTGCTCGATGCAGCCGACGTACGCGCGGGGGCGCTGCCCCACGTGCGCGGGCGTGACCGGCGGGGTGATCCCCTTCGCCGCCAGCTGCGCGGCGGTGTAGATGCGCGGGGCGGCCTCCTTCTGGGCGGTCGGGGTGTCCTGGCAGGCGGCCAGTGCGGCGGCGGCACAGGCCAGCACGGCGAGGTGGGCGAAACGCATCTGGATACACGTCTTTCCGGTGCGGCCAATAGCCGGCCGCGGGCGGCGGGACGCACCTCATGGGGAGAGTGTGCCGGTTGCGGCGCCGGCAGTCGCGGCAGGTGCGTCCGGACCGTCTCCCGGAACGCGCATGATATTATACGACGATTACTCATCCTTCAAGGGAAACTCTGCACTTCTTGTGATGTCTGCAGAAATATCTTTCAATTGATTGACTTGTGTACTGTACTGGCAGATTGCTTCACTGGAACGATGGGCGCACCAGGAGCCATTTTGTCATCGAATGGACAATGATCTCCAGCGGGGACAGCCGATGAGCCCCGCGACCCGACGCTGGGTGAACTCCGGGGAGGGTGCACGCGCGTCGGTGATGGGATTCGTGGACGGGGATGAGCGGGAGAGGATCGAATCCCGCGCGACCGGCGGATGCACTCGTGCGCCCGCTGGCCGGTTCGGCGCGTCCATATCCAAACCCTTGTCCCGCAACGGTGTACACCGTTAACGTGTCGGCACGCGGCGCCTCGCCGCGGCCTTCCCCCGACCGGTCCCTGAACCACGACGGATGAGCGGTACGGCCACACCCCTCCTGCGCGTCACGGGCTCGCAGCTCGCGCAGTATTTCCGCTTTCGCTGCGACCGCAAGCTGCGCTGGGAGCTGGAGCCCGGCGCGGAGGGCGTGCCGCGCGCGGAGGTGCGCCCGGGGATGGGCCTGCTCGCCGCCGCCGGCCGCCGCTTCGAACGCCGCAAGATCGCCGCGCTGGTCCAGCGCTTCGGTCCCGGCGCGGTGCTCACCGGCGGCGCGACCTCCGCGGGCGATGCGCGCGCGCTGGACGCGGAGCGGGTGATCGAGGTGCTCCGCGACCCCGGCGAGGTGAAGTTCCTGGTGCAGCCCCGCCTGGAGCTCCCCGACCCCGAGGCGTTCGCGGCGCGCTACGGCATCCACGTCTCCATGCTCGCCTTCGCCCCCGCGCACCCGGACCTGGTGCGCATCGGCCGCGGGCCCGACGGCCGCGTGCGGCTGGGGGTGATCGACGTGAAGTGGAGCCGCGAGCGCGCGGTGCACCACTTCGCTCAGGTCGCCTTCTACGTGCTGCTGCTGGAGGAAGTGGTCCGCGCGCACGGGATCGACGCCGCGGTCGACACGCGCTGGGGGTGGGTGTGGAACCGCGGCTCGCGCGCGCCGCAAAGGTTCGCGCTCGCCGCCTACCGCCATCACCTCGAGCGCTTTCTGCGCGAGGAGCTGCCGCGCGTGGCGTCGCTGGAGCCCGCCGCGGCGCCGTGGCACCTTTCGCCCGCGTGCGCCGGGTGCGGCTTCTTCTCGCACTGCCGCGCCCAGGCGGACGGGTCCGACGACCTGGCGCGCGTTCCCGGCCTTACGCCGCTGGCCAAGACGGTGCTGGCCACGCGCGGCATCCACAGCGTGGCCGACCTCAACAAGCGCGGGATCAGGGCCGGCACCTACACCGGCTGCCACGCGCTGGAGAGCGGAGAGAGCGCGCTGAAGAAGCGGGCGATGGCGCTCTCGTACCGCCGCATGGTGGAGCAGGAGAAGCACACCCACCTGCTGGGCGACGCCGAGCGCGTGCGCATCGTGCTCACCGCCGAGGGCGACCCCGTGAGCGGCACCGTGTTCGCCCTGGGCTTCCGCGCGGAACGATCCGGCGCGCGGCCGGTGGCGGAGGTCGTGATCTCCCCCGCCGGCACGCACGCGAGCGAGGGCGAGATGCTGCGCGCCTTCCTGGCGCGCCTCGCCGAGACGGCGGCGAAGATGCTGGCGGCGGGCGGCGGCGCGCCGGAAGGGCGGCGCGGGCCCGAGCCGCTGCACGCCTTCGTCTACGACCGCGCGGAGCTCGACCTGCTGCGCGGCCTGCTGCACCGCCACATGTCCAGCGCCGAGTCGCAGCCGGCGATCGCCGCGCTGGCCCGGCTGCTCTTCCCCGGCGGCGTCCCCGGCGCGGCCGGCCTGCGCGCCGCGGCCGCCGCGCCGGGGACGGTGGTCGTCGACGCGGTCTCGGAGTTGTTCGCCCTTCCCGTCCCGTACGCGCTGGACCTGGCGGCCGTCAGCGCCGCGCTGCAGCCGCGCGAGGGCGCCGCCGTCTGGAACCCGCGCGCCGACTACGGCTGGCCGCTCTCCTCGCAGGTGGCGTTCGAGCGCATCCACAACGTCTGGCGCCGCCGCCCGCACCGCCTGGCGAACGAAGGCGCGGACCAGGTGCGCGCGGCGATCGAGCAGACGGTGCGCGGCAAGCTGGAGGCGATCGACTCGGTGATCCGCGGCGTACGCGAGCAGGCGGCAAGGACGCGCACGCCGCGGCTTCGCATGGCCGACGGCGGCGCGGGCACCGCCGTCTCGGCCGACCCGATCGGCGACCCGGTGCTGGAGACGCTCCGCATCTTCACGGAGCTGGAGGCCGCGGCCGAGTCGCTCTCCATCCGCGCGCTGCACGCGCTGCCGTCGAAGGACCGGGCGCGGCGCTGGGAGGCGATCACCGGGGTGGAGCCGGTGGAGCGCACCAGCGAGCGGGAGTGGACCTTCGAGTTCGGCCCCGACTGCCGCGAGGCCAAGTTCCGCCCCGGCGAGTTCGCGCTGGTGCTGACCAACGACAACGGCGAGATGCTGCTGGAGATCGACGCCAGGCCGTGGCTGCGCCGCAAGCTGATGGTGGAGCTGGTGCGCTACGACCTGGCGCACGACCGCCCGCGCGTCACCCTCGCCAGCGACTACGGCTTCGCGCGGCTGGAGCGCGAGGGCGTGCTCCGCTTCGACCGCCAGTGCGTGCTCGACCGCGCCGAGGCCGACTTCAACACCCGCCGCGTGGTGGCGACGCTGCGGCGCATCGCGCAGGGCCACGGCGAGGCGCGCTTCGTCCGCGGCCTGCTGGACGGACTCGTCGACCCCGAATGGCTGCTGGCGCCGCTGGACGCGGACGCCGGCTGGCGCGCCACCGTGGCCGCCGCGCCGCGCTCCGTCCTCAACCCCGAGCAGATGGACGCCTGGCGCGCCGCGTTCCAGCGCGCGGTCACGGTGATCTGGGGCCCGCCGGGAACGGGAAAGACGTACCTGCTCGCCTGGACGCTGCTGGGCCTGGCCGCCGCCGCGAAGGCCGCCGGGCGCCCGCTGCGCATCCTGGTGAGCGCCGCCACGCACCGCGCCATCGCCAACGTCCTGGTCCGCATCGCGCGCGAGCTGGCCGCGAGCGGAATCGCATCTCCCCTGCGGCTGGTGAAGCTGGCGTCGCGCGGGACGGAGGCCGACCAGGAGCTGCAGGGCGCCGGCGTGGAGCTGGTGAGGGACGAGCGGCTGGAGGGCGTGCTGGCCGAGTCGGACCAGACGGGGCTCCCGGTGGTGGTCGGCTCCACCGTCTGGTCGCTGTGGAAGCAGATGAAGGCGGCGGGGGATGACGAGGGCGAGGCGAGCGACGTCCCCATCGCCCCGATGTTCGACGTGGTGGTGATCGACGAGGCCAGCCAGATGAAGGTGGCCGACTCGCTGATCGCGCTCTCGTCCATCCGCCGCGGCGGCCGCGTGCTGCTGTGCGGCGACGACCGGCAGCTGGCACCCGTCGTCCGCGGCAGCTACGACGGCGACGACACGCTCTTCGGCTCCGCCTTCGGCCACTTCGCCGAAAAGTTCGGACGGATGACGCTGCGCGAGAGCCGGCGGATGAACGCGCCGCTGGTGGCGTATCCGCGCCGCGCCTTCTACCCCGGCCTGGTGTCGGTGGACCCCGAGCGCCGCCTGGCCGTCGCCCTCCCGGCAAGCGCGGCGGACCCGATGGACGCCATCCTCCGCGACGCCTTCCTGCGCCCCGAGGACTCCGTCGTCTTCGCCACCTATGCGGACCATACCGCCACCGCGCGCAACCCGTTCGAGGCGCGGCTGGCCGCCCGTCTCGCCACCCTGGCGCGCGGCGAGCTGATCGACCCCGCCACCGGCCAGCCGTACACGGCGGACCGCTTCCGCGAGCAGGCGCTGGCGATCCTGTCGCCGCACCGCGCGCAGAACAGCGCCATCCTGCACGAGCTGGCGCGCGCCGGCTGGGCGTACGGCGAGCTGCCGGTGGTGGACACCGTGGAGCGGATGCAGGGGAACGAGCGCGAGATGATCATCGTCTCGTACGCCGTGGCCGATCGCGAGTACGCCGAGGCCGAGGCGGAATTCCTCCTCGACCCCAACCGTTTCAACGTGGCCATCACCCGCCCGCGCGCCAAGCTGGTGCTGCTGATGAGCGACGAGGTGCTGCGCGCCCTCCCGCGCGACGAGCGGGTGATGACCGCGTCGATGGCGGTGAAGGGCTACCTGCGCCAGCCCTGGCGCCGCGTCCGCGAGATCGAGCTCCCCTCGCCCGACGGCGGGACCGTCTCCGTGACGCTCCGGGGGCGCTGAACGGCAACGGCAACAGCAGTCTCTCACCCGCAGTTCAGATCGCCAGGACGTGGAAGAATCATGGGACCGGAGACGATGCCGATCTCCGGTCCTGTGATTTTCAGGTTCTTCGTCGATTTGGTTGCAACCTGATCGCACCAGAACTCGTCGACGAGTGGCTGCAGGCTAGGAATGCGCTGAGTATCGAAATTTTTCGCGGGAACACCCGCTTCCGTCGTGCACCCCGTCATCTGCGCCTGAAGGCTTCGTCAACTGCGTCATCAGGGGGAATCGAGCCCTCCTGATCCTCCGTGCGTCTCTGCGGTCTTTGTGGATGCGGCGAATGATCACCATCCCGCCATCGATGCGCAGGACGCGCACGACGGCCAGCCTCGCCTCGTGATCCCCTGATCGATCCGTTGAGACCGCTGGCCTTCGTGAGTGGCCGCAGGGTCGGGGGGGGTCTCTCCAAAAAAATTTCGATACTCAGCGCGAGCGCCATCTGCAGCCACTCGTCGACGGTTTCCGTGCGGGCGAGCAGGAGACCTGCTGCAACCAAATCCGCGATGAACCGATTTTCATCCCCTGAACGCGCTACGAATCGTCCGAGTCGTCGTCATCCTGCGCCGGATCCGTCCGTGGCGTCTCGGGGTCGCCGGGCGGCGCCGGGCCCAGGATCGCGCGGGCCTCGGCCTGGGCGGCGTCCAGCTCGCGGCGCAGCGTGGCGTAGCGCTCCACCACGTCGCGGCCCACGCGCTGGTCGGTGGTGGGCGTGAGCTGGTAGAGGTAGGCGATGTGCGCCTGCAGACCGGGGCGGCTGTAGCGCACCGGCGGGGTGATCAGCTTCGCGGCGAGGGCGTTCACCCGCGCCAGCGTGCCGGCCGCGGGCCCGGTGACGCCGCGCAGGCGCCGCTGGGCCGCCTGCACGCGCGCGACGAGTCGGTTCGCCTCGCTCAGCAGGTCGCGGGCGCGCAGGTTGTGCGCGAGCAGCGCGTCCAGGTCCGCCTGCGTCGCCCCGTCCGCCGCCACGCGCGGGTCGATGCGCACCACCAGCGGCCGCGTAAGCGTCATCCTCCCCGCGGTCAGCCGCACGGTGTAGCGCCCCGGCGCCGCCAGCGGCCCGCTGCGCCCGTTCCCCCGCCCCGCATCCCACGGCCCGGGCCAGGTGAGGTCCCAGGTGAAGCGGTGCATCCCCGGCGTCTTGGGGAGCAGCGGCGTCCCCGCGCGCGCCGGGGCGACCGGCCCCCGCGCGCTGTCGCTGCCGAAGCTGCGCACCACGCGCCCGGCCGCGTCCAGCACCTCCAGGCGCAGCTCCCCCGCGGGCGCCGTGGACAGGTAGTAGTCGATCATCGCGCCGTACGGCGGATACTGCGGCGCATCGGGCCGCGCCGCCCCGCTCTCGGGCCCGCCGAAGTCGCGCGAATAGCGGAAGCGCACCGCCTCGCGCGGGCGGAAGAGGAACACGTCGGGCCTCGACGGAAGCGAGGCCAGCTGGTGCAGCGGCGTGAGGTTGTCCAGGATCCAGAACGAGCGCCCCTGCGTGCTCAGCACCAGGTCCTGCCGGTGCACCTTGAGGTCGGTGACCGGCGTGTGCGGCAGGTTGAGCTGGAACGGCTGCCAGTGCCCGCCGTCGTCGAAGCTCACGTACATCCCGAACTCCGTTCCCGCATACAGCAGCCCGGCGCGGCTCGGGTCCTCGCGCACCACGCGCACCGGCTCGCCCGCGGGGATGCCGTTGCGCCCGTCCGCGATCCGCGTCCAGGTGCGTCCGTAGTCGCGGGTGCGGTAGACGTACGGGTCGAAGTCGCCCAGCAGGTAGCGCAGCACGGCCACGTAGGCGCCGCCGCGGCGGTGCGGCGACGCCTCCACCGTCTGCACGCGCCCGCCCGGCGGCAGCCCGCGCGGGGTCACGTCCGCCCACGTCTTCCCGCCGTCGCGGGTGACGTGCACCGGCCCGTCGTTGGCGCCCGTCCAGATCACCCCCGGCTCCAGCGGCGACTCGCGGATCGCGTAGAGCGTGCTGTAGTACTCCTCGCCCGTCACGTCGATGGTGATCGGCTCGCCCGAGACGCGCGTCTGGTAGCGGGGGTCGTTCGCGGTCAGGTCGGGCGAGATGCGCGTCCACGTCACCCCGCCGTCGGTGGTGCGATGGACGTACTGCGAGCCCATGTACAGCACGCGCGGGTCGTGCGGGCTCACCTCCATCGGCGACACGCGCTGGAAGCGGTAGAGCAGGTCGCGCCCCGGGTTGCCGTACAGGCTCTGCGCGCCGATCGGGTACTGCTGCTCCACGCCGGTGCGCAGCGACATCCGCGAGAACAGCCCCTTGCACGCGCCGTAGACGGTGTCGGGGTGCGTGGGATGGGGGATGATGGGCCCCGTCTCGCACCCCGGCCCCTGCCGCCACGTCTGCGCGGGGTCGTCCACGCCGCCGCCCTGCGCGGGAAGGCTGTTGACGATCAGCGTGGTGTTGTCCTGCTGCGCGCCGTAGACGCGGTAGGGGAACCGGTTGTCCACGTAGACCTGGTAGATCTCGGCCGTGGGCTGGTTCAGCTGCGTGCTCCAGGTGCGCCCGCCGGTGAGCGTCACGTTCGCGCCGCCGTCGTTGCTCTGGATCCAGATCTGGTTGTTCGTGGGGTTGATCCACAGGTCGTGGTTGTCGCCGTGCGGCGTGGGTACGTTCCGCCAGCTCCGTCCCCCGTCGTCGCTGCGCAGGAACGGCTCCGAGCCCACGAAGACGACGTCGGCGTTCGTGGGGTCCGCGGTGAGGTTGGTGTAGTAGAAGGGGCGGCTGATCAGCTCGCGGCGGTCGCTGGCCAGCGTCCAGTGCTCGCCCCCGTCGTCCGACCGGTAGAGCCCGCCGCCCGGCTCCGCCTCGACCAGCGCGTACACCCGCCGCGGGTCGGCGGCCGTGACGGCCACGTTGCTCTTCCCCACCAGCCCGCGCGGCAGCCCGCCCTCCAGCCTGCGCCAGGTGCTCCCGCCGTCGGTACTGCGGTAGATGCCGCCCTCGCGCGCCCCGGAGATGATCGTCCACGGCTTCCGCTCCGCGCGCCACATCGACGCGTAGACCACCTCTGGGTTGCCGGGCTGGAACTCGAGGTCCACCGCGCCGGTGCTGTCGCTCACGAACAGCACCTTCTCCCAGGTTCGCCCCCCGTCGCGGGTGCGGTAGACGCCCCGCTCGGGGTTGGGCCGGAACGCGTTCCCCACCGCGGCCACGAACACGACCCGCGGGTTGGATGGATGGACGCGGATCGCGCCGATCTGCCCCGTCTCGCGCAGGCCCATCTGCGTCCAGCTGCGCCCCGCGTCGGTGGAGCGGTAGACGCCGCGGCCGGTGGACACGTTGCTGCGCAGCCCTTCGGAACCGCCGCCGGCCCAGACGGTGTTCGGGTCCGAGAGCGACACCTCCACCGCGCCTATCGACGCCTCGGCGAAGAACGGGTCCGACACGTTCACCCACGTCTGCCCCGCGTCGGCCGTCTTCCACACCCCGCCGCCCGTGGAGCCGAAGTAGAAGGTGAACGGCTGGCTGGGCACCCCGGTCACCGTGGTCACGCGGCCGCCGCGGCTGGGCCCGATCATCCGGTAGCGCAGATCCCCGAACATCGCCGGGTCCACGCGGGGTGGTGCCGATTGCGCGGCGGAGGGGACAACCAGGGCGAGGGCGAGCGATGCGGCGAAGCCGGCGGCGCGGAGCCTCATGACGGCGCCTTGCGGAGCGGGTGACGGTCGAAAGTGGGCAGCGTTCGTATACATCCACCGCGAGCCCCACGCCAGAGGCATTCGCCGCACGGGAAGAAAACGGCAGACTGAATACGAAATGCGCGTGAACCGCTGGCGGAAAGCACACCGCGGGATCACGTCTTTTTGCCGGATTCAGTACAGTATCGAATCCGCCGACACAGGGTTCGAATTCTGACACCGCTATCAATGGTCTCACGGAGGAACGGAGGGACGGAAACAGCGATGAAGTTTCCGTCCCTCCGTTCCTCCGTGAGACCCATCAGCAGAGCCGGTACGGCCACTGAATTTCCGGATTCGGCAGAAGACTCCCGGCCGGAGTGAATCATGAAGTCTGGCGGATGAAATCGACCACGACGCCCGCCAGCTCCTCGCCCGCATCTTCCTGGATATCGCCACCCAGCCATCGATGCGCAGGACGTGCGCGACGACCCGACTCGCCTCGTGATCCCCCTGATCGATCCGTTGAGACAGCTGGCCTTTTGTGAGTGGCCGCGGGGTCGGGGGGGTCTCTCCAAAACTTTCGATACTCAGCGCGAGCGCCACCCGCAGCCACTCGTCGACGGGATCGGTGCGAGCGAGCAGGAGACCTGCCGCAACTGAATCCGCGAGGAACCAAAGAAAAAGCCCCCGCCGAAGCGAGGGCGATTTCATGCCGGAGCGTGCGAACGCACTCACGCACTCACGCACCGGTGGGCGGTTCAGGCATCCACCACGTCGTCCGGCTCCACCTGCTCGCGGCGCTCCACCTTCACCACGCCCTTGATCCGCTTCACCGCGCCGATCACGCGGTTCAGGTGGGTGAGGTTCTCCACCTCCACCACGAACTCGCCCTTCATCCCGCGCTCGTCGGCCTTCATCTCGGCGCTCTGGATGTTGGTGTTGGTGCCCGAGATGGCGCTGGCCACCTCGGCCATCAGCCCGCGCCGGTCGGTGCCCTCCATCACCAGCCGCACGAAGAAGCGGTCGCTCCCGTCGCCGTCCCACTGGATGTCCACCCGCCGCTCGGGGTGGTCGCGCAGCTGCAGGATGTTGGGGCAGTCGATGCGGTGGATGCTCACCCCCCGGCCGCGGGTGATGTAGCCAATCACCTTGTCGCCCGGCACCGGCTGGCAGCACTGGGAGTAGCGCACCATCAGGTTGCTCATCCCCTGGATCTTCACCGCCGGCGGCTCGCCGCGCACCCGCGACACCAGCCGCTCGAACGCCGACGGCGTCTTGGCCGGCTCGCCGGTCTCGGGCCACAGCTCGCGCATCACCGCGCCGGGGCCCAGGTCGCCGCGGCCCAGCGCGGCGAACAGGTGCGACGCGTCGGGGAGGTTCAGCTTGCGCGCCGCCTCGTCGAAACGCTCGTCGCTCACCTTCTCGCGGCGCGCCTTCTTGATCTCGCGTTCGATGAACTCGCGCCCCAGCTCCACCGAGCTGCCGAACTCCTCGTCCTTGATCCACTGCCGGATCTTGTTGCGCGCCCGAGCCGTCTTCACGAACGCCAGCCAGTCCCTGGACGGGCGCTGCCGCGGGTCGGTGAGGATCTCCACCGTGTCGCCGTTGGCCAGTTCGCGCGTGATCGGCGCGATGCGGCCGTTCACCCGCGCGCCCACGCAGTGCAGCCCCACCTCGGTGTGCACCGCGAAGGCGAAGTCGATCGGCGTGGCCCCCTTGGGCAGCTGCTTGACGTCGCCCATGGGGGTGAAGACGAAGATCTCGTCCTGGAACAGGTCGATGCGGAGGAATTCCATGAACTCCTCCGGCTCGCGCGTCTCCTGCTGCCACTCCAGCACCTGCCGGAACCAGGTGAGCGTCTCGTCCACGTCGTCGGTGGCGCGCC
>Ga0070662_100002717_pt1 | contig 10923 bp, 11 predicted proteins | sample KBSC53metaG_FD_65648 | JGI IMG/M metagenome (GOLD analysis project Ga0070662, IMG submission 65648) | Corn rhizosphere microbial communities from Kellogg Biological Station, Michigan, USA - KBS C5-3 metaG | ecosystem: Host-associated > Plants > Roots > Rhizosphere > Soil ...
TTTCACGTGAATACATTGCGGCGCTCCGGAGTTATGTGCATTTGCTCGTGGGATAATTTCTGCGGCCAACCCTGTACTCGCGAACAGCCATCGCATCGCAACGCACCCCTAGTACGAATAAGCACGTTGATGACGGCCGAAAAAGCCCCCGACTCTCTCCAACCGATGCAGCGTTTCGGGCTCCGCTAATGTGCCGTCAGCAAAAAGAAATGATAGAGAAACTAAAACACGACAAAAGACTAGGCCCATACCCCACATCCCACGCCACAGAGCAGTCCTGCCGCTTGGCGCCGCATCGCAGCTTCAGCGCAAAGTCGCTTCGCCAACCGAAACGTCAAAAAAATCACCCGCGATCTTCCGCCTCCGCGACCAATGCCATCGATGCTGGGACTAGAGTGTTCGGAGTTGGACTCGGGAGTTTTTTTTGCATTTTCGGTGCATCGGACCTGGACGTGAACCTAGCTCCAATTCTGAGTCCGAGTCCGAAGTGCGAAACCGTCCGCGTCGCAACACCTTTGTTGGAACCAAGCGAACCGAGCGAACAAGCCGCCCGCCAAGCACGAGCACGATCACAGGCCGTCGCTCGAGTCGTGCAAACCTAGCTGACGGCACTGCCACACCAAAAGTGCAACGATCGGCCGACAACTTCCAAGAGAGGCGACCCCGCGATACCACGTTTCAGTGTGGTGCCACATTTTAGGCTTTTTAGCGAGTCAGAGTCATCACCACCCGTCCAGCAGGTTCCCATGGAATCAAACCGCAGCAAGAAAGACGTCACGATCACAAATCGGCAAAACCAACACATAGGAGACTGGCAAGCTAGCTCACTTCGCAGTCACTGGGAGTGGCGAAACAAATTGGAGTGCACAGCCAAAATTCATTTCGCGATCCGACGGTCAGACGAAGTGGCAGCTAATTATATATTACAGAAGGCTCGGAGGCTTCATGTGCTCGAGAGTGATTCGCAAAAGCCACAGCCAGCATATCATAACTCATGCTTGGCAATATCAGCTGTTTTCTGTAACAATGTTCGCGCCCAAGGTCAGATTGCCGCGAAGCGTACTCAGCACCTAGCTCAAAATGAGGCACTCAAACAACTATCAAAACAATTATTAAAAAATAACACGACGGTGTGCGCTACTCAATCAGAACGAGTTGTGCGAATTCATCAGCACTTTTGTTTGCTGTCAGTCGACCTGAGGGGAGAACCCGGTCTACACTCGCTAAGGCTGGGTCGGGCGACATTCTGAGCTTCGACATGGCGCTAGATGTGATGGATGCGCCTGTAGGTGTCCTACAGGCAATCACCCAATGCAGTCGCCAGCTAAGGGGCAGCCCTGGAAAGAGCTCTGCGGTAGCGCCACATGGGTGGCGGATCGGCGTCGACTTCTCCTGACGCTAGTGCCAGAAGAGCCCAGCTTAAAGAAGCCACGAAAACGCCCGCTTCATACGAGAATAGAACTCATGAAGGGCGCCGCTAGCGTCGCCGTTCGCCGCTTACCTCACACAATGCAAGTGTGTACATAGTTTAGGCTACGGGACCAGACGGTGCAACTATGACCTGGTTTTGACCGCAAAGAGTTCTGACTTTACCCATGCAGACTCTGCAGATTCGGTGCTGCGTGTGCTGCAGTCTACATCGCTATAACGATCGTCGGACGACGTCTCCACTCAACCTACTTTCAGTCAAGTGTGGTACGGTTATCACTGAGGGTATGCTTAGAAGTCAGTCACGTGAACCTACGTTAAGAGCGAGCCGCGCCCGCGTCGCACCTAAGGTCGCAAAAGACGCCATGGCGACCCTGCCAGCGAGCTAAAGGGCTACGATGCCTTCTCAATTTCTGCCACAACATTCCTCTCCAAAGCCGGCCTGAGTGGGGGTATTTCAAGCGGGTAAGCCGGCTGACTGAGACGACCTGAATTAACAAGCGCACCGAGGTCAGGCGACATGTCCAGTTATTGGGGCACCACGCACGCGAATCGGCTGTGAACAGTTACCGGCAGACCAGGCGCGCAAACGACAAATCTTGTGCAAAGTAGCTGCTCGAAAATACGGTGACAACACTGGTGCAAACTGCGAGCGGGCTCAGGAGTAGCGCACTAAGCCGACTCCACTTACCCATAAAATTTTAGCTCCTGAGCAGCGTCGCCTCCACGAAACCCTAGCGAATCCAGTGCTCAAGGACGTGCGTCTCACATTTGTCCCTTGGTCCACGATACACGGCCGAAGTGCCAGCAGCAACGAAACGCGCTGCCGCCAAACTCACGCAGCCTTGAAAGGGTAGGGCCTCAATTCTACACGTCGTTGGGGTGCACGGTATCAAAAGTTCATACTGCGTATCCTATGTGACAGCGCAAGTTTACCTTAAACCGAGGGACTGCGAAGAAATGGTTTCGAAAGACCTCAAAAGGATCCCGACAGCCTCCAAGGGGATTCCACTACGAGCTACCCATTGGGTGACATTAGGAGCTCTTTGATGTCACGCCGACTACGCAAATTAAGCTAACTCTTTGGAATGGACTCACGAATTTGCACGCACAAAATTCGGTTAACTTACCTCGCCACGAGTGACCGCATTCAGTGCCGAAAACGTTCTATTTCGTTAGCGGACGCAGCCGCCGTCTCCAAATGCTAGCAGACGCCGCCACCGTCTCCGCATCTCGATCTCGATGTGACAAGTCAATGTCGCAAACAGAACACGACATCAGCTGCTCAGGCTTGCTGCCCTACGGGCGCTTTTGCCGTGCGGGATTTTTTCGAGTGTGGGGATGGGGCGGTGGGGTTCCGTGAGCTGAGATAGGGTTCCATCCCCACAGTCGCACAAATGCCGCACGGCAAAAGCGCCCCTAGGGCACCAAGCTTGAGCAGAGGATAGCTGCGCATGTCGTGTTCTGTTTGCGACATTGACGTGTCACATCGAGATCGAAATTCGGAGACGAAAGCTACGTCTGCTAGCGGCAATAGAACGTTTTCGGCGCTGGAGCCAGTCACTCGTGGCGAGGTAAGCTAGCCAAATTTTGTCCGTGGCAATTCGTGAGTCCAATTCAACGCGTTAGCTTAATTTGCGTAGTCGGCGCGACATCCAGAGAGCTCATAGTGTCACCCATTAGGTAGCTTGTAGTGGAACCCTTTTGGAGTCTGGGGACCCCAACTTAGTGCTCGGCGTTTGGCAACGCTGACAGGAGGCCCGGCGGGCAGCAACAATGCTTGCGCTGGCCAGCACTGTCAGCATCAGAGGTTGCGTCGCGCCGATTGCCGACCCCCTTAGCGCCGCCGGCGCCGCCGGTGACGCCGACGACGCCGACGGCGAGGGTTTTGGCCGGTCGTCCCGGTTACCGCGCGCTTCGACACATTCGAGTTTCGTTTCGTGGACGCAACATCGCTACCGATGAAAGTCTACTGCAATAAAGTGCCGTCGTCAAATTTTGTGCTAGGCTTTTGTATCATGCAATAGTCTCGTATTGTCAAGCTATTATTCGCAGATTGGTCGCCTATGTATAGGCGGCCGCTCTTGGGGCGGCGAGCCCCAAAATTACGACCGCCGCCGTCAATTCAGCCTCCGGCGCAAACCTCTGGCCAACACTCGCAGTCGCCGCAGACCGCACGTGAGCACTACTATGGTGCTACGTGGGTGCATCTTGCAGAAATTCTATCCAGAAGTTCAACCCATACAGCGGCTGACTACAAAGTGATGCCTGTTATGGGAACTAGTCGTGTCCGTTTACGCCAATGGCACCCGAAAATACAAGCTGTTATACGCAACCCTCATCTCCTCCGTCCAGCACGAATCCGCGGATGGCTTTCCCTGCAAGGACAAGAGCTTGATAAGCGTCGCCGGAGATACACAGTGCGGCTAAGACGGCAAACTGCAGACCAGTCTCCTCCGCTGAACGTCCTAGGCACTCGCCAATTCGGACGTACAGCAAGCATAAACATTGCGATGCAAGCACTTTAAGTCTCACCTTAGTAATAGGAACGGAATTTCCCAGAGCAAGAAAGACCAGCGCTGCTTGGCCCAGACAAAAAATAAGGGCATTCTATTGAAGAGTTTTATGACATCCTGCCTGCCAACCGCCCATAAGACTAGATGGTCGACCACAAGGACCCAGTATTCCATGGGCCACATCCTCCAGTGCGCAGATTTCCCGTAAAGACACTCGAAAGTGTGCCACATGGGTGCACACCAGTGGGAAACGTCAGCAGGTCGGAGCGAGACACAGTCCAACACAAAACGGTGCTCGGGGGACACGGATAACGTAGACATTGGGCGTGTATCACGCGAGAGTGTCAAACGCGTGACTCGTTGTAGATGGAGCGACCTGACCCAAGGATTCGTACGCGCATAACTTTGGGAGGAACACGTGCATCTACAGGGTGGTCCAAAAAAAACGCCACCCTTTTTGAAAATGCAATATTTTTTTTCTACTCCAGCGATTTTAATTTTCTTTTTTTGTCGTGAAGCCCAATCTCTTTCCTTGCAGTGGGGTTAATTTCGTTAATGAAAACCGACCGGTTTTTGAGAAAAACGTCGGGAAGCAAACGCGGCCGATTTTGACTTTGGACACAGCGGCGTCTGGTGGCGCTGGAGCAACCGTTTGAAATTCGAACACGGCTGACAACTTTTGGCACCAGAATCGGTTGTGTCATGCAGCTAAGCGAAGAAGACAAGATCCTTATCGAGCAATTGTGGACCTGCACGGGCTGCGAGGCGAAGAAACTCGTCAAAGAGTTTCCGGCCAAAAACTGGAATTTGTCGACTGTCAACCCCGCAGAGAGCCCTCGAGACGGCCATCGACGAATAACGTCGGCGGCTCCAAGCCGGAGTCGATGCGGACGGTGGTCAGGTTGAGCCATTACTACGTTAAGCGTCTATTAAACCCATTTTACAAAAAATCACGTCTCGTAAAGCAATTTTTTTTAGAAAGCAGGGTGAAGGTTTTTGTGGGGCTCATTTTCCGCCGCCTTGTCCAAAGTCAAAGTCGGCCGCGTTTGCTTCCCGACGTTTTTCTCAAAAAACACTCAACGTACTTTAACCGGATTGACCTCATTCGCAAGCAAATAGATTGGGCTTCATTATAAAAAAAAGAAAATTGAAATCGCGTGAGCAGAAAAAAAGTTATAGCATTTTCAAAAAGGGTGGCATTTTTTTTGAACCACCCTTTATGTTCATACGAATGACTTGGCGCAACGACGTGGCGTGGCCGTCGCCACGTGTGCTTCTTTCATATGCATAGGGGTGCCTTCGATGACACAATTTTTCTTGCGTGGCCAACATTATGGTCGGTCAGATTGTTGGTGACTTGTGCTCATGGGAAAATCTTGCGGCTACGCCCGTTGGCTGCTCGAGCCATTGGCTGTCGGCATTTTGTGGCTGAGCTTTCTGACGGTTTTATTGATCGATATTGTTGTGTCCGCGGGTCGTTCCCGCAGCTTCACTTATTCCGCTCTGTCTGTATTGGCGACAGCGGGTAGCTTTGTAAGCTCTCTCGCTACCGAAACTCGATCGCGCTGTAGCGCCGCCACGAAAGACCACCCTTCGCTGTAGGCGCTTACCGCGTAACAACATGGCGCCAATGTCGCGCTCAAATGTCGACATCGGCCTCGCGCTGTAGCGCTACTACCTAGAGCTGTCCAGCCGTTCCCTCTTGGGTCCACTCCTCAGAGCCTAGCTTGGCTCGAGGCAGATGAGTGTAGCTCATGAAGCCTTGGCTCGCTTCATGAAGTTGATCCTCTTGGGGCATTCTGGCTGTCCATCTCCGTGCCTTGGGATCGAGTCCGTGTTTGTTTCTCGCGCCGTGCGGGCGCGTCCTCCTCCGGCGACTCGGGCTGGGAGTCCTGGCCCCTGTAGGAAGGGGTCTCTCCATGTAGGCCGGAGGCTCCTTCTGGAGTGGACGTTCTGAGCGGGTCCTTCCAAAACAAGCTTAAACCGTTTGTCACCAGCCGGGGAAGACGTCCATCCTCAGCATCCGCAGGTGGCGGGCGGTACTCGCACAGCTCCTTCGCATGGCCGCTGCGCCTACACTTCGCACATCGGAGTCGCCTTGAAAGGCATTCCATCGCAAAGTGGTTCTTGTGCCCGCATCGCGAACAAGCCTGGCCCGGCGTACTCGAGCTTGCCGCCTGCGCGAGAAGATATTCGCGTTGACAGACCTCCGCGAGGTGTCTCTTGTGGGGACATTTCGCACAGCGGTTCTTCGCGTGCGGGCGGTTGTTGCCAAGGTGTTCTTTGGCACCGCAACGGTAGCACTTGGTACCGTCGAAGAACATTGGCTCGCTGGGTCGGTCGTTCTGTTGCATTTTGACGATCTTTGCTGTCCCACCGTTGTAACGGGCGCTGCGCTCGTGGACGGCGAATCCGCACGAGTCTTCGCTCTCCGCCTAAAATCCCGCGATTTGCTCCCTCTGGCACTTGAGGCCCTTCACGTCTGGGAAGTGGATTGGCCGTGCAAGCTGGCCCGGAGCGAAGATTGCTGCCCCCGCCCTCGAGGTCCGCAGCCATGGGTTCTTGTATCTGCACTTCACAACCGCCTTCGTCGCCACTTGTGTCTGCGGGTCGTCCCCGCAGACTTCACTTTTTCCGCTCTGTCTGTATTGATGACAGCAAGCAGCTGTGTAAGCTCTCTGGCTACCTCGATCGCGCTGTAGCGCCGCTACGAAAGACTACCCTTACCTGTAGGCACTTCTGGAATGTATTGTGTGGACATACCGCGTAACAGCATGGCGCCAATGTCGCGCCCAAATGTCGACACCGGCCGCATACAACGGATATTTTGGCTGTCACGCTCTGGGGGTCGACGTTTTGGTCTTGCAGTCTTGGCGGTCGATATCGTTTCGAATCCCGCTTGAAGCAGGTCTCTGGTGTCCGCAGCCAACTTGGTTATGATAATTTGTCTCTGCGCGCAAAGCCTAATGAAGGGGGGCGCTTTGTCGGTCCTGTGGCAAATGTCAGTCTGCGATGTCGGGAACCTTTTCAGGTCCTTACTTCTTGTTGCACAGCCGCGTAAAGGTGTTGTGGCAGGGCAGTCTTGAGGCCCGTTCACTATGAGGCTATGGGCGCCCGCATGAACGGTTCGACTTGTGGAGCCCAAGAGTGCGTTGGTCGCTTTTCGCTCAGTGTTGCTCAGTGCTTTCCGCCAAGTGGCACTGCCATCAAGTGTGGTTGAGAGCTTTCTGTTATATCTGTTTCGCTGTACCCAGGTTACCCTGCCCGAGCGTCTTAGTAGTCGAATCTCCAGAGCGGTTAGCTGAGTTTTCGTCCAAGTTTGCTGCCATAGCATTCGAGCCTCTTATGTGATTCGCTCCGCTATCGAGCCCCGCATGTTTTTCACTTGTAGTTTTCAGGGCATTTGCGCTGTCTTTTGAGTCACACTGCCCTTTGGCTGACTTGCGTTTGTCTGTGCGCGCCACCAAACTTGTCGTTTTCATGTTTTGCGTCGGAAAAGTTCAGGATTCTCTCGGCGAAAGTGGGACGCAGGTCCGCAATAACCATCTCCGAAGAGGTTTGCGCCAGAGAGACGTACACTTTGTATTGGACGCGTAGGCGGCCAGTCCGAACGCGAACTCGGCCCGCGTGCTGAGCTCAACGGATTGGTGAAGCTCTTCCAATTCAATAATGCTGCGAAGCTTTTTTGCTGCTTTCCAGCGGGCATCTCGCGTTTTCTACGCGCCCACCGTGGGCTGAGGCTCCTGCAGCGTCTCGGGCGCTCCATTTTGCTTTGCCTGACTTCGCTGCTTAGCTCGGACTAACGGGTCCGACTTTCGCCCGTTGCTTTGTTTTATCGTCCACGTTTGCGGGGCAGCTGACTTGATCTCAATGTACGGCCCTATTTCTCGTGTTATCGTGTCTGCGACTGAAGCCTTCTCATTTTTTGGTTCACTACCTGAAGTTGGAGTGGACTGGAGCCCGTTCGACCCAACGCTGCACTTTGGACACGTTTAAGGAATGCGCACAAACGGTGAGCACCGGCTGTGCGGCTGTCTTGTCTGTACTGTCAAACACGCAACGCCCTATTCCACCGCTTCCGATCGGCTATGTGAATTGTTCTTTGTCTTGATACTGAACACCGGCCAGGTCTCCCCATGTTTGTACTCGCTTCATTCGCTGTATTTTGGTTCGTTTGACTTTGGCTGGGACGGAAAGGCTCCTCTTTCTACGCTTTTGCTTGGGTCTGTCTTCCTGCGCGTATAACTTTGTTCGTTTTTCACAGCCGGGTCCGACTCTCGCCGGTCTTTTTGATCTCTCGCGAACCGTAGACTCGGTCTCTATGTCCGGGCCTTATTCGACACAACTTTTTACTTGTGGCGTCCCTTGTTTTTTCTCCCCTGCTGGGACTTAGAGCTTTTTCGCTTTTCTCATTTCATTCTAGCCGGGTTCGCCACCAGAGTTGGAGTGGCTGGATACACTAAGGAGATCGCATCAACGCTGAGCACTCGAGTTCTGCGGCAATGTCTCATCGCCGACCTCTTTCACAGCTTCTCTGTTCGGCTTTTCACTTGCGCGCGTTCTTCGCCTCCGTGAACTGGCCTCCTTTGCTTTAGTCGCTGTATTTGCCTCGTTTAGCATCGGCGCCAACGGAGACCGTTTTCCGCTGCGCTTTTTTCTTAGGCTCTTTGTAACTTGTTTTTCAAGCCGGTGGGCGAGCGACTTAGCAATCCAGCCACCTCGCACATGAACGGCGCGGCCTTCTCTCTAACATCTCGGCTAGTCAGTGTTTCTTCCCGTGCTGTGTGTTGTGTCGGTTCGTGTCTCGTGCGAAACTTAAAATTTTTTTGGCGACTATGAGATCGGCTATGTGAGTTTCACTGCACACGTTCTTTGTCTTGATACTGAACACCGGCCTTCCGGTTTCTCGCGTTTGCCTTGGGCACAGCTCTCTGTGTGCGGCCTAATTTGACGCAACTGTTGTGCTTGCGGCGACCCTTGTTTTTCGTCGCCTGCTGGGACTTAGAGCTTTTTCACATTTCTCATTTCATTCTAGCCGGGTGCGCCACCTGAGTTGTTGTGGCCTGGATACATTATGGGAATCGCACCAACGCTGAGCACTCGGGATCTGCGGCAATGTCCCATCGCTGACCTTTTTCACCGCTTCTCTCTTCGGCCGTGAGTTTCGCTTGCGCACGTTCTTTGCCTTCATCAAACTGGCTTCGTCTCCTTGCCGCTGTATTTGCCTTGTTTAGCCTTAGCTGCAACAGAGACCGCTTTTCGCTGTGCTTTTCTTAGGCTCTTTGAGCGTGTAACTCTTTTTTCGAAGCCGAGCGAGCGGACTTGCTAACCAATCCAGCTATCTCGCGCACATGAACGCGATTCGGTCTTTCTCTCTGCATCTCTGCTAGCCAAAGTGCTTCTTCCCGTGCTATGTGTTACGTGTCTTCGTGTCTCGTGCAAAATTCGAAATTCTTTCGGCGACTATGAGACACAGCGACACACAACACGAGTGGGACGCGCGGCCGCGAGGTCCCCGTTTGCTGAAAAGTACGGGGTGCGCACCAACGCCGACCACTGTGTGGCTATGCCACTGCTCTCATTATATCACCGAAGAGGTTTGCGCCCGACAGTCGCACACCTCGTAAGTTGACCACTTTGGTTGTGGCCAGTCCGAGCGCGAGCACAGCCACTCAACGATTGTGGAAGTGCAAACCGGCCTTACTGTTCAGATGGAATCGGCTCGGCTTCCCTCGCTGTATTTTGGCTCGTTTGACTTTGGCTCAAACGGAAAGACTTCTTTCTACGCTTTTGCTTGGGTCTTCCTGCGCGTACAACTTTTCGTTTTTCACCTTGTCCGACTTGTGCCGGTTTCTTTGATTTCTCGCGTTTGCTTTCGGCGCAACCACAGACTTCGTCTCTATGTCCGCCCTTATTCGACGCACTTTTGTACTGTGGCGTCCCTTGGTTTTTCGTCGCCTGCTGGGACAGAGCTTTTTGGCTTTTCTCATTTCATTCTAGCCGGGCTCGCCAGTAGGGTTGGAGTAGCTTGGATACATTAAGGGGATCGCACCAACGCTGAGTAGTTCTGCGGCAACGTCTCATTGCCGACCTCTTTCACCGCTTCTCTGTGTGGCCGTGAGATCCACTCTGCCACGATTGAACTGGCTTCGTCTCCATTGTGCTTTAGTCGCGATATTTGCTTCGTTTAGCTTTGGCTCCGACGGAGACCGCTTTTCACTGCGTTTTTGCTTCGGCTCTTTGAGCGTGTAACTCATTTTCGAAGCCGTTGGGCGAGCGGACTTGCTAACCAATCGAGCCATATCACCTTGCGAATAAACGGAAATTCGGCCTTTCTGTTTACATCTCGGCTTGTCAATGTTTCTCCCCGTGCTGTGTGTTGTTTGCTCGTGTCTCGTGCGAAATTTGAAACTTTTTCGGCGACTATGAGACCGGCCATGTGAGTTTCATTTGCGCATGTTATTTGTCTGGATACTGAACACCGGCCAGGTCTCCCTATGTTTGTACTCGCTTCATTCGCTATTTTGGTTCGTTTGACTTAGCTCGGACGCAATCTACGCTTTAGCTTGGGTTTTACTGCGCGTACAATTTCGTTCGTTTTTCACAGCCGTGTTCGACTTGCGCCAGTTTTTCTGATTTCTCGCGTTTGCTTTATGCACAACCGAAGACTTGGTCTCTGTGTGCGGCCTTATTCGACGCAACTGTTGTACTTGCGGCGTCCCTTGTTTTTCGTCGCCTACTAGGACTTAGAGCTTTTTCACTTATCTTATTTTATTCTAGCCGGGTTCGCCGCCAGAGTTGGCGTGGCCTGGATACGCGGATCGCACCAACGCTGAGCACTCTAGTTCTGCGGCAATGTGTCGCTGTATTTGCCTCATTTAGCAACGGCGCCAACGGAGACCGCTTTTCACTGTGCTTTTTTCTCAGGCTCTTTGAGCGCGTAACTTTTTTTCGAAGCCGGTGGGCGCGACTTTAGCTA
>Ga0070662_100002719_pt1 | contig 10918 bp, 6 predicted proteins | sample KBSC53metaG_FD_65648 | JGI IMG/M metagenome (GOLD analysis project Ga0070662, IMG submission 65648) | Corn rhizosphere microbial communities from Kellogg Biological Station, Michigan, USA - KBS C5-3 metaG | ecosystem: Host-associated > Plants > Roots > Rhizosphere > Soil ...
GCGGTTACGTCCGCGCGCATCGGGGAGGGCGGGCTGGCGGTAGTGCCGGTATCCGTAAAGTGGATTTGCATCTTGGGGTCATCCGCAACCCGGACCAACTCGTCCTCCACTTGCTTGAAGGACGTGCCGGGGAAGATGCGGCAATTGATGTTGGCCGTGGCGCGCTGCGGCAGCGCGTTCAACGCATGGCCGCCATTGACCATGGTAGCGACGCAGGTCGTGCCGATATGCCCGACTTGCGAGGGATCGGCCGACAGCGTCGCGATTGCTTGTCTGTTGGTCGGGTCGGCCGCGAACGCGCGCATCGCCGCACCCGTCTTGGGATCGGCGCGGTCGGCCGCGGCGAGGAAATAGGCCTTGGTTATGTCGTTAAGCTGCGGCGTAAACTGGTGGTTGCCGATCCGCGTCAGCACCGCGGCCATTTCGTAGATCGCGTTCTCCTTGCGGGGTGCGCTCGAATGCCCGCCAGGGTTGGTGAAAGTCAGCGTATAATCGCCATAGGCCTTCTCCGCGCCTTCCAGCGAAAAATACTCCGGTTTACCAGCTTCGCTCAGGCTGCCGCCGCCTCCGTCTCCGTTCAGCAACATATAGGCATCGGGGAATTGCGCGGCGATCATCTGCGTCGTTTTCATGATCGTCTCCTCATCACCGGACAGGACGAGGACGACGTCGCGCTTGGGGGTAAAATGCTGCCGCTTGAGGTCGATCAGGCTGGCAATCATGAGCGCGTCATCGAACTTCATATCGGTGGCGCCGCGCCCGTAAATATAGCCATTCTCAATCACCGGCGTGAATGGATCACGCTCCCAATCGGCGGGCTTGGCCTCGACCACATCCATATGCCCGGAAAGCAGGAGCGGTTTTAACTTGGGATCCGAACCGCGGTAGCGCGCAATCAGGTAGGCGGTATCGTCGACCGGTGTGATCGTAACATCCTCGGGCGCGAAGCCACCCGCCACCAACTGCTGCTTGAAATAGGCTGCCAGCTGCGGCGTCTGGTTCCCGGTGCCGGCTACGCTGCGAAAGGTGATCGCGTGTTTCAATATGTCGAGCGCCTGCGCCTCGGCCCCCGCATTGGGCCCGGCCAGCGCTGGAGCGGAATGGGCTAGCGCGCTTGCGGCGAGCAGGGTGGACAGACGGGAGAAGGGGCTGATCGGCATCGGGTTTCCCTTGCTAGGATCGAACATCCTATAAGGGTTCCTGCCAAAGGGAAGCGGTGCTGACCTGATTCTTCAGGAGTGAGGCCGGTCTGCGGCTTCCCGCTCCGGCGGGTGATACAGCACCACCCGGTTTCGTCCTTCCGCTTTGGCCGTATAAAGCGCCCGATCCGCGCAGCTGATGGCAGGACCGAGCTTGTCCGGAAGCGTGTCGCAAAAATACACGCCGAAGCTCGCGGTGATCCTGTCGTGGATGAAGTGACTGGCCGCGATCAAAGCGCGCAGCTTATCGGCGATATCAACGGCCGCCAGCGCATCCGTGACAGGCACGATCAACAGGAATTCCTCGCCGCCCCAGCGCGCGATCAGGTCGGTCTCGCGCGTATTGTTACGCAGCAACGCTGCGAACGCCGCCAATACCTCGTCACCCTGCACATGGCCCAGGCGATCATTGATTGCCTTGAAGTGGTCGATGTCGATCAGCATGACCGCCATCGGCTTACCACTCCACTGAGCCGACATTTGTTGATAACATTCGGTGACCCCCAACCGATTGTAGAGGCCGGTTAGGGGATCGCGCCGCGCGGATTCGCGTGCAAGCAATGCTTCGCCCTCGGCCACCACGTGTAGCAGCCGCCGCTTCCGCAGATCGCGCTGCAGACCCAGCACGCGCGAGATCAGGAAAAGGCAAATCAGGACGACCCAGACGCTGATGATGCCCAGATACCATTGCTCGACGGGCACGATATTGCCGCGCAGGGTGATGCGCTCGACGCGGAAGCTGTGCTGGCCTGGCCGCGCGCTGATACCCGTGTCGATCTCAAGCCCGACGATATTGTCGAATTGTCGGTGGCTGAGCCGGTAGGGGACGCGATATTTCTGGATCCACCAATCGGCGACCTTGAAGTCCGATAGCTTGGCTTCGATCGACTGGCGGCCGTTCCTTACAGGCAGTTCGATCTGATTATATTTGAGCGTGTCGCGGATCTTCGGGTCACTGAAGCGCGGGTCGAAATTCTTAAGATAGATCCGGACCGAATCCGCCGAGCCCTTATAGTTCAGCGTAAGCGTGACGGTCCGAAACTGACTGAGGTCCAGGCCACGATTGCCATCCAACACGATTTCGTAGGCGCAAAAGGGATATCGATATTGCGCCCGCAACGTGCACGTCCATTGCAGCGGAACGCGCGGATCTGTGCTGACGGTGGAGCTCCCATGGAGCGCCTCGTCGCCGTGCCATTGCGTGGCAAAGGCCGTCGTTGCGGGATCGATTGTCACCGTCCTGCGCAAGATCAAATTGGCGAAGAGGACGGCGCTGATCGTCAGCAGCAGCAGCCCGATCACCGCCAGTTCGAAACGCAGGTCCGAAATCGTCTGGCCGATGCTGCGCCGCCGGTGACCGGCGCCCAACGCAATAGGGTCGCTCGCTACCGCAGCTTTCCAAGCTCTGTCCCACCGCCACATTGCAGTCATCTTGCCACAAAGGTCGCACAAGCGGGTTAACGGAGCGCCATTTCCGGCGCTGCGGCGAGCCGCTATCGGGGGCAACTGCGCAAGGGGCCAATCATGACGGCGTTGCTTCTCGATTCCGTGATCAAGGATTTTGGGGACAAGCGCGCGGTTGACGATTTGAGCTTCGCCGTGCGCGATGGCGAGGTGTTCGGCTTTCTCGGCGGCAATGGCGCCGGCAAGACGACCTCGCTGCGTATGGTGCTCGATATCCTGCGTCCGAGCGCGGGCCGGATCGAGGTGCTGGGTCGCGCGCCCGGGCGCGAGAATAGCCCGGAGCTCGGCTTCCTTCCCGAAGAACGCGGCCTCTATCGCACCATGAGCGCGCTCGACACGATCACCTATTTCGGCCGGCTCAAAGGCATGAGCAAGGGTGATGCCCGGCGCGAAGGGCGTGCCCTTCTGGAGCGGTTCGAGCTCGGCAGTTCGGCCAACACCAGGATCGAAAGATTGTCGAAGGGTATGGCGCAGAAGGTGCAGCTCGCCACCGCCATCGTAAACGCGCCGCGGCTGCTGATCCTCGACGAACCTTTCTCCGGCCTCGATCCCGTCAATCAAGGACTGCTCGAGCTTGAAATTCAACGCCTGTCCAAGCGCGGCGCGACGATCGTATTTTCAACCCATGTCATGCAGCATGCCGAGCGTTTGTGCGATCGACTGCTGCTGCTGGCCCAGGGTCGCAAGTTGTTCGAAGGCACGCAGGACGAGGCGCGTGCGACCTTACCCGCCCGGCTCTCCCTGACGGCGCGTGAGACACCGATGGGCCTTCCCAACGTGCAGGCGGCAACGGCGACGGGAACGCATGATGGCTGGACCGAATGGGATGTCCAGCTCGCCCCGGGCAGCGATCCGGGAGATCTGCTCCAGGCCTGCACCGAACGCGGGTTTGCCTTGCGCCGTTTCGAACAAAACCGGCCGAGCCTCCACGACGTGTTCCTCCACATTGTGGGCGGGGAGGAGCGGCGGGCATGACCAATCCCATCCTGCTCGTCGCGGCCCGCGAGTTCCGCCAGATCGCGGCGACGCGCAGCTTCTGGATCACTTTGCTGATCATCCCCTTCGCGCTGGCCATTGGTCCCATTGCGTCGCACTTCATGCGGCAATCGCAAACGGAAACAATTATGGTGATCGACCCATCGGGTCGTGCCGCGCCCGCCATCGCCAAGCGGCTCGATCTCGACGAACAACGCCGGCTGCTCATCGAACTGTCGCGCTATTCCGACAGCCATGACCTGGACAAGGCCGATCCCAGCGCGCTCTGGGCCCGGCACGATCGTTATTATACCGACGCGGAGGTAGAGGCCTTCGTTCGCGCGGGCGGCGTCGAGCGTGCCAAGCATCTTATGCAGCGCGTCGCTGCTCCGGACACACCTCCCTTCGAAGAGCCCGATCCGGCCTACAGGATCGTGCCAACGCCACCACCGATTGCGGGTGCCAGCCCGGCGGAGCTTGCCCGGACTCTGCCGGCACTGATCAATCCCCCGAAGAGCCAGCGCGATACGGAGCCGCTCGACTATGCGATTTATGTGCCCGCCGACTTCGCCGGCGGCCGCGCGCCGGTGCAGATGTGGTCGGATGGAGCGCCGCCCGGGTCGCTCATGGGGGCCCTGCAGGATACGCTGACCAGCGTGATGCGCGCGCGCTTTCTGGAGGCGCACGGTCTTGCCGCCGCCGCCGCCGAAACGGCGAGCCGGCTTGCCCCGCTGATCGCGGTCAATCGACCTCCGCCCGGGAAAGGGCAGGAGCAGGTGGCGATCCGCTCCATTCTCCCTTTGCTCGTCTCCTATCTGTTGCTGATGTCGCTGATGTTGTCGGGCTCCTGGATGCTTCAGGGTACGGTCGAGGAAAGATCGAACAAGCTTATCGAAACCGTGCTCGCCTGCATCAGCCCCGATCAACTGATGTACGGCAAGCTGGTCGGCACGGTCGCCGTTGGGCTGACGATGATTGCCTTCTGGGTCGCTTGCGCGATCGGCGCGGCCTTTGCTTCGCAGGGCGCGATCGCCGATATCCTCCGCCCGGCGCTGGCGCCGCTTTCTCAGCCCAGCGTAGCACTGGCGATGATCTATTATTTTCTCGCGGGCTATTTGATGATCTCGATGATCTTCCTGACCATTGGCGCCATGAGCGACAGTTTTCGCGATGCGCAAAGCTATCTCAGCCCGGTGATGTTGGTCGTCGCGATGCCGTTTGCGATCATCGCGCAGGCGGTGCTGCATGATCCTTCGAGTCTGGCGGTCAGGATCATGAGCTGGATCCCGATCTATACGCCCTTCACCATGCTCGCGCGCCTTGGTGCCGGTGTCCCTTTGTGGGAGGTTATCGGCTGTGGCGTGACGCTGGCGGCGTTCATTGCAATTGAAGTGGTTCTGCTCGCTCGCGTCTTCCGCGCCACTTTGCTGAGCGCCGGCTCAAAGCCCAATCTCGCGCGCATTGCGCGGCTCATGCGCGGGCGCGAGACCGAATGAGAGCGCTTGACCGCTCGATAGCGCAACCATAGCCTCGCCCAGCATCGGAGCACCAATGCTTCGAGCCTAGGGGGAATGAGGATGGCTGATACAGAAGTGACGGTAGTCCCGGTGGCCAACCCGGCTGCACTGGGTCTTGTAGCCTTCGGCCTGACGACCGTTCTGTTGAGTCTGATTAATGCCGGCATATTGCCCCAGGGCGGTGAACCGGTCGTAATACCGCTGGCGCTCGCTTTTGGCGGGTTGATGCAGATTTTCGCCGGAGCGTTCGAATTCCGGCTGGCCAACACATTCGGGATGACCGCCTTTCTGAGCTATGGCGCTTTCTGGTGGTGGTTCGCCTTCCTGCTCTTGTTTTCCCACAATGGCTGGATCGACATATCCGCGGCCGGCCCGACCATCGGCGTTGCGCTCCTGCTATGGGGAGTGTTGACGCTCTATCTGTGGATCAGCACGTTCCGCTTGCCCAAGGTCACTTTTCTGATCTTCCTTACCTTGTGGGTGACCTTCGGGTTGCTCGGCTTCGGGGCGATTCAGGGCAATCCGGGCCTGACGCATCTTGGCGGCTGGCTTGGAATCGTCTGCGGCTCCCTGGCGCTCTATGGCAGCTTCGGGATCGTCACGAATGCCACGTTCGGGCGTCAGGTGATTCCCCTCGGTGCGAAGCCCTTCTTGTCATGAATGTACCTCGGGAGCGGCCCAAGTGCCGCTCCCAAAGCCTTCGTAATCTTGATTAAAGCGCGAAGCGGTTCCAGGCTGCCTTATCCGGCTTTCGCCGCCCAAAATCTTCGAAGGAACTTCCCTGCATATGAAACCGATGTCGTGGCTTTGGACCTCGGCCGCAACGGTGTGTCTTGTCGCCTCCGTCAGCAGCGCCGCGCTTCCCGCGTCCAATCCCTTCGCACAGCCGAGCACGTTGCCTTTTCAGGCGCCGCGCTTCGATCTGATCAAGGATGGCGATTATCAGCCGGCAATCGAGGCCGGCATGGCCGAGCAAAAGGCAGAGATCGCGAAGATTGCCAATAATCCGGCTGCGCCAACCTTCGACAACACAATTGTGGCGCTGGAGCGCTCCGGCCGTCTGTTAGACCGCGTCTCCAATGCCTTTTTCGGCGTGGTGCAGGCCAATACGGATCCCACGCTCGACAAGGTGCAGGAGATCGAGGCTCCCAAGCTTACCCAGCACACGGATTCGATCTATCTGAACCCGAAATTGTTCGCGCGCGTCCAGGCGATCTACGCCAAGCGCAAGAGCCTCAAGCTCACGCCGGAACAGCGCCAGTTGCTTGACGTATATCGCGCCAATTTCATCCGCGCGGGCGCGCAGCTGAACGCTGCCGACAAGGCGAAACTACGGGTCCTCAATACCAAGCTGTCGAGCCTCGAAACCGCGTTCCAGCAGAAGCTGCTTGCCGCTGCCAAGGATGCCGCGCTGATCGTCGACGACAAGTCCAAACTCGCCGGCCTGGACGATGGCCGGCTCGCTGCGGCAGCCAAGGCAGCTGCCGATCGCAAACTGGAGGGCAAATATGTTCTGCCTCTCCAGAACACGACCCAGCAGCCCGCACTCCAGGATCTCGCCAATCGCGACACGCGTGAGGCGTTGTTCCGCCAAAGCTGGACCCGTGCGGAAAAGGGTGATGCAAATGATACGCGCGCCGGCATCCAGGAGATCGCCTATCTGCGCGCACAGAAGGCAAAGCTTCTCGGTTTTCCGACCTGGGCCGATTATGTGCTGCAGGATCAGATGGCGCGCACGCCACAGGCGGCCAAGGCCTTCATGAGCCAGCTCATCCCGCCATTGGCCGAGGAGCAGAAGAAAGAAATCGCTGACCTGCAGCAGACAATTCGCGCCGGGGGCGAGGACTTCACGCTCCAGCCGTGGGATTGGGATCGCTATGCCGAGCGTGTTCGCAAGGCCCGTTACGACCTGGATCAGGATCAGGTGAAGCCCTACCTGGAACTGAACACGGTACTGGAGAAGGGGGTCTTCTACGCTGCCAACCAGCTTTATGGTCTCACCTTCAAGCGTCGCACCGATATTCCCGTCTATCAACCCGACGTGATGGTCTACACGGTGTACGACAAGGACGGCTCCGAGCTGGGCCTTATGTATTTCGACTATTTTAAGCGGGACAATAAGAATGGCGGCGCGTGGATGTCGAATTTCGTCGGCCAATCCTATTTGCTGAAAACCAAACCGGTTGTTTACAACGTAGCGAATTTCACCAAACCGGCTGAGGGTCAGCCGGCGCTGATCAGTTTCGACGATACGACCACCATGTTTCACGAATTCGGCCACGCGCTCCATGGCCTGTTCGCGAGCCAGACCTATCCGACGCTGTCGGGAACCAACACCGCACGCGACTGGGTTGAGTTCCCCTCGCAGTTCAACGAGCATTGGGCGCTCGACCCCAAGGTTCTCGCCAACTACGCGAAGGACTACCGCACCGGCGCGCCGATGCCGCAGGAGTTGGTGGACAAGATCAAGAAGTCCTCCAAATTCAACCAGGGTTACGCATTGGGAGAAACTGTCGCGGCGGCGATGCTGGATATGGACTGGCACAGCCTGCCCGCAAGCGCTCCTAAGCAGGATGTGGACGCATTCGAGAAGCGAGCATTGGATTCGATGGGGCTGGAGACAGCCAATATCCCGCCACGCTATCGATCGAGTTATTTCCTGCACATTTGGTCCAATGGATACTCCGCGGGCTATTATGCCTACCTCTGGACCCAGATGCTGGAGCATGCCGCCTATCATTGGTTCATGGACCATGGCGGGATGACCCGGGAAAATGGTGAACGCTTCCGCGACCTGATTTTGTCGCGTGGGCACACCCAGGATTATGGTCCGATGTTCCGCGCCTTCTACGGCAAGGATCCGGATATCGGCCCGATGCTGGAAGAACACGGGCTGCCCACGGGCAAATGACATGGCGGGACGCGAGGGCAGGCTCTCGCGTCCCTTTTTTCTAAAGTCGGCGTCAGGCAGCAACCAGCGGAGGCAGGAGCATGCGGTTCGGAGTGATGGTGTCAGCGCTGGCGCTGGGCGTGGGTTCGGCAGCGGCCGCCGGCCCCGTGGCCAAGGTCGATGGCGGCAGTGTCGAGGGCGCCGGTCCGGGGGCGGGGAGTGCGGTCAGCGTGTTTCGCGGCATTCCTTTTGCCGCACCGCCGGTCGGCGAACTGCGCTGGCGCGAGCCGCAGCCGGTCGTAGCCTGGTCAGGTATCCGCCAAGCGACCGAATTCGCGCCGCGCTGTATGCAGCAACCTCTCTTCTCCGATATGATGTTCCGGTCGCCCGCGCCCAGCGAGGACTGCCTTTACCTCAACGTCTGGACGCCTGCGAAACTCGATGGGGTGTCGCAGGGCAAATTCCCGGTGCTCGTCTACGTCCATGGCGGCGGCTTCATGGCGGGCGACGGTTCGGAGAAGCGCTATGATGGCGCCGCGCTGGCAGCACAAGGAATCGTCGTGGTGACGATGAACTACCGGCTTGGCGTTTTCGGCTTCTTTTCCCTTCCCGAACTGACCGCCGGCTCGCCGCATCATGCGTCCGGCAATTACGGCCTGCTCGATCAGGCGGCCGCGCTTGCCTGGGTGAAGCGCAACATCGCGGTTTTTGGGGGCGATCCAAACCATATCACGATCGGCGGCGAGTCCGCCGGATCGATAGCGGTCAGTGCGCTCATGGCTTCGCCTCTATCGCGCGACCAGATTGCCGGTGCGATCGGGGAAAGTGGTGCGGCGATGCAGAAGCTCACGCCCCCAGCGCTCGCCGATGCCGAACGGAAAGGCGCGGCTTTCGCGCAAAGCATCGGTGCGCCCACGCTCGCCGCACTGCGCGCCATGCCTGCCGACCAGCTTCTCGCCGCCCAGGGAAAAGCCAGTGACATGCCCTTCTATGCGGTGATCGACGGCTATTTCCTGGCCGAACCGCCATCAGTCACGTTCGGTACCGGAAAGGCGGCGCGCGTGCCGCTTCTGTTGGGCTCGAACTCGCAGGAGGCGCCGGGCTCGGCCGTGTTCGGCAACAATGCGCCGACCGTCGCCAATTATCGCGCCGGCCTGACGCGCGTCCTCGGCGACCGGGCGAATGCCCTATTTGCCCTCTATCCGGCCAAGACCGACGCTGACGTAATGCCCATGGCAACGGCGCTCGCTAGCGACGACTTTCTCGCCTCGCCGACCTGGAAATGGTTCGACCTGCAGCGCCAAAACGGGGCGCCCACATATTATTACTATTACACGCATGTCCGGCCACGTTTCCTGCTCGACCCTGGCAGCAGGCCGGCTTGGGGTGCGGTGCACAGCGCCGAGATCGAATATGCGCTGGGCAATCTCGACACCAATCCGATCTATGCGTGGACCGAGGACGATCGGAAGGTTTCAGCGACGATGAGCGCCTATTTCGCAAACTTCATCAAGACCGGCAATCCGAACGGCGCGGGCCTGCCTACCTGGCCCAAGGCATCGTTAAACGCAGGTAAGATCCGGCGCCAGGTGATCGATCTTGACACGCACAGCGTCCCTTTTCTGGAACAGGGCCGCTATGTCGCCGCCGAGCCGCTGCTTTATATGCATTGAAGGTCGGCCTTTCCCAACGTTCGCCGCTGTCGTAACGGTACGCGAAACCCCCCGCGTAAAGGACGGGGTGCGCCAGCAGAGAGGATCGCTTGTGACTCGTCGTTTCCCCGCATTTCGCGTGGCCCTTTTTGGTAGCGCTATCACTAGCGCTCTAGCACTCGCCCAAGCGGCCAGTGGACAACTCTATAAGGACCCTTCGGCACCGATTTCCGCGCGTGTATCCGATCTCGTCGGCCGCATGACGATCGAGGAAAAGGCGGCGCAGATGCAGAATGTCGCACCGGCAATCCCGCGGCTCGGCATCCCGGCTTATGATTATTGGAACGAGGCGTTGCATGGTGTCGCGCGTGCCGGTGAGGCGACGATGTTCCCGCAGGCGATAGGCATGGCCGCCACTTGGGATCCGGACCTGCTCCACGATGAAGGGCGGGTGGTCGCGATCGAAGGGCGCGCTAAATATAATCAGGCGCAGCGGGAGGGTAATTTCAACCGGTATTACGGGCTCACCTTCTGGTCGCCCAATATCAACATCTTCCGCGATCCTCGCTGGGGCCGGGGGCAGGAGACTTTGGGCGAAGATCCATATCTTGCCGGTACGCTCGGCACTCAGTTCATCCAGGGCGTGCAGGGCAACGATTCCAAATATCTTCAGGCGATCGCGACGCCCAAGCATTTCGCGGTTCATTCGGGCCCCGAGCCGTTGCGTCACGGCTTCAACGTCAACGTCGCGCCGCGCGACCTTGCCGAAACCTATCTGCCCCAGTTCCGCCGCGCGATCACCGAGGGCAAGGCCGAGTCCCTGATGTGCGCCTACAATGCCGTTGATGGGAAAGCGGCCTGCGCGAACCCGACGCTGCTAACGGACATATTGCGCCGCGACTGGGGCTTTCAGGGGTTCGTCACTTCGGACTGCAACGCCGTGGCCGACATCACCGAAGGACATCATCAAGGCAAGACACTGGCCGAAGCCGCTGCGCTCGCAGTGAAGGCTGGCACCGATACCGGCTGCAATTTCCAGAACGAGATGCTCGAACTGCCCAAGGCGGTTCGGCAGGGCCTGCTGACCGAGGCCGACATGGACGTGGCGCTCAAGCGGCTGTTCACCGCGCGCATGCGCCTCGGCATGTTCGACCCGCCGGAAATGGTGCCCTTCTCGCGCATCGGCATCAAGGAGAACCATTCGGACGAGCATAAGGCGAT
>Ga0070662_100002725_pt1 | contig 10908 bp, 7 predicted proteins | sample KBSC53metaG_FD_65648 | JGI IMG/M metagenome (GOLD analysis project Ga0070662, IMG submission 65648) | Corn rhizosphere microbial communities from Kellogg Biological Station, Michigan, USA - KBS C5-3 metaG | ecosystem: Host-associated > Plants > Roots > Rhizosphere > Soil ...
CGCGCTACTTAAGGTCACACAGATGGACATGCAATCCCGAATTCGCCAGCTTTTCCAGGCCAGTATCGACACCAAGCAACAGGCGATGGACGTACTTGCACCGCACATCGAGCAAGCCAGTCAGGTCATGGTCAACGCCTTGCTCAACGAGGGCAAAATGCTTTCGTGCGGCAACGGCGGTTCGGCCGGCGATGCCCAGCATTTTTCGTCCGAGCTGCTCAACCGCTTCGAGCGTGAGCGCCCAAGCCTGCCAGCCATTGCCTTGACCACCGACTCGTCGACGATCACCTCGATTGCCAACGACTACAGCTACAACGAAATCTTCTCCAAGCAGATTCGCGCCCTGGGTCAACCGGGTGACGTGCTGCTGGCGATTTCCACCAGCGGCAACTCGGCGAATATTATTCAAGCGATCCAGGCCGCACATGATCGCGAAATGATTGTCGTAGCATTGACCGGGCGCGATGGCGGCGGCATGGCCTCACTGCTGTTGCCTGAAGACGTGGAAATTCGTGTCCCGGCCAATGTCACCGCACGTATCCAGGAAGTCCACCTGCTGGCGATCCATTGCCTGTGCGATCTGATCGACAGCCAACTGTTTGGGAGTGAAGAATGACCGTTAACCGCCTCAGCCTTTTGGCCATCACCCTGTGCCTCGCTATCAGCGGCTGCAGCACGGCCATCACCGCGACACGTGACACCCCTATTCAGGATGACAAGGGCACCCGCACTTTCGGCAGCAAGATCGATGACTCGCTGATCGAAACCAAGGTCGAGGTCAACGTTGCCAAGGCCGCGCCAGACCTGGGCAATGGCGCTTCGCGCATCGTCGTGACCAGCTTCAACGGCGTCGTACTGCTCGCTGGCCAGACGCCACGCGCCGACCTCAAGGCCCAGGCCGAGCAAGCCGCCGCTGCCGTGCAGCGCGTGAAGAAAGTGCATAACGAATTGCAGGTGATGGACCCGATCACCCTGCTGGCCATCAGCAACGACGCCCTGCTGACCACCAAGATCAAGGCGCAGATGCTCACCGATAACGCGATCCCTGGTTCGCGCATCAAGGTCGTGACCGACAATGGTATCGTCTACCTGATGGGCCTGCTGACCCAGGCCGAAGCCACTCGCGCAGCCAACCTGGTGCAAGGTGTGTCCGGCGTGCAGAAAATCGTGAAGGTGTTCGAATACATCGATTGATGTAATCACGCAGCCACAAAAAAGGGCGCCTTTCACAGGCGCCCTTTTTATTAGCGAATGTTTACTGGTACTGCGAGTACGGGTTGCCCTGGAACTGGTTGTTCTGCTGCGGCGCCTGTTGCTGAGCACCTGGCTGGCCGTACTGCTGGCCCGGGATCGGACCGAGGTTGACTTCCACACGACGGTTCTGGGCGCGGCCGTTGACGTCGGCGTTGCTGGCAATCGGGTTATCCGGGCCGGCACCGCGTGCGCTCAGGTTGGCACCGTTGACGCCCTGGGACGTCAGGTAGTTGGCCACGCTCTGCGCACGACGCTGGGACAGGTCCATGTTCAACTGACGGCTGCCCGTACTGTCGGTATAGCCGACGATCTGGATCGTGTTCTGGTTGAACTGCTTGAGCGAGTTGGCCAGGTTGTTCAACGGCTGGTAGAAGCTGCTGGAGATCGCGTCCGAGTTGGTGGCGAAGGTGATGTTGCCCGGCATGATCAGCTTGATCTGGTCGCCCTGGCGCTGAACTTCAACCCCGGTATTGGCCATGCTCTCGCGCAGTTTCTTTTCCTGCTGATCGGCGTAGTAGCCGTAACCTGCTGCGCCGGCACCTGCAACCACGGCACCGATCAGCGCGCCCTTGCCACGGTTGTTATGGTCGATGGCCGCACCCGCCAGTGCACCGGCCAGGGCACCCAGGCCGCCGTACTTGGCGGTCTTGCTCATACCGCCGGATTCATTACTCGCCTGTCCCTGGCTGCTGCCGTCATAAGGATTAGGTGATGCGCAGCCGGACAACAGGGCTACGGCGGTAGCAACAACAAGCAGACGACGCGAAGTGAACATGAAGGAAGCTCCTACTTTTGCATTCTATGGTGCAAAGGACATTGGCAATGGACCTGTGCCGAGTTTGGAACACGACAAACGGCAAAAATTCCGTCGCTACAGCAACCGTAGCAGACGCACGCTGAACACGACCTGAGTTTTTGCTGCAACGTTTGCCTCTGACAGAACAGCCCTACCCGGCAATTAATCTGTCACGCCCGTACAAAAGGGTTCTCACGCATTTCATCACCCAGTCGAGTATCAGGGCCGTGCCCGGTCACCACGGTCGCCCCCTCATCCAGCGTGTATAGCCGCTGCTTGATCGAACGCACGATAGTCGCCTGGTCGCCGCCCCACAAATCCGTACGCCCGATACCACGTCGGAACAGGGTGTCGCCAGCAATCAGCAGCTTGGCATCGGCAAACCAGAAGCTCATCGAGCCCGGCGTATGCCCCGGGGTGTGCAGTGCCACGCCACACCCGCAGGCCAACTCTTCATCATGTTCCAGCCAGCGGTCTGGCGAAGGCACCGGGGTGTAGGGCACGCGAAACATCTGGCATTGCATTTCCAGATTATCCCAAAGGAATTGATCCTCTTTGTGCAAGTGCAAGGTGGCACCGGTCTTCTCCTTCAACTGGCCGGACGCCAGGAAGTGATCCAGATGGGCATGGGTATGGATGATACTGACCACCTTGAGGCCCAGGGCATCGAGCCGCGCCAGGATCAGCTCATGGTTGCCGCCCGGGTCGACCACGATGGCCTTTTTGCTGATGGGGTCGCCGATGATGGTGCAGTTGCACTGCAAGGGGCCTACGGGGAAGGTTTCGCGAATCAGCGTGGGAGCCGTGAACGTCATGGGTGAGCCTCTGAATCGTGATCAATGCAATTAAACTATAGTTCCAAGCCCTGTATCGCCAGAATAATTGCACTTTACAAAGAAATAGAAGTGCTATTATTTTTGCACTTCGCATCAAAAAGTGCAGGAATAATAGCATGGCAAAAAAAATCGCCCCATTGCTACCCACTACCGAGCACCTGCTTTCGGATTTCGGCGAGCGGATCAAACTTGCGCGCCTGCGCCGAAAAATCACTGCCAAGCAAGCAGCTGAGCGCGCCGGCATGTCCCAGATGACACTTCGAGCCTTGGAGCGCGGCTCTTCAGGAAGCACGATGGGTGCTTACCTGGCGATATTGCAGGTGCTGGGCCTCGAAAAAGACCTGAACGCCGTCGCAGCGGACGATGAACTGGGTCGACATCTGCAGGATGCAACACTGCTAACGGGCAAGGCATCAGCGTCGCGCAGGAATAAGCCGATGGAGTCAGAGAAAGTTACAAGAAACAAAGCCATCGCCCGCAAGAAGCCACTACCGTCAAAGCCTACGCCCCCTCCCGACAAGGGCACGATCAGCAGCGACGCACTGGCCGCACTGATCCCACCACGGCAAAGGACAGACACGTAATGACCATGATTGGGGTTTATGCCGACTGGGAAGGTATCGACGGCCCCCGGCGCCTTGGTTGGCTGCACGCAAGAAAAACCCGGATGACCGAAAAGTTCGAGTACGAAAGCGACCCTCTGGCATTGCAAGACCGGGCGCTGAACGCCGTTCGGATCGACCCGGGCATCGGCCCCTATGCAGGCGCTCAGTTCCCTGTTGAGGGGCGAAACATGTTTGGTGTCTTCAGCGACTCCTGCCCGGATCGCTGGGGGCGATTGCTGATGAAACGACGCCTGGAACGCGACATCCGCGACGGACTATACGACGCGAATACTCGGCTCGGCGAGTCGGACTATCTGCTTGGCGTACACGATCTCTTTCGCGCCGGCGCCCTACGCTACCGGCTGAACGATACCGGCAGTTTTCTCGATGATCAGGACACCATTGCCGCGCCGCCTTTTGTCGAGCTGCATACGCTGGAAAGAGCCAGTCGCGAGCTGGAAAACGACCCGGATAATCGGGCCCCAGAAGGCCGGCAATGGCTACGCATGTTGATTGCACCCGGCGGCTCCCTCGGCGGTGCACGCCCGAAAGCCAGCGTCGCCGACCACGACAACCATCTATGGATCGCCAAATTTCCCTCAACCCGCGACACCTACGATGTGGGCGGCTGGGAGCTGGTCGTCAACGCCCTGGCCAAGGCCTGCGGCCTGAAGGTCGCCTCTGCGATCGGCAAGCGCTATGCCAGCGAGTTTCATTGCTTCATGGTCAAACGTTTCGACCGGACGGCTGCAGGCGGCCGTCTGCACTTTGCATCCGCCATGACGCTCACTGGCCGAGTCGATGGTGACGACGCCAGCTCGGGCGCTAGCTACCTGGAGCTGGCTGAAGTGCTGATGCGCAGCGGCTCGAATACCAACCAGGATCTGCAAGAGCTGTGGACGCGCATCGTGTTCAATATCCTGGTTTCAAACACCGACGACCACTTGCGTAATCATGGCTTTATCCTGGAGCCAGGCAACGGATGGCGCCTTTCGGATGCGTATGACTTGAATCCCACGCCACTGGGAGATGGCCTGAAACTCAATATTACCGAATACGACAATGCGCTGGATCTGGAACTGGCGAGAGAAGTCGCCGGTTTCTTCCGTGTGAACCTCGGGAAGGCGGATGAAATCATCGCTGACTGCATCAACTCAGTCAGCCATTGGAGGACCGTGGCTCAGGCGGTTGGTCTTTCACTGCGAGAACAAGACTACATGGCTGCGGCTTTCGCAAAAGCCCAGGCCTAGCCGATCAACCTCAGCTCCTGCGCCCGTGCCACCGCCTGAGTGCGCCGCTCAACGCCCAGCTTGCTGTTGATGTGGCTGGCGTGGGTCTTGACCGTGTGCAGGGAGATAAACAGCCGATTACTGATCTCCTGATTGGAACAGCCCTGAGCGATCAGTTGCAGCACCGCCAGCTCCCGTGTGCTCAAGGCTTCATGGGTCGATACTGTCTCCACCACCGAGGCGACGGGCAACAGCGCCAGCAGGCTCTCGTTCAAGAGGCCGTGGGGATCTCTGGCGAGTTGCTCGCGCATCCAGTCCGGGTGGTTTTCCAGCAGACGCTGGAAGGGTTGCAACGCGCCACCGGCCCCCGCCTCCAGCGCCTGTGCCAACAGCGGACGCGCCTTGGCCTCCTGGCCGCTCTCCAACAGTAAATGCGCCTGCTGGGTCAGTGCCATGAGGGCGATCATCTGACGCCCGCTGTTATGCGCCTGCTGCGCCAGTTCATCAAGGCGTTGCAGCGCCGCAGCGGGCTGGTGGCGCGTGGCGTCCAACGCAGCCTGTTGCAACCCGATATGCTGGGGCAGGTGCGGATGGAATTCTGGCGCGGCGGCGGCGTGTTCGCCGTTATAGGTCTGCCCCAGGCGGGTCAGCCAGGCGTCAGCCAGGTCGGTGCGGCCCTGGGCCAACCACAGCTCGCACTTGATCAGGGTAATCATCGCCAGGTAGTAGATCGGTGGCACGTCCCAGATATGCATCAGGCGCTCCGCCTCGGCAAGCTCGGCGAATGCCGTGGCGAATTGACCCCGACGCCCTTCGAAACTGGCGATCACGCAATGACCGATCAACACGCTGATATCGCGGCAAGCCCGGGCTTCGGCGAGACCGGCGCGCAAGCGAGCGAGACCGGCTTCAGGCTGGAGGCGCACCAACAGCAAAAAACCTTCGTAGAGCGACAACCGCGCACGCACCGCGTACAAGCGCTGCGGCGCCAGGCCATGCAGGCGCTGCAAGCCCTGGCGCACTTCATCCAGGGAACGCAGGATTTCACCGCGCGCCTGCAACACCCGCGCACGGTCATAATGGGCCAGGGCCTCGAACAACGGGTTGCCGACCCGCTGCGCCAGTTCCAGGGATTCGCGATTCAAACCACGGGCGCGCCATAGGTCGGCATCGACGATGGCCAAGTTGGAGAGCGTCGACAGGCACATCAGGCGCTGGCCGTAACGCCGTTGCGGCAGGCTTTCCAACGCTTCGCTGCAATAGCGTTGGGTCAACTCACGATCCCCCCTGCCTCGGGCGATGATCCCGCTGAGCGCCAGCCACTGGGCCAGCATCGACTTTTGCGCGGTGGCCGACGGTGCCGGCAGGAAGCGACTGAGGTAACTGGACAATTCTTCCGCCGCGTCCAACTGGCAAGCCAGGCCCAACGCCCAGCTGTACAGCACGATCAAACGTGGCGTGCTGATCAGCAGACTGTCGGGCAGGTCCATTTTCCAGCGCAGCAACATGCCCACGTTTTGCTCGGCCAGCAGTTGTTCTTCGGACAGGTTCTGTACCAGGTTGGCCGCCACATCCAGGTGGCCGGCGCGCAACGCCTGTTCCACCGCCTCATCGATCAAGCCCTGGGCGTTGAACCAGCGGCACGCACGCAGGTGCAGGCTGGCGGCCGGCAGTACATGGCTGCTGGCGCGCCGTGTGCGCAGCAGGTCGGAAAACAGATGGTGATAACGGTACCAGTGGCCCTGCTCGTCCAGCGGCACCAGAAAGACTTGGTGGGCTTGCAGGTAACGCAGGATTTCGGCGCTGTCGTGGGCTTCACGCACAGCATCACAGAGTTCGCTGCAAAAACGATCCTGCGGGGCTGTATCGTACAAAAACGCCTGTACTTCGGCCGGCAGACAGTCGATCACTTCTTCAAGCAGATAGTCGCGGATCAGCCCTTCCCCGCCATTCAGGCTTTGCGGCAAGGTGCCGTCGCTACCGGCCTCGGAGGCGGCCAGCAACCAGAAGCGCAGGCCGGCGACCCAGCCTTCGCTGCGGCGAATCAGGTTGTCGAGGGCTTCGCCGCGCAGGGAGTTGCTGTGGCGATCCAGCACCGCCAGGGATTCGTCGTGCGTCAGGCGCAGGTCCTGTTCATTCAGTTCCAGCAGGTGGCGCGATAGACGCAGGCGCGCCAGATGCCAGTCCGGACGTTGGCGACTGGTGACCATCACCACCAGGCCATCGGGCAGATGATTGAGGAAAAACTGCAGGCAGCGGTCAAGCACCGGCCCCTGGGCCAGGTGATAGTCATCCAGTACCAGCAACAGCGGCGCACGGGTGGACAGGTGCGCGGCCAGCTCGTCGAGCAGGCCGTCCAACCATTCTTCAAAGGCAAAGGGTTGGTGACGCTGGCGCATTTTCAGCAAGCCCAGGGACTGGGCGCCGAGTTGCGTGAAGAATTGCTGCAAACCATCGAGCAGACGCTCGAGGAAACGACCGGGGTCGTTGTCCCGCGGACTCAGGCCCAGCCACAGGCTTTGCCAATGGGCCGGCAAGCTCTGGCAGAACTCCACCGCCAACGAACTCTTGCCGAACCCGGCCGGCGCGCTGACCAGCAACAGGCGCCCGTCCAGCCCGGCGCTCAGGCGTTCGCACAAGCGCGGTCGCAGCACGTAGCCGTCAGGCAGGGGTGGCCTGTAGAAGCGACCTTCCAGGGTCGGGATTACCGCACTGGCAGGCCCTTGGATTCGGGACAGATCAGTCATCGCCGGGCTCTTGTAGAAGGCTGTGGTCGGCATTGCAGATGTCCGCAGACTAGCGGTAAAAGCGGCGGGTTTGTAGATCTTTGCTACAAATGACTGAAAAAGAACTGCGACAAAAAATGTGGGAGGAAGCTTGCCCCCGATGGCGGCGGATCAGTCAATGCACTGTTTGACTGTCACACCGCTATCGGGGGCAAGTCGAATCGTCGCACCGCCCCTCCCACATTGAGTTACGCGTGCAGCTTAGCGAACACCATCCTGGCGCAGGGCCGCCGGGGTGAAGTCGCTGGTGGTCGCAGTGAAGCCGAAGTCATACGCCTGCTTCTCTTCGTTCTTCATGCCCAGTGCCAGGTAGCGGCCGGACTGCAGATCGTAGAGGGTTTCCAGGGCGTACCACGGCACTTGCTTGTCGTAGTAGTTCTCGGCATGGGCTTCGGCGACACGCCACAGTTGGCCACGGCCGTCGTAGTGGTCAATGACCGCTGCTTGCCAGGTGTCTTCGTCGATGAAGAAGTCACGCTTGGCGTAAATGTGGCGCTGGCCTTCCTTCAAGGTCGCGACCACGTGCCAGACACGGCGCAGCTCGTAGCGAGCCAGGTCCTGGTTGATGTGGCCGGCCTTGATGATGTCGGCGTACTTGAGCTTGGGATCGTCGATCTTGTAGCTGTTGGAGGCGATGTAGATCTCTTTCTTGCCTTCCAGCTTCCAGTCGTAGCGATCCGGCGCACCGTTGTACATGTCGAGGTTGTCGGAGGTACGCAAGCCGTCGGCCGCAGTACCCGGGCCGTCATAGGACACTTGCGGCGCCCGGCGCACACGGCGCTGGCCGGCGTTGTAGACCCACGCCGAACGCGGTTCCTTCACCTGGTCCAGGGTTTCGTGCACCAGCAGCACACCACCGGCCAGACGCGCTGGCGCGGTCACTTGTTGCTTGAAGTAGAACAGCACGTTGCCCGGGTTTTTCGGGTCGAAGTCTTTCATCTTGTCGCGGAACACAAATTGGTCGCGGAAGTACACCAGGCTGTAGGAACCGTTGGTTTGCGGCGTGGCCTGGGTCACCAGGCGGGTCACGCTGCCACCGCGATAGCGGGTGATGTGGTTCCAGATCACCTCGACGCCGCTTTTGGGAATCGGAAACGGCACGGCGGTTTCAAAGTTTTCCAGGCCGTTGCCGCCGGACACCAGGTTGGTGGTGGTGGCGTTCTTCTTGATGGCCGCAAACACATCCGCCGGCACTGTGGCGCCGCGATGGGTCGGGTAGACCGGCATCTTGAAGGTTTCCGGGTAGCGCTTGAACATCGCGTACTGCCCCGGCGCCAGCTTGTCCTTGTACTGCTCGACGTTCGCTGCGGTGATGGTGAATTGCGGTTGCTCACTGGCGTACGGGTTAGCCAGGAACCCACGGGCGTCGACGGCGCCGGCGTTGGTGGGCAGTGGCGACCACTTTGAAATGGTGCCGGCAGCGTTGCCGGCCATTTCGGCGCCCATCGGGGTCAGGGTCGTGCCCAGCTTGGCGGCTTCATCCGCCGAGACTGCCGCCATGACGTTGCTCGCCAGGATCGACAGCCCAAGCACACCCACGTGCAACAGACTTTTGGTTATTTTCATGTTCTGGTCTTCCTGAAATGCGTGTGCTTAGAAGTTGGCGCCGAAGCTCAAAGCGACGAAGTCGCGGTCATCCACCGTACTGAACTTGCCACCAAAGAAGTTGGTGTAGGCCAGGCTGGCGGTGTAGGTGTTCTGATACTCGGCATCCAGGCCCAGGCTGACCGCCTTGCGACCTTCTTCGAAGTTACCGCCAGGGCCTGGCGAGTAACCTTTGACGTCGTGGGACCACGCCACGTTTGGCTTGAGGTTGACGCCGGCGAACACGTCCGGGTATTCCCAGATGGCGCGGGCGCGGTAGCCCCAGGAGGTGGCGGTGGTGTAACCGTCGTTGTTGCAGTTGGTGTTCAAACCTGCCGCATTGGGAAGACCGGCGCCGGTGGCCGTCGAGTTGTTGAGGGCGTTGCAAAACCCACCTGGCAGAGTACCTGGGCCAAACACCGGATCACGACCGTAACGGGCCTCGGATTTGCTTTCCAGGCCGCCCACATGGGTCACACCAATCTCACCGACGGTTGTCAAGCGGCTGGCGCCCATCACCTGATCGAAGAAATGCGTGAAAGTCGTCTGGAACTGAGTCACTTCCTTGCGGTTATAGCCATGCAAATCCTGGCCAGGCGTCCCTTTCAGCACGGACGCATTGCCAAAGCCAGGAATGGGCGTGACACCGGCATACAGGATATCGGTCGTGCTCAGTTGCACAGGCGCATTCGGCCGGTAGCTCAACTCACCGCTCCAGGCCGTGCCCGTAGGTAGCGTGGTGGAGAAGCTCAGGCCGTAGAGGCGGATATCTTCCGGGTACTCGACGAAGTAGTTCGAGCTACCGGCTACGATCAGCGGACGCAGCGCAGCCAGCGGCCCCAGCGGGCGGGTATAAGCGGACGACGGTGCACCTTGAGCACTGAAGATCGGTGCACGGCTGTGATAGTTCATGAAGTACGCGCCGAACTCGGTATCCAGCGGCTCGAAGTTGTAATGCATGGCCACGCCAAATTGGCCACTGTCCCGCGCATCGCGGTCGGGACCACGACGTACCAGTACACCTTCGTTATTGACGTCTACACCCAGGGCATTCAAGGTCGGTAAAGCGGCACCCGGAATGGTCGAGCGCTTGTTGAGCACTCGCAGATTATCGCTGCAACCGTCGGATATCACATCAGGCTGCGAGAAGAACGTACCGCAGTTATCGGTAACGGTCTGGTCCCACTCCAACTGATAGAACGCTTCCGCCGACAGGTTATCGGTCAGGGTTTGCGACACGTAGAACATGTTGACCGGAATCAAGCCTTCCTTGATCTCAGCCCCCGGACGCCGGAACGCAGACACATCGATCGGGTTGATGGAGTTGATGCCGCCGCCGATGAAGGTACTTTCCCCCCAGCTCACCACCTGCTTGCCGAAGCGCACGTTACCCGGCAAATCGGCAATGTTGTAGTTGTGGTAGATGAACGCATCGAGAATCTGCCCGCCAGAGGACTTGGCGCCTTCTTTACGGTTGTTGTCACTGATGTCCTTGAAGGGGCGACTTTCGTCCTTTAGCTCAAAGTCATACCAGTACTTGCCTCGTACAAAAACACCGGTGTCTCCGTACTTCAGTTCCAAATCATGGATGCCCTTGAAGATCTTCGAGAAGGTCTCACCGCGCTTGAAGTTAAGGTGACCGTCATCGGAAGTCTGGGACAGGCCACGACCACCGTTGTTCGCACCAATGAGATCTTTGTTGGGCTTGGCCGTCGACCAGCTCGCCCCCACGGAAAGCGACGAGTCAAAGCTCCCTTCGATTTCACCAATGTTGAAACTGACGCCGAATGCGGGCCCGGCGAGCGTAGAAGCGAGACT
>Ga0070662_100002735_pt1 | contig 10898 bp, 10 predicted proteins | sample KBSC53metaG_FD_65648 | JGI IMG/M metagenome (GOLD analysis project Ga0070662, IMG submission 65648) | Corn rhizosphere microbial communities from Kellogg Biological Station, Michigan, USA - KBS C5-3 metaG | ecosystem: Host-associated > Plants > Roots > Rhizosphere > Soil ...
GCCGCCACCACCGCGAAGCCCTTGCCGTGCTCGCCGGCGCGCGCCGCCTCGATCGCGGCATTGAGCGCCAGCAGGTTGGTCTGGTAGGCGATGTCGTCGATGATGCCGATCTTGGCGGCGATCTGCTTCATCGCGCTCACCGTCGCCTTCACCGCTTCGCCGCCGTCGGTGGAGTCCTTGGCCGCCTGCATCGCCATGCTGTCGGTGACCTTGGCGTTCTCGGTGTTCTGCGAGATCGAGGCCGTCATCTCCTCGATCGACGCACTGGTTTCCTCGACGCCCGCGGCCTGCTCGCTGGAGGCCTGGGACAGCGACTGCGCCGTTGCGCTCACCTCTTCCGAGGCACCGGCCAGCGCCTCGGCACCGGCATTGACCTCGGCCACCACTGACGACAGCTTCTCGACCATCTCCCGCATGGCCTGCAGCAGCTGGCCCGCCTCGTCCTTCGAATTGACCTCGACCTCGATCGTCAGGTCGCCTTCCGCAAGCCGGTCGGCCACGCTCACTGCCTGCCGGATCGGCACGGTGATGCTGCGGGTGATCCAGAACGCGATCATCAGCGCGAGCAAGGCGGCGCAGCCGGCCAGGCCGATCGTCAGGCTGCGGCCTGATTGGTACTGGCGCTCGGCCTCTTCGGCGGTGGCGTTCATCAGCTCGCCCTGGAACTCCACCAGGCTCTGCACCGCGGCGAGGTAGCTGCGCAGCACCGGCTGCAGCTCGCCGAGCAGATAGCGCCCGGCCTCGTCGCGCTTGCCGTCCTGCGTCAGCTTGATGATCCGGTCCTGCCCCTCGATGAACTTGCTGCGGTTCTCCTTGATGCTCTTGAGGATCACCAACCCCTTCTCCAGCCTGATCACCTTGTCGAGCTGGTCCACCGCTTCGGTGATCGCCTTGCGCGACTCGTGGATCTTGGCTGTGTTCTCCTTCACCACCTCCGCGTCGGTGGTGATGATCATGTTGCGCATGTAGCGGGCGATGTTGCTGACCTCGTTGTCGATGCGGTTGGCCATCACCACCTTCGCATAGCGGTCCTTCACGAGCAGGTCCATCCCCTCGTGCAGGCTGGTCATGCGGGCCAACCCAATGAAAGCCACTGCGAGCAGCAGCGCCACCATCAGGCCGAAGCCGAGGCTGAGTCGTATCCCGATCTTCATGTTTCTGAACATGGTCGATCCCCTATGGGTTGGAGGTGAAGGTCAATCGGCGATGGCCGGCTGGTGGAGGTGACGGGAGCCGGGCTGCGATGCCGGCGGCTCGGCCATTTGATGGATCAGTGCCGGCACGTCGAGGATCAATGCGACCTCGCCGCTGCCGAGGATGGTGGAGCCGCTGATGCACTTGACGTGGCCGAACAGCTTGCTCAGCGGCTTGATCACGGTCTGCAGCTCGCCCATCAGCGTGTCGACCACCAGGCCGACGCGGCGGCCGGCGTGGCGCACGACAACGATGTTCTGCCGTCGGGTCGGCTGGCCGCCGACATCGAACACCTCGCGCAGCCGGATGAACGGCAGCAGCTCCCCGCGCAGGTCGGCATAGTCGTGACCGGGTTCGGGCGAGAACTCCACGCACTCCTCGACCATCTCGAGCGGCAGCACGAACACCGAGGCTCCCAGCCCGACGACGAAGCCGTCGATGATGGCCAGCGTGAGCGGCAGGCGCACGGTCATCAGCGTGCCCGCTCCCTCCTCGCTGTGCACCTCGATGCTGCCGCGCAGCGCGCTGATGTTGCGCCGGACCACGTCCATGCCCACGCCGCGGCCCGAGAGGTTGGTCACTTGGTCCGCCGTGGAGAAGCCGGGCTCGAAGATCAGCGCATGGATCTCATCGTCGCTCAGCGTGCGACCGGGCTCGACGAGACCACGCTCGACGGCGCGCGCGAGGATCTTGTCGCGCCTCAGGCCGCCGCCGTCGTCCGAGACCTCGATGACCACGCCGCCCGACTCGTGATACGCGTTGAGCCTCACCGTGCCGCGCGCCGGCTTTCCGCGGGCCTCGCGCACCTCGACGGGTTCGATGCCATGGTCGAGCGCATTGCGTACCAGATGCATCAGCGGATCGGCGATCTTCTCGACCAGCGTCTTGTCGAGCTCGGTGTCTTCGCCGACGACCTCCAGCACGATGTCCTTGCCGAGCTCGCGCGACACGTCGTGCACCACCCGCTGGAAGCGGCCGAAGGTCGCACCGATCTTCACCATGCGCAGTTGCATCGCGCTGTCGCGCACCTCCTGCACCAACGCGGAGAGCACGGAGTTGCGCTCCTGCAGCTCGACATCCCGCGTGCGGCGCGCGGCCAGGTTGGCGCTGGCGGCAGCGATGATCAACTCGCCGACCAGCGTGATCAGGTGATCCAGTTTGTCGGCATCGACGCGGATGGATTGGCTTTCCTGCGCCTTCAATTCGCGGGCGTGCTTCTGCTTGGTCAGCGCCGCGGCCACCACCGCCGGTTGCACCACGCCGTGGTTGACGAGCACCGTGCCGATGGGCGGCGGCGGCTCGCTGCGGGCCTGCTCGGCCAGCGCCTCGTCGAGCTCGGCCTGCGTCAGCGTCCCGCAGCGCAGCAGCAGGTCGCCCAGCCGAGCCGGCTCCTCCGGCAGCTCGCCGATCAGCCGCACATACTCGGCCACCCGGCTGTGCGGCGGCAGGATGCGCACGATGCTGTCGTCGCGCACGAACTCGAACACGCTCTCGATCGTCGCCTTGTCGGCATCGCTGCGCAGCGCGATCTCGAAGCCGAGGTAGCAGGCTTCGGGGTCCATCTCTTCGGGCGGCGGCAGCGCATCCGGCAGCGTGACGATGCCGACGATCTCGCCGATGCGGCCCAGGTAGCGGAGGAACGACATCGGGTCCATGCCGTTGCGCAGCACCTCCCGGCCGTAGCGCAGCGAGATGTGCCAGTGATCGGTGCCGACCACAGGGCCGACGACGCGCTCGAAGGCCTCGGCGCCGGGAGCCGATGCGGCGGGTTGCGTCGGTGATGCCGGCACCGGCAGGGCCTGCGCGCCGGGCAGCCTGGCGCGCAGCTGCGTGAGCAGCGCCTCTCCCTGCTGCAGCACCTGCGGATCGGGTTCGTGATGGCCCGCCTGCGCAGCTTCCAGCAGCAGCCCGATGTGGTCGCCGCAAGGCAGCAGCAGCGTCACCAGCTCTTCGTCGAGCGCGATGCGCCCGGCCCGCACATGGTCGAGCAGCGTCTCCACCACATGGGTGAACGACACGATCGCGTCGAGGCTGAACAATCCCGCCGAGCCCTTGATCGTGTGGGCAGCGCGGAAAACCGCGTTGATCGCCTCGCTCGGGTCGTCTGCCGCCGACAGCTCGAGCAGGCTGTTTTCCATCTCCTGCAGCAACTCGCGGCACTCGATCATGAAGTCCTGCAGCGCCTGGTCCAGGTTCATCGCATGCCTTTCCGCGGCCATCAGCGGGCGGCCGCCATCACCAGCGGGTCGCCGAACCAGCCCGCGAGATCGAACAGTTCGAATGCGTCGAGGACCGCAGGGCTGTGGCTGGTGAGCCGCAGCGTGCCGCCGTTGTCCTGCGCGGAGCGCTTGGCCAGCATCAGCAGCTGCACGCCGCAGGTGTCCAGCTCGGTCACGCCCGACAGGTCGACCTCGACCACCGTGTCGCACTGCACCGCCTGCAGCAGCTCGGCCTTCAACTCGGCGCCGCGGTAGATCGTCAATTCGCCGATCAGCGCCAGCGAAACGGTCGCGGCGCTCATGGCAGCACGAGCCGCTCGACTGCATGCAGCAGCTGCGGCGGGCTGAAGGGCTTGACCACCCAGGCCTTGGCGCCTGCCTCCTGGCCCGCGCGTTTCTTTTCTTCCTGCGACTCCGTGGTCAGCATGATGACCGGCGTGAACCGGTAGCCCTGGCGCTGCTTCACTTCCTTGACGAAGCTGATGCCGTCCATGTTGGGCATGTTCACGTCGCTGATGATGAGGTGCACCTTGCGGCCGTCGAGCAGCTTCAGCGCGTCTTGACCGTCGCGGCCTTCGAGCACTTCGTAGCCCGCGCCCCGCAGCGCCAGTCCCACGACCTGCCGCACCGCGGCTGAGTCGTCCACCACCATGATCGTCTTGGGCATGTGTTTCCTCGTCCGGTGCTTAGAAGAAGGTGATCTCGGTGGCCTGGGGTTGCGCATGCGCGGGCTGTCGCCCGTGGTGCAGCGCCCTCTCTTCAGCCATCGCATAGGCGCGCTCGAGCTCGGCCAGCAATTCGCCAGGGTCGGCCGGCTGCAGCAGGCCCTCGCGCTCGAAGCGCTGGCGGGTGCGCGCGAGCACATCCGGCAGGCGGTCGATGTTCTGCACCACATGGCTCATGACCTGGCCCACGCGGTCCTGGAACTGCAGCTGCACCATCGCCTCGGTGATCTCCGACTTGATGCCGGCGCTGCCCTGGTTGAGCAGCTGCGCCGACTCTGCCATCGCGCCGGTGACGTCGCGGAAGTCGGCCAGCACCTGGCGGATCACCTCTTCCGAGGCTGCTGTCGATCGGTGCTCGTCCTGGGCCGAAGCCTCGGCGGCGCGGCCGACGTCGCCGATGGCCTCGCTGATCGAGGCCACTTTCTCGGCAATGCGCCGGCCGGTTTCGCCCGACAAGGCCGAGAGCTTGCGCACCTCTTGCGCGACGACCGCGAAGCCTTTGCCGGAGTCGCCTGCATGGGCTGCCTCGATCGCCGCGTTGATCGCGACCAGGTTGGTCTGCGAGGCGATCTTGGCCACGCCGTCGGCCATGTCCTGCAGCTCTTGGATGAAGGCCCCGAGCTCGCGCACCTTGGCGAGGACTTCGGCCTTGCTGTGCATCGCGGCGTGCAGCGTTCGCACCACGCCGTCGAGCTCCTGCTCGCTGCGGGCGAACACGGCGCCCAGGCCCCGGCCGGTGCCTTGTAGGGTCTGCGTCGCCTCGCTGGAGACGCGTGCGGTGTCGTCCAGTTTCTCGACGATGCCGGAGAAGCGCTCGGCCAACGCGGAGATCGCGGTTTCCATCTGGGTGCGGGAGGCATCGATCTGGCCGCTCCAAACCGGCGCGAGCCGGTCACCGAAGCGGGCCTGGCCCTCGACGTATTCGAGCAGGCGGCGCTGCGCTTCATGCTGGGCGCGGCGGCAGGCGAGGCTGAAGCCGAGGCCCGCTGCGATCAAGGCCGCCGCGGCCGCCAACGCGAAAGCGGAGGTGCCGGCGGCGCCGAGCGTCGACGCGGCACCGGCCAGCCCTAGCACTGCGTGGAAGATCCAATGGCCACGCGGGGTGGCAACGAGCGGGAGCGCCTGCACGGATATCCTTTCCTCGATTCCTCGTGCAGCACCTCGCTTGAGTTCGCGCCCCCTGCCCGCGTTGTTTTGCAAGCCCAGGCGAGACTGCTGCAGTCATCTGGAAGACATATCGGCAGCTTAGGCACGGCTCCACACGGAGATTGCGTGAAAAAGCGTGCAATGGACCCTCAAACCCGGGCCGCGGTGCAGGGCCTACACCGCGGCGTGCATCAGGCGGCCCGGCGCCGCGGTGATGCGCAGCCCGTCGCTGCGGTCGGCGAGGTAGCGCTGGTTCAGCTCATCGGGGCTCCAGGTCCTGCTGCTGGCGAAGCCCAGCGCGGCCATCCTGGTGGCCAGGGCCTCGGGCTCGAAGCAGCTCTTCCAGGGCTCGCCGCCGCGGGCCAGCCGCGCGGTCATTTCCTCGATCGCGATGCGCATCAACGGCGGCAAGCTGCCCGCGGGCAGCACATACTCCAGCAGCACTTCGGTGCCCGGCGCGCAGCCGGCGATGAAGCGCAGCGTCTCGAACACCGCATCTTCCTCCAGGTACATCGTCACGCCGAGCCAGCTGAAGAACGCGGGCTGACGGATGTCGAAACCCGCATGTGTCAGGCCCTCGGCGAGGCTGACGCGCTCGAAATCGACCGGCACATAGCTCAACGACGGCAGCACCTCGATGCCGGCCTCGCGCAGACGGGCCTGCTTCCAGGCCTGCGTGGCCGGCAGGTCGACCTCGAAGCGGCGGCCGGGTACATCGGGATGCCGGTAGGCGCTGGTGTCCAGCCCTGCGCCCAGCACGACGTACTGGCGCACGCCGCGTGTGGCCGCTTCGTGCCAGAGGTCCTCCGCGAGCCGACTGCGCACCACGACTGCGCTGCGCAGACCCTGCGCCATCGGGTCGCGGTAGCGCGCCAGATCGGCCCGCATCGCCTGCACTTGCGGCTCGCCGAGGATCGCCAGCGCCAGCGGGTCGTCGAGCACCAGCGGTCTTTCGAGCAACTGGTGCGCGGCGCGCTGCATCGCGACCATCATCGCGCTCGGCTTCGGGCCCGCGTTTTCGCCGCGAGGGTGCTGCCCGGCGATGCTGGCCCGGTAAAGGTAGGCCATCAAGGCGTCGTCCACCCCGACGCCGGCACGCAACTCGGGCTCACGCATCCTGGCATCGCGCACCCGTGCCTCGAGCGCGGGGTCTTCGCCGCAATGGTTGTCGCGGAACAGCTGCTGCCACTGTTGCACGATCGCCTGGACCGGCGCTGACTCAGGGTCGGCGCCCGCATCCATTTGCGCGCGCAGTTGCGCGACCGTCATCGGCCATTCGACCACGTGCGCCATGACAGCCAACTGCCGCCTTCGCACTTCTGCCAGCTGGGCCGGATCGAGGTACTTCGCGAACAGGCTGCAGCGCGCATGGGCGAAGGCCTGGCCGATCCAGGCGGCCATTGCCGGCGTGATGCCGCCGGCCTCCTGCTGCGTCATCAGCTCGACGGCGCGCTGCGGGTCGTTGCCCGTCGTGCGGATCAACAGCGTCATCCAGCGCCAGCCCAGCGCCTGCGCCGAGGTGCTGTCGGGCGGCAGGCCCTGCGCCATCGCGTGGCGCACCTCGACGGTGAATTCGGTCCACGGCGCGTCGCCGTGCGGAGAATCGTCGTGCATGGGGGCCCCCTGTTTCTCGCGCGTCATCTGCACGATAGGCCTGATAGCGCGTCAGCGTGAGTCGGAAACCACGTAGACAGGCGGCGCGCGACTTCAGCGGGCGGGGCGCCGCTTCGGCGTGGGCGGGGCGGGCCAGGCCCGCATCGCCGTTGCGGCGATCGCCTCCAGCTCCTTCGGGCTCGCGCCGTCGCGCGCCTGCACCGCCATGCCGCTGATCACGGCCGCATAGAAGCGGGCGAGGGCACGCGGATCCGCGTCGGGCGGCAGCTCGCCTTCGGTCTGCGCGCGCTTCAGCCGTTGCACCATCGCGGCCAGCGGTGTGGCGCGCAGGCCGGCCACGTGCGCGGCGATCGCCTCGTTGTCGGGCGAGCAGGCCAGCAGGCTGGCCGAGATCATGCAGCCCGGCGGATGCTCGCCCGAGGGCCCGAAGCTGCGAGCCGCGTCGCGCAGGATGCGCTCCACCGTAGCCCGCGCGGTGCTCTCCTCGGCCAGCGCCCGCGTGACGAAGCGGCCGCGGCCTTCCAGGTAGAGCTGCAGCGCCGCGCGGTACAGCTGCTCCTTCGATCCGAACGCCGAATACAGGCTGGGCGGCGCGATGCCCATCGCGGCCACGAGGTCGGCGACCGAGGTGCTTTCGTAGCCGCGCTCGAGGAACAACCGCAGCGCGACGCGCAGCGCCGCGTCGCGATCGAAGGCGCGCGGGCGGCCGCGGCCGGGCTTGTTCGTGTCTTTTTCCATAACGTTCGCTAAAGAAAGTGTAGCGCCAGTGGCCGTGCTCGGTTATATTTTTAGTGATAGCTAATCAATTGGAGGAGAAAACCATGCAGGCTGCCTATGTGCTGCGCTACGGCGCGAACGAGAAGCTCACCGTCGGCGAGGTGCCGGAACCCGCGGCCCTGGGCGAGGGCGACGTGCTGGTCGATGTGCGCGCGGCGAGCGTGAACCCGGTGGATTTCAAGGTGCGCAACGGCCAGCTCAAGCTGATCAAGCGCTATGCGTTTCCGCTCGTGCTGGGGCATGACCTGGCCGGCGTGGTGCGGGCGGTGGGCTCGGCCGTGCGCGGCTTCAAGCCGGGCGATGCGGTGTATGCCAGGCCCGGCCGGCGCGGCATCGGCAGCTTTGCCGAGCGCATCGTGGTCGACGCGGCCGAGCTCGCGCACAAGCCGCGTTCGCTGTCGTTCGAGCAGGCGGCGGCGTTGCCGCTCGTCGGGTTGATCGGGTGGCAGGCGCTGGTCGAGGTGGCGAAGGTGCAGCGCGGGCAGAAGGTGTTCATCCACGCGGGCTCGGGCGGCGTGGGCAGCGTCGCGATCCAGCTCGCCAAGTACCACGGCGCCGCCGTCACCGCGACCACCAGCACGCGCAACCTCGAGTTGGTGCGCCGGCTGGGCGCCGATCACGTGATCGACTACACCCGGGACGACGTGCTGCAGGCGACAGGCCAGGACGTCGTGCTCGACACGCTCGGCGGCCCGGCGATGGTGCAGTCGTTCCACCTCGTCAGGCGCGGCGGCCTCGTGATCTCGCTGCCCAGCGCGCCCGATCCGCTCTCGGTGCGGCAGATGGGGCTGGGGCTGCTGCCGCGGCTGTTGCTGCGCCTGGCGTCCAGCAAACCGCGCAAGCTGGCGGCCCGCCGCGGCGCGGACTACCGCGCGTTCTTCGTCCGGCCCCATGGCGAGCAGTTGGCCAAGCTCGCCGAGCTGGTCGATGCCGGCGCGATCACGCCGCTGATCGACTCGGTGTTTCCGCTGCAGCAGGCCCAGCAGGCGCTGGAGCGCTGCGAGTCGGGGCGGTCGCGAGGCAAGGTGGTCGTCAGCCTCGTGTGACGGCTCAGGCGCCGGCCAGCACCGCGAGCGCGAACGTGGTGGCTGCCGGCGCCAGCGCCGGCAGCTTCTTCGCACCCTTGGTGCGCAGGCATTCGCGCACCATCTCCTCGATGCCGCCGGCGATGCCCAGCAGCTGCTCGTCGGCGATCTTCGGCGCCTGCGGGTCGGCCTGCTCGCGCAGCGCCTGCAGCGCGCGCCACTGCGCCACCCATTGCTTGAGCACCCAGGCGCGCTGTTCCAGCGCCTGGCGGCCGGCGCCCAGCGTCTCGACCGCGAAGGTCCAGGTCGCATCCGGGTGGTCGGCCAGCGCCTTCAGGTAGGCCTCGATCGCGAGGCGGGTGCGCTCGCGCCAGTCGGCCGTGGGGGCGCCGCGCAGCGCCTCGCGGATCGCGCTGAACAGCCGCTGCATGCCGTCCTGGTAGGCGGCGAGGAAGCAGTCCTCGAGTTTGGGGAACTGCTCGTAGAAGGTGCGCCGCGACACGCCGGCGATCGCGATCACGTCGGCCACGGTGGTCTTGCCGAAGCCCTTGTCGGCCACGGCACGGGCCAGCGCCTCCAGCATGCGTGCGCGCTGCGACGCCGCCACCGCCTCCTGCGTCAACGGGTGCCGGCCGCCGCGCGGAAGCTTCTCGGGTGGCTTGGTCCTGCTGCTGTTTGCGCCCATGATCGAAAAACGATAGCATACCGATCAGAAACACTTTTGTTTCTCAATCGGAGCCGCTGATGGTCGCCAACCTCCTCGTCGCGCTGGTCGCGCTGATCCACATCTACATCCTGGTGCTGGAGATGTTCCTGTGGGATACGCCGCGCGGGCGCAAGGCTTTCGGCACCACGCCGGAGTTCTCGGCCGCCTCCAAGGTGCTCGCGGCCAACCAGGGGCTGTACAACGGGTTCCTCGCGGCGGGCCTGCTGTGGGGGCTGGTGGCGGGGCGGCCGGTGCAGGTGTTCTTCCTGGCCTGCGTGCTGGTGGCGGGGCTTTACGGCGCGGCCACCGCATCGCGCAAGATCCTGTTCGTGCAGGCGCTGCCCGCGGCGGTGGCGCTGGCCGCGGTGCTGCTGATGTAACGCGTCAGCCGCAGGCCCCCAGCGTGCCGTCGATCACCGCGCGCACGAAATGCGCGGCGGGCCGGGTCAGCTCGGCGAGGTGCTCGACCCGGTCGTCCTCGATCGCCTGCACGATCAGTTCGTCGATCCCGCCGACGATGGCCACCGCCATGGTCTCCAGCAGCGCCGGCGGCCGATCGCAGTCGGGCAGGCGGGGTCGCACCACGTCGACGATGAAGCGTGCGATGTCCTGGTTGATGCGGCGCCTGACCTTCAGGCCTTCGGCGCCGAGGTGCAGGATCTCTAGCACCAGCGTGCGCACCAGCGGCGGGTTGCAGGCCAGCGTCGAGAGGTAGGCCTGCACGGCATCCTCGACCTGTTCGTGCCAGTCGCGCGCGGGATCGATCGCCGCCCGCAGTGCGGCCAGCGCCTGGTCGCTGGCGGCGAGGTACAGCGCGATCAGGCATGCCGCCTTGTTGCCGAAGTGCTCGTAGAAGGTGCGCTTGGAGACCCGCGCCTCGGCCGCGACATCGGCGATCGTCGTTTCGGCATAGCCCTTGCGCGCGACCACCTGCGACATCGCGTCCAGCAGGCGCTGGCGGTGCTCGGCGGCGGGCGGCGCAGGGAGGGCGGACATGGCGTGATGTTAGGTGCAGGGCGGCCACCCCATGGTACTTGACAGTACCGCGGGTGGCTGGCACATTGCCGCCCAGTGGTACCGGGTGGTACCAAAGGAGCCGAACCATGACCGAACTCGTCGTGCGCCGCCTGCTGATCGATCTGGACCCGCCTTTCGCGCGCCATTGGCATGGCGGCGATGCGTTCCGCACGGCGTATTTCAATGCGCTGTCGATGAGCTTCCCGGTCGGTGAGCAGTTCTTCATCGATGCGGTGCGCAACGGCTTCAAGGCGTTGCCGGCCGACCAGCAGGCGCGCTTCCAGGCCGAGGTGCAGGGCTTCGTGGGGCAGGAGGCGACGCACCGCCGCATCCACGCGCTGTTCAACGGCCACCTGGCGCAGCAAGGCTATGTGAACCGCTGGCAGGAGCGGGCGCGCCAGCGCGTCGAACGGGTGATGAAGCTGGAGGCGCGGCATCAGCTGGCAGCCACCGCGGCTTACGAGCACTTCACCGC